>Ga0307416_100001073_pt1 | contig 14608 bp, 14 predicted proteins | sample DK1Cmetagenome_2_FD_203821 | JGI IMG/M metagenome (GOLD analysis project Ga0307416, IMG submission 203821) | Maize rhizosphere microbial communities from greenhouse at UC Davis, California, United States - DK15-C-3 | ecosystem: Host-associated > Plants > Roots > Rhizosphere > Soil | place...
CATTCAAAAGACAGAGGCTCGTTTACCGGCGGGGAAATGACCTGAGCGGTCGAAACTGCCGCGGGGGTTTTCAGTTTTGGCAATTTTGGCAATCTTGGCAATTTTGGCAATGCAATAGAATCGTCGTGAGTGCCCCTCGAGCCTGTCATCGGCCTTGAGATCCACTGTCAGCTGCTGACCGCCAGCAAGATCTTCTGCGGTTGCAGCACGACGTTCGGATCGCCGCCGAACACCAACATCTGTCCCGTCTGTCTGGGGTTGCCTGGCGCGCTGCCGGTGCTGAATCAGCGTGCGGTGGAGCTCGCGGTCCGCGCGTCGCACGCGCTCAACTGCACCGTCCAGCCCGTCTCGATCTTCGCGCGGAAGAACTACTTCTATCCGGACCTCCCCAAGGGCTATCAGATCTCCCAGTACGATCGTCCGCTGGCCACCTCCGGCAGCGTCGAGTTCGAAACCCGCGGCGGCACCCGCCGCGTGCGAATTACCCGGATCCACATGGAAGAAGACGCCGGCAAGTCGCTCCACGAAGGCTTCGCCGATTCCGCCAGCCGGACGTATCTCGACTTCAACCGCAGCGGCGTGCCGCTCATCGAGATCGTGACCGAGCCCGACCTGCGGTGTGCCGCGGATGCCGCCGAGTTCTTCTCGCACCTCCGCGCGATTCTCGTGGCCATCGGCGTGAACGACGGCAACATGGAAGAGGGCAGCCTCCGCTGCGACGCGAATGTTTCGGTGCGTCCGGCAGGCGCCGAGCGACTCGGCGTCAAGACCGAGCTCAAGAACCTCAACTCGTTCCGGCACGTGCAGCGCGCCATCGAATATGAGGTCGAGCGGCAGATCGGGGTCATCGACGGCGGTGGCACCGTCGACCACGAAACACGGCTCTGGGATGCCAATGGCGGGCGCACGCTGTCGATGCGGGGAAAAGAGGAGGCGCACGACTACCGGTATTTTCCGGAGCCGGATCTGCCGCCGCTGACGCTCGAGGCCGCATGGATCGAGGACGTCCGGTCGAGCCTGACCGAGCTGCCCGACGCGCGCCGTCGCCGCTTCGTCGCGCAGTATGCGCTGCCCGAGTACGATGCCTCCGTCTTGACCGCTTCGCGCGAGCTCGCCGACTACTTCGAAGCCACGGCCGTGGCGTCAGGCAACCCGAAGGCCTCGAGCAACTGGGTCATGGGGGCGCTCAGCGCGAAGATGAACGATCTCGGCGTCACGATATCCGAAGTGTCGATGACTCCCGACGCGCTCGCGGGATTGATCAAGTTGATCGACACCGGCACGATCGGCGGACCGGTCACCAGGGACGTCTTCGAGAAGATGTATACGACCGGCCGACCAGCGGCCGAGATCGTCGCGCGCGAAGGGCTGGCGCGCATCGACGACCAGGCGGAGATCGTCAGCGCCGTCCAGGGCGTTCTCGATGCCAACCCCGGACCAGTCGCGCAGTATCGCGCCGGCAAGCAGCAGACATTCGGCTTCCTGGTGGGGCAGGTGATGAAGGCGACGAAGGGCAAGGCCAATCCGGCGCTGGTGAACGACCTGCTGAAGCGCCTGCTTGCGGCGGACCGGGCTGAATGATCGAAGCCCATCGTGTCTCCAAGCTGTACGGCCGGGGCGTTTACGCCCTTCGCGACCTCTCGCTCCGCGTCGACAAGGGCGAGTTCGTCTTCCTGACCGGACCGAGCGGGGCGGGCAAGTCGACGCTGCTGCGGCTGTTGCTGCGGCAGGACGTGCCCTCGGAAGGTGATCTCGTCGTGGGCGGCCGCAGCCTCGCCGCGCTGACGCCGGGACAGGTCCAGTCGTACCGCCGATCGCTCGGGTTCGTCTTCCAGGACTTCAAGCTGCTGCCGACCAAGACCGTGATCGAGAACGTCGCGCTGGTGCCGCGCGTCCTCGGCGTGCCGATCTCGCAGCAGCAGCGCCGCGTCTTCCAGGTCCTGAAGTGGGTCGGCCTGCAGCATCGCATGACCGCCTACCCCCAGGAGCTGTCGGGTGGAGAGCAGCAGCGCATTGCGATCGCGCGCGCGCTGGTGAACGACCCGGTGATCATCCTCGCCGACGAGCCGACCGGCAACCTCGACCCGGACCTCTCCCTGGAAATCATGAACCTGCTCCGCGAGGTCAACGCGCGCGGCACGACCGTTCTCGTTGCGACGCACGACCGCGAGCTGATTCGACGCGTCGGCCGCCGGGCGCTCACGCTCGACCATGGCCAGATCGTAGAGGTGAGCTGATGCGCGCCCTGAAGTACTTCGTCACCGAAGCGGCGGCGAGTCTGTGGCGAGGCCGGCGATCCGCAATCCTTGCGATCCTGACTATCGGAGCCGGGCTCTTCGTCCTTGGCTTCTTCCTTATCGTCAACACGAACGTCCGCCGGCTGACCGAACGATGGGGCGAGTCCGCGGAGTTCGCAGTCTACCTGCGGGACGACATCACGGCGCCGCAGCTCGAGGCGGTGCAATCGCTGATCGACAGCAGCGGGCTGAGCGCCGCGCGTCAGTACGTCTCGAAGGAGCAGGCCGCACAACGTTTCGGCAAGGATTTCCCCGATTTGGGGGCGACCGCCGGCAAGCTGTCGCGCAATCCGTTTCCTGCATCCGTCGACGTCCGCCTCCGCCCGGAAGTACGCGCCGCAGAGGAGGCGGTCGATACACTGGCGAAGACGCTGTCATCGCAGCCCGGGGTAACCGACGTTCGCTACGACCGCCGATGGCTGACCCGGCTCAACGGTGTGATTACCTTCGTGCGATCGATCGGGCTGGTCATCGTGGCGCTGCTCGCCCTGGCCTCGGCGCTGACGGTCGCGAATGTGGTACGGCTGGCCGCCCACGCGCGCCGTGACGAAATCGAAATCATGCAGCTCGTAGGCGCGCCCCTGGCCTACGTGCGCGGGCCACTCGTGCTCGAAGGGGTGATGCAGGGCGGGGCCGGAGCGATTGTGGCGATCGTCGCGCTGGGGCTGCTGTTTTCGGTCGCGCGTGCGAGATACGGAGCGGCAGTGGCGGATGCCGTAGGACTGGGGGCGATTACATTCCTGCCGGTTGAGCTGTGGATCATCCTGCTCCTGGGCGGCATGCTGCTCGGATCCGTGGGAGGATTGATCGTGGCACGCAGTGTCCGGTGAGCCTGCCCAGCCCCGCCTTCGCGCTGGCTTCCCCGCCGGAGCCGCGGAGCGCGTAGGCGGGCGACCGAATTGGTCGCCGTTGACACAAGTACTACGTGACGATTACTATCGATCTACCCCACAATATGAACCAGGCGAGGAGTCGCATGGCACGGACGGTCAGCTCTGGCAGGCTTTCGAGCGTTCATGTCACGGTTCCGGCAGACTTCTATCGACAAGAGTTCATGAAACATCGGGAGTGCCTCGCGCGACAGCGTGAGTACTTTTCCGAGCTGGCCATCAGCAACGCCGACCAGGCGCTGGCGCGTGTGCTGAACGACCTGGAGCAGCTCTGCTCCTGCGATAACGCCGACCAGCTCATGGCTTCGCTCCTTCGCCAGTTCAATGCCGTCACAGGCCTCTCGGCCTGGTCGGATCCCAAGCAGCTTCACTGAGCCGTTCGCTTCTCCAGCTTCGTCACGACAGTCAGCGCATCCTCCGGGCCGGTGTCGATGCCGTTGCCCCGGGGCCGTTGATCCGGGCTGCGCTCTCTGCACTGCCGGCGGCAGAACTGCCTTCCGCCGTCGTGGCAGCGGGCAAAGCCGCGGCTCCGATGTTCAGGGCGGCCTTGCCGTTTCTCCGCGACTTGCATGCGGTGATCGCCACGCACTCGCCCGACGCGGTGAACCGGCCCGGCGTGCGAGCGTTCGCCGCCGGCCATCCCGCTCCAAGCCCGGACAGCGCCGCGGCAGGGAAGGCGGCGCTGGCGCTCGCGCAGGAGAGCCGCGATCGCGGAGGTCTGCTCGTGCTGCTCTCCGGGGGTGCATCGGCAATGCTCGTCGCTCCCGTCCACGGTATTACGCTCCCGGAGAAAGTGGACACTACCACCAGGCTGATGCATGCGGGCGCGGCAATCCACGAACTGAACTGCGTGCGTAAGCATCTGTCGCGAATCAAGGGAGGCAAGCTCGCGGCCGCGGCCGGCCGGACGATCACACTGGCACTCTCGGATGTTCATGCTCCCGTTGCCGACGATCCTTCTGTGATTGGATCAGGACCTACCGTTCCTGACGACACGACATTCGCCGACGCGCTCGAGATCGTGACCGGCTACGGCATCACACTGCCCGCCAGCGTTCGAGCCCATCTGGAACGTGGCGCGATCGGGCAGGCCGATGAGACGATCAAATCCGGTGACCCGCGTCTCGACGCGTCGATCTTCACTCTGGTGGGCAACCGGATGATGGCCGTCGAGGGTGCCGCGCGCGCCGCGGAGGCAGCTGGCTACCAGGTCGTCGTGTTCCGCGATCCCACGACCGGGGAAGCGCGCGATGCGGCCCGGCGGTTCGTTGTCGCGGCGGCCGGGGCGGCGCGCAATGCCACGCAACCGATGTGCATGATCGGCTCGGGAGAAACAATCGTGACCGTGCGCGGCACAGGACGCGGCGGACGGAACCAGGAGTTCGGACTCGCCGGCGCGACATCGCTGCCCCTGATCGAAACCGGAGGCCGCCGCGCCGTGCTCGCCAGCGCCGGCACGGACGGTATCGACGGTCCGACGGATGCAGCCGGCGTCGTCGTGGATGCGGAGACGGTGTCGCGAGGCGCGGCGGCCGGCCTGGACGTGCATGCGGCTCTCGACAACAACGACGCGTATCGTTTCGCCGCGGCTGCAGACGCGCTGATTACCTGGGGCCCGACCGGCACGAACGTCGGCGATCTCCACGTCCTGCTGGTCGCCTGAGCCACGAACCGGAAGTGTGGCTTTCCGGCTGAACGCGGAAGCCACGCCATTTGGAAGAGTCGCTCGTTTGAGAGGTGTGGCTTCCGGCTTCAGCCGGAAGGATGCGTGCGGCGGTGAACGAATTCACCGGCAGCCACATCCTTCCGCCTGAAGGCGGAAGTCACCCATTAGTGTGAAAGCAGTTCTACAATCTCGCTTATGGCACGAATCGGCAAGCTGATCCTCGCGGGCGTGGTCGTGGTCCTCGTGATGCTGGGGCTCGGGTATGCCTGGGGAGCGTCGGGCCGGGGAACGCTGCAGGCCGCGCTGACCGATGCGCAGCAGCGGCTGGATGTCGCCGAAGCGCGTGGACACATACTGGACGCGCGCGTGAGTCTCTATAACGTGAATTTCGGAGACGCGAGCCGGCGCTTCGAGGACGCGAAGGAGCCGCTGCGGCGGATCCGGCAACGCTATGCCGATGCGGGAAGCACCGATGCCGTTCGGAGTGTCTCGGCGGCGCTCGAACACCTGGACGAGGCACAGCGCCTCGCCGGCAAGCTGGACGCTGCGGCGAACAGCAAGGCCGGCGAAGCGCTCGAAGCGATCAAGGTCGCGACCGCAAAGTAGTGCCGCCCGTCATTTCAGGATCGACACGCGAACTTCCACGGTGATCTTCCGATCGGAAAGCGGATCGGCGGCCTGCGACAGCATCAAGGGCTTGTTGGGTTCCAGTACAATCACGACGCGCTGGTTGAGCGACGAGCCACCAGGGTCTCGCGCGATATCCAGCATCTCGCCGCCAGGACCTTTGACTTTTTCCGCATACATGGAGGCTTGACGCGGGTTGTACTCCAGGGCGAGCTGCAGCCTGATGTTTCCGTTCTGGAGAATCTGAGGAGTCGCGTCGACGTTGAGCGTCGCCCGCACCTCGTTGGCGATGCTCCGAATGCTGCCGCTGAATCGATCCGCCACGATCATGCTCACCGTCTTCTTCGCCGGCGCACCCGAAGCGAGTTGATCGGTGATCGTCAAATCCAGTTTCACGTTGACGGGCTGACCGCCCGGCTGCGGTGCCTCGGGAGGCGCGGGCGTCCGGTTCTGGCCCGACGAAGGCTTTTCAGCCGGCGCCGGGGGTTGCCCGCCACGCCCCTGAGCCTCCTGTGCGTGGACGGATGCCGCCAGCAGCGCGGCCATGACTGCGGCTCCAACGATCTGTCTCGACATACGACTCCTCAATCCCGCGCCGTGCGCGGCTCCAGTGGTGAAATCTGCACTTCTTCAATCGGCGACAACGGCGCGACGACGATCTCCGGCGGCGTAATCGGCGTATTCGCAATGGGTGCGACGCTGATCGGCTCGATGCCGGTCAGCGGCGCAATCGACGTGAACGGCATCTCCGCGACGGCAGCGATCACGGTGCCCCGGGGGATCGAGGGCGCAGCCATCCGCCGGGTCGACTTCGCTGATCTGGTCATGAAAGGGGGTGCGGCGGGCTTGGGATTCGCCGCAGCACGGAGCCTCTGCGACGGCGCCGCAGGTTCGGTCCTGGCCGCTTCTGTCTTCGTCGCCGATTGCGGCGCCCTGAGCCAGATCAGGGCCACCACAATCGCGAGCATTGCGACCGCGCCGGCAGCCAGCCGCGGCGCCCACGCGCGACGCACCGGCCGGTGCAGCCGCGCCGTCACCCGCGCCCGGAATGCCGCATCGGGCTCCACGTCCATGAGGTCGCGAACGGCGCGATCGATTGCGGTATCCATTTCTCGTTCAGTCATGTGCGTATCCCAGCGCGGCCAGCTTCTGTTTCAGCACCCGGCGCGCCTCGGAAACCCGCCACTTCACCGTGCCGACGGGAACGTCGAGCATCGAGCCAATCTGGTCGTACGAGTACTCGCCCGATCCCGCGAGGAGAATGGCGTCGCGAAGCTTGCGGGGGAGTGCCCGGATGAGCTGTCGCAACTTTTGTTCGAGGTCGCCGGCAGCGAGACTTTCTTCCTGCGTCCGCTGTGGTGCGGCGACCTGCTCGATCAACCCGGGTCCGTCCTCCTCGGCACGGTCGGGCCTGATCGTCAGGCGCATCCACCGCGTGACGCTGCGACGGCGATCGAGCGCCTTGCGCCAGGCGATGGCCAGCAGCCACGTCCGAAAGGACGCGTCGCCCCTGAACCCGCCCAGCTTCTGATACACAGCCACGAACGTTTCCTGCGCCACGTCGTCGGCATCCTCCGCCGACCCGAGGGCCGCATACGCGGCCCGATACACGGCGCGACGATTGCGCTCGATCAGCTGCCCGAAGGCATGGTCATCGCCTGCCTGGGCGCGGCGGACGAGGGCAAGATCGATGGCGGAGCCGTCGGCGGTGCCCCCGATCGCTTCTTGCGAGCCCCGAGTCCCGAGCCCCGCGCCCCGGCTGCCGGGTACCTCGCTGGCCATCAGGGTCAACGTCGTGCTCACACCGTCAGTAGACTGGGACATTCAGCTCCCGGTTGGAAAAACTCAGATCCTTCTATGAAAAGATGTATTCCGGCTTATTTATGCTGAACCAGGAACAGCTGCTCAAGCTGATTCGGGAACAGATCGACCACCCCGCGACGCCTCGCGAGCTGCTCCAGCGGCTCAAGCTTCCACGAGAGCAGCGGGCGACCTTCAAGCGGCTGCTCGGGCAGCTGGTGGCCAACGGCCAGCTGGTGCAGACCCGCGGCAACCGGTACGGCCTGCCGGATCGAATGAACCTCGTCGTGGGCCGCATCACGACCAATCCACGAGGTTTCGGCTTTGTCGTCCCGGACCGGCCTCTGGAAGAGATTTCCGGCGACATCTACGTCGCCGGCAGCAATCTGAATCAGGCGATGCATGGCGATCGCGTCGTCGCCCGCATCGAGCGCATCACAGATCGTGGCGCCGAGGGGCGGATTGTGCGCATCCTCGAGCGCGGTTCCAGCAACGCCGTCGGCCGTTTCGACGTCGATGAATCCGGAATGGGATTCGTGGTGCCTTTCGACCGGCGGTTGATCATGGACGTCCATATTCCGCGGGGCGAGAGCAAGGATGCTGAGCCGGGCGACATGGTCACCGTCGAGATCACCAAGTGGCCGACGGCAGCGCGGGGACCTCTTGGCCGCGTTGTCGAAGTACTGGGCCGCATCGACGAGCCAGGCGTCGATACCGAGATCATCCTGCGCAAGTACGGCATCGTTGCCGAGCACGGGGAAGAGGCCGTGGAAGAGGCGCGGCGGCTGGGCACGACGGTCAAGGAGCGCGACCTGAAGGGGCGGACGGATTTCCGCCAGGACGTCACGGTCACCATCGACGGCGAGCACGCGCGCGATTTCGACGACGCGATCACGCTCGAGCAACTGGACAGCGGGAACTACTGGCTTGGCGTCCACATCGCGGATGTGGCCCACTACGTCCCTGAAGGCAGCGCGCTCGACGAAGAAGGTTACGACCGTGCGACGTCGGTGTATTTCCCGGAACGCGCGGTGCACATGTTTCCTTCGGAGCTCGCGACCGGCCTCTGCAGCCTGAATCCACAGGTCGATCGACTGGTGCAATCGTGTCTCATGGAGATCGACAGGAAGGGCAATGTCGTCCGGTACGAGCTGCACGACGGCGTCATCCACAGCAATGCCCGGATGACGTACACGGAGGTGAATGCAATCCTGACCGACCGCGATCCCGGAATGTCGGCGAAGTACGCAGAGCTGGTCCCGCTCTTCGAGCGCATGCGGGATCTGTTCGTCATCCTGAACAAGCGGCGTCACCGCCGTGGTTCGATCGATTTCGACCTGAAGGAGCCCGAAATCGTGCTCGACGACCAGGGCATGGTCGAAGCGATCACGGCGCTCGAGAGGAACGTGGCGCATCGCCTGATTGAAGAGTTCATGCTGGTGGCCAACGAGACCGTAGCGCAGCATCTCGACGACCACGGCGTGCCCAGCCTGTTCCGCATTCACGAGGAGCCGGATCCGCTGAAGGTCGAAGAATTCGAGGAATTCGTCGCAACGCTCGGCTACAGCCTGGCCGCCCCGTCCGACCAGGTCAAGCCGCGGCACTTCCAGAAGCTCGTCGAGAAGATGCGCGGCACGCCCGAAGAGAAACCGATCGCGTTCCTGATGCTGCGCACCATGCAGAAGGCGCGGTACGACCCGCAGAACATGGGACACTTCGGCCTCGCGGCGAAGAGCTACACCCACTTCACGTCGCCGATCCGCCGCTATCCCGATCTCGTCGTTCACCGCACGCTTCGCGAATCGCGGCACGCGCTCATGACCGGGCAGCACCGCGAGGAGCTCGAAGAAGACCTGCCCGAGATGGCGCGGCATACGTCCGAGCGCGAACGGCGCGCTGACGACGCCGAGCGGGAGCTGGTGCAGTGGAAGAAGGTCCGCTTCATGGCGGACAAGGTCGGCGACGAGTTCGAAGGTTACATCACCGGGGTCACGGCGTTCGGCCTCTTCATCGAGCTGATCGAGCATTTCGTCGAGGGACTGGTCCACATCTCGACGATGGCCGATGACTACTACCGGTTCGTCGAGCGGGCACATATCCTTCGCGGCGAGAACACCGGCAAGGAGTACCGGCTCGGCGACAAAGTAGCGGTGCAGGTCGTGAAAGTTGACATGGAACGCCGGCAGGTCGATCTCGGCCTGGTGGATATTCTCGAAGCGGTGCGGACGTCGGAGCGCAACCGCGGGCCGCGCCGGAGCAGCGCAGAACCACGACGCCCGCGTCCCGGGGAAGCCGGGTCAGGCCGGGCCTGGAGCCAGGCTCCAGTGAAGAAGGAAAACGCAAAGAAGATCGGAGCCCGCAAGCAGCGGCCAGGCCGCCGCGAGCGCGCGGCGCGGAAAGGCAGGTGACAGAAGCCATGCGAAACGTTCTCGGACGCGACGTGCAGCTGGACGACGCATTCCTCGACCGGATGCGTCAGACCGTTGATCCGCCGGCTGACGAGGTAGCGGCGGCGGTGGTGACGCCGGAAGTGCTCCTGAAGGTCCGCGAGCTGATGAAAAGGCGTCAGATGTGGGACGCGGACCGGGAGCCGTCGCGCCAGCTTCCCGAGGCCATTCGCACCTATATGACGACCGCGAGCGCGCTTCCTCCGTGGCGCGACGAGGCCAGGGTAAACGAGGCTGAGCAGTTCTTCCTGCTCTACGGCCTCGCCTCGTCCACGCTGCTCGCGTGCGCGAGCCTGCCGCAGTGCTACGTCATGAAGTACGGGACCGAGGTACTGGCCTTCACGAAGTTCCTCCAGGTGCATCCGACCCGGCGCATTCGCGAGACCGCGCAGATGGTCATGGACGTAATGGTCCCAGGCGGTCTCCAGCCCCTGGGACGCGGCGTGCGCGCGACGATGAAGGTCCGGGTGATGCATGCCATTGTGCGCCACATGTTCATGAACGATCGGAGTGGGGCAGCACTCGACCCCGGATTCGGCCTGCCCATCAACCAGGAAGACATGATTTACACGCTCATGACGTTCTCGTACGTTGTGATCGAAGGATTTGGCACCATGGGCTATCACATGACCGATCGTCAGCGTGAGGGCTACATCCACTGCTGGAATGTCGTCGGTCACCTGATGGGGATCCTCGACGAGCTGCTGCCAGCGACGTTCAATGACGCCAGGGAGCTGTTCCAGGTGATCCAGCGGCGGCAGCACGGGCAATCCGACGCGGGAAAGAAGCTGATGGCATCACTGCTCGAATCGGTCGAGGACGCGCTGCCCGGTGATCATCACGATCCGCTCGTCGCCGCTCTGACGCGCAAGCTGATCGGAGATGCGACCGCCGACACGCTGGCGATCCCGGAGCCGACACTCGCACAGAAATTCCGGCTCGATGTGCTCCTCAAGGCCTGGGCAGAGTCCGCTCGGCTGGCCACTCACCTGCACGCGGACAAGCTGCTGCGCATCGCGTCCGAGGAGCTGCATCACGCGATCATGGTCAAGATGGGGGAGATGGACGGAGAGCCGTTCGACGTGCCCGAGGAGTTCGTCCAGCAATGGTTCCCGGACACGCCGGCGGCCCCGACTGCCTGAGGCGAAAACGATGGTCCAGATCGATATACCGGTTGCGTTCGGAACCGGCAGCGTGTTTGCGGCAGCGGTGGAGAAGGGACTCCGATCAGAGAGGTATCCGTACTTCTACCAGCGGGCGCTCACCGCCAACCTGATTTTCCAGCTCCTGCTCGTGGTCTGGCTGCCGGTATATCTCCTCATTGCTCACTTCGGCTTCCAGACGTCGCACATGTGGTGGACGGGCACGTCGATCACCGATTATCCGTGGCTGCTGCCGGTATTTCTCGTGACGTATTTCAGCGCGAACATCGCCGGATTTCACGTGGGCGCGCGACTCGTGACCAGCGGCCGGCGTCGCGCACCGTGGGTCCTGTTCGCGGGCGGCTTCGTGTTTTTCGGTGCGTGGATGGCGGTTCAGCCATATCGCACGCTTACCTTGGGCACCTATGCCGAGTGGGAAGCCCGCGCCGCCCGCTGGATCTGGACGGACCTCGGCTTCATCGGCCTGCTCATGGGCGCCATGGTGGTCTTCTTCGTGGCGCTCCACATCGTCTACAGGGGGCTGGAACGGGAGGCGAGTGAGAGGAAGTAGGTTCCGGGGTTCCAGGGTGCCGGGTTCGGTTCGGGGTCCGAGTTCGGTTCGGTTCAGGGGTTCCGGGTTCAGGCCCACCACCATCGTCCGGCACCGAATCACGAAGCGGGAACTGAACCACGAACCCGGAACCGAACCACGAACCCGGAATCGAACCATGAACCCGGCACCCCAAAAGAGGTTCAGCGAGCAAGCACAGGCAATCCAAGCCGTCTGAGCGACGCGTCGAGCCGTGGATCACCGCGAAGGCTGTCAAAGCGGTGATCGACCGCCATGAACGACACCTGGTCGTCGTGCTGGGCGATGGCGACATCCAGGTATTCGAACGCCAGATCCTTCTTGCCGAGTTCTCCGCAGACGATTGCGAGCCACACCGGTGTGCACCGGCCTCCGGTGAGCAGCTCCTCGCGCAGCCGCTCGGCGTCGTCCACGCGGCCCGCCCTGCAATACCAGATTGCGAGAAGCGCGACGAAGAAGGGCGCACGGTCGACCAGCCCGACGCCTTTCTCCTGCACCTCGATCGCCTGAGCGAGTTTGCCTTGACCCGCGAGGGCACTGCTCAAGTACCAGTAGCAGCCGTCGATGTTTGGATCGATCGCGAGCAGCTCCCGCATCTGGTGCTCCGCCTCCGCGAACCGCCGCGCACAAATGAGCACCTGGCTCATGATGAACGGCATCATCATCCAGAGAGGGTCGTGGTGACGGGCCCGGGAGACGTGCTCGATCGCTTCGTCGAAGCGTCCGAAGCCGCACAGCAGGAGCGCGTAATAGCCGTGCGCGGGAGCGTAGCCGGGAGCGATCTCGAGCGCGCGCTGAAAATCGCGCTCGGCCGTCCGCATGTCGATCGCAAACAGGGTCTTGGTCCAGCCGAGGGCGGTGTGACCTTCGGGCAGGCTGGGATCGAGTGTGACCGCGCGCTCGGCCGCCTCGAGCGCCGCCCCGCTGGCCTCGGGCGCCGGCAGAAAGGTGGTGTAGCCGAGCGCCGTGCAGGCCTCCGACAGTCCTGCGTACGCGGCTGAATACATCGGGTCGAGTTCGACGGCCTGTTCGAAGCACCCGCGTGCCCCTGTCAGCGACCCGTGGAGGTCGGCGAACTTGTTGAGGAGGAACCGGCCGCGCAGGTAGAGGTGATACGCGTCGAGATTCGCCGTCGGCGGCTTCACTATCACGCCGGTGGCGGGCCGGGTCAGCGTGACCCTGAGCGACTCGGTGATCGATCGTGCGATCTCGTCCTGGATGAGAAACACGTCGTCCAGGGTCCGATCGAACCGCTCCGACCAGATGTGGAAGCCGTCCGACACGTTGACGAGCTGCACGCTGATCCGCAGACGGTTGCCGGCTCTCCGCACGCTTCCCTCGAGAACGCTCCGGACGTCGAGCCGTTCGCCGATCTCCCGAACGTCGATCGGGCTGTTCTTGAACTGAAACGCCGAAGTCCTCGAGACGACGGCCAGCCCTTTCACGCGAGAGAGTGCGCTGATCAATTCCTCAGCCATGCCCTCGCAGAAGTACTCCTGCTCGGGATCGTTGGTGAGGTTCGCGAACGGCAGCACGGCGATCGCCGGAGATCGCGTGACTGGAGGCGTGGCGAGGGCCATTCCGGTCATCAGCGCGCGGAGATCGCTCACCAGGTCGGCCACGCGCTGATAACGTCCGCCGGGCTTGCGTGCCGTCGCCCGCGAAATGATTCGATCGAGATCGGCGGAGGCGCCACCGATTGCCGGGACCGGCGCATTCAGCAGGGACACCAGGATGACCGCCGGGTTCGGGCCGTCGAAGGGCCGTTTCCCGGTCGCCATCTCGTAGATCAGCACGCCGAGCGAGAAGATGTCGCTTCGCGCGTCCACCGTGTCGGCCATCAGCTGCTCGGGCGACATGTAGGCGAGCGTGCCGATGATTTGCCCTTCCCGGGTTTCTTCAGCGCTCGCGAGACTCTTCGGGTCGATGTTCTTGGCGAGACCGAAGTCGAGCATCTTCACCCGCCCGTCAGTCGACACCATGACGTTCGCTGGCTTGAGATCGCGGTGGACGATGCCCCGGGCGTGAGCGGCTGCCAGCGCTTCGGCAATCGGGATGGCAATCGAGAGCAGCTCATGTACCTCGAATCCGCCGGGCGGGATCATCCGGTTGAGAGGAGTGCCCTCCACCAGCTCCATGGTGAGGAACGGCTGGCCCTCGAATTCCTCGACCGAGTGAATGGTGACGATGTTCGGGTGATTGAGCGCGGCGATCGCGCGGGCTTCGCGTGCGAATCGCTTCCGGTGGTCGGCGTCGTCGGTCTGGAGGATTTTCAGCGCGATTTCGCGCTGGAGGCGGGGGTCGCGGGCACGGTAGACCTGGCCCATGCCGCCGACCCCGAGCAAAGCTACGATCTCATAGGATCCCAGGCGCTGGCCTGGCAGCAAGTACACGGACGGGCCCCTCAGGGCTTCTCGTTCTGACCTTCGCGCGTGGCGTCCTTGAAGTTCCGGATACCCTTGCCAATGCCGCGGCCGATATCCGGCAGCCGGTTGGCGCCGAAAATCAGAATGATGATGAACAGGATGACGAGCAGCTCGGGTATCCCGAGATGGGGAAGCATGGTGGCTCCTTCTGGCGTAATTCGCTCGGATCTTACCACCGAACACGGCCGGGCGCGGGCGATCGGGCTGGCCCTGCTGATCGGTCTGACGTTGACTGCCGCGGAGGTGCTCTCGTCCGCCCGTCAGTTTACCTCCGGGGTCAACGTGGTCGAGGTGTATGCCACGGTCACCGACCAGGCCGGCAAGCCGGTGACCGGGCTCGGCCGCGAGGCGTTCACCGTCAGGGAGAACGGGGATCCGCAACAGATCAGCACGTTCGCCGCCGGAGAGTTTCCGCTATCGGCCGCCGTGGCCATCGATCGCAGCTTCAGTATGGCCGGTGAGAGGCTGGCATCGGCGAAGTCCGGGGCCCGGAGCTTTCTCGGAGGCCTTCGTGCGACGGACGAGTCGATGCTGATCGCAATCGGCTCGACGACCGACATCCTGGCTCCGCTTTCGACGAACCGCCGCGAGCAGCTCGATACCCTTGCGGGCCTGGATGCGTTCGGGAGCACCGGGCTTTACGATTCGATCGTCGCCGCACTCGAGGCGGTTCAGCCCGCGCGCGGACGCCGCGCGTTGATTCTGCTGTCGGATGGCGACGACC
>Ga0307416_100001074_pt1 | contig 14600 bp, 15 predicted proteins | sample DK1Cmetagenome_2_FD_203821 | JGI IMG/M metagenome (GOLD analysis project Ga0307416, IMG submission 203821) | Maize rhizosphere microbial communities from greenhouse at UC Davis, California, United States - DK15-C-3 | ecosystem: Host-associated > Plants > Roots > Rhizosphere > Soil | place...
CGCGCCGGGATGCTGGCTTGACCTTCAGGCGGTTCATCCGAACAGGCTCGCCAGCAGGTCTTCGCCACCCATGGCGCCCGCGTCATAAATGCTGTTGGGCATCTGGCTGGCGTTGCTGAACAGCCCGCTCAGGCCGTTGTAGGCCGCCCCGATGCCGTTCATGGCGCCGGGCAGGTAGCTGGCCAGTTGGGCAGCGCCCAGGCCGCCGGCCAGGATGTTCGCCCCGGTGTTGGAGTAGTACGGTTCCGTCCTCATGGTGCCGGGTGACATCCCGCTCAGGCCGCCCTGGAGGAGTTGGAGCTGTTTCAGCGGGTAGTCGCGCTGGGCCTGCCAGTTGTTGCGGCCCTCGTCATAAACCCCCTGGTCGAACAGTTGCCGCCTCGACCCCATCTGCCACTGAGCATCAGCCGCGTTGAAGGCCCTGCGCTGCTCATCCAGGCCCATGCCGCTGAGCGCGCTGGCCGCCTTCAGGCGGGTGTCGGCGCCGCTCTGGGCCGCGAGCTGGTTGGCGATCCCGGCTTTCAGGCCAATGTCCGAGTTCCACTTGCCAGCCTCATTGCCGGCCTGGGCCTGGGCCACCAGAGCCGCATTGCGGGCCGCAGCGCTCTGGCTGCTCGCCGTCTGCGCCAAGCCGGCGTTGTACTGGGCCATCTGATTGGCCTGCAGCATGTTCTGCAAACCGGACTGCTGTCGGTTGGCAAGGTTGGCGCTGCCGACGTTCCAGTCCTGGGCCTGATTGAGCTGCTGGGCCGTCAGGTCGCGGTTCTGGTCGGCATTGATGGCCGCCTGCGCCTGCCCGAAATTGGCCTGATTCAGGGAGGATGCGGTCCTGCCCGCGACATCCAGGAAATTGCGGTTGTTCTCGGAGTTCATGACGGCTTGTCTGCTGCCGCCGAAGGCGCCTGCAGCGCTTGCCCGGGCATTTGACTGGTTCTGCAGGATGTTGTTCTGCCGGCCCAGCTCGCCCAAGGTGGTGTTGATGACGCTCCCGGTGAACGGGTTCAGGTAGGCGTTCAGGTTGGCACCGGGAAACTGCCCAGCAGCCACGTTGCCGACCTCGCCCCGGCCCATCTGCGCCGCCCCCGCCTGCGCCGCCGGGCCGGCATTCATCGCAACGGTGTCCTGCCATCCCTGCATCCAGGGCTGATAGCCCTGCGCCGCGACTTGGCTCGGCTGCCAGTTGGCGGCGCCCAGAGCCGCCCCCTGGGCCTGCTGCATGGCGCCCATCCCGACGCCGGCCCCGTTCATGATCGCGTTGTAGGCGGTCGCCTGCCCCGGGTCCCAGCCGGCTTGTGTCGGGCCGCCATACTGCGCGTAAGGCCGCTGCGACAGCTGCAGCGCATTCTGGAAATTGCCGTACTGCGCCTGATCGACCCAGCCGGTTGGCGTGGTCGTTGTGGTCGTCGTCGCCATGGGGGGTTTACCTCTTGCTGCCGGTCAGGCGGATATCGAATCTCGGGGCGCCAAACCTCCAAAAACTGGGCGCGCTGTTGCTGTCCATCCGCACGCTGAACTGACGGGCGGTCAGCCGCAGATCGATCTTCTCGGTGGTCGTCATGATGGTGTACGGGCCGCTCGACGCCTCGGCCCCGGCCGGCATCATGCGACCGGAAAGCGTGATGGTCAGGCCGCCCTGCAGGTCCTCGACATCGGGCAGCACCCGCAGGATGCTCGCCAGCTGGTCACCGTCCGCCAGATCGCGCGGCGCCGATTCCAGGAATGCGGTAATCGCTCCGCCATTGGCCGTGTGGCCGTATTCCTGATAGTAGACCAGCCCGGTGGTGTCGGCCGCTATCGGGTACTGCAGCACGCCCGCGTCGATCCAGGCCGTCCGGTCGAAGCTGCCGACCGACCAGAGGTTTTCGATGTAATTGTAAAGGACATACCGGGAACATTCGTCGCCATCCCCGTCTCTGCTGTCCGGATACAGCCACAGCACTTCGTTGTTGGCGCTGTCGATTGAACAGTAGACCTTCTCTGATTGGAGCCAATTGAGGTTGTCTGTCACATAGCGTTGGACTGGACAGACAAGCGCTTGCGGTGAGCCGCCCGACCAGCTGTAGAACTGGCCGCCTCTGGTCATCCAGAAGGCAGCACCATCCTTTTCAGCCGCCGCATTGGGGCCAATCAGGCCGCAGCCCTGGCCCAGGAGTTCAAACCCATAGACTAGGACAGGGTCCCCAAGGTACGTCATGCTGTACAGCGCGGCGTCGGTCCAGAGCAGGTTTACCTTCCTGGATGGCAAGCCCCTGACCACCCGGCTGCCATGGGACAGCGGATACTCGCCGGCTTGGTTGGCCGCTGTCGGGGTCCAGACGGTGTTGTCCTCCTGATCGCTCCAGCGGACCAGCAGCGGGTCGAAGGTGACTGACCCGTAGGGCTGGGCGCCGCACGCCACCACAATTCGCTCGGCCGTGACGAACACCGCCGCGATGTTGGTCGGGGCATTGGTGACCGCTGCTGCAATTACGCCGGTGTCCAGGCTCCACTGGTAGAGCGTCTGGCCCCGGGGGCAGGCCAACAGGTACTCACCCCAGGTGGCAAAACTCCAGGTCCTCGGAAAAATCTCGGTCAGCGCACTGACGCCGCCGTAGGTGCCGCTGCCATAGGTGCCGCTGCCGTAGCCGCCGGCCGTGGTGCCGAGACTGTCCTCCAGCCCGGCGGCCAGACCTGATGGTGTGATGTCGTACAGCCCGCCGGCCACGGCCGCATATAATTTAGTGTGCGTGCCGACCGCAATCCGGGGGCCAGCGTCATAGGCCGCCCAGGCGTGCAACCCACGACACTTGCCGCTGAACAGGTCGGTGTTGACGGCAGCCCAGCCGCCCAGCGTTTGCGGCAAGCCCTGCCGGAACCTGACCTTGTCGCCGTCAATCCAGCCCCCTTCAGCGACCAGGGGGCTGTCATCCATGACGATGCCGGGTCGCATGTCGATCCTGGTGAGCGCCATCAGACGGCGTCTTCCAGCAGCTCGACGCGCCGGGTCAGCTCCTGCACCGCACCGATCAGCAACGGCACCAGCTTGGAATTGTCCAGTTGCTGCATCTCCGGTCCATCCTTGGTGCCGCTGACCGCGTAAGGGCAAACCTCCTGAACCTGATGGGCAATCAGGCCATCGACCCGAGTGTCCGGGTCGCTCTTGAAGGCGAAGCTGGACGGCTTGAGCTGCATCAGCCGGTCAACCACGCCCGTGAGCGGTTCGATGTCCTGCTTCAGGCGGTAGTCGCTGCTGGTGTTGTATGCGGTCGTGCTGCCCGTGATGGCAATGCCGCCAACGGTTGTTCCGAGGTAGCTGAAATTACACAGCACCCCGGTAACCGTCATGTTCCAGTTGCTGAACAGGTCCTGACTGATGAACAGCCGGCCATTGACCCCCCATAGGGAAACCCCCAGCGTTGACCCCCAGGTGACGGAGTAGCCCGGCGTCGTTGTCGTCGTCGCCCCAACCTGAAGCTCGCCGCTCGCCCGGATGATGCCGGTGGACGCCAGACTATCGACGTAAGCTTTCGTCACACCATCGGTGCTGAGCGTCGGCGTCGCCAGTCCGGTGATTTTCTGCGAGCCGAAATCGACCGATGCCGTGGGCGCCGGGACCTGATCAAGCCGGGGCGTCCCCCGGTACACGTCGGTCGCATCGCAGTAGACCCACTGCGGCCCGGGCCGCAGCGCGTAGCCGGTGCCGGCGGCGGTTTTGATCGTCAACGAGTAGGCACCTTGCGTGCTGTTGTTGACGATCAGATACAGCTTCTCGACATTCGGGACCACGATGGTGCTGTTCGCGCTCAATGTCCCCGTGAAGACCAAGCAGGCATAGCGCGCCTGATCGGCACTGTAGTTGGTCGCCGTCAGCGTCGTTGCGGTGCCAGCTATCGCAATACTGGTAACGCCTGCAATCCCTTCCTCGATCCGGTCGAGAGCAGCATTGAGCTTCGGAGCGCCCCACAACGCTGAGTTTTCCCCAAGCGCCTGCTTCTCAATCCTGAGGCGAGTGGTGGGTGTGCTCGGCATGTCTCAGTCCTTCAGGAGATGATGTTGCGGTCGGTGCAACGACGCCAGTTGGTGCCGTCCGAGAAAGCCGGCACCCGGCCGCCCACGTCATCGGTGACGACAATCCAGTGGTCGGTCCAGCGGGATGCCAAGGGCAAATCCGCCTTGGGAAACGGCGCCAGCGAGAGCGGGAAGCCCCGGGCGCGCACGCGCAGCTCCCGGCTGACGTCGTCGGCCAGCTGCTGCGCCCAGGCTGGAGCATCACGCGGGACACTGACCATCAGGCTGGACCGATGGTGGTCACGGTGCCGCCGCTGCCGCGATATTTCAAAGCGCCGCTTTCCACGTACAAAATGCCGCCGCCGGTCGGGTTGGTCGTCGGCGTGGTGGTTGCGTCGGCGATGAAAACCACCTTGGCGCCGCTGCCAAAGCTGGCCCCGCCCAGACCCAGAGAGCCATCATGCTCAACCCGCAGCCGCTCCGTCAGGGTCGAGGAGCCGGTTGTCTGGGTCGAGACCAGGAAGCGCGTCGGCACGATGCCAGTTGCTATGGTCCCGGCCGCCACGACCGACAGCCGCAGCCCGGTCACATAAGCGCTGCCTTCATGCCCCCGGAAATCCAGCCTGGACAGGGTGTCGCCGGAGGTCACCGTCAGCGGCGTGCCCAGCGTGCCCCGGCTCGTGCGGTAGATGCAGCCGCTGTTGACAGCACTCCCGGCCGCATCGACCACCTGAACCATATCGCCGCCGCTGCGACCGATGTGGAAGTAGCTGGCTACCGACGTGATATCCCCGACGCCAACCCCGCCGGTTGCGAGTTGCAGCTTGCTGGCTGTGCCCAGCATGTCCGTGAAGGGGCGCAGCGTGCTGTCAATGCCGGATGCCCCCAGCGTGACCATGCCGGGCGTGCTGGTAGCGTCCAGCACCGCCACCTTGGCGGGTGTATCGGTAAATGAGGTGGTATACGGCACTTCCGGACTGCCCGCCAGCGAGACGGACCCGAAAACCGCCAGGGTGCCGCTGGCGCCGACCCGGACACAGTAGTTCGGCGGCGTGACGCCGCTGCCCTTGACGAAAGTTGCCCCCGTCACGACGCATTTGGTCGCGTTCAGATAGATGTCCGCTTTGGTCGCATCGCCGGTCGCGTTGCCGGCAAACTTGGTTGCGGCAATGCTGTGCTGTGACCCCGCAAGCTGCATCCCGTCGCTGGTGTTGGTATCGACCGCCCCGCCCAGCCAGATGTTTCGATAGCAGTTGGCATCCGTCCGGACACCGATAGCGTTGCTGTAAAAGTGGCAGCCGGTGAAGGTGCAGGACCGGGTGCTGATAAGGTCGAGCGCCGCATCGCTCGCCCCGCCGATGTCGCAGTTGACAAAGCGATGGTCGGCCCCGGTGGTGCAGACACAGGCGACGGTGCCGCCGTAAATCTCGCTGTCTCTGATGTAGGCCAGATAACGACGCGCGCCGAGATAGAGCTGATTGGTCGTGCCGCCGAACAGTTTGCAGCGGTCCATCAGGAGACTTTTGTAATACGGCGTTCCGCCGCCCGCGTAATCCAGGAACCGCACGGCGTAGAGCGCTCGCGACATGCCATTGATTTGCACGTCGCGGAACTGAACCTGGAACGATGCCGACGCGATCTCGAAGACGGTATCCGATGCGATGGTGTCGTTTTTAATGGTGGTTGTGTCGAAGCCGTCACCCTGGATGCTCAGCGCCCCGGAAACGGTCAGCTTGCCGACGCGGTAGGTTCCGGCCGGGAAATACAGTGCCTTGCCCGAAGCAACACAGGCGGTGATGGCCGCCTGAACCGCAGTTGTACAGGTGGTGTCGTTGATCGTCGCGCCGAAATCCAGAACGTTGACGCGATCCGCGAACCGCGCCGGCAGCGTCCTCGAGGTCGTTGAGCCGCTCGCCGTGACCGACAGCGTGCCGAGCGTCGCGGCACTGGCCGCTGCCGCCGTTGCACTGGATGCCGCAGCGGTGGCACTGGCTGCGGCAGCACTGGCCGACGCCGCAGCGCCCAGGCCGACGGTCTGGCTGGCGCTCTCGGCCTCTACTGTCCAAGTGGTCATGATTTAAGCGCTCGTGCTGTCGGTGATTAGGCCGAGGGTTGCCAGCTTGGTCAGCAGGTCGGCCAATGCGGCATTTGCACTCCGACTGCCCGTGATCGCCGGTTTGGCGACTGGCGTCGTGCCGTAAAACCCGATGTTGCCTGTGATCTTGGCGCTGGTCAGTGTCGTGATGCCGGAAGATCGGGTAACCGTCAGCGGTGTTGCGAGGAACGCCCCGGCATCGGTGTAGGAGTTGATCGCGAAGTCGGAACCAGCATTGGAACCACCCTCGGCCGTGCCGTTGACATACACCTTGAAGCGCGTCGAAGTGGCCGATTGCCATTCCAGAATACGGTTCTGCCCGGCCGCCCCATCAACTGTAATCGCCGCCGCCGTGCCCACGACGCCCGAAAACTTGGCGCTCTTCGCCAGGGCGAGGTTCTGGGTCAGGCTGACGACGCCGGTTGAGCGGGTGATCGTCAGCGGCGAGTCCTGGAACGTGCCGGCGTCATTGTAGCGATTGATGACGAAATCGCTGCCGACATCGCTGCCGCTCTCGGCCGTGCCGTTGGTATACAGTGACCACCTCTTGGCATCGGCGGTCGTCCATTGGATGGTGCGGTTGTTGGTCGCGGCGCCATCGATACCGATTGCCGGCGTCGCGGAGACAATGCCGCCAATCGACAGGTTGGTATCGCCCACCGTGTCAGTGCAGCCGCTGAACACGTTGTCTCTCACCCGCGCAATCGCCCTGACTGCAACGGGCAGCGAGATTGGCGCGGTGGCGCAGGTTTCGAAGAAGTTTCCGGTAACCACCAGATCGTCAGCCCCGGCTGCGGCCAGGATGCCGTACGGTGACGCCGACACTGACGAGCCGATGAACTGCGCCCGACCATTAATGACATGAAGGGCCGATTGATCATTGCTCCAGAAACTACAGCCGATAATCCGCGTCGTGGCGCCGCCAGTCGTATCGATGTAGATGCCATCCTGCTGCGCCGCCGCCTGACAGCCAATCAATGCCGTCCGCTTGGCCGTGCCCTTGATCCGGAACCCGACCGAGGTTGCGGCCACTGCTCCGTTGTAATCGGCGCTGCAACTCACGAGCTGGCAGTCGTCGGCGGTATCGATCTCGTAGCCGCAGGCGTAGCCATACGAGAAACAATTGGTCGCCTTGTTCCAGTCTCCGACATCGGCCATGCGGTACGCGATGCCGCTCCGCAGGATGATGGTCGGATCAGCGGCGGACCATGTGTTCTCAGCCGTCAGGTACGGATAACAATGGCAGTTGCTGATGCGGCCGATATCGTAAGTGACGGTCAAATCGAAGCCGGCGGTGCAGTCCACCAGCACATTATCAATGACGAACCGCTGTGCTCCGTACGAGAACACCGCCTTGGCGAAACCCAGGATCAGTGAGTTTCGCAAGGTCACGTCCTTGCCGGTGATGCTGACTGCCGTCCCGGCAAATGCCGCGACCTGAGTTGCCGCGTTGCCCTGAGTGAACGGGATTGTCAGCGCCGAATTGACGATGGTAACGCCGTCGATTGCCGACAGGCTGAGAACCGTGATCGTCGCAGCGGGGTTCAATTTGATGGTGCTGCCGCGCGTGCTGTAAGGCTCTAGAATGGGCGAGGCGCCTGACCCCGGCTTGGCGAAATGCCCCCGGAGCTGGCAGCGGACGGGAATGGTGAAATTGCTGGCGACATAGTACGTGCCGCCGTCATCCAGCCAGATCGTGCCGCCGTCGCTGCCCAGCGCCGCAAACGCCGCCGTGAAGGCCGCCGTGTTGTCGGTCGAGCCGTCGCCGTTGCCGCCAAAATCTTCCAGGTAATAGTGTCGGGCGAAGCGCACGGGCAGCGTCGCGGCGATCGTTGAGCCGGTCGCCGTGACCGACAGCGTGCTGAGCGCCGTTGCACTGGTCGCCGCAGCCGTTGCACTGGTCGCCGCAGCAAGGGCGCTGGCTGCAGCCGCAGCCGCACTCTCGACGCTTTCGCCCGCGAGGCTGATGCTGGAGCCGTCGAACCGGCGCGTCCAGGTCGTCGTCATGGCGTCATCTCCGTGCTGGCTGAGCGGATCACCAGCGGCCCGGCCGAGAACTCGGCGGCGTCGTCGGCGTCCTGCAAAACCTTGACCGCGTCGTCGTAGAGCATCTTCCAGACCTGGATACGGGCATCGTCGCCCAGATAAGGAGCGCTCTGGACCAGGGCGCCGAACAGGTAGACGCCCGGACTGGCTTCCAGGATGCGGTTCGAGGTAATGGTATCGCTGAGAGCGTCGGGCTTGGCGTAGTAGGCCATTTCCAGCAGGGCCGGGCTGCCCCCGGACGGCGGCGCCAGCTGCAGCTGTTCGCCCGTGATGCAGTAGTATTTCTGCGGGCTACCGGCCCAATCCTCAGCAAAGCTGGCCATTAGGGTGTGCGGGCTGAACTCCAGCTCAACCTCATCCAGCTTGAGCCGCCACATCTGCAGGAAGTCCAGGGGCAGCTCCTCATAGCCATCGCTGCCCAGGGTCGTGGTGGCCCGGGTCAGCATGCAGCGCAGGCGCAGGCGGGAGAACATGTCAGCCTCGGCCAGGGCGATGAAATCCGGAATCACGTCGGTCAGGTCCGCCCTCATCAGCCAGGAAGCGACGGAGGTTTTCAGGGTGGTGTAGCTGGTCAGGGCCATCAGGTTGTCAGGGTCTGGAGGTTGCCCGAGGAATATTTCGTCGGGTAGAAGCGAAATTCACGAAGATTGCCGTCGAGTTGTCTATTTTTGGTTGTGCCGCGGTTGCCCAGCTGGCACGCATTCACCGCCGCCACGACAGCCGCACCGGTCTGCACCGTGCCGCCGTTCAAGCAAGACTTGAAACCAGTGCCATCAAATGCAATCGCAAGTTTCACTGTCTGGGCATAGGGCGTGTTGGCCAGCTCCTCATCAGAGCCGCCGACCGTGACTGCAGCCCCGATATCGGCGGTTGTGTTGTACCGGCCGATGACCCTGTTATTGTCTGTCCCATCGGTAAATTCAAAAATCCGCGGGAAACTACCGTTGACATACGCAATCACCGCGTGCGCGTAGATCGTCCCGGCCGTAGTCTGAAACCAGGAGCCACCGCCAAAGATGGCGGGCGACATGACCACGCTCACGTCATCGGCGGCCTGGATCAGGCAGCCCGACGCGCCCGGTGTCGCGGTCCCGGTGGCGCCCGTGACCAGCTGCGCCAGGGTCCTGGCCGCGAGCGTGCCGCCGACCGCGCAGCCGTGATAGAGCTGGCTGGCGAAATTCAGCGACAGCGTCCGGCCGTCAGTCGGCACCGTGCTGACTGCCGCACCGCGCGGATTGGCAAGGCTGATGCCCAGGCTGATGGTCATTTGAAACCGATGATGCCCGTAGCGGTTGTATTAGTGCTCAGAACCAGCGTGGTCTTGATCGGCAGGATCGTTCCGGCGGCAGTGCTGGCGAAGGTCAGCGTCGTGCCGTCCTGGGTTTTTACGGCAATGGCGCCGCCCGAGCCGGTATAAAGCGACTCGTACCGGTTGGCTGTGGTGTCGTGCGGCGTCACAGCTGCGGCATCCGACGCGATGCCGTGTTTGTCGATGGCCATGGTTTCTCCTCTCAGAGCGTCAGCTCAAGCGCCCGCGAGCGGAACGCTGCGGCACTCATGCGGTGCGCGTAGGCGGACTGGTGCTGGCCCAGGCTGTCTGTCGTGTAGACCCAGACGCCGCCGTCAACCCGCCATTTGCCGGTGTAGCTGCCACCCGTGCGGTCCTCGACCACGGCAGCCACGTCCCAGACATCGGTGATCGCGGCATGCGGCAAGGTTCGTATCCAGGTGTTGATGGCTTGCCGGTTGGTATTCGTCGCCGGCACCGTCTGATTCACCAGCGTGGCCCAGGAGTCCGAGCTGGACGTCTTCGGGGTGAAGGTGCATTGGATGACCGGCAGGCCGAGCGCATAGAGCTGGTCCCACAGCAGGTTCAGCCGCGCCTTGATCTGCGCCTCCGACAACCCGGCATCCAGCGTGTCGTTCTGCCCCAATTGACAAATGACATGGGTTGCGCCGCAGTTGAGGAGGTGCTGGCGCCGGTAATAGGACCCGGTCAGGGTGCCCCAGGAGTTTGCCGTGCTGCCCGTGATCGCGATCTTGACCAGGGACACGTCGTTAGAAAACGTCCGCGCCAGCCAGCCAACGCCGTAAGTGTCGGCCTGGGGAGTGTCGCCGATGCCGGCGGCGACTGAGTCACCCAGCACCGCGACAACCGGCCGGCCGGCTGACAAGGGTGCCACGATGGCGGTCGGGCCGACCCAGGCCACCGCCGCCGTGCTTGGCACCGTCACCGCGTCAACCTCATCGACCGCGTCGAAAATCCCTTCGCCCGCCGCCAGCTGCAGCAGAACATTGGCGGTCGGCCACTTCTTGCCAACGGTATCGACCTCGACATACTCCCGGACGTAGAAGCTGCTGCCGGCTGGCAGGCGCAGCGCCACGGGATCGCTGAGCGCCTCGGCCCCGCCGGCCACGGCCCAGGTCCGGGCGTTCAGGACGGTCACCGGGTAGGTCGCCTCGCCATACTCAATGGCGGCCTTGAATGTCACGGTATCGGGCGGTGCTGCCTCGCCGCCCACCGGGGCGATGCGGTTGCTGAACCGCAGTTGAAGGGCGCCGACAGCGACATCAGACAGCACGAAATGACGGGTGCGGTAGGTGGCTGAAGCGCTGGCGCCGTCCGAGTAGATGGACGGGTATTCCGTCTTGTTGGCCACAGGGTAGAGCGCCGGAGCAGCGGCGAGAGAGCGCCGGCTGGGTGCCACAGCACCGGTTGCGCGTTCGGTCGTCCGCAGTTGCCAGATGGCGTTGGACGGCGAATTGCTGACACAGATCCAGATTTGCTTGGTCCGCGAGTTCTGCCATTCCGAGCCGGCGGGCGGGGTATCGTCGGCCGGCAGCGGGTCACGGGGATAGCTGTAGTCAATGCTGCTCAAGGGTCAATCCTCCGGTTCAGGGCAGGATGAGCCGGCGGCGCGGCTTGCGCGACAGCGTGCCGGGTGCGGTGCGGAGATAAGCCCACTCACTGCTGTCCAGCAGCTCCATCACCTTGGGACCGTGATCGGGGTTGAACATGTCCACGCCGTACAGATTCTTCCAAAGTTCGTACACGATGAACGGAACGGTTGCGGCGCGGCGCAGCTCGCGGGAAGGGCTGTAGCCGTCCCCGCTGCTGGCGAGCGCTTTGTTGGCTTCCAGAATCGGCCCGGCATCGGCCGACCTGATCACCGTGAGGTCCCCGGTCATGGGGTCCTCGACATAGCGCGTGTCAATCATCAGGCCACGTCCGAGCCTTCAACCTTTGCGTTTTTGCTGCTGGCTTTGGGGGGCGGTTCCGAGGACGAGACGACATGACCGGCCTTGGTCTGGGTCAGCAGGTCGGCTTCCTCTTTGCTCACCACATACTTCTGACCCTTCTGCATCGGGCCGCCGGCAATGGTGCCGGAGCGGTTGCCGGAATAGAACGGCTGGTTGTCGGCGGTGCATTCGAACAGCACTTCACCCTCACCCGGCTTGGAGGCGGTGTCTTCGGGAGGTTCCGAGGGGTTCTGCGGCTTAACGCCGACCTTCGGCCCCAGCAGGGCTGCGTTAGCAACCGCAGGATCGACAGTATCCAGCAACTCATAGCCACCTTCACCGTCCGGCTTGGTCCCCGACACCGTGACATTCGGGCTGAGTGACTTGGCCTGATCGGTGTTGACGATTTCAGCGGTGTCCTCGGTGGTGCCCGGTTCCGGCATGTTCGACTTGTCGGGCTCGAGCGCCGGATTGGCCGTGCCAGAGGTTTTGGCCGCCTCTTCGGCTTCCTGGACTGACTTTTCCTGCTCTTCAGCGAGTTTCTTGACCATGTATTCCTCCAGTATTGGGGGAGGGTGACACCCAGGGTGTCACCCCCTGTCACCCTGATCAGCCGCCAGTATCGGCAACAATTCCGTGGGCGCGTTCATTGAGTACTTTCAGGCAGTACTCGGTGAATACCATCCGTTTCTCGCTGTGGCCGGTTTTCGCCAGCGGCGTTTGTTGCAGCTTCTGGAAGTAGGCGATTTCCACTTTGCTGGGATCGACAATCAGGACATCCCTGGCCCTCATCAGGCGGGAGGGGACAATCTGAAGCTCGCCGAAATCAGAGGTATACACGTCAATCGCCGCTACAATCTTGCGGCTGTCCATCTCGCGGAAGGTTGTCGCATTGCCGGTAAATGCGCTAATCAGCTGCTTGTTGGCGCTGCCGACGAAGACAAGGCTGGGGTCGGAACCGGAGTTCCAAACCAACGCGATGACGGCCTTCAACAACGCCTCGGTGACGGCCCGCTGGGTTCCGTCCACCGCAGCGGTGGTAGGATAACCCGTGGTTGTGCCACTCAGCACCGGGTTGACGCCGCTGGTGCCCCGGGAAACATTGGTTTGGAGGAAGCTGGGAAAGCTGGCGGAGACCCTGGCAACGCTGGCGCTGCCGGCGGCGGCGACCTTGTTGGAGAGGATTTGTTTCTCCATATCGCGCTTCAATTCCTGAGTTTTCAGCGCGACCTGCTTACTCATGCGATTAAGATCGCCGACTTCGTCAGCGTTCTCGCGCGTGCTGGAGACTTGAGCAACTTTGTCACTGATCATCGTATAGTTCGAAAGGCGTACGCCTTCCGTCATAGCGTCGGCCGTGACATCGTTGCCTTCAATCTCTGCGTTAGTATCCACCGCTGCAGCTAAGTCTACGGTGACCCATTCCGGGTGCGTACTCGCAGCAGTAGTTTTACCAATCGCCGTCATGAACGGCGTTTCGGTCGGCGCGATCAATTCCGCAATTTTAGAGAGATCTTCTCGAATAACTGTACTCTGATAGGTTTGGGCGGTGTTGGTAGGGACGGACATAGGATTTTATCCCAGCTCAATCAACCGCGCGATGGCATCCATATCCCTGCCACCGCTGCGCTTGACGCGTTGCGTGAGGGCTTTCGCCTGATCGGGAGCGGGGCCGGCAGCACCGGGGCGGACCATCTTTGGCGCGGTCGCCAGTTTCTGGGTCACCTTGGGCTGGGCGGCTTGAAGGCGGTCGTAGAGCATCGCTTTGCGGAACCCGACCACGGCGCGCGGGTCGGAGGCAGCGGCAATTTCCTGCTCGCTGTAGCCGCACGTGCGCATGTAGTCGGCCAGCTCGCGCTGTCCGGCTCTCGCCTTCTCGGGGTTCTTCCAGTCCGGCAGTTCAGCGAGCAGGTGCTGGCGCGCATGGCTCATCATCTGCTGATGCTGCCGTTCCATCTCGCGCTGGCTCTGTTCCTCCGCGCGCTGCTTCTCGCCCAGTACCGCGCGCAGCTGATTGACCCGGGCCTCGTACAGCTCTTTCTGCTGGACGTAGGTCAGGGGGTCGCTGTGCAGCATCTGTTCGCTGGGCGGGGTCGGCAGCGATGCCTGGAGGACCGTGGCAACTTGGTCGAGCTGGGCAACGTAGTGGTTTCGCTCCTGCTGAATACGTTGTGCCTCCGCCTCGGCGGTGCGTCGTTGTTCAGCAACTTCAGCGGTCTTCCGGCTGTAATCAGCTTGACGCTGATAGCCGTTGAGCAGTTCCTCGCGGGTAACCTTCGCTTCCTTGCCGTCAATCTTGACGGTGAACAACTCGGGTTCTTCGGGTTCTTCCTGCTGTTCCGGCTGGTCTTCGCCGTCTTCTTCATCCTCTTCAGGAGGTACTTCCGGCCCCGGTTCCGGCTGTCCCTCTTCGGGTTCCGGGTCGGGGGCTGATGCGGACGGTTCAATCCGCACATTCCGGGGCGGCTTGGGCGGCGGGTTCTCCCGCTCCAGCAGGCCCGAAATCAGAGACACAGGGTCAGGGGCGCTTCCCGCATCGGCGGGCGCCGCGTCCAGTTCAGCCATGTCTATTCTCTCAGTCTTAGGGGTTGAGGTCCGTTCCGGCCTTGAGGTCATCAAGCGCAGCGCGCGCGATCAGGCCGTCAGACAGGATGGTTTCCAGCTCGGCGCGGACTTCGCCCAGCGCCTGGATGTGGTGCCAGAGGCGCTCGCGCAGCTCGGGCTGTTCGGCCGGCGAGTTGCGCCACGCCATCAGGAAGCGGGCGTCCAAGGCGTCGAAGGCGCTCGACAGCAGCGGGTCCTCGATGATGACGCGCGCCCGTTCGGCCACGGCGATGCGGCGCTTCAGCTCCAGTTCGATGTCGGTCATTCGGCTCGGCTCGAAGTCAGGGGCAAGCCCAGCAAGCTGAGCGCCATGCCGCCCTGTTCAGGGGTCAGTAATCCTGGGAATCGGCGAGCAACCATCGCGGTCAGGGTTTCTGGCGGCACATCGGCGGCCTTCTTCTGGCCCGCCATATAGGCCCGCAGGTCGATATCGTCGGCCGCATTGAACGGCGTCCTGACTTCACGGACGCGGCCCAGATAGTACGGCGTGATGGTGGCCCGCTGTTCCGGGGTCAGGTTCAGGCGTTCGGAGGCGTCGCGCGCTTCCGTCTCGCCCAAGGCCCGCTGGTAGGTCTGAAATTTCTGCTCATTGAGATGCTTTGACGGGTTGTCGAGAACGCTCAAGGCT
>Ga0307416_100001076_pt1 | contig 14591 bp, 10 predicted proteins | sample DK1Cmetagenome_2_FD_203821 | JGI IMG/M metagenome (GOLD analysis project Ga0307416, IMG submission 203821) | Maize rhizosphere microbial communities from greenhouse at UC Davis, California, United States - DK15-C-3 | ecosystem: Host-associated > Plants > Roots > Rhizosphere > Soil | place...
TCCATCGGCGACCCCTGAGGACCGGCCGCGAAGCCGTTGACGTCGACGATGTACGTCCCCGGCGCCGGGTCGTTGATCGTCAGCGACTCGTCGGCCGACCCCGTGGCCGACTGACCGGCCAGGGCGAAGGCGTCGTCGATGTCGCACGAGTCCGACTGCAGGACGAACAGGTCGAGGTCCGACCCGTCGTCGGCCGCGTCGAGGTCGAACCGCGCCACCTTGCTGGTCTCGGAGACCGTCACGCAGGTGAGGTGGTCGTCACCCGTCGCCACCGCCGCCGACTCCGTCCGCGCCTTCGCCAGACCGGTGGTGCCCACCGTCAGCTCACCGGTGAAGCCGGCGGTGATCGGGACCTCGACCGCCCCGGCGACTCCGGTGCCCTCGACCAGGGCCGGAGCCTTGACGGAGACCGGACGCAGCGCGATCGGCAGGCTGACCCGGGTGGGACCGGTGAGCTTCAGGTAGCCGAACGCGAACTCGCCCAGCGGCGCATCCGTGCGGGCGAAGTTGATCCTGAGCCGTTCGATGTCGCCGCGCCGCTTCGACACGAGCGCGGTCCGGCTCGGGGTCGACCGGAAGCCGGGGACCTTCACCGACACCTTCCAGGTGCCCTTCCTCGAGGCGACGAAGGTGCGCGTGAACGAGGTGGCGGAGGTGACCTGGCCCTGGGCCATCGAGGGCAGGTTCACGTCCTTGGCCGCGAGCGCGGGAACCCCGGTGTCGAGGCCCTGGCCGGTGATGAAGCCCCGCCACTCCCGCGGGGTCGAGGTCACGAACAGACCCGGGTCGAAGAACTTCTTCGGGGTCACGATGCCGCTGCCCTGCGCGAACAGGTCCTTGGACCGGGACCCGGTCTCGGTCTTGACCCGCCGGGCCGTCGTCATCATGGCCGACTTGACCTTCTGGGCGCTCCAGCTGGGGTGGACGCCCATCATGAAGGCGGCGAGGCCGGTGATGTGCGGTGCCGCCATCGACGTACCGGAGTACAGGTCGAACCTGCGGTGCGAGTTCGACGGCGGGGCAACGGCGGCGAGCACGCTGACGCCCGGCGCCGAGATGTCCGGCTTGAGCAGGTCGGAGTCGTTCGCCAGGGCCGGACCACGCGACGAGAAGCCGGCGATCTGGGGCAGCGGCGTGACCTGGTCGGTGATGTTGCCGAGGCGGAACTGCGCGGTGGCCCTGGACCCGGCCGACTCGAGGTACCTCATCACCCGGGCGGTGCCGGTGTCGTCGATGTGGATGGTCGGCACGGAGTGGAAGTCCGCGTCGAGGCTGTTCGGCGTGGGGTTCGCGAGCACCATGCCGACGCCCCCCGCACGCTCGACCTCGGCGCTCTTCGCGACCCGGTCGAAGACCCCGCGGAGGCAGACCACGATCTTGCCGGTCACCTTGGCCGGGTCGAGCGTGTCGGGACCGCAGAGCGAGGCCTCCTCGGGGTCCGCCCCGGACGCGGCAACGTCCTCGGAGCTGACCAGCGGGTGCACGCCGAGCGGCTCGTCGGCGATGGAGGCACCCACGATCCTCCGCCCGTTGCCGAGCACCAGGGTGTTCTCGAAGTTGTGGTGGGTCGTCGCCGCGACCGTGCTGAGCCATGGGCTGTTGTGCGCGACGGTCGACGCGTCGGGACCGGAGTTGCCCGCGGAGGTGGACACGAAGACGTTGGCCTCAGCCGCCCCCTCGAAGGCCAGCTCCACCGCGTCGATCACCGTGTCGGTGGCGCCGGAGATCGAGTAGTTGATGACGTCGACACCGTCGGCGATGGCGTCGTCGATGGCCTCCAGCGAGGAGCTGGTGTAGCAGTCGCCGCTGTCCGGGTCGTTGTCGGAGAAGCAGACCTTGTAGATCGCGAGCCTGGCGGCCGGCGCCATGCCCGAGACCTCACCGAAGCTCCGGCCCTCGACCCTGGCCTTGACGTGCCGGTTGCCAGCGGCCGTGCTGGCGGTGTGCGTGCCGTGCCCGTCGCCGTCGCGGGTCGAGAGGAACTCGGTCTCCGCCCGGTCCTCGGGGGGGATCGACTGAACGAAGGCGTCCGGGTAGTAGCGGGCGCCGATCAGCTTGGTGTTGCAGTCGTCGGCGGTCCACTTCTCCCCGAGCTGGCACTGCCCGCGGAACACGCCGCCGTCCCGCTTCTCCATCCTCGTGGCGGTGCCCACCCGGGAGATGTCCCACTTGGTCTTGGGATTGCTGGTCAGCGGCCGGCCCGCGAACGACTTCGACTCGGGCCACGCGCCGGAGTCGAGGTCGCCGACGACCACGCCGGCGCCGGCGCGTCGCTGACCGCCGTGCGTCGTCCAGGCGCCGTTCTTGCCGGTGAGCCCGAGGAAGTCCGGGGTGTTCCAGGTGTCCAGGCTGCGCCGGGTGTCCTTGGCGACCAGCAGCACGCGGCGGTCGGTGGCCAGCTCCAGCGCCTGGTCACCGGTCAGCCGGGAGGAGAAGCCGTTGGTGGCGATCGTGTAGCTCGACACCGGCCGGGCGCCGACCTCGCGGGCGAGGGCGGCCTGGGTGGAGCGCAGGTGCGAGGTGTAGGCGCGGACCGCGGCCGAGTCGGCGCGGAACTGGCCGCCGGGGCGCGGACGGGTCGCGCGGAACCGCGCGTTCTCGCCGCTGTAGCGAGCCGCGCTGGGCTCGCGCAGCAGGACCACGTAGCGGCCGTCGCTGTAGCGGACGCCGTTGCCGGTCACCACCCTGTCGCTGCCCTGGGACGGCGCGTTGGCCGCCGTGGCGGCCGGGGTGGCCGCGGTGAGACCGGCGATGATGACGCCGGCCGAGAGGAGGGCGAGCGGGCGCTGTGGCGCCCGCCTTCCCGAGATTCTGATCGACACGGAGTTTCTCCCTGCGTATCCACAAGGCCGGGCCCGAGCGGCGAGCGGCATTCGCCACGAAATGCCAACACACACCGCTTCGTCAAGAGATCTGCCCAGATTGTTTGCGTGTGCGCACAAAATTTCCGGCACCCCCGGCCTCGGGCGCCGCGGCGCCTGCGCCAGACTCGGGCTCATGAGCAGCTCGCGCACCCAGACGATCCTGATCACCGGCGCCTCGTCAGGGCTGGGCGCCGAGATGGCGCGGCAGTTCGCTGCCAAGGGGTACGACCTGGCGCTCTGCGCCCGCCGTCTCGACCGCCTCGAGGTGCTGCGCGCCGAGATCGCGGCCGCCGAGCCGAGCCGCCGGGTCGAGATCCGCACGCTGGACGTCAACGACGACGAACAGGTCTTCGAGGTCTTCCGCGCCTTCCGTGCCGACTTCGGAACGATCGACCGGGTGGTCATCAACGCCGGCCTGGGCAAGGGCGCTCCGATCGGGACCGGCGGACACGCCGCCAACAAGCAGACCGCGATGACGAACTTCGTCGCCGCGCTCATCCAGTCCGAGGCTGCGATGGAGATCTTCCGCGCCCAGAACGCCGGGCACCTCGTGATGATCTCGTCGATGTCGGCCATGCGCGGGCTGCCGAAGTCGATGGCGACGTACGCCGCCACCAAGGCCGGGGTCGCACACCTCGCCGAGGGCCTGCGCAACGAGCTGCACGGCAAGCCCATCGCGGTCAGCGTTCTCTATCCCGGCTACATCGCCTCCGAGATGAACGAGTCGGTGGCCGCGGAGCAGCCGCTGATGGTGTCCACCGAGAAGGGCGTCCGCGCGATGGTCGACGCGATCGAGAAGCGGAAGGCCTCCGCGTGCGTGCCCGCGCTGCCGTGGGCGCCGCTGTCGGTCGTCATGCGGCACGCCCCGCTGCCGGTCTTCAAGCGGCTGATGTGAGCGGGGCGCACCGACGGGCCGGGCTCACCGGTAGGTGAGTGTCTCCCTCTCCAGGTGCGCGTGCTCGTTGAAGGTGAGCATCCGCGCACCGGTCGAGCCGACGACGACCCGGGTGACCGAGGAGTTCACGGTGACCGTGTTGAACCGCGCCCAGAGCCGGGCGAGGGTCGCAGGGTCGTCGCCGGTCGGGTCGACCAGGGCCGCACAGGCCGCCGCGATCGGACCGCCCGAGCTGACGACGACCACGGTCCCGCCCGGTCCGGCCGCCGCGCAGGCGCGGTCGAGGGCGCCCCGGACCCGGGCGAGGAAGGCGGCGTACGACTCGGGGTACTCGGCGTCGTACTCACCGCCGGTCCAGCGGGTGATCGCGAGCTCGAAGACCCGCTGGAAATCCCGGCGGTCGAGGTCACGGTCGAGCTGGAGACCGGCGGGGAAGCCGGCGGCTCCGGTTCGGTGCAGCGCGTCCACGACGCCGACGTGGTCGAACTCGTTCCAGCCGGCGTCGACCTCGACGTCCGTGGCCCAGCCGCCGCCGGCGGCCATGCCCTCCGCGGTCTCGCGGTGCCGGCGCATGTCGCCGCGCAGCACCGCGTCGGGGGTGACCTGGCGCTCGGCGAGCCAGGCGCCGAGCAGGCGGCTCTGCTCCCACCCGGTCTCGGAGAGCACGTCGTAGTCGTCGGCGCCGAAGGACGCCTGGCCGTGCCGGACGAGCAGGACGACCCCCATCAACGCTCCCCGTCGGTCTCGCCGGTCGAGCGGGAGCCCTCGCCGGTCGAGCGGGAACTCTCGCTGGTCGAGCTTGTCGAGACCAACCTCCGGCACCGCGTCTCGAGGTAGCCGACGGCGGGACCGAAGACGGCGTACGCCTCGTTGGTGGTCTGCCGGTGGAAGTAGCGGTACCAGATCTGCTGCGCGATCACCGCCAGCCGGAACAGCCCGAACACCTCGTAGAAGCGCCACTGCTCCGGGCTGATCGCGAAGCCCATCCGCTCGCAGTAGCGCTCGACGAACTCGGCGCGCGTCCACATCCCCGGCTCGGTGGTCGGCTGGCGTCGGAACAGCTGGAAGAACTCGTCGTCGCCCGCCTCGACCCAGTAGGACAGCATGCCGCCGAGGTCCATCAGCGGGTCGCCGACCGTCGCCATCTCCCAGTCGAGGACGCCGACGATCCGCAGGGCCGACCCGCGTGGCGAGTCGTCGGGCGCGAGCACGAGGTTGTCGAGGCGGAAGTCGTTGTGGATCAGGCGCTGGGCCACGTCCGCCGGCTGGTTCGCCTCGATCCACGCGACGACGTCCGACCAGTCGCCGGTGTCGTCCGTGCGCGCCTTCGCGAACCGGTCGACCCACCCGCCGACCTGGCGGGCGACGTACCCCTCGCCGCGGCCGAGCCGGGCCAGCTCGGGGACCGCGGCCACGTCGACCGAGTGCAGGGCGACCAGGACGTCGAGCGCGTCGGCGCAGAGCCGGGCCGCCTCCTCGTCGGTGAGCGGCCAGGGCAGCTCGCGGCGCAGGATCGTGCCGTCGAGCTTCTCCATCACGTAGAAGTCCGAGCCGATCACCGAGTCGTCCCGGCAGAAGCCGATCATCCGGGGCACGTACGGGAAGACCGGAGCGAGCGCCGACTGGATCCGGAACTCGCGGCCCATGTCGTGCGCACTGGCGGCCTTGGCTCCGGTGGGCGGGCGGCGCAGGATCAGGTCGCGCGCGGGGTAGCGCAGCAGGTAGGTCAGGTTCGAGGCGCCGCCCCGGAACTGGCGCACCTCGGGCGTGCCGGCGAGGTCCTCGACGGTCCAGCCCTCCGGCAGCGTCGCGTGCTCGCGCAGCCAGGCCGCGACCGCCTCGACGTCGAACGCGTCCTCGTCGCGGACCGGCTTGGCGGGGTTCCCGACGTCGTCGGTCGAGCGTCCCTCGTCGTTGGTCGAGCGTCCCTCGTCGTTGGTCGAGCCTGTCGAGACCATCACATCCCCCTGTCGAGCTTGGCGGCCTGGGCGCGCATCACGGCGTCGTACGCCGCCCGGTCGTTCTGCTTGAGCGCGTACGCGTCGCGCGCCGCCTGGTCCGGCACGATGACCTCGTCGCCGCGGTCGAGCCCCTCGAGCACGGCGGCGGCGATGTCGTCCGCGGTGATCGGCGACGACTGCACGAGGTGGGCCACGATGCCGGCGAGCTGCTCGTCGGCGCCGCGCAGCGAGGACATCAGGTTGGTCCGGAAGTACGACGGGCAGACGACGCTCGCGCGCACGCCGTACCCCGCGAGCTCGTGCCCGGTCGTCTCGGTCAGCGCGACGACCGCGGCCTTGACGGCGTTGTACGACGCCATCCCGGCCGGGTGCACCAGCCCCGCGAGCGAGGCGACGTTGACGATGTGGCCCGAGCGCTGCCGCTTGAACATCGGGACGAACGTCCGGGTCCCGCGGACCACCCCGAACAGGTTGATGTTCGTGATCCACTCCCACTCGTCGATCGTGGCCACGTCGAGCCGCCCGCCGCCCGCGACGCCGGCGTTGTTGACCAGCATGTCGAGCCCGCCCCACGTCTCCTCGACCCGGGCGAGCACCGCGGCCCAGTCCTCGTCGGAGGTGATGTCGAGCCGGACGACGTCACTCGGGCCCGCCGGCGTCTCGCTGGTCGAGCCCGCCCGAGTGTCGCTGGTCGAGCCTGTCGAGACCAGGTCCGTCGCGAGCACCTCGTCCCCGCGCGCCCGGAACGCGGTGGTGAGCGCCGCTCCCAGTCCGGAGGCGGCGCCGGTGACGAGGATTCTCATCGTGCGGCTCCGTACTTGCCCAGCTCCAGGCGGGCGACGACGCCACGGTGCACCTCGTCGGGGCCGTCGGCGAGCCGCAGCGCGCGGGCCGACGTCCACGCGCCGGCCAGCGGGAAGTCGTCGGAGAGGCCGGCACCGCCGTGCAGCTGCATCGCCATGTCGATGACCTGCTGGGCCATGTTCGGGACCGCCACCTTGATCTGGGAGACCTCGGAGAGCGCGTTCAGCGGACCGCCGACATCGAGCTTCCAGGCGGCGTCGAGCACCAGGAGCCGCGCCTGGTCGATGGCGATGCGGGCGTCCGCGATGCGCTCACGGTTCCCGCCGAGGTTGGCGAGCGGCTTCCCGAACGCCGAGCGCTCGAGGGCCCGCCTGCACGCCAGCTCCAGCGCCGCCTCGGCGAGTCCGATCAGCCGCATGCAGTGGTGCACGCGGCCGGGGCCGAGCCGGCCCTGGGCGATGGCGAACGCCTCGCCGGGTCCGCTGAGGATGTTGTCGACCGGCACCCGCACGTCGGTGAACGACACCTCGCCGTGGCCGAGCGGCTCGTCGTACATGCCCATTGTGCTCAGCATCCGCTCGACCTTGACGCCCGGGGCGTCGCGGGGCACGAGCACCATCGAGTGCCGGTGGTGACGGTCCGCGTCGGGGTCGGTGAGGCCCATGAAGACCAGCACCTTGCAGTCGGGGTTGCCGACCCCGGTGGTCCACCACTTGCGGCCGTTGATGACGACCTCGTCGCCGTCGACGACCGCGGTGGCCTCCATGTTGGTGGCGTCCGAGGAGGCGACGCTCGGCTCGGTCATCGCGAACCCTGACCGGATCCGGCCGTCGAGCAGGGGCTCGAGCCACTGCCGGCGCTGCTGCTCGGAGCCGTACCGCAGCAACACCTCCATGTTCCCGGTGTCCGGCGCGTTGCAGTTGAGCACCAGCGGCGCGATCGCCGACCGGCCGGTGAGCTCCGCGATCGGGGCGTAGTCGACGTTGGAGAGCCCCTCGCCGCCGTCGGTGCCGAAGCGGGCGGCGTACTCGCCGGCGTGCTCCCGGGGCAGGAAGAGGTTCCACAGGCCCTGCGCGCGGGCCTTGTCCTTGAGCTCCTGCAGGATCGGCAGCGGCTGCCATGGGTCTCCGGTGCGGCGCTGCTCGGCGAGGTCGCGGTGGTACGCCGCCTCGACCGGGTCGACCTCCTCGGCGAGGAAGGCGGCCACCCGGGCGGTGAGGTCGGCGGCGCGGGGGGACGGGGAGAAGTCCATGGCGGGCACCCTATGGGGCGCCCCGGGCGACCGCGACGGCCGCCATCCCGACCGGATATCCCCAGCCCGGGGCATGGACCCCGGTCGCGGCCCGGGCTTAGCCTCGACAGGAATGCGAGACCACGCCCACTCGGAGGCGGCCACCTCGTTCGAGCTCCAGCGCTGACCTCCGACCGGACCCCGGGCTTGCCGGCGGTATCCAGCCACCGCTGGCGAGCCCGGCCGGCGACCCGTCACCTTTGGCTGCCCGGACCACGCCGACCCGTCACCTTTGGCGGCCCGAACCACGCCGACCCGTCACTTCTGGCGACCAAAAGTGACGGGTCAGTGCTTTTTCAGCAGCCAGAGGTGACGGGTCGGCGGGCTTGCCGCAGCCAGAAGGGACAGGTCAGGCGGGGAAGGAGTCGCCGTTCTCCACCATCGACCGGAGGTGCGCCGGGGCGCGGAACCGGTCGCCGTACTGCTCGGCGAGCTCGTCGGCCCGGGCCACGAACGCGGCCAGGCCGATCCCGCCATCCACACCCTCGTAGCCGGTCATGAACTGCGCGGCGCCACCGGTCATCGGCGGGAAGCCGATGCCCATGATCGAGCCGATGTTCGCGGCGGCCGCCGAGGTGATGACGCCCTCCTCGAAGCACTTCGCGGTCTCGAGCGCCTCGACGAACAGCAGCCGGTCCTTGACGTCCTGCAGCGGGGGCTGCGCCTCGGCGACCGGGAAGGCCTCGCCGAGCCCGGACCACAGCGACTGCCGCTTGCCGGACTCGTCGTACTCGTAGAAGCCCGCGCCCTTGAGCCGCGACGGACGCCCGAGCTCGACCATCTTCCGGACGACCGCGGTGCCCGGGTGCTCGGTGTAGTCGAGCCCGTCCCGCTCGGCCGCGTCCTGGGTCGCCTTGGCGATCTTGAGCATCAGCTCCATGTTCAGCTCGTCGCTGAGCTGCAGCGTGCCGACCGGGTAGCCCGCCTGCGTGGCGGCCCGCTCCAGCGAGACCGGGTGGACGCCCTCGGCCAGCATGGCGAGGCCCTCGTTCACCATCGTGCCGATGACCCGGGAGGTGTAGAACCCACGGCTGTCGTTGACGACGATCGGGGTCTTGCGGATCTGCTGCACGACGTCGTACGCCTTGGCCAGCGCCTCGTCGGAGGTCTGCTCGCCGCGGATGATCTCCACCAGCGGCATCTTGTCGACGGGGCTGAAGAAGTGCAGGCCGATGAAGTCGCTCGGCCGGTCCACGCCCGCCGCGAGCTCGGTGATCGGCAGCGTCGAGGTGTTGGAGCACAGCAGCGCGTCGGCGTTGACGTACGGCGCCACCTCGGCGAACACCTTCGCCTTCAGCGCCGGGTCCTCGAAGACGGCCTCGATCACCAGGTCGCAGCCGGCGAGGTCGGCGGCGTCCTGGGTGGCCGTGATCCGGCTCAGCAGCTCCGCCTTCTTCTCCTCGGTGGAGCGGCCCCGGGAGATCGCCTTGTCGAGCAGCTTGGCCGAGTAGGCCTTGCCCTTCTCGGCGCTCTCGACCGCGACGTCCTTGAGCACGACCTCCATGCCCGCGCGGGCGCAGGAGTACGCGATGCCGGCGCCCATCATGCCGGCACCGAGGACGCCGACCTTGACGGCCTTGTACGGCGGGATGCCGGCCGGGCGCAGGGACCCGGAGTTGATCGCCTGGAGGTCGAAGAAGAACGCCTGAATCATGTTCTTCGAGCCCTGGTTGACGATCAGGTTGGTCAGGTAGCGCGACTCGATCCGCGAGGCGGTGTCGAAGTCGACCTGCGCCCCCTCGACGGCGGCCGACAGGATCGCCCGGGCGGCGGGGTACACCGCGCCCTTGGTCTGCTTGCGCAGCAGCGCCGGGAACGCGGGCAGGAACGCCGCGAGCTTCGGGTTGCTCGGCGTGCCGCCGGGCATCCGGTAGCCGTCGGCGTCCCACGGGTTGACGCTGGCGGCCGGGTTCTCCCGGTTCTGCAGGATCCACGCCTTCGCGGCGGGGACCAGCTCCTCGCGGGTGGCGACGAGCTCGTCGACCAGGCCCTTCTCCTTCGCGGCCTGCGGCTTGAACCGCGTGCCGGGCAGGAGCACGTCCATCAGCGCGGGCTGCAGCCCGAGCAGGCGTACGACGCGGGTGACGCCGCCGCCGCCGGGCAGCAGGCCGAGCGTCGACTCGGGCAGCCCGATCTCGACCCGGTTGTCGTCGACGGCGATCCGGTGGTTGGTGGCCAGGCAGATCTCGAAGCCGCCGCCGAGCGCGGCGCCGTTGATCGCGGCGACGACCGGGCGGGGGAACAGCTCGAGGCGCCGGAGGCCGGCCTTGATGGCCTCGCCCATCGCGAAGATCTCGGCCGCGTCGTCCTTGGTCGCCTGGACCATCGCCTTGAGGTTGCCGCCGGCGAAGAAGGTCTTCTTGGCGCTGGCGATGACGACGCCGGTGACGTCGTCGACCTCGTCGTACAGCCGCTGCACGGCCGTGGCCATCGACTCGAGGTAGAGCTCGTTCATCGTGTTGGCGCTGGCGGTCGGGTCGTCGAGCGTGAGCGTGACGACGCCGTCGGCGTCGCGCTCGTAGCGGACCGCGCTCTGGTTCTCGGTAATGGTGCTCATGGGTGTCCTGTTCATGTGAGTCGTGGTCTCGACAAGCTCGACCAGCGAGGAAAGGTCAGACCAGCTCGACGATGGTGGCGATGCCCATGCCGCCGCCGACGCAGAGCGTGGCGAGGCCGCGGCGCAGGTCGCGGCGCTGCAGCTCGTCGACGAGCGTGCCGAGGATCATCGCGCCGGTGGCGCCGAGCGGGTGGCCCATCGCGATCGCGCCGCCGTTGACGTTGGTGATGTCGTGGCTGATGCCCATGTCCTGCATGAACCGCATCGCGACCGCGGCGAACGCCTCGTTGATCTCGAACAGGTCGATGTCCTCGACCTCCAGCCCGGCCTTGGCCAGCGCCTTGCGGGCGGCCGGGGCGGGACCGGTCAGCATGATCACCGGGTCCGCGCCGGAGACGGCGGTGGCGAGGATCCGGGCGCGCGGGGTCAGCCCGAGGTCCGTGCCGACCTGCTCGCTGCCGATCGCCATGATCGCGGCGCCGTCGACGATGCCCGAGGAGTTGCCGGCGTGGTGGACGTGGTCGATCCGCTCGACCCAGTGGTACTTCTCGAGCGCCACGTCGTCGAAGCCCGCCTGCGCGCCGATGTCGGCGAAGCTCGGCTTCAGCCCGGCCAGCCCCTCGGCGGTCGTGTCGGGACGGATCGTCTCGTCGTGGTCGAGCACGGTGAGGCCGTTGAGGTCGCGGACCGGGACCACCGCGTCGTTGAAGTAGCCGTTCGCCCACGCCTTGGCGGCGCGGTGGTGCGACTCGGCGGCGTACGCGTCGACGTCCGCGCGGCTCCAGCCGCCCAGCGTGGCGATCAGGTCGGCGCCGATGCCCTGGGGCACGAAGCCGGTCTGCAAAGCGGTGGCCGGGTCCATCGCCCAGGCGCCGCCGTCGGAGCCCATCGGCACCCGGCTCATCGACTCGACGCCGCCGGCGAGGATGAGGTCCTCGAAGCCGCCGCGCACGCGGGAGGCGGCCTGGTTGACGGCCTCGAGCCCGGAGGCGCAGAAGCGGTTCAGCTGCACGCCGGCGACGGTCTCGGGGTAGCCGGCCTTGAGCGCGGCGGTCTTGGCGATGTCGCTGCCCTGGTCGCCGATCGGGGACACGACGCCGAGCACGACGTCGTCGATCCGGTTCGGGTCGAGCGAGGGGTTGCGGACCTTGATCTCGTCGAGCAGGCCGACCACGAGGTCGACGGGCTTGACCTCGTGCAGCGAGCCGACCTTCTTGCCCTTGCCGCGCGGCGTACGAATGTGGTCGTACACGAATGCTTCTGCCATGACCGTCCTTGTCTGTGCTGTCCTCGTTGGTCTGCCGTCGAGCCGGTTGCCGCGCAACCGCCCCGAGATCCGCGGTCGCTGGGCGCGCCCGTGTCGAGACCAAGGGTTGGTTCCCAGATTGTGACACTATTAGTGTCACGGTCAAGGTCCGGGCCGCTGTGGGCTGGGTCACCCGGGGACGAAGGAGCAGGAAATGGAGGAGAGCGTCGAGACGCTGCGCGAGCTGTTCACGCTCGACGAGCTGACCGCCCGGGTGGGGATGAGCGTGCGCAACGTGCGCTTCTACACCACCAAGGGCCTGGTCCCGCCGCCGATCCGGCGCGGCCGCTCGGGCTACTACACCCCCGACCACGTGGCCCGGCTCGAGCTCGTCCAGGAGCTCCAGAGCCACGGCTTCACGCTGTCGGCGATCGAGAAGTACGTCGCCAACATCCCCCGCGACGCCACTCCCGAGGACATCGCCCTGCAGCGCACGATGCTGGCGCCGTGGCAGCACGAGAACCCGATCGAGATGTCCCGCGCCGAGCTCGACAAGCGCGCCGGACGACCGCTCACCGACGACGACCTGGCGACGCTGACCGCCCTCGGCGTGGCGTTCAAGGGCCGCCGCGGCCGCTACCAGGTGGCGGTCTCCCAGCTCTCCATCGGCCTCGGGCTGCTCGACCTCGGCTTCCCGCTGGAGGCCGCGCTCGCCGCCAGCGACGTGTACGCCGCGCACGGGCGGCAGATCGCCGAGGAGCTGTACGAGGTCTTCCGCACCAAGGCGTGGCCGGTCTACAAGGAGTCCGGGACCTCACCGGAGCGGATCCGCGAGGTGGTGGAACGGCTCAAGCCGCTCTCGATCGCGAGCCTGGTCCAGGCCTACGAGAGCGCCATGGACGAGACCAAGCGCGCGGGCATCGCCGAGCGGGCCCGCTGACCCACGGCTCCGGCCCTGGGGTGCCCGGTGCGGACGCGGGCGAGCGGGACACGGGTGGCGCGCGCGGGCCGATTGGACGCCGCTCCCTAGGGTGGGGCCATGAGCCAACCCACGACCGTCCTCGTCACCGGCGCCACCGGCTTCATCGGCCGCCGCCTCGTGCCCGAGCTCGTGGAGCGCGGGATGACCGTGCGGGCGATGACCCGCCGGCCCGAAGCGTACGACGGCCCCGGCGACCCGGTGGGCGCCGACGTCAACGACGCCGACTCGCTCACCGCGGCCCTCAAGGGCGTGGACGTGGCCGTCTACCTGGTGCACTCGCTGGACGACCCCGACTTCGAGCGCAAGGACGCGGACGCGGCGCGCAGCTTCGGCCGGATCGCCGCCGAGGCCGGGGTCAGTCAGATCGTCTACATGGGCGGGCTCGGCGCCGACGGCGAGGACCTCTCCCCGCACCTCCGCTCGCGCCGGGAGGTGGAGGGCCTGCTCGCCGAGGCGGGCGTCCCGGTGACCGTGCTGCGGGCCGCGATCGTGGTCGGTGCGGGCGGCATCTCCTGGGAGCTGACCCGCCAGCTGGTCAAGAACCTGCCCGCGATGGTGGTCCCCCGGTGGGTCGGGACCATGACCCAGCCGATCGCCGTGGACGACGTGATCCGCTACCTGGCCGGCGTGATCGGCAAGGAGGAGGCCTATGGCCGGGTGTTCGAGATCGGCGGGGCGGACCGGCTGACCTACCTCGAGATGCTCCAGGTCGCCGCCGAGCTGGGCGGCGGGCGCCGGGTCCCGATTCTCCAAGTGCCGGTGCTGACGCCGCGGTTGTCGTCGTACTGGCTGGCGCTGGTCACCGACGTCGACACCACCACCGGCCGCAACCTGATCGACTCGATGAGCACCGAGGTGGTGGTCACCGACCACGCGATCCGCGAGGTCGTGCCGGGCGAGCCGCTGAGCTACGCCGAGGCGGTGCGGCGAGCTCTCGCCGAGGGCGGGAAGTGATCCCCCGGATCAGCCTCCGAAGACCGCCGGCAGCACGAACAGCATCGCCTGCGACCAGGTGACGTGGGTGAGGATCGGACCCAGGATCCCGCCCGAGGCCCGCCGCTGCAGGCCGACCACCAAGCCCAGCAGGACCGCCGCGAACGACAGCATCACGTTGCCGGTGGCGAGCGTCGCGATCGCGTACGCGACCGTGGTGACTGGCACCGGGTACCGGGTGACCGCCGCGTAGGCGGCCCCCCGGAAGAACAGCTCCTCGGCGATCCCGTTGACCGCGGTGATCAGAGCCAGCAGCGGCAGCGAACCCTCGGACGCGTGATCGAGCACCGAGCGGACCTGCTCGTCGAGGAACGGGACCTGTCGCACGGCCAGGGCGCCGAGGACGAAGACGCCGGCCAGGCCGAGACCGAGCAGGATCGGCGCGAGGACCGGACGGCGCGGGCCCTCGTGGTGCGCGATCCTGCCGAGGTGCAGCGGACCGGAGAGCAACGCCCCGAGCGTCCAGACCGCGGCGAGGCCGAACGTGCCGAGGTAGAACCACGCGCTGCCGGGCTCGATGCGCAGCGAGACGCCGAGCACGATGCCGCCGATCAGGACGAACCCGGCCGTGACCAGCTGACGGCGTCGCAGCGCCTGGGGCGTCTCCCGGTGGTTCCGGGGGACGACCTCCCACAGGGCGCGCTGGAACCAGCTGCGTACGACGCTCATGCTGCTGGTCCGGGTCCCGGTCGTCATCGCGATGAGCCTAGCCAGCCGGGTCGAGCGTCGGGTGGGGCGGGACGCGAGCGCTGCAACGCGGGGTTGTGGTCGCTGGACACGTCACCAACCACGTGGGGAGCGTCGAGGACACCGCGTTACAGCGGCGCGGGGGCCGCCTGACTCAGCGGCGTCCGCTGAACGCCGCGGCGCTGTGGCCGCCGCCGGAGCCGGCCGTCGAGCCGGTACGGCCACGACCGCGGCCGCGGCTCGTCCCGCCCGTGGAGCCGCCCGCGGACGGCGCCTTGGACTGGCCGCCGCCACCGCTGCCGGACGAAGAG
>Ga0307416_100001077_pt1 | contig 14577 bp, 11 predicted proteins | sample DK1Cmetagenome_2_FD_203821 | JGI IMG/M metagenome (GOLD analysis project Ga0307416, IMG submission 203821) | Maize rhizosphere microbial communities from greenhouse at UC Davis, California, United States - DK15-C-3 | ecosystem: Host-associated > Plants > Roots > Rhizosphere > Soil | place...
CCTGTATCGAAATGAACGCTCATGAGATTGATTGACAACTCCTTGATCAAAAGCGTAAACCTTGCGCAGTCGAGGGTTTTTGAAACGGCAATATTGATCCAATCATTCGGCTAGCCCCTACGAAGTCCGAGGGCGAACTTCAACATAAAATTTTTCCATTAGTGAGCCTTAGGCTCATGCCTTCTGTACGTGACGAACCTGTTTGAACGCATTGTCCGGATGCCGCACTGGTCGGGGCACGCTGCGGTGCGGTTCACAGATTCTCGTGCGTTTGCACGCCTCGCGGTCCGGCCACTACCGGATTCAAATGCATTTCGATGATGGACAATATCGCGACCATCTTATTTTTTCGATCGGCAATGTGCTGCGGACGGACTGAACGGCGAAGGGGAAGTTTGTGACGATCAAGACACAAACGCTTTTGATGGTGACTCTGTTGCTCGTCGTCGCGGTCTTTGCCACGGCAGCAGTCATGGTTTGGGGCTCGCGCCGGGGATTGCTGACGGAGAGCGAAAGTCAGGGTTTAGTTATCGCGCGGCTTTTGGCCCGCAGCGCCGCCTTCGGCGCGCAAGTGACTAGCGATGTCGATAAAGCAATTGGCGAGCATATGATTGTTGAAGCCACCATTGCAGCGCATTTGGTAGCTTTGGGGGAGGCGGCGTGAGTCGGCCAGAAGGAGATCAACCGGCGCTTGAAAGAAATCGCCGACAACACGGTGCTGGACGAAATCTGGATTACCGACAGCAAAGGTCATGCTTACTTAAGGAATAACACGGAAGTTGACTTCTCGTTCAGTCCGGATCGGGAGCGGCAACCTCAAGCGCACGTCTTCTGGCTGCAGCGCCAATGGCTCTCTCTCTCGGTGGCGGCAATCGCCTTGAGATCTATCACACGCCCGGGCATTCCGGCTTGTAGCATATCTTTACGAGTTGGATCGCTGCTGATGCTCGGTGATTTGCCGTTTGCCGCCAACCCTGGTGTGTGCGGGCTCGACGGCTGGAACCACACAGAACTTCTGCAAACGCTCGGCAAAATCGATCGGCTCCTGGAAGTCCCGAGATCACCGTGTGTTGTCCAGGGCACGGTACTGCGTTTCCGCGCAAAGCATGCGCGAGAAGCTCCGATTGATGGAGGGCGAAGCTTCCAATCTGAACGCCGTACCGCTCATGGACGCCGAACGCATTACCGGTCTCAAGATTTACGTCGATGAACTGTTGGAAGAAACCGCGGCGCTGCTTACGATTTTTCCCGGGCGGCTGTACACGGTGTCGTACTGCCTGTCGCTGTTGGAGGAGGACGACAGCGCGGCAAGTCAGGTTCTTGCGACCTTCGATATCGACCAGATCGACCGCATTCTCGCGGATTTTCGCCGCATCGCGGAAGCGTTCAACAACAGCGTCATGCCCAAATGGACCGTAGTGCTCAAAGGCGTTCAGGTCGCCAGGTCGCTGCAAAATCTCTTGTCCGCAGAGCATGTTCGGCAACTGCTGGATTTTTCTCTTGTTGAGCGGGCGCAACGACGATTAGACGGCTTCTTGAACCTGGTGCGCGGCTTACAATTTATTCAGACGGAGCAACCGGGAGCGGTAAACGAAATCATCGCGGAGCTCGTGAAACGTACCAAGCAAACTACGACGATGGAATCCGCTGATCTCATAGAATCGGTGGATGATGAGCAATCTTTTCTACAGGCTATCACGCGCCGGTTGGCGGCGTATTCGCCGCTGCGAGATATCGAGTTCGAATTTGCGCCCGCCGCCCAGGAGACGAAGGCAAACATCGGAGCCGAGCGACTCGGCGACATATTGACCAACTTGATGGAAGGAATGGCCGGAACGGGCGTGAAGCACATCAGCATTGCCACTCGCGTCGAGTCGGGCCAGGTGGAGATTCGACTTTCAAGCCGCGAACGGATGGATCCGGCTGCGTTCGGCAAGCGCCGACTCGATCTCTACAACAGAACCCTCGGCTGGCTCGGTGGAAGCCTCGAATGCATCCAACACGACAGCAACGCTGATTTTGTAATTAGACTGCCGGCGCTTGAATCTGTATAGCGTGGTGATACGAGACGATTTTTCGAGGCAGTTTCTTAGTGCGCAAGAGACCGGGCTTGAATGAATCCGCCGCTCACAATCGCTTCAATCCAACTGCGCCCATTCGCTGAACTCTTCCAAGCCCAATAACTTCAATGTGTCCATGTATGGCCGTCCGGTTTTTTCGTGGCGGCCGGAGAGTTGGTAATATTCGCGGACCATTTCCGGGAGCCACTTGGCGATCGTGAAGCCTTGGTATTTTCCGTCGGGCACAGGGTCGAGAAAACGCTGGCCGACCTGCTGCCAGTCGTGCTCGGCGATCCAGCCGCGCTGGGTGGCGAAGAGGCTTTGTAAAATCGCGCTCCGGTGCCCCGCGAGCATGGCGTCGTCGAGCGTAAAATTCCAGCCGGTAATCGCGTTGAACGAGTCGACGATACTTTTCAACCCGTCCGGTTTGCCATGCATCTGGGCGAACCAGCAGCCGCCCATGATGCCGACGAACTGCCGATACTGTTCCGCATTAACGTTGGACTGCGGCCAACCGCTGGGATCGTCGCGGTCGAGCGGTCCCCACTTTTCGCGGTATTTCAAATCCGGCGGCGGGTTGGCCTGGCCGCCGCCCTGCGGTTTCATACCGCCGCTGGCGACGATCTCGCGCAACATGTTCGCGAAGTGCGGCCGCCAATCGTGCATGGCCGGCACGCCACGCTTGGTATGGACGACCCAGTTGACCGCATCCCCGCCGAGGGCTTCGGCCACTTCAAGCGGTCCGTCGGCGATCAGATTGCCCCACTTTCCCTGGCGTCGCGCCGTCATTTCTAATAGTTTCTCGATCGCTTCGACGTTTCCCCACTCCAGACGCAGCCCGTCGCATTCTTTTTCCGTAACTAAACCCTTGTCATACGCTTCGAACAACACGCCGGCGCCAAACGAAAAATGGCCGCACTCGATGCCGAGATCGTTGATGCGCTCGGCGAGATAAAGCGTCGCGTTGCCTTTGACGCCAAGATTCCAGAAGGTGTCGAGCCACTCGGCCCCGGCGTTGAAGTGACCGACCTTGCCTTTGAAATCGCCTTCGCCAATTTCGACGTCCCATGGGCAGAGCCGCGCGCACTGAAAGCACGGCCGCTGCACGACGCGATTCTGAGCGAAACCGCGGTTGTGGTCGCCGATCAACGTGCTCTGCATGTTGTTATTCGGCAGCGCTTCGAGATGGCGCGCGTGCCCGGTGCTGTAGCGGTCTTTCAGCGCATACGGCTGCAAGGTCTTGCGCCAGCGCAACCCAGCTTCAATCAACGCCGCTTTATCGTAGAGCGGCGGGCGTTGGGTGCCATAGACGACGATTCCTTTCAACATCTTCGCGCCAAAGATCGCGCCGCCGCTGTGCGAAGCCGAGTGGTTGAAGTCGTTGCACAGCATCGCCGCATTGACTAAATGCTCGCCTGCAGGACCGATGCCCATGACTCGGGCGTCTTTGATGCCAACCTCGGCGCGCAGCAATTCCTCGGTATCGCGCGACCCCTTGCCCCAAAACTTGCTCGCATCGCGCAGTTCCGGTTTGCCGTCGTTGATGAATAGATAGTGCGGCGATTTCGCCGCCCCTTGAAGAATGATGCCGTCGTAACCGGCTTGCTTCAGATAGGTAGCCCAATAACCGCTGGCCGCGCCCCGGCCCAGAGTATTGTTTGTCATCGGGCTCAAAAACACCGCGCAAACTTTGGTGCCGCCTGGGGTCAAACCCGTGCCTGTCAACGGCCCGGTCATCATGACCATCCTCGCCGCCGGGTCATAAGGTTTTACGTTGAGCGACTGCTCGCGCATCAAGATGTAAAGCGCCAGAGCCTGACCGCCGACGAAGCGGCGCAGATGCGCTTCGTCCGGCAAGTTCTCGTCGGTAAGCGCGCCGCTGGTCATATCGACGCGGAGAATTTTGCCCATGTAACCGCCGGGGAGCGGGGTTGTGCGTCTCGCCGGGAACAGACCGTCACTCGCTGCCATGGTCACCTCGATGTAAACGGATCAACTAATTAAGGATGAAGTCGGAGGGCGGAAAGATGAAAAGGAAATCGAGAACTTCAGCCTTCATCCTTCGGACTTCAGCGCTTAAATTGTGAACGCTTGCTTGACGAACAGGCTTTCCAGCGGCAACTCGTTTTTTACCAGGCCTTGCTCGATCTGATAGCGATTGAGAGCTTGCAAAGATTTCTTATCGGCATCGGTTAAGACGCCGGCATAGGGATCGTATCCCAAGACGTCACGTTCTTTCGCATAACCCTCCGCCTGGGCGGCCGTCATATACTCCGACGCCAGCCGATTCGCTTCACGAAACGCTTCGATGAGCTGTGCCGGCAGGTCCGGGTATTTGTCCGCAGTGTCTTCGTTGATCGCCATGATATGGATGATCGGATAGATCTGCGTCCGTTTGACGTAGCGGATAATTTCCTCGGTATCGTCGAACAGCGGCTTGACGCCGGGAAACTGCCCCATCGCACTCGGCAACGAGCCACCGCCGAACAGACCCGTGTACCCGGAGTCGCCGGCTACCAGCGCCGCGCCAAGCTTGCCCTCGCTCAGCAGCCGCGACAAATGCGTCTTTTCCTGGCCGAACGGCGGCGGCGGATCGAGGCGCTCGACTTTCACGGGCAGTTCGTTGCCGATATAAACTTCCTGGCCGGATACGAACCAGCCGACGTCGGTGGTCTTAATGCCATGCTCGTCGAGCAAATAGCCGCGCGCCCAAGATACCGCTGTGGCGCCGTAGCGAAATGCGCCGATCTGCTTGCCTTTGAGTTCGCTCGGATGATTCACCTTGCCGGCACAGTGAAAGATATTGCGCTGGCGCGGCCCGCGCTGAAAAAACACCGGCAACGCCAAGAAGCGCTTGCCCTTTTCCTTGGCGCGCATCAAGGTAGCAGTCGACATCTCGGCAATATCGAATTCGCCCTGGACAAAACGATAATGCATTTCTCCCGGCGAATACTTGTCGCCGACGTATTCCAGATCGTAACCGTCCAGCGGGATCAATCCATCGATCAAAGCACGGTTGCGTGGATTCGGGTTAGTGGCGAAAGTGATTTTCGGTTTATTTGCCATAACTCACTCCTAGCTAAATTGGGGTTTCTTTTTCTACCGGACATTATTTTCTTCCCAATTCGTGTTTCTCGTGTCGTTCGTGGAGAGTCCTTCTCCCAGATGTTTGCGCAAAAATTCCAAACCGCGCGCCCATGATTCGCGGTCGGATTTTTCCACATACCTGTCGGGGTGATGCGGATCCATGAAGCCATGGCCCGTGTCTTGGTAGACAAAGAACTCGTGCGCTTTGCCAAACTTCGTTAGCTCGGCGTCCATCTTGGCCATATCTTCCAACGTCGGATTTTGATCAGTGGCGCCGAAATGGCCCTGGATCGGACAGGAAATCTGCGCTGTACGTTCGAAGGGCGTCGGCCCCTCGCCCCATTGGCGAAAACAGCTGCCGCCATACCAGGTGATTGCGGCTTTGAAATCCTGGCTTGCCGCTGCCATTAGATAAGCGACGCGTCCGCCCATGCAGAAGCCGAGTACCGCCAGCCGTTTGCTGTCGACAAATTTATTGGTGCGCAGGTGCGCCACCGTCGCGTTGACATCGTTAATGATGTTCGTGTCGCGCGCCCGACCGCGGCGCGTCGGGCCATCGTCCTGACAATCCGGCCCGTCGCGATGATAGAGATCCGGGCACACCGCGAAAAACCCGTCGCGCGCGAAACGCTCGGTCATCTCCTCCGTGAACTTGTCCACGCCGTACTGATGCTGAATCACGACCACCGCCGGCAACGGCTTATCTCCGTCGGGCTGCGCGGAAAATAACTTCATCGCACTGCCGTCAACAACAATCTGCTCACGGAAGGTTTTCATCGGTGTCCTTTCTTGCCATCTTCACTAATCCTTTGTCCATTAGAATTATCCCTTTCTACCCCAAACAGCCTCGTAAAATCCGCTCTTCTCCATCTCGTCCAAGTACTTGCGGTCGATCAATTGCTGCGTCCTGACATTCTTCGCGCGCGAGTCGCTGGGCGTGATCTCTTCGAGCACCGCTTGTAGTGAATCCACACGAATATCCAAGCGCGGCTCGACCGCGGGAATTTCCGAGTCGTAGGTGCTTTCCAAGATCTTCCGATCGTTAATGCGCAAGAACTTACCGAGCACTTTGAGCGTGAACTCTTTATCGGTATGAAAAATCTTTGCGGCTTCGGCCAGGGCGCGCATATACCCACCGATCACCTGGGGCCGGCGCGCCATCGCCGAACGCCGGGTCGTCAAACTGGCCGCCGCGTAAGGAATCTTCAGCTCTGGGCCGTTGATTAAATACGGAAAACCCTGGGACACCGCGCTCGGGCCATAGGTCAGAATGGCCATGGCGTCGACGCCACCGTTGGCCAAGGCGGCAAGACCGGCCACATCGCCGCCGGTCTGCCGGATAATTACGTCGCGATTAGGATCGAGACCGAAGCGCGGCAAAGCCTGTAATACGAAATAGTGGCTGTTACTGCTCAGGCGGGTCACGCCGATGCGTTTGCCTTTCAAATCCTGCGGCCGCTTGATGTCCGGCCGCGCGACAATACTGTGGGTCAGAATATTCTTTATCGTGCCGATAAAGACGAAATCCTGCGCTCCCTGCAAGTAAGCCCGCAGCACGCCGACGGCACCGAGAATGCCGACCTCCGCATCGCCACCCAGCATCGCCGCCGTGGCCGCACCGGAGGATTGAATGAAAACCAGCTCGAAGTCGAGATTGTTTTTCTTGAATAAGCCGGCCTCGCGCGCAATCGCCGGCAGCGACTGCGTCACGGCGATGGCCGAATGAATGCCGACCAGGCGATCCGCTGAATAAACCTGGTCCGAGTTAGCAAACGCGATGAATAGCAGAGCGAAAAATATCCGCAGCATGGTCGTTCAGGGTCCAAGTTCAGGGTTCAAATTCGGATCAGAAATCAATTGCGAGACACGCGCTTAGATTCGGTTCTCATTGCGCTCTCTGCGTCCTTGCGGCCAATCCGCTTTTACGCCAGCGGATTCTTGCAGATTACGTTGAGCAGCGCCTGGCGCTTTTCTTCCTTCACCACTTTCAGCGCCTTTGCCAGCGCATCCGGTAGAGCCGCCGCGTCTTCTACGCGAGCCGCGTAAGCGCCACAGGCCTGCGCCGTCAGCTCGAAGCTGGGCGAGGGTGTCAGGTCGGTGGCGGGAAAGTTGCGCGTCCTCGCCGCCACGCCGTCGGGATAGAGACCACGCGCCGCGTTCAAGCTCGCGTTCCAAGCTTGGTTGTTATAAATGACCGTTAAAAACGGAATCTGATATTTCTGCGCGGTGAAGTGGCATGCCGTCGGCGCGCAGAACATATAGGAGCCATCCCCTTCCGCAGCAATCACCGTCGCGTCCGGCGCGCCGAGCTTCATGCCGATGGCCGCGCCCAATCCCCAGCCGAGATGGCCGGCGAGCGGGGTGTTGAACATGGAGCCGGGACGGTTCAAGTGAATCACTTCGGCGAGCTTGGAAGTAATCGTTTCATTGGCGATGATCGTCTTGTCATCCATCACAGCGCCGATACATTTCGATAACCAGAATGGATGAATCGGCGATTGAGTTTTCACCGCCTCGACGCTGGCGTCCATCTCGCGAATCATCGCTTGATGCTCCATTTCGGTTTTCTTACGACGCTCGTCAACTTTCGCCTGCGGCACAGCGCCACTTTTTAGCTTGTTGCGAATGATTGCGTTCAGCGCCGGCAGCGACACTTCCGAACAACCGCTCACCGGCAAATCGGCGGGAAATCCCCAACCGGGGATGCCCGTGAACAGCGGATCGCGCTCGAGGTGAACGATTTTCACGCCCTCGCGCAGAACGTTGCGATTGGGCGGTTCCCAGGGCACGTCGGTGTCGATGAAAAACAACACGTCCGCGTTGCGCACATACTTGGTTACTTGTGTGCCCAAATGCAGCGGATGATCGGTCGGGAAATTGACGTACGTCATCTGCTGAACGACGGGGATCGCCAACAACTCGCTCAATTCGATCAGCGACTGCACCGCTTCCGGATTGCGGCCAAGATACTTGGTGACAATCAAAGGACTGTCGGACGCGACCAGCCAGTCGGCGATTTTCTCCAAAGAGGCTTGATCGGCTTGGGTCTTGCTCGCCGGCGCCAGCGCATCCGGCGAAAATACTTGCGTCGATTCCAACGCTTCGGCCAACCACTCGCGCGGCAAAGTCATGTACACCGGGCCGCGCGGCTCGCTCATCGCGATCTTGTAGGCGCGCGACACCACCGCGGCAAGATTTTGATTGGTGCGAATTTCATAGTCCCACTTGACGAACTCGCGCACGACGCCGCCTTGATCGCGCGACTCCTGGCGCCAGTGAATGTTTTGGCTCTTGCCGCCGCGCAATTCGCCTTCGGTGATCGGCGTCCTCCCGGCGCAGAGAAACAGCGGCACGTTGGCCGACGCCGCGTTGATCACGCCACCCAGCGCATTGGCGGTTCCCGGCAGCGTGTGCACCAGGACCATTTGCGGCTGTTGGGTCACATTGTAATAACCATGTGCCATCGATACCGCAGCCAGCTCATGCGGCACCACGATAGGCCTGATATCGCGCGGATCTTCGCCTGCCGTGCGCGCCATCGCTTCGATCAATGGGCCATGATCGGTGCCCGTATTGGCAAACATGTAACGCACCGAACCGAGCGCGCGCATCTGCGCGAGAAACGCCTCGGCTCCGCTAGCAACCGGCACGGTCTTGTGTGGCGTGGGCATGTATTACTCCTTACGTCCGCAAAACGGCATCACTCTCTCAGGAGTGAAAAAGGTTTGCAATGGGAAATTCACCAAGGCGCGGATTTGAATTTATTTTCGCCAAGGCGAAGGCGTTAAGTTTTCAAGAAAACTAATTCCGAACCTTGCGAGCTTTGCGCCTTTGCAGGGAGAAATTCGCATTCAACTTTGAGAGTTTTGCGTTCTTTGCCGCCACTTGTCCGATGCCGAATCCGCCGAACAGTAATTGACTTTAACTCACCCCTACCGCAATGATCGACACTTCCCATGGCGAAGCACGCAGCATCCAAGCACGAACCATCACAGCATCCATGGCTCAAGGATTTCGTGCTCACCTGGCTTTGCCGCTTCGGGATTTTTCTTGCCCATCATGTCACCCGGCCGCTGCTGCCGCTTTATCTGATCACCTTCGGAGCTTCGTCCACGGTCATCGGCGCGGTGATGGCGGTATTCACCATCACCGCCACGGTGATGCGCATTCCCGTCGGTTTGCTCATCGACCGCATCGGCCGCAAGCCGTTTCTACTCTATGGCATCGTGTTTTTCACTGCGGGCAAGTTAGGTTACCTGTGGGCGCCGTCGATTTTGCTCATGCTGCCGTTTCGCGTGTTGCACGGCCTCGGCTGGTCCGGTTGCACTACCGCGGTATCGACCATCAACGCCGACATCGTGCCGCAAGCGCGAAGGGGCGAACTGATGGGCTACGCCGGCATGGCGAGCAGCCTGGCCTCTGCGCTCGGTCCGGTGCTGGGTTTCGCGCTGTTTCACCGCTTCGACTATGCCGGCGTGTTTCTCGGCGCCAGCGCTTTACTGATTCTGAGTTTTATCTCTGCCGTACCCGTCGCCGAACCGAAAAGACCGCTCACTGAACCGTACAAAGCCCAGCGCTGGATCGACAACATCATGGTTAAGGAATCTCTCGATCCCGCGATCGGCGTCATGTTTCTCTCGTTCGGTCACGGCGGCATCCTGACCTTCCTACCGATCCACGCGTTGAAAATCGGCTTGGCTAATCCCGGCATTTGGTTCGGCGTATACGCGGCCTGCATCCTTCTCAGCCGCCCAATCGCCGGACCAATCTCGGACAAAGTCAGTCGCCGCGCGGTAATTATCCCGGGATTGATATTGAATCTCGCCGGCATCGTCCTCTTGGCCTTTGCGACCACCTCCAACGGTTTAATGGCCGCCGCCATTGTCGGCGGCTTCGGTACCGGCGCCGCTCAGCCGGCGCTCATGACCCAGGCGGTGGATCGCAGCGATGGCCAACGGCGCGGTCAATCGCTGGCACAGTTTCAATTCTTCTATGACTTGGGCATTGGCATCGGCTCCTTGAGTCTCGGCGCGCTTCTTGACGTCGTAAATCAAAGTTTTCTAATCATGTACCTCACGACCGCCGGAGTCGCGCTCTTAGGCATATGGATCAACTGGCGCGGAAAGTAACTTGCCGAGATCCGCTACCAAGACCTCGTCACCGGCGTCGTTGCCAAACCCTATCCGTCCCTCGAACGACTGCAACGTGCAGCTTCTGATGAAACAACAAAATCCCAAGGTGGGGAACCTCAAGGCCGATACTCGAGTCGACGACCGCATTCTGCGAAAAGTTTTAGGTGGCTGAAATGAAGAGGGCGGGTTTAAAACCCGCCCTCTTCGAAATCTTTTTTTACCCTTTGCGCTCTTTGTGGTTAATTCTTCCGAGCCGATTCTCGTCTACGCAGCATCGAGATGAAAAAATTTCACGGCGTTGCCGGCGAACATCGCCTGCTTTTCATTTTCCGGCACGCCGGCAAATTGTTCGTCGGCTAACTGGCGCGATTTCGGCCAGCGGGTAACGATATGCGGAAAATCGGTGGACCACATGACTTTGTCGACACCGACCAGGTGGCGCAGTTGGATGCCAATGGGATCGTCGAAGACGCCCCAGTGAGCGTGCTCTCGGAGATATTCGCTGGGCAGTTTTCTCAATTTGGGCAGCCCCAAAAGATTTTCCGCCCAGTGGCAGTTGACCTTATAGGTTTGGTCCATTTGTTGGTAGAAGTAGGGAATCCAGCCGATGTTATTTTCTGCCCAGAAAATCTCCAGCCGGGGAAAACGGTCGAACACCCCGGTGAATATCAGCTGCGTCGCCTCCACCGCGCCGCAATGATAGATTCCCTGGCGCGCTAGGCGTTGGAGAAAATCGAATGGCCGATCTTCACCTTGGGGATCTTTGGGATACTTCATCAGGTAAACATCGCGCTCATCGGTGCGCCGCGGGAACGACGTATGGATCGTCACCGGCATGTTGAGATCGATGGCGGCGGCCCAGAACTTGTCGTCTTCGGGGGTTGGAAAGTTCTTGCCGCTGGGGAATGTGTGCAAGCGCACCGCTTTGAAACCTTTTTCTTTACAGCGCTTCATCTCGGCGACGTTTTCCTCGCCGCCCATATCCGGCATCACTGCGACGCCGATCAGCCGGTCCGGGTCAACGGCGCAGTACTCCTCGATAAAATAATCGTTGAACGCTTGGATAATGGCGAGGAAAGCGTCGCGATCTCTGATCTTGGTATTGCGCGCTTCGCTGGCGAACAACAATTCGCCGTCGATGCCGTCGGCGTCCTGTTCCTTCAAGCGCTGTTGCGGCGAGCCGGCGCCAACCGCGTTATCGAAGTCGAGGCGGGTGGGATCGAAGTTTTCCGGTCCCTTGCCGGCGAACAGATTGGTGCCGCGATACTCCAGCGGCTGGCCCTCATCGACAATGGCATCCCGGCCGTCGGCGAGCTTGATGCGGCGCGGCGCGCGGTCGCGATACTTGGCCGGTACCCGGTGCGTCCAGGATTCGGGCAACGATTCGTAGTGGCTATCGGCGGAAAAATAACGGTACTTGCGGGCCATTGAAGCAAATCCTCCTAGCGATTCTTAAGCAAGCAAACATGTTGAGACGGCATTCTCCCATTGCGCATTCGCGCGGCTGCGGGAAATATTCAAACTTCTTTTTTGCGTTCCGTGCGGCCATTCTTCTTATCGGTTGCGGCCAGTTCTCCGGTTCCAAACCTATGGTACCAAAATATCCTTCATGATTTTTTCCATCGGCTTGGACACCAACTCGGACTGCTCGGGACCGACGATCAGAAGTGGAATGCCCCGCTCTTCCAAATTGTTGAGCTCGTCATAGATTGACTTGACGCCCTTGCGCCCGGATATTCTGCCGGTCGAGGCGAGAATTCTGGCGCCTTCCGCCGATTTCATGAAGTCCAGGAAAAGCGCCGCCGCATGGGGATTTTTTGTATTGGTGTAGATACCGATGGCGCCGCTGATATGCGCCGGCGTCGGGTTGGGAAAAACCAGCGCAGCCGGACAGCCCCCTTGCTTCATGCGCAAGAGCCCGTCGGGATAGATCTCCACGGCAATTTTGAATTCACCGGCGCACATCAGCTGCGCTTGCAGCGTATGGCCACGCCGCACGATGGCGCCATGTTTGATCAATCCCTCGACAAAGGCGCGAGTTTTCTGCTCGCCCCATGCGGTCAACCATCCCATCAACGCCCGCTCGGGCTCCATATCGATGGAGAGAGCGCCCTTCCACTTGGCGTCGAAGAGATCGTCGTAACCTTTCGGCGCATCCTCTTTCCTGACCAGCTTGGTGTTATAACCCAGGGTCGACACACCCAAACTATCGGCGTGCCAGTAACCGTCTTTATCCGTGTACTCCTTGCCGAAGTTCACCGACTCGGGTGAATGGTAACGCGTCCAGATACCCGAGCGCTTGAGCGTCATGACATTTTCGGTGCCGACCAGCACCGCGTCAGTATCGAGCTGGCCGGTGCGGTGCTCCGTCAACGTGCGAAACACTAGCTTATTGCCGCTGCCACGCCAGAATTCCGCTCTGATGAACGGATAGCGCTTCATGAACCCGGCAGTGTAAGCGCCGAGCAGCGTGGCGGCGGAAATGCCGTAGAACTTAAACGCGCCTTCCTTGCGCGCGCCGTCCTCCAGCCGCTTTTGCCGCTGCGCGGCCGGCAGCTTGTTGATTTCGCCATAGAGCGCCTCGATTGACGCGCCGAATGCAGGCGGTGTGGTGAAAATTGTTCCCAGCAGAAACACCCAGAGTGTTGCCGGCAATTTCTTCATCGCCATCCTCCTGTCCATCATCGAATCCGCGAGCCATATTTACTTCATCGTGCAATGCGGGTGATATTCCATTTTGCACCGCGCGCCGGCTTTTTTCATCGCGCTTTCAAATTCAGCGTGAATCTTGGGATCTTCGTCTTCGTATTCGATCTGATCGCCGCCTTCCTTGACACTCTTGTAGACGTAAGCCTTGCCGCCGGCTTTCGGCTTGTCACTGCCCCAGCCGATGGCGAGAAAAAACACCGGCTCGGCGCTGCCGTTGAAGTGCTGATGGAACCACATTTCCGGCGGCACGAATACGCTGCCAGGACCCCACTCGACGCGCTCCAACGGTTTACCCTCTTGCCACAGGATCGAATATCCGGTGCCACGGATAATCAGAACATGAATGCCGGGCCCATGGCGGTGGGCTTTCTTGTAAGCACCGACGCCCCAATGCGAGACATGCGATTTCACCGTCTGCTTGACCATGCGAAACACCGTGCTCTTGGCGCCGCCGCCGCGGTCGAAGCCGCCGGAATAAGTCTCGCACACGCGCACGTCGGCGACAAAGTTGGTCGCCCACTGCTGCGCCGGCGCCGCCTGCTTGAAATAACCCTCTTCCGAATTGTAACGGTCCTTGAAGACAAATGGATTTTCAAAAACAAACTCATAGTTATTGAACGTATCGATCACCCGCGGCGCGCTGGTCATGGCAATGTAACGCGCCGAATCCAGCCCCGACGCGTTGTGATGTTCATGCCAGGCATTCATCGGTATCGAGAAATAGCTGCCCTCCTGCCACTCGAAGGTCTCCTTGCGGCTGGGATCGATCCACACCGAGGTCGCGCCCTGGCCTTTGAGAATGTAGATGGTTTCTTCGAATAAGTGACGGTGCGACTTGAGTGATTTCCCCGGGGGAATTTCCGCGACGTAGGAATCGTTGAAACCACCGGTGCCCTCGAGATTGAGAAACGCCGCCAAGCCGGCGCCGCTCGATTTCCACGGCGACAACTCGAGATCGTAAAGATTTTTGATCGCCAGGCCCCGATAGGTCTGCAAGCCCTCGGACTTTTTCCATTGCTCATAGGGCGAGATATAGGCAACTCGCTCGTTAACTTCTTGCTCTGCTGTAAGTGGGGTGTCTGCCATATTTGTCTCCTATGTTTTGATTTGAATCAGTAAAGCTGAACATTGAGAAAGTCGATGGCGCAATTCACTCGACCTCGGTTGCGATTCCCCCAAACGGAAAAAGCAGTTCCTAACGATTGCTTTCGATCTTATAAAGCTTGGCCGCATTGTGCCAAAGTATTTTGTTTTTATCGTCTTCGCTTACACCATCAAAACTTTTCTTTAGCGCCGCTTGGGTATTGGGCCAGCTCGATGTCGCTTGCGGGAATTGGCTCGACCAAAGAATATTCTCGGTGCCGATGTAATCGCGCACACGCAAGCTGGCGCGATCGTACCAACCGACCAAGTAGCATTGGCGCCTAAAGAGTTCCGACGGCATGAGATCATAGCCGTTTTGCGGCAGCTGGTCGCCGGTAGCTTGAAAGTCGGTGTACTCCAGTAAATAAGCACCCCAGCCGAGACCGCTCCCTGCGAGCACTATTTGCAGCTGGGGAAAACGCATCAGAATTTTCGAAATCAGCAGA
>Ga0307416_100001078_pt1 | contig 14560 bp, 15 predicted proteins | sample DK1Cmetagenome_2_FD_203821 | JGI IMG/M metagenome (GOLD analysis project Ga0307416, IMG submission 203821) | Maize rhizosphere microbial communities from greenhouse at UC Davis, California, United States - DK15-C-3 | ecosystem: Host-associated > Plants > Roots > Rhizosphere > Soil | place...
GGTCACACGCATCGACGTGCGGCCGCTGTCGATCGACGCGGTCGACCGCCTCCTCCGGGCGCGGCTCGGGCTCGAGCTCGCCCGGCCGACGCTGGTCCGGCTCCATGCGGTCGCCGGCGGCAACCCCTTCTACGCCCTGGAGCTCGGTCGCTCGCTCGGTGGCGGACCCGGGCGCACCGATCCCGACGCGCTCGCCGTCCCGCCGAGCCTCGACGCCCTCGTCGCCGACCGGCTCGCAGATCTCGACGCCGAGACCGAGTCGGTCGTCCTGACAGCAGCGGCGACCTCACACCCGACGGTCGAGCTTCTCGGCGCCGCCCTCGGCGACGAGGCCGGGCCGGCGATCGGCCGGGCAGAGGCGGCCGGCGTCCTGGAACGCCAGGGCGGGATACTGCGCTTCAGCCATCCGCTCCTTGCCGCCGCGGCGTACGGGCGTGCGACAGAGGAGCGGCTTCGCGATGTCCATCGGCGGCTCGCCGAGGTGGTGGCCGAGCGGGAGGAACGTGCGCGGCATCTGGCCCGCGCCATCACCGAGCCCGATGCCGCAGTGTCGGCCGCGCTCGAGGACGCCGCAGTGTCCGTCACCCGCCGTGGCGCACCCGACTCGGCCGCCGCCCTCGCGGAGCGTGCCGCCGACCTGACCCCATCGGATGATCGGGCTGCGGTCCGCCGCCGCCTCGCGCTCGCCGCGGATCAGCACATCGCGGGCGGCGATGTCGAACGCGCCAGGCGTCAGCTCGAGCGGCTGGTCGATGCGTCCGAGGGACCGGCGGAGCGATCCGAGGCGCTCGCGCGTCTCGCGCACTTCCTGCTGGTCCAGGCAGAGTGGGGCGAGGCTCGAGAGATGTACCGCGAAGCGGCATCGATCGTCGACGACGACCCGGCCCGGCGCATCCCGATCGAGCTCGGCCTTGCCGGCGTGGCGTACGTCACGTGGCAGGACCGGCCGGCCGGCGCCCGGCATGCCGCCGAGGCGTTACGGCTCGCCGAAGCGCACCCGGATCCGGTCGTCCATTTCCAGACCCTCGGCCACGCGGCGTCCTGGCGCAACGTCACCGGCGACGACTGGCGTGAGCTCATGGACCGGGCCGACCGCCTGGCCCCCACGGTCGGCGACGTCCCAGGCATCGAGCATCCCGACCTCCAGTTCGTGCGCCTCCTCCGCGACGCCGGGAACTTCGATGAGGCGCGCCGCCGTATCGAGCGCCTCGTCGATCGGGCGGCGGAGCGTGGTGACTGGCACAGCCTTCCGCGGCTGTTGTCGTCGCAGGCCGGCATCGATGCACGGACCGGCGACCTCGATCGGGCAGAGCGGGTCCTGCAGGATGCGGCGACCGGCGTGCTGCAGACCGGCGAGGGCGCCTGGATGGACAATCTGAACGTCCTCGCCCACTGGATCGCGGTCGTGCGCGGCGACGTCGATCGGGCCCGGGTCATCGAGGAGCGAACGCGGGTGCGGCTCGCGGCCAACCCGCTGCTCGCCCAGGAGCGCTGGTCGATCGCCCTGGGAACGGCGGAGCTCGAGTTCGCTCGAGGGGACACCTCCCGCGCCTACGCGGAGCTCACGCCATTGCTCGAGACGATCGCGACGGTGTCACTGAAGTCGGCGTTCGTCTGCGAAGTGGTCGTCCTGGCGATCGACGTGCTCGTCGCGCTGGGTCGGTCGAGCGAGGCGGCGACCCTCGCCGAGGGTCACCTCGATCGACTCCGGGCGTCCGCTGTCGCGTGGATCGCCGCCGAGGCCGATCGGGCCGCGGCCGCGCTCATGGCGGCCACGGGTGACACGGGGTCGGCGATGTCGCGGTCGGACCGCGGACTTGCGTTGGCGAGGTCGGCCGGGATGCCCTTCGTCCTCGCCCGAGCACTACTGACCGCCGGAGAGATCCGACGTCGCGGGCGGCAGAAGGCTCGCGCCCGTGATGCCCTCACGGAGGCCGTCGAGGTGTTCGACCGGCTCGGCGCTCGCATCTGGGCCGAACGCGCCCGGTCGGAGCTCGCGCGGGTGGCCACACGGCGGGAGCCTGGGGCGCCGCTCACAGCGACGGAACGCGGCGTGGCCGACCTGGTCGCCGCGGGCCGAACGAACAAGGAGATCGCCGACGCGCTGTTCATGAGCGTCCACACGGTGGAGGCGCATCTGACCCGGCTCTTCCGGACCCTCGGCATCCAGAGCCGGACGGAACTGGCCCGCATGGTCATCGAAGGGACCGATCCCCACCTCGCCGCCGCGGACCCGGACCCTGACTCTTCTGGTGGTCCTGCCACGAACATATAGGGATATCCGGGATTTCGGATCGGGTCCCTCGGGTCGAGGATGGCGGCACGGCTGACCGCTCGGTCGGCCGATGACCAGACCACCGTCACGAGATCAGGAGACCCACGACATGACCACCATCGCGCAGCGGCGCTCGACCGCCGCGGCACCCTTCGTCGGACTGGCCCTCGCGGCCTCGCTCCTCGGCGGCATCGCCGGCGGAGCCGTCGCGCTCGCCATCCCCGCTGTCATCCAGGCCCGCGCCGACGACGACGCCGCCCAGGCGGCCGAGCGTGCCAAGTGGCTGCAGTACGGCCAGGACTGGGAGCGGCGCTACCGCGAGATGTACCCGATCGTCGACGCGGGCTGACGCTGCTGGGGGCGTCAGCTCGACCGGAACGGCCGCCGGGCCCACACGATGAGCCCGGCGGCTGCTCCGAGCACGATCACCAGCGCGGTGGCTGGTCCCCAGCCGAAGACCGCGAACACCAGCCCCAGCAACCCACTCACGAGCAGCATCGCCTGCGCTCCCGCGATCGACCGATCCGGGAGCGTCGGCGTCTCCGGGTGCATCTGTCGCCGCTCGCGGCGGTCCCAGTCGTGCCACCGCCCGAGGCCGATCTTGGCCACCGCGAAGAACAGGGCGACGGTCACGGCCAGCCCGAGGACGACCGGGCCGAGGCTGCCGAGCAGGCCTGCCGCGTCGCCGAAAGGCAGCCAGCCGAGCACCACCCCGACCACTCCACCGAACGCGGTCACCGGCCCTGACACGATCTCGTGACCGGGGATGCGGTCCCACGCCGCGACCAGCAGATTCCCAGCCCGACCTAGCCGCTGGTCGCCGGCGGCCTGGAGGACGATCAGCACGATGACCGTCGCGATCGCCGCGACCGAGCACAGCCAGCCCCACGCGGCGAGCGCCGACACCCGCTGACGGCGCCACAGGATCCGGCGGGTCCGGTCCGTCTTGTCCTGATAGAACCGAGAGACCGACGGATCACCGAGCGCTGCGTCGATGTGCCGCACCAGCGGGATGACGAAGCCCTCGGGGTTCGCCCAATACGACCCGTGGTCGCTCAGGACGTTCATCTCGTTGGTGACCGGCCGCGACTCGACGAGGATCGTGCCCGGAGGCGGTGTCGGCGGTGGGTCGCCCGGGAGCGGGACCGGGGCCAGCATGAGCCACGGCTCGGGCTTGCCGCGCGTCGGCATCGGGCCCGCAGGTGCGGGATCGTACGACGACCAGACATCGACCCAGCGGAGGTCCGGCCGGACCCTCGCCAGATTGCCGACGAGTCGATGGCCCGGCGTGATCTCGTCGACATCGGGGTCGGCGGCGAGGCGCCACGCCAAGCCGAGGCCCTGGCCGAGGGTCACGAGCTTGTCGACGTGGAGGTCCTCGTAGGCCGGGTCGAGCAGCGTCTCGAAGCTCACGAGCGCGCCGCCGGAGTGGGCCACGATCACGATCGCGTCGCAGCCATCGTCCTTGAGCCCCTTGATCGACCGTGCCAGGCGAGCGCGGACGTTCGCGGCCTGGACCGGCTCATCGAGGAGCACCGGCAAGTCGCCGAACCAGTCGATGAGGAAGCTGTCGATCATCTTCCGCGCGGCAAAGTCGCGGATGACCGGGATCGGCAGGCGCCGGAGCAGGTCGTAACCGGCCAACGCTGCCGCACCAGCACCGGCGACCAGGTAGCCGACCGAGCGTGCGCCGAACGTCACTGACTGGATCTCGTCGAGCCGCTCCGCCAGGCGCCAGTCGAGCGGTGGCGGCACGCCGATGAGCTCGGTGGCCTGCGCCAGCTCGGCGAGCCGCGGCGACCGATCGCGGTAGCCATCCGCGATGCCCTTGACGACCGTCCGCATCCGACGGCGGAGGTAGTGGATGGTCTGACCGAGGCTCGGGGCACGGAGGATGGATGCCCACCACGCTTCCGTCACGACCCACGTCGTGGCGGGGATGCCAGCGTGCGCCGGCACGGCGATCTCGAGGTAGGGTGGCGAGCCAGCGGTGAACGTGAATTCAGAGCGCCAGACCGGGTCGTCGATACGGTCCTTGTCGGGATCGGGCGGGAGCGGCGCCATCTCGGCCGCGCGCCAGTCGGTCAGCAGCTCGACGATCGGCCCCGACCAGTCGAGGAATGTCTCGCCTGGTGCCTGCGTGCCGATCCCGTGGACGAAGACGATGCCCGTGCGTCGTGCGACCCCGGGGGGCAGGGCGTCGGCCGGCGGCGCGTACTGCTTCGAGGGCGGTTCAGCGCTGGCAGCCTTCTCGCTGAGTACGGTCGGCTGGTCTTCCCCACGCCGGAGCATGTGGCCGACTCTAGCATCGGTCTGTCGCCGCTCCGACTACCATCGCGTCATGTACCTCGATGCGATGGAGTTCCTCGAGGAGGAACGCGATGCGTGGGCGCCGTATGAGGCGCTCGCGGACCTGTCCGACGAGCAGCTGAGTGTCGCCATCGACGGCGCGCACGGCTGGTCGGGTCGCGACCTGATGGCGCACATGCTCGCCTGGCAGGGTGTGTCGCTCGATGCGGCGAAGGAGCTCGCTGTCGGCGAGACGAGCCCGACGATCGCGCGCGTCGATGCCGACTGGGAGGCTCGTGGAGGCGACGTGGTCAACGAGGAGATCACCCGGAAGTGGGCCGCCGTGCCCATGGAAGACCTTCTTGAGCGGTTCCGGACACAGCCGGGCGAGCTGCGCGGATACCTGACGGTCGTGCCGGAGACGCGCTGGGTGAAGCACGCCGAGCACCTGAAGTCGTTCCACGACGAGACCATCGCTCACTACGCCGACCATGCCGACGACCTCGAGGCGATCCTGGCGGCCGCCCGGTCGTGACCCTGCGCCAGATCCTCGAGGCCGCCGCCTCGGAGACGGGTGGCGCCGACGTCGGGACTGATGCCGAGGGCGCAACGACATGGTCGATCGGCGAGACGGTGTTCGCGTCGCTCTCGCCGGATGGCTCATCGGCGTCATTCCTGCTCGACCCGATCGTCGCCAACGCCGCAGCTCGCACACCCGACGTGCGACGCTCCCCGCGCGGCCCGGGCTGGGTCGACATGACGCCCCGCATCGTCGACGGCCATGTCTATGACCGTGCCCGCGCGTGGTTCCTGTCCGGCCATCGGAGGCTGACGGGTCCAGGCGCGTAGATCGGTCGTTCGGCGTCCCCTGACCCGCGCCAAACATGACATACGTGGCTCAGGACGGCCTTATGGCCAGACGTCCGTTCCAATCCAGGCCGCGACCCTGTGTACGGCAATCCTCCGGGCGCGGTGTGCAGGATTCAGAGCGGTGGAAGCCCGGATCGGGGCTCCTGGGCTACCGCGGGCCTAAGGCTGTCGCCATAAGGACGCCACGGTCCGCGTAGTTCATGGTTGCCGGTCGCCTCGGCGTGCCGCGCCCGGTCGCGCATCGAAACGTGGCAGAAGTTGCGCCGGGGCGGGCCGTCATGGCGCGTCGCGGGGCCTTCGAGCCCGCCACACCGAACGGCCCCGGTCGGATGACCGGAGCCGTCTGGCTGGGCGAGAGGGGATGGGTTATTCGGTGGTCGCGGCCGTCGCGAACTCCGACAGGCCGAACTGCTGCTCGAGCTGCTCGAGCGGGCGGAAGCCGACCACGCCCTGCGGCTGCGAGCCGGGCTTGAAGAAGGCGATCGTCGGGATGCTCATGATGTTGAACGCCTGCGAGATGCGTGGGTTCGCGTCGACGTCGACCTTGACGACGTCGACCGACCCGTCGTACTTCTCGGCGAGCTTCTCCATCTCCGGGGCGACCATCTTGCAGGGCCCGCACCACGCGGCCCAGAAGTCGACGACGACAGGCCGCTCCGCCTTGATGACCATCTCCTCGAAGGTCGCGTCCGTCGCGTGCTTGATCTCCACCATGTGTTCTCTTGTCTCCTCTCGCTTGGGGGGCGAGTCGCCGCTCGGTCTGACCTAGCGAGCGATGTCCTGGATGAGTCGATATGCCTCGAGGACACGGCCGTCCGTGAGGCGGTACAGGATGGTGTTACCGTCGCGCCGGCTCGTCACCAGACCAGCGCGGCGAAGCACAGCAAGATGCTGGCTCATGTTGGGCACCTGGCACCCGACCCGGATGCTGAGGTCGCTGACCGAGAACTCGCCGATGGCGAGCGACTCGAGGACACACAGGCGCTTCGGGTCTGCGAGAGCCCGGCCGACCGCGGCATAACGCTCACGGTCGAGCTCGGCCGAAACCGGCAGGGTGTCCAACACGGTCTGTACTTTATCAGTGTTTGCGCAAACACGCAAGTAGCGGACCGATAGCCTGCCAGTCGGCCGGCGGGCTGTCGCGTGCGTCGCGCCCGCAATCCCTTCTGCTCGACGCTGGGCTCGACCCGGACCGAAGCAGAGGGATCGATATGTGCCTGACCTGTGGCTGCATGGACGCGCATCGTGAGATGGGCGAGAACAACATCACGTACGACGACATCAAGCGCGCGGCGGACGAAAACGGCAAGTCCGTCGAGGAGACCCTGCAGGTCTTCGACCGCACGGCCGATAAGGACCGCCAGGAGCATCGCCAGGAGTACATGACCGGCGCGTCGACGTCGGCCTGACGACGACCCGTCGACTCAGGCGAAGAACGGCGGCGACGTCAGTACGTAGCGATCGAGGCCGTCGATCGGCCCGTCCGTGAAGAACAGCATCACGAACGGATCGACCCGGAAGCCCCTGCTGAGCAGGTGGTCGATCGCCGCCCGACCGCTCATCGGCGTGTCGAACGTCACGAACGGGTGGCCGGCGCGAGCCGCCGCCGCCTCGCCGTCTGCCAGCAGTACGGGCATGTCGGCGGGCGATAGCGCGGCATATGGCCCGCCCCAGCCCGCGCGCGACGGGTGATAGCCATACCCGACGGCCCTGCCCTCCCGCCGATAGAGCCAGGCGTCGCGCTGGGACGCGAGCCAGCGGTGGTCCGCATCTCGCACGAAGCCGAGCACCGCCCGGTCGATGGCGGCGAGATCGTCGAGCGGCGGCGCATCCGGATCGATGCGCTCGCGCGAAAGGGTGGAGTTCAGCGGGTCGTCATGTGGCGTGCCCTCCCAGCCGATCATCGGAAGACGCGCGTCGAGACCCGTCCGCAGGTAGCGCGCGATGGCGCGCGTGTCGATGGTCGCGACGATCGCCCGGTGGCGAGCCCCACCGGCAGGAAACGCCCGCTCGAGCAGGCCACGGCCGATCCCCGACGACTGCGCATCGGGCAGCACGAAGAACTCGGTCAGCTCGCGGACACCGTCGCGCACGATCGACCTCGCATAGCCCACCGCCCGACCTGTCGACTCGTCCTCGGCGACCCACCACAGGTCGCCGGTCGCGGCCAGGTGATCGAACAGCGGGCGCCTGATCTCGAACGCCTCCGGGTCGCCAGACGTCGCGTTCGCGTTGCCGCCCGTGCGCCGGCCGAGGTCATCGACCGCGGTCTCGAAGATCTCGAAGCAAGCACGCGTGTCCGACGCCGTTCCGGGTCGATAGCGGACCATGGGCCCGAGCGTAGCGGGTCGAGAGGCCCGTGCCATACTCGGCCCCATGGCCGATCCGGTGACCCCCGCCGCTGAGGCGGCGCTTGAGGTCCCGCTGTCGGCCATCGAGGATGCTGCCGGTCGCCTCGACGGCTACGTCCATCGGACCCCGGTCCTGAGCTCCCGCACCGCCGCGACCTGGACGGAGCGCGCCACGGGCGCCGCGCTCGCCGACGGCCTCCTCTACCTCAAGGCCGAGCACCTGCAGAAGACCGGATCCTTCAAGGCGCGCGGCATGACGAACCGCATCGCCACCTTGCCCGACGAGGCCCGCGAGCGTGGCGCGATCACGCTGTCGGCGGGCAACGCCGGCCAGGCCTACGCGTGGGCCGGGGCCGCTGCGGGCGTGCCGGTCACCGTCGTGATGCCCGAGGGCGCGGTGCGCTCCAAGGTCGAGGCCTGTCTTGGCTACGGCGCGCGGGTGATCCTTCACGGCGAGCATGTCGGCGACACGTTCGCCGAGATGCAACGCATCCGGGACGCTGAGGGGCTGACCTTCGTCCACCCGTTCGACGATCCGGCGGTCATCGCGGGGAACGGCACCGTCGGGCTCGAGATCCTGGACGACGTGCCGGACGTCGACGTCGTGGTGGTCGGGGTCGGTGGTGGCGGGCTGATCAGCGGCATCGCCTCCGCCGTCAAGGCGCGCCGGCCGGGCGCCCGTGTCATCGGCGTCGAGCCCGAGCGCTCGAACGCCATGACGCTCGCCCACGAGCGTGGCGAGGTCGTCACGATCCAGCCGCAGTCGGTCGCCGATGGCCTCGGCGCGCCCTTCGCCGGGCGCTGGACGCTCGCCATCACCCAGCGTCTGCTCGACGGCATGGTCCTCCTGGACGACGCGACGATCCTGGCCGGCATGCGCTTCGCCGTGGAGCGGCTCAAGCAAGTGGTGGAGCCGGCCGGCGCGGCGGCCCTGGCGGCGGTCCTCGCCGGCCGGATCGCGCTGACGGACGGTGAGCGGGCGATCGTCGTCATCTCTGGCGGGAACGTCGAGGTGGGCCGCCTCGGTGAGCTCCTCGCCGGCGCTGGCACGCTCCCCGGAGAGTCGCAAGGCTCCTAGTCGATTCCGAGGTCGTGCAGCCGATCGTCATCGATGCCGAGATGATGGGCGAGCTCGTGGATCACGGTGATCCGGACCTCATCGGCGAGCTCGTCCGGATCGGGGAAGTCGGCCTCGAGTGGCAGTCGGAACAGGGCGATCCGGTTCGGGACGGAGATCCAGTCGGCGCCGTATTCGGTGCGGGCGACGCCTTCGTAGAGCCCATACAGCGTCTCATCCGCTTCGAGCTCGTTCTCGCGAAGCTGCGCGGGCGACGGCTCGTCCTCGATGACCACGGCCACCTCATCGAGCGCCGCGGCGAACGGCATCGGAATCCCGGCGAGCACCTCGGAGACGAGATCCTCGAACCGTCGGTGCCGTGTCGCGGCGCGCGGTCGGAGGCCTCGACCCGTCCGTGATCCGCGGCGGCGCTTCGGCATGGCGCTCGTATCCTAGGGCCCGATGGACCAGCAACGGCCTGTCGTGCCCGCACCGGACATGGCGCTCGAACCGGCGGGCTACACCGTTGATTCAGGCGGCGACCGGATCCACTTCCTCGACTGGGGCGGGCCGACGACGCCGCTGGCCGCCGGCGTCGTGGCGGTCCCCGGGCTGGGGCACACCGCCCTGGCGTGGACGCCGGTCGCGCGCCGGCTCGGCGGGCCCTCGGGCGTTATGCGGTTCGTCGCCATGGACCTGCGGGGTCATGGCCTGTCCGACGCTCCGACCGAGGACGGCGCCTACGACCTCGAGCTTCTCGGCGACGACGTCATCGCTGTCGCCGAGGGCGCGAGCGTCCTGGTCGAGCCATCCGACGCCGTCATCCTCGCGGGCCACGGGTTCGGGGCGATCGCCGCATCGTACGCCGCAGCGACCCTCGGCGGTCGGTGCGCTGGCCTCGTGCTCGTCGATGGTGGCTGGGAGGACATCGAGGCGGCGGCCGGCACCGACGTCGACGAGTTCTTGCGCGGCCTCGAGGAGCCCCCGGAGGTGATGCGCTCGATGCCGGCGTTCCTGAGGGATCGGCGCGAGTTCGACCCTCGCACGTGGGATGCGGACCAGGAGCAGGCGGCGAGGGCGACGGTCGTCGAAACGCACGCCGGGCGGGTCGTCCCCTCGGCGCGGCCGCACGCGACGGAGGCCACGGTCCGGGCCATGTTCGAGTACGACCCGCTGGCCGTTCTCCCGGCGGTCGAAGCGCCGATCTCGGCGCTTATCGCCATGGGTGACGAGGCGGGCTCCCGGGCGCAGGCGCTGGCAGCGGTCTCGGCGGAACGCAACGCGGCGGGACGCCCACCGATCAGGACGACGACCTTCGGTCACGACGGGCACAACTTGATGCGCTACCGTCCGGACGAGGTCGCCGCCGCGATCCTGGCGGTCGGAGAGGGAGCCTGATGCAGGTCGTCTATTCGTCGCGCCATCTCGCGCACGACATCGACACGGAGACGTTCATGGGCGTCGGTGTCCCGGCCAACGAGGTGGCCGAGCGGGCGGAGCGGATCCGCACGGCGCTCACCGCAGACGGCGAATTCGCCTTCAGCGAGCCGACCGAGCACGGCGAGGCGCCGATCACCGCGGTCCACGACGAGGGTCTCGTCCGGTTCCTCGAGGTGGCGTGGTCAGAGGTGCGGGCCCAGGCGATCCCGCGCGCCTTCCTGTCCGCCGACACGTATCCCAACCTGGCCATGTTCGAGGGGATGTCCCCCGACGCCGTCCAGCGCCTCGTCCGCGAGCCGGGACACGTCGGCGGCCGAGCCGGCTACTGGGGCCTCGACTCGGCGGCGCCGCTGGTCGCCGGCACGTACGACGCGGCCCGCGCCGCGGTCGATGTCGCGCTCACGACGATGGACCTGGTCCTCGGAGGCGAGCGGGCGGCCTACGGGCTGTGTCGCCCGCCCGGGCATCACGCCGCCCGGTCCATGTACGGCGGCTACTGCTTCTTCAACAACGCGGCGATCGTCGCCGACGCGATCACCCGCGCCACGGGCGAGCGAGTCGCGATCCTCGATGTCGACTACCACCACGGGAACGGGACCCAGCAGATCTTCTGGCGGCGGGGCGATGTCCGGTACGTATCGATCCACGCGGATCCGGAGCGCGCGTACCCATATTTCCTCGGCCGTGCCGATGAGAGCGGGGAAGGGGAGGGTTCCGGCGAGAACCTGAACATCCCGCTGCGAGCCGGTGCGACGAACGCGGACTACCTCGAGGCGACGGACCGGGCGGTCGAGGCGATCGCGGCGGGTCCGGGTTCGATCGTCGTCGTCTCGCTCGGGTTCGACACGTATGGCCTCGACCCCATCGGTGACTTCGCCCTGACGACCGACGTCTACCACGAGGTCGGCCACAGGATCGCGACGCTCGATCGCCGGCTGGTGATCCTCCAGGAAGGCGGCTATCACCGGCCGTCGCTCGGCGAGAACGCCCGGGCGTGGCTGCGCGGCGCAGAGGGGCGCGCCTTCGACCCGCTGCCGTCGTCCGGGTTCACCGAGCGAGGGACGGTCGCCTGATCGCGACGCTCGACGAGGCGACGCTCGAGCGGGCGGTCGCCGAGCTCGCCGCTCGCGACCCCGACCTCGCCGCGATCGTCGCCCGACACGGGCCGCCGCCGCTGTGGGACCGGCCGGCGGGCTTCCCGACGCTGGTGCACATCATCCTGGAGCAGCAGGTGTCGCTTGCCTCGGCCCGTGCCGCGTTCTACCGGCTCGTGGCAGCGACCGATCCCCTGACCCCGGAGGCGTTCCTCCGGTTCTCGGACGCCGATCTGCTGGCGATCGGGTTCAGCCGGCAGAAGGCCCGTTACGGCCGGGCGCTGGCGACCGGCATCCTCGAGGGCGCACTCGATCTCGATGCGCTCGCCGCGCTCGACGACGACCACGTGCGGCTCGCGCTCGAGGCCATCCCGGGCATCGGGCGGTGGACGTCGACGATCTACCTGCTGATGGTCCTCGGCCGGCCCGACGTCTGGCCGATCGGCGACATCGCGCTCGCGACCGCCGTCGGCCAGGTGAAGGGCCTGGCGTCGCGGCCGGATCCCGACGCGCTGACGCTCATCGGCGAGGCGTGGCGGCCCTGGCGGTCGGTCGCGGCCCGACTGTTCTGGCATGACTATCTGGCGCGCCGGCGCACCACTCCCGCGGCCACCGTGCGAGACGACATGCCGTTGTGATCCCGCCACGCCACGAGTAGCGGCCTGAGGGTCTGGTGCGGTTGCGTATCCTCAGGTCAGGTCACGAGCAGTCTGCAGTGCTCGTTCAGGAGGAGACCTATCAGCCGGAGCACGCCCACCGGCCGTCTCGGATGGATCGATCGGATCCGCCCCCTCAGCCGGATCGACCCCCTCTATCGCCAGACCGCCGTAGGGATCGGCTTCGGGCTGGTCATCGCGGTCGTCCTCGCGAGCACGCTCTTCGCGATGGTCCCGCGCCCCTCGGGTCCGGGAGCGCCGAAGCTCGTTCCGGCTCCAGTCCCGGCGGCAGCGCCGGGCGGCGGCGTGGCCGGCGCGCTCGCGTCCGGCGTGCCGACCAACCCGGGGGCCAGCGTCGCCCCGATCGCGAGCGGAGCAGCCCCGAGTGGTGGCACACCGGGCCCGGTGACGCCTGGTGCGTCGACGCCTGGCGGCACGACGACCGGTGGCACGACGACCGGTGGCACGACGACCGGTGGCACGACCCCGGTCGGCCCGACGACCGGCGATACCACATCGGGTGGCGGGACGAATCCCGACACGCCCGGCGGGACCACGCCGGGTGCGGCGGCCCCGACCCCCGGCTCCTCGCCGACGCCGAACGCGACCCCACGGCCGACCAACCCGCCGACGACCCGGCCGACCGCCCCCCCGACCCAGGCCCCGACGCCGCAGCCGACGGACCCGCCCACGCCGCCACCGACACCACCGCCCACGCCGGCTCCCACCCCGGAACCGACACCCGACCCGACGGCGACGCCCGAGGAGTGCCTGGTCGACCTGCCGGTCCTTCCGCCGATCTGCCTCTGACCGACGCGGGCCACTCGCGGAACCCGACCCAGAGTCGCACGGCGTACCATCCCTCGACCATGGCCAGCACCGACCTGCCTCCCAACGTCCGGCGCCTCGTCGACGAGATCGAGTCCGAGATCGGCGAGACGAGCGTCGCCATCGACGACATCACCGGGGCCCGCGGTCGCGAGCACGAGGGCGAGGAGGGGACCGACAACGGGCGCGTGGAGGCGGCCGTCCGCCGCATCCTCGAGGAGATCGGCGAGGACCCGGACCGCCAGGGCCTGGTCGGGACTCCCGGGCGGGTCCACCGGATGTACACCGAGCTGACCGCCGGCTACCACGTCGATCCGGAGCGGCTCATCAACAACGCGATCTTCGACGTCGACTACAGCGAGATGGTCATCGTCAAGGACATCCCGTTCTATTCGCTGTGCGAGCACCACCTGCTGCCGTTCTTCGGGACGGCGTCGGTCGCCTACATCCCGCGCGGGCGGGTGATCGGCCTGTCGAAGATCCCGCGCATCGTCGAGATGTACGCCCGCCGCCTGCAGGTGCAGGAGCGCCTGACACAGCAGATCGCGGAATTCCTCCAGGATCGGCTCGCGCCGCAGGGGGTGGGCGTGGTCATCGAGGCGACCCACCTGTGCGCGGTGATGCGCGGCGTGCGCAAGCCGGGCACGATCATGACGACATCGTCGGTGCTGGGGCTGTTCCGGACGCGCGACAGGACACGGGCCGAGTTCCTCGATCACCTCGCACGCACGCCGGCCGTCCACGGCTGAGCGCCGCCCACCCTCAGCCCACCTCGGCGACGGTGATCCTCCCGGCCCCACCCTCGATGTCGATCGAATAGCGGTCCTCCGCCCGGCTCGCGCCCGTCGTCTCGAGGACCGTGTCGCCCGTTCCTCCCAACCGCTGCCCGTCGAAATCGATGCGACCGGCACCGCCGGTCAGGGTGAGCCGGACGTGCAAGCCGGTCGGGCGCTCGATCCGGATGATGTTGGCACCGCGCGTGAAGCGGATGGGGACCTCCCCCGTCGGTGGGCCGAGGGTCAAGCGCATCTGATCGACGCCCCCCGTCAGCGAAAAGGAACGCAGGTCCAGGGAGGAGAACTTGCCCTGGAGCTTGCTCGCCCCGCCGACGATCTCGACGTCCCATGGGATCGCGGCATTGAGCGAGACGTCGGTGCGCCGCTCGCGGCCGTCCCATTGCCAGCCGCCCTTGTACTGCATCGTCACGACACCATCACGAAGGCGGACCTGCGGGACCCGGCCATCGAACCGGGCTCGATACAGGTCTTCGATGTTCGTGACGCCTCGGAGCAGGAGCTCGTGGGCGCCGGACTTGAACAGGAGCCGGGCCCGGTCGAGGCCGCCGATCGGTGCCGCGTGCTCCGAGGAATCGTCGCTCGTCGCAGCGGATGTGTCACGGAGCGCGGTGGCCTCGGCGTGCGTGATGGCGGCCATCCGGCCCAGGAAGTCGTTGATGACGGCGAGCTCGGCCTCCGAATAGTGGCCGATCTCCGAGGCGCTCTTGTCGGTCACGCGGGCCATCGTGGCTTCCACGGCTGACATGCGCTCCGGTACGAGCTCGACGATGACGCGGCGCCGGTCGGTGGGATCGGGGACGCGCCGGACGTAGCCGGCCTGCTCGAGCCGGTCGATCACGCGGGTGATCGCACCGGTGGTCAGGCCCGTGAGGTCGGACAACCTCCCGGCGGTCGCCGCGCCCG
>Ga0307416_100001079_pt1 | contig 14560 bp, 21 predicted proteins | sample DK1Cmetagenome_2_FD_203821 | JGI IMG/M metagenome (GOLD analysis project Ga0307416, IMG submission 203821) | Maize rhizosphere microbial communities from greenhouse at UC Davis, California, United States - DK15-C-3 | ecosystem: Host-associated > Plants > Roots > Rhizosphere > Soil | place...
CGCAGCACCATCCACGCGACCACATGGTTCTTCATGACGAAAATGCCACATTTCCAGCCTGTGACAGGGGCATAGTGTTCGATATAGAACAGTATGCAGGTATAGAGCCCGGTATGTTGTTCTGACGCTTCGATTACGTTTGACTGCCTTGCGCTTCCGTTCCTCGTCTTAGCACGAGCGATTCGAGTCCCCGCGCGCAACACCGGACCGTTCGAGAGAGTTGACAGCTCTCGCCTCAGGCGCCTACGCGATCACACCTGAAGGCCACAACAAGGCATACGAGACGTGGCGGAGATCGAAGCGTGGGCAGAGGCAAGGTTTCATACATGGGCATGAAATAGGGAGATTCCATGACACCACAGGATCAGATCACGAAGATGACGACAGCTATCCGACAAGCGATCAAGGTCATGGGCGATCGGTTCGGGTCGACGGAGCAGGATGTGGCAACGGCCATACATGAACTCAAAATGTCCATGCAGAAGGAAACCGAACCGATGCCAATCGTGGGAGACTCAACGACGACGAAGCAGCCGGGTAGCGCGGGATAAAGAAGATCATCAGACTGGATGAAAACGAAAAGGAGATGAGCATGAACGTCCAATCCACCGTTCAGAGCCACATTGACATCACTGACACGCTGTCGAGATTATATCTCTTTCTGGCGCAAAGCTTGGACCGCTGTGTGAGCGAAGCGGCACGCATCAGCTATCCGGAGCCACAATTCCAAGCCACTCTGGCCTCGACCAAAGCCACGGTGCTGGACATGCTGTCGGTGAATCAGGTGGTGAAGGGCAAGGTCGCCCAGGAGTGCGATCGGATAGAATCGCTTGTCATGGCATGCCTGCAGGAGGGAGCCGCGAAGGCAGGTGCCCTCGATGAACTGAAAGCCGAGCGAGCGGTCTTGAAACACAAGACTCTGGCATTGAGTGATCTGCTTGCTGTTTTTCGAGCCGCTTGACACATGCTTCAGGCAACCCGCCACATGTTGAGCCGATGTCAAACGACGAACAAAGATACAATGGAGGACATGATGAAGCCGAACCCCCAGACGTATGTGCTGACGCTGAATTCACCGTCTCGAAGAGCCGTTCGGCTCTGGACAGGTAAGAGCATTCATGCCTTGCGCCACTGCTCGGTCACGCAACTCACTCACGCACTGAGTGCACTGCAACAACACCTGGATGCTTTGCAAGCACCCGTGCCCACGCCGGGCGCGTCGTATTCGCTGAACCGCGCTCGATAACGACACGGGAAGGTCAACCGATCAGAAAGATCAGCTGAGACCCAATTTGCAATTGCCATGTGCGGGTGCAAGAATATTCATTCTGTGCGTGCAATATATGAATATGAATGGAAACACTTAGTCGGCGGAGGTTGAGGCATGGCTCGCGCGCGTACATCGTTTGATCCCCAGCTGTTTCTCAGCAAAGTTGGCAAGGGGAAATCCACACTGCAATCCCCCAAAAAACATACGATCTTCTCGCAAGGGGATGCGGCTGAAGCGGTGTTCTATATCCAGGCCGGCAAGGTGAAGCTGACGGTGGTCTCGCAACAAGGCAAAGAAGCCGTCGTTGCGATTCTGGAACGGGCTGCATTTTTTGGTGAATCGTGCCTCGCCGGACAGGCCATCCGGACGTCGACCGCGACGGCCATGGAAGACTCCAGCATCGTACGCATCGACAAGGAGGCCATGATCTCCGTGCTGCATGAGGAGCCAACCTTTGCCGAGCTGTTCATGGCCTATCTGTTGGCACACACCATTCGAATCGAAGAGGATTTGGTGGATCACCTCTTCAACTCCAGCGAGAAGCGGCTCGCGCGCGTATTACTCTTATTGGCTCGTTTCGGCAAAGAAGGGAAGCCGGAGACAGTCATCGCGAAGATCAGTCAGGAAACGCTCGCCGAGATGATCGGCACCACACGCTCGCGTGTAAGTTTTTTCATGAATAAGTTCCGCAAACTGGGTTTCATTGATTACAACGGCGAACTGCACGTGCACAGCTCCCTGCTAAATGTCATTCTGCACGACTAGGGCGTAGCACCAGCTCTGCCCCGAACCTTTCCGAACCGCCGCGTCACTCTTCTGGACAGCCACAGACGAGGACGTCTCTGCTACCCTGCGGGTTAGATCAATGGCAGCGGGAACGGACAAGCCATCATGCCGAATTTAGACCTGACATCCATTTTGTTCTGGTCGAGCGCTGCTGCCGGCCTCGCGGTTATGTATTATTCCTTCGTGCTCGCACGTGAGTGGTTTAGGCAATGGCATCCGTCGGGCAAAGGCATCTTCCGGAGAAATACCGTGGCGGAAACGTCTCTCAATACACACATTGCCAGTCAATGGACTGAAGGCCGTCTTCGATTGGACTCTGTTTTGACTTTGATCAAATCTCTTGCGGACTTGTTAGAGAAGGAAGTGAAGGCACTGCGACGACTGGATCATTCAAATCCACAGTATGAAGGGGAGGTTCGCCAGATGGTCGGACCCACCCTGCGGTGCTTCACCTTCGATAAGCATTTGCGCGATGAGTGCCGCGTGTTGATTCCGCTCCTGAGATTCTGCGCCCAGGACCTCGCAAAATCGCAGGGTTTGGACATGACACAAAAATTGATCGTCCTTGACGAGATTCAAGCCGCCATCGAGTCGGCGGATCTCCACTGACACTCGAAAAACGGGAAGTGAGCAATTTTGAACAGTGGACTCTCCTCTAAATTGATAAAATCGGCTCATGCGATTGAATGTGGCTTCATGTCTTGTGGCGGGCGGGGTCGTCACGGGGTTGATTGGATGCGGCTTGCTAGAGACTCCCAATAAAAGCACGACTGCCACAACTCACGCCCGGCTGCAACGACAACCGGGGACGGCAGCCATCGAAAACAGCATTGCGAGTCAAGTCGAATATTCCCCCACGGACGCGGTCAAGAATACGGTTGCCGATTTACTGTCCATCCTCGGAAATGAAGCGCTGAAGCAGCCCGACCGATCTCTGGATCGACGTCATTTCATCGAAGACCTCATCAGACATCGCCTCAGCTATGAGGAGGCCGCCCAACGTGCTTTAGGACTTCGATGGACGCGACTGAATGATTCAGAGCGGCAGGAGTTTGTGAGCCTCTTTATGCACTTGTTACGCGACACGTTAGCAAATAACATCGACCAGTATTACGATGAACAGATGTTTTATCTCACTGACCGACGCCATGGTCGATTTGCGGAGGTGAGAACCAACCTCGTCGGATCAAAGGTGAACACTTCACTCGATTTCCGGTTAGGAAGCGAGTCCGGCCAGTGGCTCATATATGACGTTGTCATCGATGGCACCAGCATGATCAGTAGCTACAAGGCGCAATTTGCTCGGATCATCCGCGATGATTCCTACGCGGGCCTGATAGAAAGGATGAAGCAGAGGAATCTTCTCGTTAAAGTGTTTGAGAGGACCGCACCTGCCGTCTCCCTGTCGTCGATGCACACTGCTCCTCAGTAACCGGACTTCTTGCGACGGTAGCATCAATTCTCGGCTCGCCTCTCACAGGATCAGCGATCTTTCGTAGCAATTCCGGCCAGAGTTCATATGAAATACTCCTTGCATACCATTCCGGTTGAAGTTCTTGCACTCGCCTTGATTGAGTTCGTCTTCGTGAGTGCTTATGCCGCAGTGCTTTGGTACGTGCTCGGCCACAAATGACCCTGTGGTATCCTCGCAAAGGTTTAGTGTGGACAATTTTATTCCATCGGTGTTCCTATGGTTCGCCCATCACCCTTTCGGTGCGGCCACGATGGTGTATGCGGCAAGCGTTCTGGGCGTCCTGGTGTATGCTTATTTCGAGCCTAGGGACCATGTTTAAGAGCGAAAGGGCAGTCAATAGTGCAGTGCGATCGTCATGTTTAAGCGCTCTCCATTATAGGGAAAGCTTGCCGCCTCAAACGAGGGCGCTCCCAACGTGCCTTTCGCATCGTTCGAAAATCCGTATCCCTCTTGAGGCTTCCCCATCCAGTTGGTTGCGAGTTCGCCGTCTCGATTTTCGTCATGGATCACCGCAAGCGCATATGTGCCAGGCGCTATGTCTGCAAAGTCGCAAGTGGCCTTAGTCGCGCGGACCTGGACCATCATAATATTGGTTGCAAAGCGTAAGAACTCAGTAGGAAACCCTCCCGGCCCTTCGAACAATGCGCATGCCACAGCGCCTATGCTATTCCGGATACCGAGGATTTCCACGTGTAACCCCGGCTGAGATGCCTGAGCGGAACCGACCGTCCCCGCAAGAGCGATCAATATGAGTGCTCGCACACGGGCTGATTGTAGAACGGATATCGGCCTGCGGCTCTGTCTGCGCATAAGATTACTCGTTCAGTTGAAGAACATTGTGTTGACCAACTCCTCTCTGGTCCACCCTGTATAGCCCTAGGTACTATGATGGTGTGGGCCGCCCTGGTCGTCAATGCACGCTGCTCCCTCAGCAACAACCTCATGTCTGCTCCGTTCCGGACTCTAAACTCAACGTCAATGCCCTCCTGGCTTCTTCTGGAGTGAGCTGTTTTGACCAACTTGCCATGAGCCAGCCGCCCATACTGTGGATCATCGAAAAGCGAGGCGTTACGTAAAAGGATAGAGTGCCGAGCAAGGCTCATAAGCGCCAGTTTTTAAATTTCTAGTGGAGGGCACATGACACCTCTCTTCACCAAGCAAACAATTTGGAGTCTAGCGATATTATTGTTGAGTGCCTTCCTTGCGGCGGCGCCTATTCAGGCTCAGGACCGAGAGCCTGCAGTTGCTCCCGGATCCGACGCAATTACGGAGGCGGACATCGCAGCTGGTGCAGTTGAAGATACAATCGGGGCCTGCATGGCCAGGATACCCAAAGATGCGAGTATCGGTCAGGTCATGATTGCGGAACAAAGTTGTTGGCGCGATGAAAATGAACGCAAACCCGTGCAGGCAGTTCCCGGCGCACGTAGCACCAGCCTGAGGGGTGCTGGGCCGGTGGCGATGGGTGACCAGGGTCGTCACTGACGGAGCTCGGCTCGATCGCTAGATGGTGCATCCATTTCGCGCTGCCTCATCCATTGCATATGCAGGCGGCCACTGATGTGGGTGCTCGTTGGCCTTGAGCCAGCAACGACCTGCCTCAATTTGGATGAATATAGGTGCCTGTTGACCACGGAGAGTGACGATGGATCTTATTCGACCAGTACGACCTTCCCGATCCATAGAGAGCCCGCCACGACGCCTACTGTTGGTGGATCCCTATCCGCTCAATAATCCCTATCACCTGACGGCATCGGAACGCCGAGCCGTATGGTTCCCAAAACTGAGTTTGCCCGTCATCGCTGCCTATACACCGGAGTCGTGGTCCGTCGCTCTCGTGGACGAAGCTGTCCAGGAGGTCAATTTCGACTATCCGTGTGACCTCGTGGGGATATCCGTTATGACCTGTTACGCTCCTCGCGCCTACGAGATTGCAGGTCAGTTCAGAAAGCGGGGGAAAACGGTTGTGTTAGGCGGTGTCCATCCCACCTATTGCCCCGAAGAAGCCTTGCAGTTCTGTGATGCAGTAGTCTGTGGTGAGGCGGAGGACCTGTGGCCTGAGGTGATATCCGATTTCATGGCAGGGTCGCTGCAGCGCAAATACCAAATGACGGCGTTTCCCTCGTTGGAGAATTACAAGAGTCCGCGGGTGGAACTGCTGAGCCCCGATGCCTATATGACCCGGCAGTGCAGTTTTACGACACGCGGCTGTCATTTCGATTGCGAGTTTTGCAGCGTATCCCCGTTTAACGGCAAAACCACCCGGCGCCGGCCGGTCGAGGAAGTCATCAAAGAATTAACCCAGGTGAAGCGATGGGTCTGCGGAGAACTGGTCGACCGCATGTCGAACGACACTCTCTGGAACGCCTTTCTCACGGGACTGCGCATTCGACTAGGCATCGAAGACGGCAGCATCGTGGCCTTTGTGGATGATCTCCATAACAGCAACCGGGCCTACTGCCGCGAACTATGGGCCGCGCTGAAACCCTTGAATATCAAATGGGGCTGTCAATCCACATTGTTTTTGGGCGACGACGAGGACATGGTGAAGCTTGCAGCGGAGAGCGGTTGCGTGTCGGTGTTCGTCGGAATGGAATCACTCGACGAAGGCGCGTTGGAAGAAACCAACAAGTCCTTTAATCGAGTGGAGAAGTTCGCGCAAGAGATCAAGATGTTTCACGATCACGGCATTATGGTGAACCCGGGGATCGTCTTCGGATTCGATCACGACGACGAATCGGTGTTCGAGCGGGCCGTGGAGTTTCTCACCAAGAATCAGGTGGAATTGGCATATTTCAACGTGCTGACACCGCTGCCTGGGACGGCGCTCTTTGATCGCTACACTGCAGCCGGCCGCATCTTCGATCATGACTGGGGCCACTATGACGGGAAGCATGTCGTGTACCGTCCCAGTCGGATGTCGCCCGAGCGATTACAGGAGGGATTTTATTGGGCGAACCATCAGTTCTATTCCCTGCCCTCCATTTGGAAACGTCTTTCAGGCACCAGTCAGCGGTTTGTCCCACGGCTGCTCATGAATAGGGAGTTTCGTAAGTTAGTGAAACGATCATGTCCGCCGGGGGCCTTATCGGTGGTCTCGACAGCTCTCAAAATATTGCAGGCGAAGCTGCCGACGTTACAAGCCGGACATCTTATTCCGAACGCCTTGCATGTGATGAAACAGATGAATAAGGAGAGTCAAGCCTCGGAGACCGGAGATCGCTGGTTGAGCATTAAAGCAAAACAGCATGATCAATTTGCGGCTTTGTTTGTAGATCTGGAGGGAACGTTGGATCAGGCGACCACGAAAGAATTGGTCAAGCGCATCACGGAAGCGGCGAAGCGTGCGAAACTCGATATCATCATCAATTTCGAGCATCTGAAGGATGCGACACCGGAAGCTCTGCGAGCACTGGGGAATAGTGAGTTATGGCGAGGCGTGGTCCCGTACGCCAAGATACATTATCGAAAGTTCAAGTCGGCATTCGAGGCATCGCTTGCCGACCTTTCCATCAATCTACTGTATGAGGACGATTCCCAATTCAGAAGCGAAGGCCCTGTGGTTAGTTGAACAATCGCACCGCTGTCGTGACTGCGAAGCCGCCTTGGCCATCCACAATCAGGCGCAATTGACCCCTTCGGCTGAGATAGCACAAGGTGTAAAAGACCTCTCTCAAGGTCAACTCCGGAGTGAGTTTGGCCACCTCCTCAATGCGAGCACGGGGAGCCAGGGCTATCACGTGAAGGATGTGGTCAATGATGGTGTTATCCGGTTTCATGCTGTCGCAAATCCATTCACTATTCGTGGGCGCTTCAACTGTTCGAATATCCAGTAATGCCGCCTAGCGTGATATCGGTACAAGGATGGTCGCTGTGGTCCCTTGCTTGGGTGCCGATTTGACATCGAACTCACCGTTCAAGCTCTTCATTCGTTCCCGGATCGTCTGAAGACCGAACCTCGTGGATGTGGAAGCCTCAGCGCCGGCAATGAGTGCCTCTGCGCCAGCGTTGGCGTCGAATCCGCCCTTATCATGCACGACAATCTGCAGGAGCCCCTTTGCGCAGGTCATGTTAATGGTCGCCTGCTTGACATCAGTATGCTTCACCGTGTTGATCAACAGTTCTCGCACGGATCGAAAGACCAGTGTCGCGTCGCTTTCAGACAGGGGTAAGTCAAGCACCTCACCCGTTTCAATTGACACCTCCAGACCATACCGCTTCATCTCCGTTGCAAGCGAACGGATGCCTGCCGTCAGTCCCCCCCGTTCCTTCAGGACTGGAGGATTCAATTCGGCTATGAGAGTCCGGCAATACTTTAGGGCCTGGTTCAGCACGCGTTCGACGTCTTGGACCATCTCATCGCCTTTCGGAGGTAACGTGACTCGCTTCAGCTCTCCCACTTTTAGGTGCCCTAACACGAGCAATTGTGCGAGATAGTCGTGCAACTCCGTCGCCACCCGCTTACGTTCACGCTCTTCAACCAGATCGAGCTGCGCCGACAATGACTGCACATTCTCCTGAGAACGTTCCAAGTCCCTACTTCGCTCGGCCATTTGTCGTTGCAGTAATGTGTATCGTTGCTGGAGGGGTGTTTGCGGAGCCTCATCAGTGCTGAGCCTCCTGTCCGGAGCTCCACACCGCCTTTCTTCCGTCGCGAGGAGTTTTGTCGTCTCGTCCACTTGCGCTCGGTTCATTTGATTGCCCCTCCACGGGAGAAAAAGCGTTGAGAGAAAACTCTCAAGATGTCCTATCAGATCTCAGATGTTAGGACAGTGCTATGAGGCAAACTGTTCAGTATTGATCAGTCCGGTCATCTGGTCTTTTGCACTGTGCCTGCTACACGCTGCCACGGCATAGGACAAAACAAGGCTGTGTTTCTGTAGTTTCTCAAGGGGGTTAGGTTGTGTAAGAGAGAGCCAAAACACCGTGAGATCGGAGCCGTCCGACGTTCACCATGTATAAGGAAAGACGGCGTGACTGCAGTCGGGTAAGAGAGCGTTTAAATCGGTGCGATCTTTCTGCACATATCGGCAATCTGGCGCTGGACACTCGGACGCATTTTGGTGAAAGCCAGCCCAAACTCACGATGACCACTCCACTGGACTGTGGCTTCTTCAACGGTAAAAGGATGTCCTTCCTGAGGATAGATCCAGCACTCGAGCGTGGTGCCAAGAGGAACTCCCACAGGGCTGGAGATGCGGCAGCCCGAGGGCGAAAGGTCTCTGAGCTCGCCCTCGCCACCGACGATCTGGCTCTTCGAAGAAAATTGACTCGAGAGCTGGACAGTGACGCGACCATGACGGCGTTTCTCTTTTCGAACGTTCACCCCCGGACATGCGCGATTGATTGACCTTGGCGAACTTCCGCGGTTCACTACGCTTCCGTGTTTCGACCACTTTTGAAAAAATGCGGACGGACCGGAGCCCCACCGAGGCAGCTCGATCGTTTCTCTATAGGCGGCAAGTTTTTGCCACGTGTCGTTTACCAAGGAAGTCAGCTGGGGTTTCAGTTGTCGCCAGAGGTTCGCGACATCTCCGTCCTGCTCAACGGGCGATTGCGGTGTGGGGCCCGGATCATACGGATTGGAACTCAATTCTTCAATTCGGGCATCGACGTCCTGAAAATGCGGATTCTCTCGTCGAATGCGACGATAGACTACGAGGGCTTCGAAATCTCGATTCAGCGATTCTAAAGTTTGGCCGAGCATATACAGGATGTGCACGCGTTCTCTGGCAGAAAAAGCACCTGTTTCCAATGCCTGACGAAAGGCAGTGACCGCTTCATCGTGACGCTTCAGACTTTTTAGACACAGCGCTACCTGCGCAAATGCTTTTCCGGCTTGTTGCTGATCCCTCGTCGCTTGTTGGAATTCCTGCAGCGCCGAATCGAAAATCTGGACTTTCTTCAACAACAGCCCTCGCTCATAATGATCGACCGCCGAGGTGTTTTCTGACATGCTGACCTCCGTAGTGCTGCGTTGTTAAGCAAGTCAGCAAGAATAAAGCCGCGTGACGAATCCCGGTGAGAGCCCAAAAACAATGAGTTTGCCCTTACGCACATCAGGCGGGTGACCGCGAAGTCCAACACAATGGCCGGAAACGTACGCGAGCGGAGTCATGCGGCACTTGCTCGGGCGCGTCGGCATGCCGTCCCATCTTTTTAAAAGCATCTGGAGCCTCCTCCTAGGGCCATTATTCCGTAAACGTCCGAACTATAGACGGGCTGTTACTACTTCGGTAATAACAGCATACATAAATCAACTGTACTGAGCTCTTTTGTTGTTATACCGCTCAGCTGCTGTGAGAGTGAGGTGCCGATGGAGTCGTTACGTCAGGAAGTGAAGAGCTTCGTAGATGGCTGTGAGCATTTGCTGGCATTAGGCTCGGCAGAAAGCTTGTCTGCTCAAGAATTCGAGCTTATTGATCATTACCTCTTAGAGGTCGAAAAATTTGTGTGCGATGATGAGCCTGAGTTAGGTATGCGTGGGGTGGATGCTGCGTAACTTCGAGAGAAAGTCTTGTCTGCCTTTGCGCCAAGAATGCGCAATAGGAGGTTAGGATCTTCGGCAGTCTGACATAGCCTTGCAAGTCCTTCCTGCACGCTACCCGACCTTTGCAGGGGTCGCTAGTGGTGGAATCTATCTCTATCTTTGTTCAGGTTTGTGCCATCTCACCAGCCAATTAACGGAAACCCTTGTTTTCTTGTGAGCCCACGGTGGCATTACTCATGCTCAGGTACAGGTGAGTACTGATCGCGCCCAGAGGTGTCTCACAAGAATGTGGATGTACGAGACATCTCAAAAACAAAGGGAGGTACGTCATGGTTAGTCGTTGGGTTGTCGCAGGCGTCACTGCCATGTCAATTGTGTTGCTCACTGTAGGGTCCGGCAGCGCAGTCGTGTGCAATCCCCTGTGCGTGCCTGAGAGCAGGGGCACCGATCACGCAAAAACGGTGGCGAATCAGAATGGTGTCAACAATGGGCTCACTACGGCACAGCAGCAACCGGGGAATTACAAAACCACTGGCCCATGCTCGGGCTGCTGAGCCTCTTCAGACAAGCGGTGGGAGCTGTTTGTCATAAAACAGTTCCCACGGGCACCAAACCGTGGCTCCTCAGTGCTGAGTTTCAACCGATTGACAAATATTTTTATGGCCTCGCCTCACACGCCGCACAACAGATGCCCGTCGCTGCATGTCTTCTTCATGTTCCTCCCGTTCCATGTCGGCTCTCGGGTGTCTGCCGTGGTAACCAGACCCATCAATATCCCACTGTAAAGCGCTGACGGACATGCGCGGGCCTTTCGACTTCGTCGATCATCGCCATGGCATAATCCTGGATCGAGATACGGCTTTGGCCGTTCGTATCGGTCAACATCTGATCCTTCCCAAGCCGGAACCGTCCTGTTCGTTGCCCGGGAGACAGGTCCGCGGAGGGGGAGAGAAAGGACCACTCCAAGCTTGGTTCTTTACGTAACAGAGTCAAGGCCTCGCGAGTGGCGAGGGCGCCTTGCTTGTACTCGGCAGGAAATCCGGGCAGGTCCACAGCCTGAACACCTGGTTTCACCTCCAGACTGCCGGCTCCTCCTACGAACAACAATCGTTTGATACCGGCCTTTTTCACGCCGTCGATGATGGCCTTGGTTCCCTTGACCTGCAAATTGTAGATGTCCGGGTTTCCCCATCCGGGATTAAAGGCGCTGATCACGGCATCGTGGCCCGCGACGACACGAGCCATTTCGTCCGAGTTGTACACGTCTGCACCGTGAGGACGAAGCTTCGGTTGCGGCTGCAACTTCTCCGGATGCCGCACGATGGCCGTGACTTCATGACCCCGATCCAAGGCTTCCTTCAAGAGCGCCGAGCCGACAAATCCCGTCGCGCCGATCACCGCGATCTTCATCTGACGCTCCTCCGCTAGGTGGAATGTTTTTTAATGCCCATGTTAGCCCGGTGAACATCGATCGCCGCACCGACTTCGTTCAGGAATCTTGATCTCTTCTCTTCTTAGCCATGCCGAGGTCGACGAGCTTGCCCGTCGTTATCCTATGTAACTTGGGCCAAACGGCGACACGGTCAAAAATGACAGGTGTGGATACTTCCAAGTCATCCTGGCACTTGTTTACATGGTTCTCTAAGGCACATGGGCGAGACCCCTCCGGTGCCGCGATCGGCATAGCGGGCTAGAACGTATGCCTCAGCATCCTTCACCAAAGAATCACTCATCAGACGGAGTTTGAAAACTCCGGATACTTGCTAATGCCTTCAGGATTTCAACTGGTCGTGGGGGACAGCCGGCAATACGGACATCGACTGGAATGTGACGTTCCACAGGCCCGGTCACCGCATAGCTTCCTCTAAAGATTCCGCAGTTGATGGCACAATCTCCGAGGGCGATCACGAGTTTCGGATGCGGCGTCTGCTTATACACTTCTTTTAAAGGGTGCTCCATATTGACCGCAACTGGTCCGGTGACGACCAATGCGTCTGCGTGGCGCGGGGAGGCCGCGATATGAACCCCGAACCGCTCGACGTCGTACACTGGATTCGTCAAAGCGTTCATTTCCATCTCGCAGGCATTGCAAGAGCCTGTGTCCACTGCGCGAATCGTTAAGGAGCTCTTGAACGGCGCGGCTTTCTCATGAGCTGCCGTTGTTGGTGTTACCAACGGTTGGGCTTGGGGATATTGCCCCGTCACCAGTCCGGTCTTGAGGCTCTTCTTAAGAATACGGAACATCTACTCCTCCGTGCTACAAATCATTCCCGGCGTAGGACAAGTTAAAGCTCTTATTGATCAGCGGAAAGTCAGGAATGATGTTTCCGACAGCAGCCCATTGGATGGCAGGCCAATTGACGAACGACGGGTCGCGCACCTTGCAGCGATGAATGTGAGCGTCATCTCCGGCCATGACGAAATAGAGCACTTCCCCTCGCCAACTCTCAACGGCTGAGAGCGACCATTCACCGGGCTGTGGCATATGATCAGCCGCTGAGAGGATCGAGCCGTGCGGAGTTTGTTGCCGGATCTCGCGAATCAGTCTGATGGATTCATGAATCTCGTCCATGCGCACGCGTAAGCGTGCACGGACATCTCCATACCGGTAGACGACGGTGTTGACCGGCACTTCATCGTAGGCGGCGAACGGGCGGTCCCTCCGGACATCGTAATCGATCCCTGACGCCCGACCCACCACACCGACCGCTCCATGGTCCCACGCCGTACGCTCTGTCAGCACGCCGGTCGTTTCCAAACGGTCTGTGAGGGAGGCATTCGCGAAGATGATGGATTCGAGTTCTGCAAAGTCCTTCTCGATCCGATCTAGGCTATCGATGACTGCACTTTGTTGGACGGCGGCCACGTCTCTCGTGACGCCACCGATCGCCATCGTGCCTCGGAGGAATCGTGATCCGGTCAACCAGTCGTTGAGCTGCATCAATTGCTCTTTCATCCTGCTGCAATGAGCATGAGCCAGCGTATACGCCGTATCGTTGCAGATCGCTCCGACGTCTCCGATATGATTGTGAAGCCGCTCCAATTCAAGAAAGAATGAGCGCAGGAAGCGGGCACGTCTAGGAACCTCGAGGTGCAAGAGCGATTCTACTGCCTGGCAGTAGGCGAGGCTGTGTCCTATGGTCGTGTCTCCAGAGACGCGTTCTGCGAGCGGGAGCGCTGCGCTCAGCGTGCATTGCTCAAACAGTTTTTCGATCCCACGATGCTTCCAAAAATGGCGGACTTCGAGTTGCATGATCGGTTCTCCGGCGACCGAAAAGCGGAAGTGTCCGGGTTCGATGATGCCGGCATGGATTGGACCTACTGGAACTTCGAAGACACCCTCGCCCTCGATGTGACGAAAGCGGTACTCACCCTGCTGCCAGCCCATGGTCTTGTCCCATGGGAAAGCTTTTTGTAGTGGATGAAGTCCCTGGGGCCAGTGCTCGTGGCGTACTAGACGACGCAGGTCTGGGTGACCTTGGGGGATCAAGCCGAAGAGATCCCGGATTTCCCGCTCATACCATTGCGCTGCGTGGACCGAGGGTGTGATCGAAGTAAAGAGAGAGGCCGATCCCGCGAGCTCCACCGTGAGCAAAACCCAGGGCTGACCAGAGCTCAAAGCAAACAGATACTGAATCTCGTACTTCTGTGCGCGCGGCCGACAATCGATGGCAAACAGCAATGCCAGGCGGCCCTTCAGCCTCTCGTGAAGAAACCGGGCGACCTCCGGAAGTCGACTCTGCTCGATGCGGTATTGTAAGAAACCGTTTTGGGGATGTGCCGCAACCAAGTCGGCGAAGGCCGTCCGTATCCGTTGCTCAAGCGAGCGTCGATCAGTCACGTGTTCTCCCAGGCTACCGGCTTGTCATTAGAGCTGATGCTGCTTCAAAGAGTTGTCGCATGAAGTCCGGTAGAGCCAAGCCAAATCCCACGAGCATAGTGCCCAGGAGCACAATCGGGATGTGACCGACCGACCAGTGTTCACCATGGACGATGTCCTTCGGAGCCGACCCCCAGACCATGCCGGTGATACGATACAGCAAGCCTGCGAACGCCACGACACCACAGAGCAGCAAGAGGACCACGGGGAACCTGCTGCCGGGCTGCGTCCATTCTCGGGGAAGACCGGAGGAGCTGAGCGCGGTCACGATCTGGAGTTCGCTGGTAAACAGCGCAAAGGGTGGAAGTGCCGCGAGAGCCAGTCCGGAAATCAGCAGTGCCACGGCAGTCCAGGGGAGTACGGTCGTCAGACCGCGAACCTGGTCGATCTCCACCGTTTTGAACCGGCGGTGGATATTGCCCGCCGCAAAGAAGGCGAGCGATTTCGCGAAGGCATGGTTGACCAGATGAAAGAAACCTCCGAAGTTGCCGATCGCCCCGCCGACCCCGAACCCCACCATCGCCAACCCCATATGTTCGATGCTGGAATAGGCGAACAGCCGCTTATAGTTATGTTGCACGAGAATGAAAAACGCCGCGAGCGCGAATGAGATGAGTCCGAACAACGCCAACAGGCCGCCGGTAAATTCCGGAGACACGG
>Ga0307416_100001080_pt1 | contig 14555 bp, 13 predicted proteins | sample DK1Cmetagenome_2_FD_203821 | JGI IMG/M metagenome (GOLD analysis project Ga0307416, IMG submission 203821) | Maize rhizosphere microbial communities from greenhouse at UC Davis, California, United States - DK15-C-3 | ecosystem: Host-associated > Plants > Roots > Rhizosphere > Soil | place...
AGCGGCGGGCTGCGCCGGTGGCGCCTGCGTGATGCGCGGCTGCGTCACCGGCGGCCGCTTCGCAGGCGTCAGCGGCCGTGCCGGCTGCGGCGTACGCCCCGGCTCTTCGATGCGAAGTCGCAGCGTCGGCGGCACGAAGCGGCCCGCAACGGGTGGCGGCATTGGTGGCTCGGCGGCGGGCGCTTCCGGTCCCGCCGGCGGCGGAGCCGCGGCGACAGGCACAGGCACTTCCTCGGCAGGAGGCGCTTCCGCCACGACAGCCGGCGGCTCGGGTTCGAGCGCCGCAACCGGTGCGGGCGGTTCAACGGGAATCTCCACCGGCGGCGGCGGGGGAGGCGGCGGCGCTACGGCGGCCGGTTCCTCGATCACGGGTTCTGGTGCGGGCGGCGCCTCGACGACGGCGGGAGAGGGCGGCGCCGCTGCGGCGGCGGGCCTCACCGTCTTCACGAGACGTGGCGGACCGAGGACGGGCGCGGCTGGCTTGGCAGGCTCCGGTTTCTTCGGCGCGGCTGTCTTCTTGGCGCCCTTGGCGGGCACATGATGCGGCGTGTCGGCGAAGATGTCCCCGCCGGGCAGCTGGATGTTGCGCTGCCGCGCGAGGCGCTCCACGAACGATCGCGCCACGACCTCTTCGATCGTGCTCGAGGCGCTTTTGAGCTCGATGCCGTGGTCGCGCTTCAACAGCGCGAGCACTTCCTGGCTCGTCGTCCCGAGCAGCTCCGCGACCTTGTAAATCCGAACCGTTGCCAAATGTTTCCCTCAATCCGCGGCGACTGAAGTCGCCGCGCTACGCATTCTCTTTTGCTGTCGCGTCGGCGGTTTCGTCGGTATCGGCGGTCGGCTCGCTCACGTCGGCGAGCTCGTTCGACGGCTCTTCGATCGATGATCCGCCGCCGAGCGCCGCTTCCGCCGCCGCATAGGCATCGACCTCTTCGCCGCCGCCCTCGAGCGCGCCGAACTGCGCTTCGACCTCGCGGCGCTTTTCTTCCTCGCTCTTGATGTCGATGCGCCAGCCGGTGAGCTTCGCCGCCAGACGGACGTTCTGCCCCTTCTTGCCGATGGCCAGCGAGAGCTGCTTGTCCTCGACGACCACCTCCATCACGCGCTCCTTGTCGTCGACGATGGAGACGCGCTGCACCTTGGCCGGGCTGAGCGCGTTGGTGACGAAGAGAATCGGATCCTCCGACCACTCGACGATGTCGATCTTTTCGCCGCGCAGCTCGCGGATGATCGATTGGACGCGCGTGCCCTTCATGCCGACGCACGCGCCCACCGGATCGACGTCGCGCTCGCGCGAGTACACCGCCACCTTGGCGCGGTCGCCTGCTTCGCGCACGGCGCCGCGGATCATCACGGTACCGTCGTAGATCTCCGGCACTTCCTGCTCGAACAGCTTGATGAGCAGCGCCGGGTCGGTGCGCGAGAGCACGATCTGCGGCCCCTTCGCGCTGCGGTTCACGCCCTTGATCACCGCGCGCAGCCGTTCGCCGGGCGTGTAGCTCTCGGCGCGCGACTGCTCCTTGCGCGGCAGCACCGCCTCGTTGCGGCCGATTTCGACGACGAGGTCGCCGTTCTCGAAGCGCTTCACGGTGCCGTTCTGCACCTCGCCCACGCGCTGGCTGAACTCGGCGAAGATGTTCTCGCGCTCGGCCTCGCGGACCTTCTGGAAGATCACCTGCTTGGCCGTCTGCGCGGCGATGCGCCCGAGCACGTCGGTGCGCTTCGGGAACTCGATCTCCATGTCGACTTCCGCTTCCTCGCCGTACAGCTCCTGCGCTTCCTTGAGCGAGATCTCGGTGGCCGGGTTGGTGACCTCCTGCACGATGTGCTTGATCGCGAAGAGATCGACCTGGCCGCTGTCGGTGTTGAACCGGGTCTTCAGGTTCTCGTTCGTCTTGTAGTACTTCCGCGACGCGGTCAGGACGGCATCCTCGATGGCCGTGATGATGGTGTCGGCCTCGATGCCTTTTTCCTTGGCCAGCGCTTCGATCGTCTGCATCAACGGGTTCTGCATGGCGGTATTCACTACTAAAACTCGACTTCCAGTCGTCCGCGGGTAATCAGGCGGTACGGCAGCCGGTGCACCCGGCCGTTCGGCGCCTCGAGCAGGACGTCCTCTCCTTCGACCCCGCGCAGGTGGCCCTCGAACGCCTTCTGCCGGTCAACCGGCTCGGACAGGACGACCTTCGCGAGTCGTCCGGCGAACCGCTGGTAGTCGGCGGTGTTGCGCAGCGGCCGGTCCAGGCCGGGGGAGGAAACTTCAAGCGTGTACGCGAACGGGAGCGGGTCCTCGACGTCGAGAATCGTGGAGATCTCGCGGTTCACCTGCTCGCAGTCCTCGATGCTGACGCTCTCCTCGGGCGTGGCCGCCGGGCCGGGGCGGTCGATGAACACGCGCACGACGTGGCCGGTCGTCTCGCGGCGGCTCTGAATGTCCCAGATCTCGAGCCCTCGCGACGCGGCAACCCGCTCAGCAATGGCTCGAACGTGCCCGATTCCTTCCTTCACCGCCACAAAGGCGTTCCCCACACGGGCTGAAGACGCCCATAAACAAAAATAGTGGGCACGAGCCCACTTGGGGTATTGCTCCGTGTAGCAACACTCAAATGTATCACACGGATCAGGGGATCCGCTATGCGCGATCCGCCTTCCGCTACGCGCCGGCGGGCCGGACGAGGAGGTCGTAATCGCGGCTTCCGGTGATCTCAGCATCCAGGAATTGCCCGGGTGTGAGCTCGGACGGGTCGCAGTCGGTCAGGTACACCAGCGGATCGATGTCGGGCGCCTGGCCGGCCAGCCTTCCGCGCAGTACCAGCTCATGCTCAGCCGACGGGCCGTCCACCACGACGCGCACTTTCTCGCCGATCCGGCGCTTCTGCGCGGCTGCGACGATTTTCCGCTGCGTCTTCATCAGCGCCGTCTGTCGCTTCTTTTTCGTTCGCGCCGGCACGTCGTCCACCAGCTCGTGGGCGCTGGTACCCTCCTCGTGCGAGTAGGTGAACGCGCCGACGTGGTCGAAGCCGATGGCGCTCACGAAACTCTGCAGTTCGTCGAAGTCCGCCTCTGTTTCACCCGGGAAGCCGACGATGAACGTGGTCCGCAGCGTTACGCCCGGAATCCGCTTCCGGATGCGGTCGAGCAGCGCCTCGTAGCCCGCACGCGTGCCCGGACGCTTCATCCGTTTCAGGACGCCGTCAGCCGCGTGCTGCAGCGGCAGGTCGATGTAGTTGCAGACCTTCGCGCTCTCCGCCATCGCGTCAAGCACGTCGTCGCCAATGGTCGTGGGATAAAGGTAGAGCAGGCGAATCCACTCGAGCCCGTCAACGCGGTTCAGTTCGCGGAGCAGCCGTGCAAGGGCGCCGCGTTCCCCGTGATCGATCCCGTAGAAGCTCGTGTCCTGGGAGATCAGCAGCAGTTCCTTGACGCCGCGCGCGGCAAGCGCCTGCGCCTCTCGAACGATAGACTCTGCAGGGCGGCTGCGATAGTGGCCGCGCAGCTTCGGGATGATGCAGAAGGCGCACTTGTAGTCGCAGCCTTCGGCAATCTTGATGTACGCGTAGTGCCGCGGCGTGGCGAGCAGGCGCGGCGTGTCGGCATCGTAGATGTACGTAGGCAGCCCGCTATCCGCTTTCCGCTCCCCGCGTTCCGCGGAGCGGAACGTCGAAATTGGCTCGCCGTTAGAACGAAGCAACGGAACCGTGCGGATGGCGGACAGCGGATCGCGGACGGCGGTGCCGATCGTGTTGACGATCTCCGGCACTTCTCCCGTCCCGAGCACCGCATCGATCTCGGGAATCTGCGCCTTCAGCTCATCGCGGTAGCGCTCGGCCATGCAGCCGGTCACGATCAGCTTCCGGCAGGCGCCGGTCTTCTTGTGCTCGGCCATCTCGAGGATAGCGTCGACCGATTCCTGCTTCGCCTTGTCGATGAACGCGCAGGTGTTGACGACGAGCACGTCGGCGCCCGCGGCATCGCGCGTGAGCTCGTGGCCCGCCTGCTGTGCGAGCCCGAGCATCACCTCGGAGTCGACGAGGTTCTTCGGGCAGCCGAGCGAAATCATTCCAATCTTCATGTGGGTGTGATCTAAGGATACTCGACTGATCGCAGATAATCGTCGCGACAACGGGACAAGATGCCTACAGCTGACATCGTCGACGTGGCGTCGGTGCTGAAGGGGAAAGTGCCGACAGGAAATTCGGTTACCGTCCGCGGATGGGTGCGGACGCGGCGCGATTCAAAGGCCGGTTTGTCGTTCATCCACCTCCATGACGGCTCCTGCTTCGACCCCATCCAGGTGGTCGCCCCGGCGAGCCTCGCCAACTACGAGAGCGAAATCAAGCGGCTCACTTCCGGCTGTTCGCTCGTGGCACGCGGTGTCTTGACTCCAAGTGAGGGCCAGGGTCAGGCCGTCGAGGTGCAAGCCGAAACCGTCGAGGTGGTCGGTTGGGTGGACGATCCCGAGGCATATCCAATCCAGGCGAAGAAGACCTCGTTCGAGTACCTGCGCGAGGTCGCCCACCTCCGGCCGCGCACGAATACGCTCGGTGCCATCGCGCGCGTGCGCCACGCGCTCAGCATTGCCGTGCATCGGTATTTCCACGAGCACGGGTTCTTCTGGGTGCACACCCCGATCGTCACCGCGAGCGACGCCGAGGGCGCGGGCGAGATGTTCCGCGTCAGCACGCTGGATCTCGCCAATGCCGGCGCGATTCCGCGGACGCCCGAGGGGGATACCGACTTCAAACAGGATTTTTTTGGCCGCGAAGCGTTCCTCACCGTCAGCGGCCAGCTCAACGTCGAGTCGTATGCCTGCGCGCTCTCCAAGGTGTACACGTTCGGGCCGACGTTCCGGGCTGAGAACAGCAACACGACGCGTCACCTCGCCGAGTTCTGGATGATCGAACCCGAGGTCGCCTTTGCCGACCTCGCGGCCAACGCGGATCTCGCCGAATCATTTCTCAAGTACATCTTCCGCGCCCTTCTCGATGAGCGCGGCGACGATCTCAAGTTCTTCGCCGAGCGGATCGACAAGGAGTGCATCCGCCGTCTCGAGACCTTCGTCGACTCGTCGTTCGAGCGGATGTCGTACACCGACGCGGTTGCCGCGCTCGAGAAGAGCGGCAAGGCCTTCGAGTTCCCGGTGCGGTGGGGCATGGACCTGCAGTCGGAGCACGAGCGCTGGCTCACCGAGGTCCACGTCAAGGCGCCGATCGTGGTGATGAACTACCCGAAGGAGATCAAAGCGTTCTACATGCGGATGAACGGCGACGGGAAGACGGTGGCGGCGATGGACGTCCTCGCGCCGGGGATCGGAGAAATCATCGGCGGCTCGCAGCGCGAAGAGCGGCTGGACTGCCTCGATCGGCGCCTGGCGGAACTGGGGCTGGATCCGCAGGCGTACTGGTGGTACCGCGACCTGCGCCGGTTCGGGACCGTGCCGCACGCCGGCTTCGGCCTCGGCCTCGAGCGAACGATCATCTACGCGACGGGAATGGCGAACATCCGCGACGTGATCCCGTTCCCGCGCACCCCCGGCAACGCCTCGTTCTAAAACGTGACGAAAAGCTTTTCCAGCCGCTCGCGTGCGGACGTGGCCTTCTTGAGCACCTCGATCGGTTTGCCCGTGTCGGCGACCTCGAACATCAGCACGCCGTCGTAGCCGATCTTCTGCGTCGCCATCATCGCGACGTCCCAGTCGATGCGGCCGGCAAACGGCACCAGGTGATCGTCGCGTTTGCCCGCGTTGTCGTGGACGTGCGTGGTGAGCAGGTGACCGGAAATGGTTTCTATCGCCTCCGCCACGTCTCCCTGCAGGTTGGCGTGACCGTAATCGAGGCAGATGCCGGCGTCGACGCCGTCGAGATCCTCCTCGATCAAGCGGCACAGGGCTGTCGGCGTCGCGAGCTGATTCGGGATCACCTCGAGGGCGACCTTCACATTGAAGCCAGCCGCGAGCTCGACGAGCTCCTCGACGCTTCTCCTCGCCGCCGCCGGCTGGTTGTCACCCGCAGGCACCTTTTCGCCCGCCGGCATTCCCAGGTGGACCACCAGGTAGGTGAACGGGATCGCGCGCGCCAGCTCCAGCGCCGCCTTCGTCTCTTCGATCGCCTGCTTGCGGCGGGCTTCGTCGCCGGAGGCATTCGAGAACGAGCCGACCCACTTGCCGCCGCTGAGCGCCTCGAAGGCCGGCGCGTGAACCGAATGCAGCTGCAAACGCGTGTCGCTCAGCCACTCCGCCAGCTGCGCGACGGCCGCCGCGTCGCGGTAATCGAAGTGTGAGCGCGTCGCAAATACCTCGACCGTTTCAAAGCCGTGCGCGGCGATGTCGACCAGGTGGTCGCGGCACAGACGCTTCTCGTGGAAGAGATGTGTGGAGACGCCGAAGGGGCGATGCAAACTGCTAATTCTATCCCGTAGAGCGCAAAACACGGGACAAAACGGGCGCACGCAAGGGCCTATTCATCGCGATTATGGGTGGCTCGTTTCGCCATCTCGAAGCGTGGCAGGTTGCAATGGATCTCGCGGATTTTGTCTACACGATGACGGGGCGCTTTCCGCGTCTCGAGTTATACGGCTTGACCAGTCAACTCAGACGGTCCGCGGCGAGCATCCGCGCGAACACCGCCGAGGGGACACGACGACGCACACCTGCGGAAAGAACGACTACTACTCGAACGCGAATGCGTCGGAGCCGGAACTCGAAATGCACCTCGAATTGAGCCGTCGACGATGGTACGCGCCTGAGGCCGAGATCCGCAAAGCCGAGGAGATGGCGACGCGTGTCGCGGAGATGCTGTATCGCCTGATCGAGAACCAGGGAGGATAACGAGATACGACGGACCGACGAACGACGAACCCAACGAAGAACGAAGAACGGCCAACACCCCCCGCCTACTCGAGCTCCTCGACGTATTCAGCGAGGAGCCTCCGGAGGCGATCGAACCGCGGGTACTTCGCGAGGTTTGCGCGCGCGTAGTTGAGCGTGCGCGGGATGTACTGGATGTAGACCGGGTTGCCGCGCGAGGTCGTCTGGAAGCCGAACGTGCCGAGCGCCTTCAGGTTGCGCTGCAGCGCCATGAGGTCGAAGCGGCGGCGGTATTCCTGCTGCTCGGCCGCGGTGTCGACGCCGGTGGAGGCGCCGCGGAGGGCGAGGAAGAACGCAATCAGTTCTTCGACCTGCTGCTCCGTGAAATCGACGTAGGAATCGCGCAGCAACGAGACGAGATCGTAGGTGTCCGGCCCCATGCGCGCGTCCTGGAAGTCGATGATGTAGAGGCTGTCTTCGTGGAGCATCAGATTGCGGCTGTGATAATCGCGGTGGCACAGCACCCGCGGCTCCGACGCGAGCTCCTCGACGATTGCCGCGTACTCCTGCGTGAGCGCCGTGCGCGCGGACGGTGAGATTGCCGCCCCGCGGTAGCCCTCGAGGAAGTGCTTCGTGAAGAACTGCAGCTCCCAGGTGAGCTTCTCCACGTCGAAGGCGATCCCGTAGGGCAGATACTCCGGCGAGGCGAGCTCGCGGCCACGCCGCTGCAGCACTTCGATGAAGCTCACGGCCTCGCGATAGAGCGCGGCGTGCTCGGCGGCGGTAGCTGCGCCGAGGTGCGCCTGCAGCGTGACGTCGCCGAGATCCTCGAGCGCGATGATGCCGAGCGGGTCGGCATGCGCGAGGATGCGCGGCACCGGCACCGGCATCTTCGACAGCAGCCGCGCGATGTTCACGAACGGCAGGTTCTCGTACTCGATCTCGCCGGTGTGCAGCGCCAGCACCTGCGACGGTTCGTTGCGGAGCAGCACGCGGAAATACTGCCGGTCCGACGCGTCGCCGGTGAGCGGCAGCACCTTGGCGTCGCGCGCCGCGAGGCCAGTCTCGGCGAGGAATCGATCGATCCGTTCGTCGTGGCTCATGACCGTGTCAGCGGGGCAATCGCCAGGTCGCCGCGGCGCTCTTCGAACGGCTCGAGATCGCCGTCCGCTCGCCTGATCGTCACGTCGCGCCATTGCCCCGGCGGCACCCGCGCGCCGTCGGTGACGACCGATCGATACAGCTGCGCTCCTGGCTCGACCACCACATCGTCCCACAGAACGGACTCGTCAGAGAGCGGGTGGCCTTCGCTCGCGGCGAGGCGGAGGCAGGTGTCGAGGTAGTCGGCGGGTGTGCCGATGTCGAAGAACTCGGCGTTGGCGACGTGCGCGCGCACCGAGCCGGGACGCTCGCGTATCAGCTGCGGATAGAGCGCGCCGACCGACTCGTGCGGCGTGCCGTCGGGCAGCGACGCAAACGCCTCGGCCTGGGCGGCCTGCACGCCGATGAAGTGAAACGACCGTTTGCGATCGCCGCGGCGGGTGAAGCCGGTGACGATGCCGCGGCCGTCTACCAGGACGCCGCCGTACTTGTGCGGCTCCGTGTTGGGTACGAGCGCCATCGTCACGAGCGCACCGGATCGCCGATGTTCGTCGACCACGGCGCGTGGATCGATGCTGGTGAGCGTATCGCCGTTCACGATCAGGAACGTCGGCGCGCCGAGGAGAGGCAACGCGTGCCGCGGCCCGCCCGCCGATCCGAGCACCGGCACCTCCCACGAGTAGCGGACGCGGACGCCCAGTTCGGCGCCGCCGCCGACCGTACGCGTAATCGTATGGGGAAGGTGGTGCAGGTTGAGCACGAAGTCGCGGATGTCAGCGGCTGCCAGCCAGCGCAGGATGCGGTGAATGAGAGGCTGGCCGGCTACGGGGAGCGCCGCCTTGGCGCGCACGCGCGAGAGCGGACGGAGGCGCGTCGCCAGCCCTGCTGTCAGGACGAGCGCCGGGATCATTCAGCGTCGAATACCATGTCGCTGCCGGGGAAGCCGAACTCGTCGCGATGCTTGATGAAAAGGCCGCGATAGGAGTCGAGGACGAAGTCTCCCGGCGTGCGGCCGAGCGCCTCGGTGATCGTGAGGATGCCCTGCTCGCCGCCTTCGATCTCGACGAAGGTGCCGATCGGCGTTTCGTCGACCGCGATCGTGACGTCCTCCGCGGCGTACTCCTCGCGGTACTTCTCGTAGCGGAACCACACATGCAGCCCGAGCTCCTCGAAGACGCGGAGCATCGCTTCGCCGTCGGCGACCACGGTCTCCTGCTCCTCGCGCACCTTCAGGCTCGACGGCTGCACCGGTCCCTTGTACGTCATGAGACTCTTGCCCGACTCGGTCCGCACGCGCAGGACGCAGCGCCGGCGACGAAGGATCTCGTCGTCTGTGTCGAGCAGGCGATCTTCTTGAAGGCGGCGGCAGCGGAGGGGAGTGGCGCCCGCGGCGAGAATGGCCTCGCGGGCCTGTTCGGGGCTCTCAAACCGAATCTTTACTTCGCGTTCGAGCATCAACGTCATGGCGCCTCGCGTTCCGGCAGACTGCACATCTTACGTCAAGCGTCGCACGCCCGTCAGTCCACGAAGCTCAGGCGAGCCGACATTGCGCGCGAACACCATCACCTTGTGCGTGCTGCCGAGGCCGCCGGGGACGAGCAGCGTCTTCACCGCGAGCCGACGGCGGATCGCGGTCACTGACATGTCGGCCCCGTCGACGAGGTCGGCGAGGCCGAGCGCCATCAGGAAGTAGGTCTGATCGAGCACGCCCAGCGTGGCGCAGCCCAGCTCCTCCGCCGTCCGGCGGATCGTCGACAGGTCGACGTGCGACGTGATGTCGCGGTTGCCGGGATCGTCGAGCCACGGCGTGCGTCCGCCGTTGGTGGTGTGACGTTCGAACGTGGCCAGCGTGCCGCTGGCGTGCGTGGGCGAGAACAGCTCGCGCGCTTCGTGGCCGTAGTCGACGAGCAGCAGGAAGCCGCGGTGCAGCGCGAGGCAGGCGCGCGTCATCCACGCGAGCGCGGCGAGATTGATCTCCGCGCGCATGCCCGGTTCCAGCCGAGCGCCGGCCGCCGCCAGGTAGTGCTCGAGCGCGCCGCTCGACGGACGCCCGGCCCGCTCGACGAGCCGGCCGTCCTGAAGGTCGACGTAATGCTCGCGCAGCCCGTGCTCCGTCATGACCACGCTGTGTACCGGGAGGGCGTCGAGCAACTCGTTCGCGTAGATGACGCCGTGCACGACGTCGGGCAGTTTCGCGCTCGACGCGACGAGCTTTGCTGAGTGGGGCGCGAGCATCTCCTGATGCGCTGCGCGCGCGGAAGCGCTCGACTCGACGAGATGCAGCCGGATAGCGGTGTAGAACTCGGGGTCGTGCGCCTGCGCGGCGTCGAGGATGTCGCGCGCGAGCTGGCCGTTCGATGCGGCGGCCTCGACGAGATCGAAGTCGGGATCCGGGATTCGGGATCCGGGATCCGGGTTCGGGTTCGGGTCCCGGGCCCCGGACTCCTGATCCCGGACCAATCTCCACATCTCCCCAAACTGCCGCGCGAGCAGCGCGCCAAAGATCGGGCCGACGTCGACGCTCGTGAAGAAGTCGCCGTTGCGTCCCGTGCGCCGCGCCGCGCGCGCGTAGTAGCCGTGTTCGGGGTGATAGAGGGCCAGAGACATGAAATCCGCGACCGTGATGGCGCCACGGTCGCGGATACGGGAGCGGATCAGATCTGCGACAGACAAATGAACGTGAATTGGCGATTGAGCGATTAGCGATTAGGTGATTGCCCGGCTGCCGCCGGCCCGCCGGAATCACCAACCACCAATCGCTAATCGTAATCGCTAATCGGTAATCGCTAATCACCTAATCACTGAATCACCTAATCACCAATTCATTATTCCTTCGTCACCGTGAGGAACGTCTCCTGTCCGTTGCGCAGCACGAGCAGGAGCGCCGTGCGTCCCGACTCCACCTTCGCGAGCTCGCGGCTCGCTTCGGAGGCCGTCGTCACTTCGTGACGGTTGACGCGGGTGATGATGTCCCCGGTGGAGATCCCGGCGCGCGCCGCGGGGCTCTGCGGGTCGACATCGGTCACCACCGCGCCGCGGGTGTCAGGCTCGAGGCGCAGGCGCCGCGCGATCTCCGGCGTGACGTTGCTCAGCGTCATCCCGAAGCCGCTGCTCGCCTCTTCTTCGGCGTCGCCCTCGTCGCCGCCGCGTGACGTAGTGCGGCTCTCTTCCTCGAGGTTCAACTCTTCGACGGTGACGTTCAGGTTCTTCTCCTGCTTGTCGCGGATCACCTTCACGTCGACGCGCGTGCCGGGCTTCGTCGTCACAACCGTGCGCACCAGCTCGTCGCGGTTTGCCACCGGCTTGCCGTTGAAGGCCACGATCACGTCGCCGGGCTCGAGGCCGGCTTTGGCGGCCGGGCCGCCCGGCGTCACCGTCGCGACGAGCGCGCCCTTGCGGTCCTTGAGACCGAGCTCGTCGATCGCCTCGGCGGGAATGATGCCGACCGACACGCCAATCATGCCGCGGGTGATCTTGCCGTTTCGCAGCTGCGGCAGCAGCTCGCGCACGGTGTTCATCGGGATGGCGAACCCGATGCCGATGTTTCCCGACTGCCGCGCGTCGGTATAGATCGCCGTGTTGATTCCGATCACTTCACCGCGCACGTTCAGCAGCGGCCCGCCCGAATTCCCCGGGTTGATCGCCGCGTCGGTCTGCAGCACCTGCGCGCTGCGTCCCTCGGCCACCGGGAACGGCCGCTCGAGCGCGCTGATCACGCCGACGCTCACCGTATGCGCCAGGTTGAACGGGTTGCCGATCGCCATCACCCAGTCGCCGGGCTGCACGCCGGCCGAATCGCCGAACTTCACTTCCGGCAGCGTGTGAGTCGGCTTCTCGGTGAGCTCGATGAGCGCGCTGTCGGTCAGCGGGTCGCGACCGACGACGCGCGCTTCGTAGGTCTGGTCGGCTTCCTCGCCATAGAGCGACACCGTGATCTTGGTCGCGTCTTCGACGACGTGATTGTTGGTGAGGATGAAGCCGGCCTTGTCGATGATGAAGCCGGTGCCGGCGGCCACGGCCACCTGCTCGCGCGGCCGGTTGCGGCGTCCCTGTCCCTGTCCCTGGCCCTGGCCCTGGCCGGGCGGCTGCGCGTCAGGCCCGCCGAAGAAGCGGTGGAACAGGTCGTCGCCGCCGAAGAACTCGGTGAGATCCTGCGTGCGCTGGCGCGACTCGGTCCGGATGTTGACCACCGCCGGCGTCACCGCGTGCGCGATGTCGCGGAACGTCGTCGCGGTGAGCGGGCCGGTGATCGGCGCGCTGTTCATCGGCGGCGCCGCCAGTGTCTGCGCCGACGACTCCGGTGAGAGATCGAGCCGCGATGCGATCACCATTCCCACCGCCAGCGAGGCAACGGCAATCAGCAGCGCATAAAAAAGCGTGGTCTTCCGATTCGACATGGTGCTCCTCATAACAGCGCAACGATGGCCGCCTGCCGCGGCCCGGTGACGTCCGCGTTCCGCTCGCCGCGGAACATGTTGATCTCCGTCCTGACGCCGAACGTGTCGAAGTAGAGGCCGGGCTCGATGGTAAACCCGGTGCCCGGCAGGATGCGTCGGTCGTCGTGTGTCTCGTAATCGTCGAGATGCACGCCGTTGCCGTGCACCGTCTCGCCGAGACTGTGACCGGTGCGGTGCAGGATGTGCGCGCCGTAGCCGGCCTGCTCGAGCACCGCCCGCGCGGCCCGATCGACCTCCCAGCCGCGCAGCTCGCGTCCCGCCGATGCCGCCTCCTGGACGAGTGCGATGGCCGCGTCGCGCGCGCGCGCAACCGCGTCGAACGCCCGCGCCGGTTCGGCGGGGACGCGCGATCCCGTGAAGCCGACCCAGGTGATATCAGCAAACACCGCGCCCGGGTCCGTTCGCTTGCCCCAGAGGTCGAGCAGAAGCACCTCGTCCGGGCGAATCGGGCTCGACTGCGTCGTGTCGGGCAAATAGTGCGGATTCCCGGCATTTCCGCGCGCGGCCACCACCGGCGCCGAATCGCTGATCAGCCTTTCCTCCTCGAACCACCGCACCATCTGCTGCTGCACGTCATATTCGGTCGCGGCCGTGCCTTTCTTCAGCAGGTTCGCCACAGTCTCGAAGGCGCGGTCCTTGATGCGATACAGCGCCTCGGATGCGACGCGGTGCGACTCGAGCTGCGCCGGCGTCCACGCCGCTTCGAACTGCTGGACGAGATCGCCCGACGACACGATCTCGACTCCGCGGGCGCGAATCGCCTCCGCCGTTCCGGCATCGATGCGCGACAGATAGGGAATCGCGTTCGCGGGGGAGTACTCCATGGCCACACGTCTGGCGCCGCTCAGGAGCGCGTCGAGCCCCGATTCCAGCTGTTGACGCCCCGCGTACACCTGCTTGTCACCCGGCAGGGTGTCGAGGTTGTGACGCTCGATCGCGTGAACGAGTCCGCGAGGTGTGCCCGACGCCGGAATCAGGTAGTACCAGCGCCGCGTGGTCATGTGTGCGCCGGTCGTGAGCCCGGCGAGGCGGGCGGCAATCGGGTTCGAGCCGTGAAAGTCGTACAGCAGCCAGCCGTCCAGCCGTTCCCGTTGCAGTGCCTGCTGGATTCCTGCGACGTCGAGCGCCATAAGTCTTCAGTATATAGTTTGACGCCTTCCCGAGGGCGAAGGTCTGACGCACCACTTCTTCGATCACACCGGCGATATCGGCGTGCGGATCGAGGCCTCGACCCCGGCTGGTCTGTTCGAAGAGGCCGCTGTGGCGATGACCGAGGCGATCACCACCGCCGCCGCCGTCGAGCCACGCGCGTCGTCCGACGTCTCGCTCGAGTCGCCCGAGCTGGACCTCCTGCTGGTGGACTGGCTGAGCGAGCTTCTCTTCCGCTTCGAGACGCGCGACTGGCTCGTCGCGCGCGCCACCGTCGAAATCGTCACCGCCGGCGTATATCGTCTTGGCGCACGCATTGAAGGAGAAGCGCGCGACGCGTCCCGCCATCCGATCAAGGTGCTGCTCAAGGCGGTGACGTATCACGGCCTCGAAGTGAAGCAGCACGGGGACGTGTGGGTGGCGCAGATCATTTTCGATATCTGAATATTCCATTTTTCATTTTTCATTTTTCATTGTGGTGGGCTCATGGACGTTGAACGAATCGACGATTACCGGTGGCGCATCCCCAGGCAGGGGGGCATGCGGGTGGACGGGATCGTCTACGCCGATGCGGCGATGATCGAGGATATCCGCTCGGACCAGAGCCTGCAGCAGGTGGCCAACGTCGCGCACCTGCCGGGGATTGTTCGGGCATCGCTGGCGATGCCCGACATTCACTGGGGCTACGGCTTCCCGATCGGCGGCGTGGCGGCGACCGACGCGCGCGACGGGGTGATCTCGCCCGGGGGCGTCGGCTACGACATAAATTGAGGGGTCCGGCTGCTGCGCTCAGGTCTGAGCCGCACCGACGTGATCCCGAGATTGAAGCAGATCGTCGCGCAGATGTACGAGCGCGTGCCGACGGGTGTCGGCGCGCATCGGCGCGACCTGAAGCTCTCGGTGCAGGACCTGCGGCGCGTGATGGAGCAGGGCGCGGCATGGGCGATCAGGAACGGCTTCGGCCGCGATGACGAGCTCGATCGCATAGAGGAGCACGGATGCCTGCCGGGCGCGAACCCGGATCTCGTGTCGGACCGCGCCTT
>Ga0307416_100001081_pt1 | contig 14555 bp, 14 predicted proteins | sample DK1Cmetagenome_2_FD_203821 | JGI IMG/M metagenome (GOLD analysis project Ga0307416, IMG submission 203821) | Maize rhizosphere microbial communities from greenhouse at UC Davis, California, United States - DK15-C-3 | ecosystem: Host-associated > Plants > Roots > Rhizosphere > Soil | place...
GCTTTTCCCGAAGGTATAGAAATAGGCTATCGAATGTCTGATAGTTTTGACTTAAAAGCAGTAGCCGAAATAAGCGGAATGACAGCTGAAACCAAAATTGGAAATAAATCGACCCTGCTTGGATATCAGCAGATAATTGCAGGCTTACGACCTCAGATGAAATTTGGAAAACATTGGATTTTAGAACCAACTGGCGGAACTACTCTTGTTCGAAGTTTTTCGACAACAAACCGAAAAATTAAAGAGATTTTTAAGGAAAAAGATATTGCTGATCCAAGATTCACCACTACCTTTTATGGAGCAATAGCTCTAAAATGGAAATTCTAGAGCTATCTGCTCAGTAAGTTTTTATAGACTACCTCTTTCAATAATTCCTCACGGCGTGTTCTTGAAATAGGTAGTTCTTGTCCTTTTATAAATAAACGTCCGCCAGAAATAGAATCTATATGCGTAACATTTACGAGAAATGATTTATGGATTCGAAAGAAAATTTCTTTGGGAAGTGTTTCTTCTAATGAAATCATGGTTTGATGAATAATCAGCACTTTATCTTTAAAATGAAGTTTAGCATAATTTTGCATCCCTTCAATATACAAAATATCGATCCAAGAAATTTTCTGAAACCCTTCTTCCTGACGCACATATAAAAAAGGATCCAATTGATTTTGTTTTGGTGAATTCAACATTTGATGCCATTGCTTTGCTTTTAACGAAGCCTGATAAAAACGCTGAAAAGTAATGGGCTTTAATAAATAATCCACAACCTGAAGGCGGTATCCGTCTAAAGCATGTTCTGAATAAGCAGTTGTAAAAATCACCAAAGGCGGGTTTTCTAAAGATTCTAAAAATTCCAATCCAGACAAATAAGGCATATTTATATCCAGAAATAATAAATCTATCGCTTTTTCCTGAAGATAAGAAGTGGCTTCTAGAGCCAAAGCACAAGTGCCAACAGTTTCGAGAAAATCAATTTTAGAAACAAAATCTGCTATTCCGTTTCTTGCTATAGGTTCATCGTCGATAATGAGACATTTCATTTTCATAGTTTTTTTGTTTCTGGTTTTGTTTTTTATTGTTTCACGCAGATTCAGCAGATTTTTTTCTTTAACCGCAAAGATCGCAATCCCGATAGCTATCGGGATTGCAAAGTTTGCAAAGTTTTAATTTTTGTAAAGAATGCTTAGAACACAAAGCATTGCAGATTTAAAATTCGTGCTAATTTGTGCAATTCGTGGCAAAAAAATTATTTCAAATCTAAAACCACTTCAACAGTAAAATCAGAATCGGTTTTATGAATATCTAATGTGTGTTTTTCTGGATATTGTATTTCCAGTCTTTTCTTTACATTCTCTAAACCTAATCCTTGATTTTTTGAAGGTATTTTGTATTGCTCGGTATAAGAGTTTTCAATTGTAAAATTCAGCTGATGATTTATCTGCTCGCAAGACAAATGCACATATCCTTTTTGATTTGGAAGTCGGGAAACATGTTTAAAAGCATTTTCAATCAAAGGAACCAAAAGCAACGGCACAATCTGAAGCTGTCCATTTTCAATGCTCCATTTGCTTTTCACTTCCAATTCATTTCCCCAACGAGTTTCTTCAACAGCAATTAAATCTTTTAAATATTTAATTTCAAGATGCAAAGACACATATTCCTTATTGCATTCATACAATTGATACCTCAAAATATCCGAAAACTGAACCAATAAATCTGAAGCTAACTTTACATCGCTTTGCATTAGAATATGGATATGATTTAACACATTAAACATCAAATGCGGATTGATCTGATCTTGCAAAATCTTGATTTGCGCCTCTAAATGCACTTGTTTCAATTCTGCATGACTTCTTTCGATAACATTATGTTCCTGATAAAACCGAAGTCCGCAGGCTGTGCTACTTATTAAAATTGCCGCTGGAATGCTGCCATAAAATTGTGTCCATAAAAACTGAAGTGTACTCAAATCAGCTTGATCGGGATATAACCTGCTTCTTGATTCTGGATTTGAAAAAACGGCATATATGGTTGCGAGGCAAAATGACAGAATAAGAACCACTACAATACCTTGCAAGGCAAACAAAGCCATTTTATTTTTTCGCAAAGCGCTAGGCAATAATACATCACTTAAAAAATGCGCTAAAGCGGTTGAACAAAATAAAATTAAAACGGACTGTGAAAAAGCAGACCAAAAACTGTAATCTTCTATTAGCTGTCCCCAAATTGTAAAACCTAACAGACACCAGAAAAAGACCAAAAACATCCAGTGCCTATTTTTATTGATTGCAATCATTTATAAATAACTTATTGAGAAAATTTAACTTCAAAAGTAGCCATATATTTTTTAAACAAACAACAAAGTAGCATAAACCACAAGCACTATTCAAATTAGTTTGACGAAATGCGTTTTTGTGTTGACTAATGGTATATAAAATAACCCCGACAGTTTAAAAAAATTATCGGGGTTCAAAATTATCTAATTGACAAATTATCTTAATTGTCCAATTATTTCTCTCCTAATTCCTTTTTATATAATTCTATATTTATAGCCGTTTTCTCGTCCAATTCAGGCTCTTTAATGTCAGTGTGTTTTTTTCATTTCTTCCCAGATAATTTTGGCTACAATATAGCGTGACATTTCTTTATCGTCGGCAGGAACAATATACCATGGAGCATGCGGTGTCGATGTTTTATTGATGGCTTCTTCGTAATACTTCATGTATTCATCCCAATACCCGCGTTCTTTCAAATCGCCTGGAGAAAATTTCCAATTGTGTTTTTCCTCTTCCAATCGTCGCAACAGACGCTGGCGTTGTTCTTCTTTGCTTAAATGAAGATAGAATTTCATTACGATTGTTCCGTTTTGGCAAATATGTTTTTCAAAATTATTAATCTGTTCGATTCTATTTTTCCAAAAGTCTGGCGTAATATCGTCAACAGAATCAATTCCCGGCAAGTTTTCAGCCAACACATATTCGGGATGCACACGCGTTACGAGAATATTTTCATAATGTGTTCTATTAAAAATGGCAAATTTTCCTTTTTCTGGAAGCGCAATATAATGACGCCATAAATAATCATGCTCCAGCTCTGTAGACGTTGGTGTTTTAAAACTATGCACCACTACTCCACGCGGATTAAATTCTTTAAAGACTTCTCGAATCAAACTGTCTTTTCCCGAAGTATCCATTCCTTGCAGGCAAATCAAAACGCTGTATTTGTTATGCGCATACATTACATCTTGCAAATCGCTCAATTTGGCTTGGACCTTATCTAGTTTTTCTTCTTTTTCGTCGTCGTCAGCTTTTACATCTAATAAAGTTGGAATTTCTTTGAGCTTTATTTTATCTACAACTTTAAAATCTTTCGGGTCTATTGATTTCATATCTTTTTCATTTTTTGTCTTATAAATATAGTAATTTTACGAATTCCGATAGCTATCGGAACTGCTATTCATTGCAATAAAAAACAACATTTCATGGAAAAATTCACATTAGAAATATTATTTCAAATCATCGGAATCGGCTCGGCATCGGGATTATTTTACAATAATGACGCGCTTTATGTAATTGCAGACAACAGCGGATTCTTATACGAATACAATATGCAAAATCAGCAACTGAATCAGCATGCTTTGATTGACAATCCAACTCAAAACATTCCAAAAAACTTAAAACCCGATTTTGAATCACTTACACATCATAATGATACGCTTTATGTTTTTGGTTCTGGTTCAACCGAAAACCGAAACAAAATGATTGAATTTGATTTGAAATCGAAAACCGTTTTACAAAAAAACAATTTAGTCGATCTGTATGCCGTAATGCAGAATTTCGGAGAAATTAAACCAGAAGATTTTAATCTAGAAGGCGCTATTTTTGATGGCGAAAACTGGTATTTATTCAATCGCGGAAATGGCGTTTCAAACAAAAACACCATTTTTACCATTCACGCCAAAAATCTAGGAGAAGAATTTGCTCTAATTTCTGTTAATTACAAACTGCCAAAAATAAAAGGCGTTCGTTCCAGTTTTACCGATGCTGTTTTGGTCGACGATAAAATCTATTTCCTCTCAACTGCCGAAGACACCAAATCGACTTATGATGACGGAGAAATTCTAGGAAGTTTCATCGGAAGAATTGATGTAAAAACCATGAAAATAGATTTTACTCAAAAAATTACCTCAACCAATAAATTTGAAGGTCTGACTTTCTATAAAAAAGAAAACAACAAAATCGAATTTTTGCTTTGCGAAGATAATGATACAGAAGTTTTAGAAACGAAGATTTATAAATTGACTTTGCCGATTAAGTAATTAGTTCTATGAAAAAAGCAATTCTATTATTGATAATTGTTCTTAGCGTTTTAGTTGGAGGTTATTTATTTTATGCCTTTAAAATAAATAATCCAAAAAAAGAATATCATAAGGATTTATCTCCAAAAGATTTAAACCCAGAATCGTTTATTACTCTTTTTAAAGAAAAATACAATAAAAAGTCTCAACTAAATTTTATTACATTGGCTGGAGAATTTCCTGAAAACTGGGTAAAACAAAAAGATATTCCGTATCTAATTTCTATTATGAATTCTAAAGAAAAATGCTGTGGATATATGAATTTATTTTCTTCAACTATTTCAAATGAAGATGCTGAAGTTGGAGGCTTTGCAATAATTTTTCTGAATTCTTACATTTCTAAAACAAAAATTAATTTAGGCTTAAACAGCAATCCTAAAACAGATAAGGAATCAATTAAAAAAATTGAAAAATGGTATCAGAAATACCAAAATTAAAAATAAATTAATTTTATCATTTCGAAACAATTAGACATTAGACGCACTGCAGTGCGTCTCTACAACATACCTTTGTAACTTTTAATCTTTGCAACTCTGAACCTAAAAAAAATATTTTAATATTTTTTTCACCCCCGTCCCAACCTTTTTATCTTTTTTACTCTCTATACAAGAAAGACAACAATTGTGATAAACGAGACTCAAATAGCAGACTGTAAAAAAATGCACCGAGATGCCCAGCGTCAGGTGTACGAATACATGGCGCCAAAGTTGTACCGCCTTTGCAAAAGATATTTAAAAAAAGAAGAGGAAATCGAGGAAGCTTTGGCCGATTCTTTCTTTACTATTTTCACCAAACTAGAACAACTGAAAGAAGCTTATGCTTTTGAAGCTTGGGCAAGACGCATAACTGTAAATCATTGTTTGGCGACGATTAGAAAAGAAACCAACTTTAATATGTATTTAGATGATGTGAAACTGCTTTCGCAGCCTTCTGTCGACGAACTGAATACATTGGAAGAAGAAGATTTACTTAATTTATTAAACCATATTCCTGACGGCTGTAAAACTGTGTTTAACCTTTTTGTCATTGAAGGTTTCTCACACAAAGAAATAGCCGAAATGCTGAAGATTTCTGAAGGTACCTCAAAATCACAATTGAATGCCGCTAAGACCAAACTGAAAGAACTGGTTAATAAACTGTATTATCAAAAAGCAAAATAGTCATGGACAATCAAGATAAATTATTCGATAAAATAAAAGAAGCTTCGCAAAAAGCCGAGTTTCAAGACTTTCCAGGAATGGAAAAAGTCTGGGCGCGCGTAGAAGAAAAACTGGACAAAAAAGAAGATAAAAAAACAATTGCATTATGGAAAAAAATTGCGGTTGCCGCTTCTCTTCTATTATTGCTTTCTCTAGGCTTTCAGTTTTTACATTCTAATAAAGAAACTGTAACAGAAACTCCAAAAGTAGTTTTGGAAGAAAAAGAAGCAAAACAGCCTCAAACTGAAGAACCAATTGTAAAACAAAATGATGCAACCTCTTTAGGAATAGTTTCAAGTGAAGAAGCGGTTAAAATATTAGACAATCAAACTAAAAATAAAGAACGAGTTGCGGTTCAAGAAATAACGATTCCAAAATCAGAACCTGTTTTATCTGCACCAGCTCCGAGTATTGCGGCGGAAACTGTCGTTTCTGCAAATGCACCTCTTAAAAATGAATCTTATGAAGAAGAAAATAACTTCGTTTCAAAAAAAGAAGTAACTCCAGAAATGGGTTATTCAAGTTATCCTCAAAGAGAATCTGCAAAAGTTGCCTATTCAGCAGCGCCAGTGCAAAAAGCAAAAAAGAACGCACCTTTAGTGATTCTTAACGGAAACGCAATGGCTCATAGCGACGACGTAAAAAAAGATAAAATGATGCGAGATGAGCTTCCAAATCTAAATCCAGAAAATGTAGATTCTCTTGTTGTTCTTGATGAACCTTTGTACATTATTGATGGAATTTACTATTCAGAAAATGATTTGTTTGGCAAAAACCCGACTAGTCCGTATGCACCTTTAGATAAACAAGACATTAAAACCATAACTATTTTGCAAGACCTTGAAGCTACCGAAAAATATGGCGAAAGAGGTAAAAAGGGAGTTGTTATAATCACTACAAAAAACGGAAAACCGGCTCCGAAAAAATAATCGGTCCACAATAAAACTTTGTCAAAGTTTCAAACTTTGACAAAGTTAAATCTCAACATTAATTCTAAAACTTATTATCATGAAAAGTCTAAAACTTATTTCATCAGCCATTGCTATGCTTATATGTTTCGTAACCATAGCACAAGAAAGAACTATTTCTGGAATCGTTTCAGATGAAACAAAACAGCCACTTCCAGGTGTAACCGTTTTAAATCAGAACACAAAAACCAGTGTTTATACAAATTTTGACGGCCAATACAGTATTCAAGCAAAAATAGGTGACATGTTGGTTATCAGCTTCATTGGATATAAAAGCCAAAGTCAAAAGGTTCAAAATTCAAATACAATTAATATCAAACTTCTTCCAGATAATCAGACATTAAACGAAGTTGTAGTGGTTGGTTATGGTGTCCAAAAAAAATCAATGCTAACCGGTTCTGTCTCGGAACGCAAAGGAAAAAGAGCAAAAGTTCAAGCTGAAAGTAATTCCCTTTACGCTCCAAGTCCAACTGTTTCTATTCGCGCAAATGAATCAGTTTCTCCAAAAAGTGAACCGATGTATATTATTGACGGAGTTCCAGCAAAAGCCAATCAAATGGCAAAAATAAATCCGAATGATATTGATAATGTTTCGGTTTTAAAAGATCAAGCTGCGACTTCAATTTATGGCAGTAAAGCTTCGAATGGGGTTGTGATAATTTCAACTAAAAATGAAATTTATAAAAATCTTTCTGAAAAAGAACTGGATAAAAAATTAAATATTATGCCAATTCCGACAGAACCAACTCAGGAAGATTATGATGCTTTTGTAGAAAATGCTTTTGAAAGTCCAAAAACAGCGCCTCTTTCTACATTTTCTATAGATGTTGATAATGCTTCGTATACCAATATCAGACGTTTTTTAAACAATGGCCAGCAAGTTCCAAAAGACGCGGTTCGTGTAGAAGAAATGGTTAATTTCTTTAAATATACTTATCCACAGCCAAAAAATGAGCATCCGTTTTCTATCAATACAGAAGTAAGCGATTCTCCTTGGAATAAGAATAATAAAATCCTTAAAATTGGTTTACAAGGAAAGAATATTCCAACAAACGATTTACCTGCTTCTAATCTTGTTTTCTTGATTGATGTTTCGGGTTCGATGAGCGACATGAATAAACTGCCTTTATTAAAACAATCAATGAAAATTTTAGTAAACGAATTACGTGCAAAAGATAAAGTAGCGATTGTGGTTTATGCGGGCGCTGCAGGAATGGTTTTGCCTCCAACTTCTGGAGATGAGAAAAAAACGATTATCGACGCTTTGGACAAATTACAATCTGGCGGAAGTACAGCCGGAGGCGCAGGAATTGAATTGGCTTATAAAACTGCAGCAGAAAATTTTATTAAAGGTGGAAACAATCGTGTGATTCTTGCAACTGACGGAGATTTTAATGTGGGAAGTTCTTCTAATTCAGATATGGAAAAATTGATTGAAGAAAAAAGAAAAACAGGTGTTTTCTTGACTTGTCTGGGTTACGGAATGGGAAATTACAAAGACAGTAAAATGGAAATCTTGGCAGATAAAGGAAACGGAAATTATGCTTACATCGACAACATTCAGGAAGCGAATCGTTTTTTAGGAAAAGAATTCAAGGGTTCGATGTTTGCTATCGCGAAAGATGTAAAAATCCAGATCGAGTTCAATCCGAAGCAAGTTCAAGCGTATCGTTTGATTGGTTATGAAAACAGAAAATTACGTCCAGAAGATTTCAAAAATGATGCTATTGATGCTGGCGAATTAGGAAGTAATCATACTGTGACGGCTTTGTATGAAATTATTCCAACTGGTGTAAAAAATGATTATTTAGCTGAACAGCCTGATCCTTTAAAATATACTAAAACCGAAACCAATTCAAACAATTACAGCAACGAATTGGCAACGATAAAATTCCGTTACAAAAAACCTGATGGCGATAAAAGCATCGAAATGGTTCAGGTAATCGAGAATAAATCGGTTGCTTTGGATAAAGCGAGTGATGACATGAAGTTTAGTTCTGCCGTAGCTTGGTTCGGATTAAAACTGAGAGATTCAAAATTAATTGCCGACAAGTCTTCTGAAGAAATTGTAAAACTAGCAAAACAAGGAAATTCTAACGACAGCGAAGGTTACAAAGCAGAATTTATTCGTTTGGTTGAAACTTCTAAGCAGTATAATTAATAAATATTGTATTACATTTGCAGCTTTATTTTCAAAACTTATTTTACACACGTATGAATCCTATTTTAAGCCAAAATCTATTTTTAGTTAAAGAACATATTGGAATGTTCAAAGCCGCAAACAATTACGATATATATCATCCAGAAACGAATCAAATCATCATGAACTGCCGAGAAAACAATCTTGGATTCTTCACAAAAGTATTTCGTTTCACCGATTATAAAAGAGCAACTCCGTTTAATGTTGAAATCACAACCGCTTCTGGAGAAAAGTTAATTACAGTAAGAAGAGGCGTTGCCATTTTTAGATCGACCGTTGAAGTATTAGACGAGAAAGATCGCTTAGTTGGAACTTTCAAACAAAAATTTTTCTCAATCGGCGGAAGATTTGAAATTTTAGATAAAAACGAAAAACCTGTTGCAACGCTTCAAGGAAAATGGACTGGTTGGGATTTCAAATTCTCACATGAAAACAAGCAATTGGCACAGGTAAGTAAAAAATGGGCAGGATTAGGAAAAGAATTTTTTACAAGTGCCGACAATTATGTTCTTCAAATTGATGAAACAGTTGCTTCTGACAGTCCGTTGAGACAGTTAATTTTAGGAGCTGTCATGTGTATCGACATGGTTCTAAAAGAATAAAAAAAGTTGTTAAACTTAGATTAAGAATACCTTTTAAAGCATCATTTTAGTTTTCAAAAGCTTATTTTTGTAAGACTTAAAATGATGCTTTCTGCATTTCTAAAAACACAATCATGACCGACTTAAAAAATAGAAACGCCTTTATTACAGGCGCAGGAAAAGGAATTGGAAAAGCTGTTGCCATTGCTTTGGCAAAAGAAGGTGTAAACCTGATTTTGGTTTCAAGAACTCAAAATGATATTGATCAGCTTGCTGCCGAAACCGCAAAACTTGGCGTAAAAACGTTGGCGCTGTCTGCCGATGTTTCTGACATTAATTCTATCAATTCTGCCGTTGAAAAAGCTATTGCTGAATTTAAACACATCGATATTTTAATCAATAGTGCTGGAATTGCTTCTTTTGGAAAATTCTTAGAGTTGGAGCCAGAAGCTTGGGAAAGAATTATTCAAGTAAATTTAATGGGAACGTATTACACAACTCGTGCGATTATCCCAAACATGATCGAAAGACAAACTGGAGATATCATCAATATTTCGTCAACTGCAGGATTAAACGGAAACGCATTGACAAGTGCTTACAGCGCATCTAAGTTTGCTGTTTTAGGCTTAACCGATTCTTTAATGCAGGAAATGAGAAAACACAATATTCGTGTTACAGCTCTAACACCTAGCACAGTGGCAACTGACATGGCAAAAGATTTAAACTTAACTGACGGAAACCCAGAAAAAGTAATGCAGTCTGAAGATATGGCAGATTTAATTATTGCACAGTTAAAATTAAACCGAAGAGTGTTTATCAAAAACAGCAGTATTTGGTCTACTAATCCTTAAAAAATTAAATTCCATCCCGATAGCTATCGGGATAAAATTCCAAATTCCAATCTCATAGCATTTGGAGTTTGGGATTTGATTTTTGGAGTTTAGTGTTTGGAATTTAATTATTGGAATTTTAAAAAAACATGATGGAACAATATTTAAGACAATTGGTCGAAATAGAATTTCAGGATAAAAAAGAAATCTTCAGCGGGTTTTTAATTGATTATTCTGATGATTGGATTTTGCTTCGAAATAATCCTGTAGATTTTGTTTTGGATGGTTTTGTCATCCTGAGAAATAAAAATATTGAAGCCGTAAACCGAGATCATGATCTGGCTTTTACAGAAAAAGTAATTCGTTTGAAGGGATTAAAAATAAATTCTGATGATATTATCCCAATCAAAGATTTAGCTTCAATTATTAAGTACGTTTCAGAGAAATACGGTATTTTTCAAATTGCCAAAAAATCATCTAAATCTGCCTATTTAGGAAAATTAATAGAATTGAATGACGAAGAATTGACTATTAATTTCTTAGACACAAGAGGTCAATTTGGCGGAGAATTAGGATTTAATCCCGAAAAAATTCGAGTTATTGAGTTTGACACTGATTATATTAATTCTTTGAAATTGGTTGTTCAGGATAATGAATAATATATAAAACAGAAAAGCCTCTTAATAGAGGCTTTTTTTGTCATTCCGAGGAACGAGGAATCACACTAGTAATTCCATATGCTATAATTGCCAATCTTTGTCGAGTTTCGAGTGTGATTCCTCGTTCCTCGGAATGACAAACTTTATCTTTAAGCTTCTGCCAGTTTATTCAAAAACTCAATGCGAACACTTCCGTCTTCATCAATCTTAGTCAAATTGATTTCTTGTAAAGTGTTTACCAATTCTGGATTCCATGGTGTTTTTACTTTCACATAGTTTTCAGTAAACCCGTGAATGTATCCTTCTTTATTTTCACTTTCAAAAAGTACAGTTCTGTTGGTTCCTAATTGGCTTTCGTAAAAAGCTCTGCGTTTTTTAACTGATAAACCGCGAAGCATTTTACTGCGTTTAGCGCGAACATTTGAAGGAACTACGCCTTCCATTTCTGCTGCTTCCGTATTATCTCTTTCAGAGTACGTAAAAACGTGTAAATATGAAATATCTAAATCATTTAAGAAATGATACGTTTCTAAGAAATGCTCGTCTGTTTCTCCTGGAAAACCAACAATTACATCTACACCAATGCAAGCGTGAGGCATTACTTCACGAATTTTAGCAACACGATCTGTATAAACTTCACGTAAATAACGGCGTTTCATTAATTTCAAAATATCATTGCTTCCTGATTGCAGCGGAATATGAAAATGCGGTACAAAAGTTCGGCTTTTAGAAACAAATTCAATTGTTTCGTTTTTCAATAAATTTGGTTCGATAGACGAAATTCTTAAACGTTCGATTCCTTCTACTTTGTCTAAAGCCTGAACTAAATCTAGAAAAGTATGTTCGTGTTTTTTGTTTCCGAACTCCCCTTTTCCATAATCACCGATATTTACACCAGTTAAAACAATTTCACGAATATTCTGTGCAGAAATTTCTTTGGCATTTTTTAATACATTTTCTAAAGCATCACTTCTCGAAATTCCTCTTGCCAACGGAATTGTACAATAGGTACATTTATAATCGCAACCATCTTGAACTTTCAAAAATGCTCTTGTACGATCTCCAATAGAATAACTTCCTACGTAGAAATCAGCTTCTGCAATTTCGCACGAGTGCACTTCACCCATATCATTTTTGCTCAAATCATGGATATAGTCTGTGATTTTGAATTTTTCTGTAGCGCCTAAAACCAAATCAACTCCGTCAACTGCAGCCAATTCTTCTGGCTTCAATTGTGCATAACAGCCCACAGCAGCAACAAAAGCTTTATCGTTCAGCTTCATGGCTTTTTTGACAACCTGTTTAAATTGTTTATCGGCATTTTCTGTTACAGAGCAGGTATTAATCACATAGATATCTGCAACATCTTCAAAATCGACGCGGTCAAAACCCTCGTCATTAAAACTTCTGGCGATTGTAGAGGTTTCTGAAAAATTCAGTTTACAACCCAGAGTGTAAAAGGCAACTTTTTTTCTATTTTCCATAATTTGTCTTAAATTAATGAAATCGTTGTCAAAAAATTTAAGGCTGCAAATTTACAAACAATATTCATCAAAAGAAAGCGATTAATGCACTTCCAATCAATAATTTGCGCTAATATTAATTTAGAAACATTCAAAAGTTAATCTTTTTTACCTTTATTTTACAAAATACAAGACCTTCGTTTTTTAGATTTTAGTATTCAGATAAGAATAAAATGACAAAATAATCGACTAAATGCAAGTTTTACCGATTAAATACATTTTTTTCTATTTTAAATTCAAAATTTCTTACATTTACCATTGTTATGCATCAAGTTGCCAATAAATTCATATTAAAGAATTTTAGTACCCTTTAATTAATTTAATAATAATTCGGGCATAACAATTTTGAATTTTACTCGTTATGTTGTTGTTTTGTGTTACAAAATGAAATGGGAAAGCCGAAAACCAAAGAGAGTAGGCAAAATTATAATAACAAATACCACGCTTTATGAAAGCATTTTTACCCACAATCTGCTTGATGTTCTTAACCTTATTTAGTTCGCAAGCGCAAACTAATGCCCCTGCTGCAAATGCAAATCCATTTCCTACTATTAGTACATTGACGACTTGGGCAAGCTTTAACTCACAACAGCAATTTGACGTTGCTATTCGTGCAGTTGGGTTTAAGTTTGAAGTTAAAGAACCAGGTGAAGGATCTACAGCTTATACCTACATTCGTAAAGTAACTGTTAACGATGTAAACTATACGGATAGAATTGTATACAGAATTACCAATAATAATTCTGCAAGTATTATTTCTTTAGTAACCGCTTCTACTGACTTGGTTAGTTTATACACTCCACAATTAGCAAGTTTTAAAAACAACAACTGTAAAACTGAAATGTCTAAAGACAAAAATACAACGTGCAGCTGTTACGAAAGTGCAAATTTTGCAATCGATCTTTGCGACGAGCGTGTAAAATTAACTATGGGTGACGGAAATAAATATTTTGTTTCTGTAGCTAAAAAATAATTATAACTCTGATTTGTTTCCAAATCTTTACTGACTTTTAAGTATGTAAAGATTTGGAACACATTTCTTAGTTGGAGTTTGGATTTTTAAGTTCGTACCAAACTTCTAATTCTTCTTGATATTCGAAAGAATTCACAAAATGGAAACCTAGTTTTTCTAAAATCTTTCTAGAATTTTCGTTTCCAGCATCTGCATAAGCATAAAGCACTTCTACTTTCATTTCGTTAAAAGCACGATCAACAAAAGCTTTTCCTGCTTCTGTTGCATACCCTTTTCCCCAATGTTTTTCGATAAAACGATATCCTAACTCATAAAAGTTTTTGTGGTTATTGATTTCGTCTGTAATAAACTTAATTCCAGACCAGCCAATAAATTCGTTCGTTTCTTTCAAAACAACTGCCCATCGGCCTGTTCCATGATCTTTATATTGTTTTTGAACAAACTTGATATATTCAATGCTTTCTTCAATATGTTTTACGGGTCTATTCCCTACAAATAAATGCACATTTGGATTAGAATCCAATTCGTACATTCCTTCTGCATCAGAAAGTTCAAGTTCCCGTAAAATCAGACGTTCCGTTTCAATTGGCTTTTTCATTTTAGTTTAGTTTAAAATATAACGTGTTACTACTTCGGCAACACCATCGTCATTATTTGAAGCTACGATTAAATCTGCTTTGTCACGCAATTCTGGCGTTACATTATCAACCCAAACTCCTAAACCGGCATATTCGATCATAGTTAAGTCATTTCCGGCATTACCTACGGCGATAATTTCGCTTTGGTGAATTCCTAATTTATCAGCCAAAAACTTCAGACTTGCCGCTTTATCAATGCCTTGTTGCGCCGCTTCTAAGAAAAATGGTTTTGACATCGAAACGCTTAAATGAGGCATAGCTTCTTTTAAATCATTTTCTAGCGTTTTCAAATACGCTGGATCTTGAAGCAAGATACATTTAACCGCTGGTCTGTCTACATAATCTTTAAAGCTTGACACTTTATGATGCGCCATTCCAGTAATTTCTTTTTCTACTTCTATAAATTCAGAATCCGTTTCGCTGATAATTTCGTCATCCAAATAGGTAATTATGTGCGTATTTTTCTTTACGCTATAATCATATAACGCATGAATTTGTTCTACAATCAATTTCTGTTCAAACAAAACCAAATCGTCTTTAACACGACTAATTATTGCTCCATTAAACGAAATCATATACGAATCGTTTACATCGAGTTCCAGCTCTTTAGCATAAGCCGTCATAGCTGTA
>Ga0307416_100001082_pt1 | contig 14550 bp, 9 predicted proteins | sample DK1Cmetagenome_2_FD_203821 | JGI IMG/M metagenome (GOLD analysis project Ga0307416, IMG submission 203821) | Maize rhizosphere microbial communities from greenhouse at UC Davis, California, United States - DK15-C-3 | ecosystem: Host-associated > Plants > Roots > Rhizosphere > Soil | place: USA...
TCGGGCGGCCAGTACGAAATCGTGCAGCTGCGTGGGGAACAGGTTGCGCTCGCGCAGCAGAACGAAAAACTGACACAGGAGCTCGAGAATCGCCAAGCTCCCCAGAATCTGGCCGCCGAGGCGGCAGAATTGGGCATGGTGGTTTCTCCATCGGTTGGCTCCATCGACTTGGAAGAAATGAAGGTGAACGGAAAGCCTCAAGCGGCCCAGGAGAAGGACGGGTCCGCTCCGAAACAGCAGGTGGAGCGTCCCGAGCTTCCGGCCGAGGTGCCCGCCATCCGTCCGGAGGCAAAGACTCCGGCCGAACCGGTGCAGAAGGAGAAGCCGGCAGCCGCGCAGGACAATGAGCCTGCACCGGCGGCCGAAAAGAAGCCGGCTGGCGAACAGAAGGCGGTTGAGTTCAGCGAAGCTGAACTGAACGGCGGAACCATTCCGGCTCCGAAGCAGAAAACAGGGCAGTAGTACGACAAGCCCGTAAGGACAGGCAAGGATGAGTAGTGGCAGCTGGTAAGGCCAACGTCCAAGACAGTCAACGGGCACACGCCACAGCCAGGCGGTTGCGGGCAGGGCTGGCCATCGTGATGGTCCTGTTGGTCATCCTCGGTGCGAGGCTGTTCCAGCTGCAAGGCCTGGATACCGCCGGAATGGCCCAGGCCGCCGTCGACAAGCGACTGCGCACCTCGGAGATTCCCGCGCTGCGCGGCGAGATCCTGGACGCGAACAACACGGTGCTCGCGCGCAGCGTGCAGCGCTTCGACATCGTGGTGGACCAGCGGCTGGTCGAGGACTTCGAACGGTTCAATCCCAAGACCAAGCGGCTGGAACAGGTCAAGATCGACGGGGAAATCAAGAAACTTGCCGGCATCCTTGGCCAGGACGTGGAGACGGTCACCAAGGCCGTCGTCGGCGACCTGCCATTCAACTATGTGGCCAAGTCGGTGACGCCGGACATCCAGGAGAAGGTGGAAAACCTCGCCTTTCCCGGGCTGCAGTCGCGCGAGACAACAACGCGCAGCTACCCGATGGGCCAGGTGGCGGGTTCCATCGTCGGCTTCCTCGGTTCCGATGGCAGCCCTCTAGAAGGCATCGAAGCCACCCAGCAGGATCTGCTCGCGGGGACGTCCGGGGAACGGACCTTCGAGATCGGGGCGGACGGCATCCGTATCCCGGTCGCCACCAATGAGGAAACCCCTGCCGAGGACGGCCAAAGCGTCCGCCTGACGCTGAATTCCGATCTGCAGTGGTACGCCCAGGAGGCCATCGCGGCACAGGTGAAGGAGTACGGCGCGGAGTACGGCACCATCGTGGCCATGAATGCCAAGACCGGGGACATCATCGCCTTGGCGGACTCGGAAACGGTGGACCCCAACGATCCGGGGGCTACGAAGGACGGCATGCGGCAATCGCTCGCAGCGACCAGGGCCTTCGAACCCGGATCGACGACGAAGATGATCACCATGGCTGCCGCCATCGAAGAGGGGATCACCACGCCGACCACGAAGTACAAGATCCCGCCGAAGTACACGGTCAACAACCAGACCTTTACCGACGCGCTGCCGCACGGCACCGAGACGCGCACCACGGCGGGCATCTTCGCCAAGTCGCTCAACACCGGCACGGTCATGATCGGCGAGCAGCTGACCCGCCAGCAGCGCTATGACTACCTGCGCAGGTTCGGCATCGGCGAACAGTACGACATCGGCATCCCGGGCACTACGCCGGGCCTGCTGGCCGCGCCGGAGCAGTGGGACGGCCGGCAGGAATTCACCGTCCTCTTCGGCCAGGGCCTGGCCCAGACGGCGCTGCACACGGCTGCAGCGTACGCCACGATCGCCAACGGCGGGGTCCGGATGGAACCGCGCCTGATCGACGCCTACATCGACCCGGACGGCACCGAGCACGAGGTGCCGCGGGCGGAAGGCTCGCGCGCGGTGTCCAACGAGACGGCGGACCAGGTCCAGGACATGCTCGAGACGATGGCGAACCAGGGCGGCGGGCTGCCGGGTAAGGTTGAGGACTACCGGATGGGGGCGAAGACGGGCACGGCCGAGGCACCCTCCGACGACGGCGGGTTCAGCGGCTACACCATCTCCTACGCAGGCATTGCCCCGATGGAGGATCCTGAGTACGTGGTGGTGGCGACCATCCAGCGCCCCAAGGGCGGCGTTTTCTCGCTGACTGCGGGGCCGGTCTTCAAGAAGGTCATGGGGCAGGTGCTCAGCACGTACAACGTCCCGCCGTCCGACACCAAGCCGGTCAAACTGCCGCTCGAATAGATGATTCTGGAGTATTTTGTGAGCACCACCCCTCGTCCGCCGCGCCGTTCTGCCTCGCCCATGAGGCCCGAACTGGTCGAACCGGTCACTTTGCGCACCCTGCGGGAGGCGCTGGCCGATGCGGGATTCCCGCCGCTCGCGGCGGCGAAGGGCGTCGATTGGGGGACCGAGGTCACGGGCATCTCCATGGACTCGCGCAGCGTCGAGCCGGGGGATCTGTACGTGGCGCTCGGCGGGGCCAACCGCCACGGGGCGGAGTTTGCCTCACAGGTGGCGGCCGCGGGTGCCGCGGCGGTCCTCACTGACGACGACGGCGTGCGGCTCCTGGCGGCGTCGGACCTGGGCGGTGTCCCGGTCTTGACCGCTGGCGGGCTCCGGGACCTGGTCGGACCGCTGTCGGCGCGGATCTTCAACAGCCAGCCGGCTGATGCGCCACGGCCGCAGCTCTTCGGCGTCACCGGGACCAACGGCAAGACCACGACGACCTACTTCGTCAACTCGCTGCTGAAGTCCCTGGGAAAGACCACCGGACTGATCGGCACCATCGAGATTGTTGCCGGCAACGAGCCGATTCCGAGCGCCCTGACGACCCCGGAGTCACCGCAGGTCCACAGCATCCTCGCCCTGATGCGCGAACGCGGCCTCGACGCGGCGGCGATGGAGGTGTCCTCGCATGCCATCTCCTACCGGCGCGTGGACGCCGTGCGCTATGACGTCGCCGGTTTCACCAACCTCACCCAGGACCATCTGGACCTGCACGGCAGCATGGAGGACTATTTCCTCACCAAAGCCAAGCTCTTCACGCCGCAGCGGGCCCGCCGGGCGGTCGTCTGCGTTGACGACGAATGGGGCCGCCTGCTGGCCGGCAAGTCCGGTATCGAGACCGTGACCTTGGCCACCCAGGGTGGCCTGGAGGCGGACTGGTCGGTCCGCGCGGTCGAGCGGGTCGGCTTGGGACACAGGTTCGAGCTGCACGGACCCGGGGAGCAGGTGCTGAAGGCCCATACCGGCCTGCCGGGCAGTTTCAACGTCTCCAACGCGGCGCTGGCCCTGGTGATGCTGCTGACCTCCGGGATCGAGGTCTCGCGGCTGCAGCACGCCCTCGACACGGCCGACCCGCTGACGGTCGAGGTGCCGGGACGGATGCAGCTGGTCGGCGACGAACCGGCCGCCATCGTGGACTTCGCGCACAACCCGGACGCCCTGGAACGCACGCTCGCCTCCGTGCGCCGGCCGGAGGAGGGCTCCAGGGTGATCATCGTGTTCGGGGCCACCGGCGAACGCGACCAGACCAAACGGCCGCTGATGGGCGCGATCGCGGCGCGGCTGGCCGACGTCGTTATTGTCACCGACGACGACCCGCACGGCGAGGACGAACAGACCATCCGGAGCGGGGTGCTGGCGGGGGCCGAGGAGGCCGTCCGGACCGGCGCGCTGGCCACCCAGGTACTGGAAGTCTTCCCACGTGGGGACGCGATTGACCGTGCCGTGGCGCTGGCTGCGCCGGCGGACACCGTGCTGGTCGCCGGCCGCGGCCACGAGGTGTTCCAGGAGGTCAAGGGCGTCAACCTGGAACTCGACGACCGGGTGGAACTGCGCCGCGCGTTGCGCCGGCACGGATTCTCTGCCCTCGGCGCCGAGGCGGTAGAGTCCTAGATCGTCATGATTGAACTTACTGCAGCCGAAATCGCGGCAATGACGGGCGGCCGCCTCACGGGCGAGCCGGTGGATGGCTCGGCGGATACCGCGTCGGTAACGGTGGATTCCGCCGTGACCGATTCGCGCGAGGCCGGCCCCGGAAGCCTGTTCGTAGCCAAGCCCGGGGAGAGCACTGACGGCCACCGCTTCGTGCTGCCCTCCTTCGGCTCCGGAGCCGTGCTGGCCCTGACGGAGCGGGAAGTGACGGACGACGGCGGCCGCATCCTTCCGCAGGTCGTCGTGCCCGACGCGGTGGAGGCCATGGGGGCCATCGCCGCCGGCATTCTGGAGCGGCTGCGGGCGCATGGTCCGCTGGACATCGTGGGCATCACCGGCAGCGCCGGCAAGACCACGACCAAGGACTTGCTGGCCGGCATCCTGGCCCAGGCGGGCCCGACGGTTGCTCCCGTCGGCTCCTACAACGGCGAAGTCGGCGTCCCGCTCACCATCTTCAACACGGACTTCGACACCCGGTTCCTGGTGGTCGAGATGGGCGCGACCGGAATCGGCCACATCACCTACTTGACGGACATGGTCAAGCCGCATACCGGCGTCGTTCTCTGCGTCGGTTCGGCCCACGCCGGGGAATTCGGCGGGGTGGAGAACATAGCGCGTGCCAAGGGCGAACTCGTCGAGGCGCTGCAGCCGGAAGGGACCGCCGTCCTCAACGCGGACGACCAGCGGGTGCGGGCCATGGGCTCCCGGACCTCGGCGCGGCAGCTCTTCTTCACCTCGGACGACGGATTCACCCCGGAAGCCCCGGCGGCGCAGGTCATCCGGGCCACCGAACTCGGGACCACGGCCGCCGGCCATCCCGAATTCACGCTGGTATTCCCGGACGGGGCGCGCAGGCACGTCCGCTCCGGCCTAATCGGCAGCCACCACGTGGCCAACCTGCTCGCGGCCGCCTCGGCCGCCTGGTCGCTGGGCATCGGCGCCGACCTGATCGCATCCGGCCTGGAGGGCCGCGGTCCGGCCAGCAGGTGGCGGATGGAACGCACCGAACGCGCCGACGGCGTTACGGTCATCAACGACGCCTACAACGCCAACCCGGAGTCTATGCGCGCCGCGCTGCGGACCCTCGCAGAGCTGGGTCGCGGCGAAGGCCGGCGGACCTGGGCGGTGCTGGGGGAAATGCTGGAACTCGGCGATGAGTCCGTGCTCGAGCACGACGCGATCGGCCGCATCGTGGTGCGCCTGAACATCGCCCGACTGATCGTGGTCGGTTCCGGGGCCAAGGCGATGCACAATGCGGCGGTGATGGAAGGGTCCTGGGGCGACGAGTCGATGTTCGTCGAGACGCCCGAGGACGCGTACCGGGTGCTGCAGGAAGAACTGCTGCCCGGCGACCTCGTGCTCTTCAAATCATCCAACGGAGCCGGACTTCGGTTCCTCGGCGACCAGGTGGCCCAGAGCGCCGGTCAGGCCGGTTCCCAGCCTGCAGAGGAAGAAGGCCTGCCCGCATGATCGCCCTGCTCATCGGCTCGGCTCTATCACTGGTGCTGGCCCTCGTCGGCACGCCGCTCTTCATCAAGCTGCTGGTGCGCAGGGGCTACGGCCAGTTCATCCGCGACGATGGACCGACCTCGCACCACACCAAGCGCGGCACCCCCACCATGGGCGGCGCGGTCATCGTGGCGGCCGTGGTCGTCTCCTACCTGCTGACGCATCTGGTCGAATGGATGATCAGTCCGTCCCATACGGGGCCGACGGCGTCCGGCTGGGTGCTGCTGCTGCTCATGGGCGGCATGGGCCTGGTCGGCTTCGCGGACGACTTCCTGAAGATCTCGAACCAGCGCAGCCTTGGCCTGCGGGCTTGGCAGAAGATCGTCATGCAGGGCATTGTCGGCGTTGCCTTCGCCATCCTCGCCCTCAACTTCCCGAACGAGGCAGGGCGGACGCCCGCGTCGATGAAGATCTCGTTCGTGCGGGACATCCCGTGGCTTGACCTGGCCTTCGCCGGAACCGTGCTCGGCGCCATCCTGTTCGTCATCTGGTCCAATCTGATCGTCACGGGCGCCACCAATGGCGTGAATCTCACGGACGGCCTGGACGGGCTGGCCGCGGGTGCCTCGGTCATGGTTTTCGCCGCCTACATGCTGATGGGTATCTGGCAGTTCAACCAGACCTGCGGCTCGGTCAAGGTGCCGGGGGAGGTCTGCTATGAAGTTCGCGATCCGCTGGACCTGGCGCTCCTGGCCGGAACCTTGATGGGCGCGCTCGTCGGCTTCCTCTGGTGGAACACCTCGCCGGCCAAGATCTTCATGGGAGACACCGGTTCGCTGGCCATCGGCGGGGCCGTCGCAGGCTTCGCCATCCTCTCCCGCACCGAGCTGCTGCTGGTGGTGCTGGCAGGCCTGTTCGTGCTGATCAGCCTGTCGGTTATCATCCAGGTGGCCTACTTCAAGCTCAGCGGCGGCAAGCGGGTCTTCAAGATGGCCCCGCTGCAGCACCATTTCGAGCTCAAGGGCTGGGCTGAGGTGACCGTGGTCGTCCGCTTCTGGATCATCGCCGGGCTATGCGTGGCGGCCGGACTGGGCATCTTCTACGCGGAATGGGTCGTGGGACTGTGAGCGCGCAGGGGAGCCGGCTGGATTCCCTGACGACGTGGGACGCCGACTGGGCGGGCCTGCGCGTCGTCGTGACCGGCATCGGCCTGAGCGGTTTTTCCGCCGCGGACACGCTGATCGAACTCGGCGCCAGGGTCGTCGTCGTTGACGGACGCGATTCCGAGGAAAACCGGGCCAAAGCGGACACGCTCGACATCGTCGGCGCCCGGCAGGTGCTGCTGGGCGGCTCGGCCGCCGGGACTCTTCCGCTGGTGGACGGTGAGCCGGCCGAACTCGTCGTGACCTCGCCGGGCTGGAGCCCGGAGCAGCCCCTGCTGGCCGCCGCGGCGGCCGCCGGCATCCCGATCTGGGGAGACGTCGAACTGGCGTGGCGGGTCCGCGAAAAGGCTGGTCGCAAGACCGCCGAGTGGCTGGCCATCACCGGCACGAACGGCAAGACCACCACGGTGGGGCTGACCGAGTCGATGCTGCAGGCCGCGGGCCTCAGGGCGATCGCCGCCGGCAATGTGGGCACGCCCATCCTGGATGCCGTCAGGGACCCGGAAGGCTACGACGTGATCGCCGTCGAGCTGTCAAGCTTCCAGCTGCACTGGTCGCATTCGCTCTCGCCGCTGGCCAGCGTCTGCCTCAACGTAGCGCAGGACCACGTGGACTGGCACGGTTCCTACGAGAACTACCTGGCGGATAAGGCCAAGGTCTACGCGAACACCCGGGTTGCCTGCGTCTACAACGCCGAGCAGCGGGAAACCGAGGCAATGGTCGAAGAGGCCGACGTCGTCGAGGGTTGCCGCGCCATCGGCTTCACCACCGGCATGCCCGCGATCAGCATGGTGGGAGTCGTGGAGAACCTGCTGGTGGACCGAGCGTTCATCGAGCAGCGTAAGGACTCTGCCGCCGAACTCGCCGCGATCTCCGATCTGGGTGACGTGGCGCCGCGGCACCTGGTGGCGAACGCCCTGGCCGCGGCGGCGCTGGTGCGGGCCTACGGCGTCGAGCCCGCAGCGGTGCGGGAAGGAATCCGGAATTTCGACCCCGGCGCACACCGGATCCAGAAGGTCTCCGAACGGCACGGCGTGCTGTGGATCAACGATTCCAAGGCCACCAACCCGCATGCCGCGTCCGCCTCCCTGGCGGCCTTCTCGTCGGTCGTCTGGATCGCCGGCGGCCTGTCCAAGGGCGTGGACTATGCCGGACTTGTTTCCTTGCACGCCCCCCGGCTGAAGGCCGCCGTCATCATCGGCGTGGACAGCGCGGACCTGCTGGCGGCCCTGGAACGACACGCGCCCGATGTCCCGGTAATCGCGGTCCCGCCGCGAGAGACTGAAGGCGGGCAGCCTGGCGGGAGCGGACAGGCGCTGGCGGGCGGCGATCGGATCATGGCGCGCGCGGTCGAGGCCGCGGCGCGGATCGCCTCCGATGGCGACACCGTGCTCATGGCTCCGGCGGCTGCTTCGATGGATCAGTTCAGGTCCTATGCCGACCGTGGCGACGCGTTCATTGCAGCCGTCCGCGGACTTGGGGAAGGACCGGCACAGACCGGATAAGGAGTACTGATGGTCACCACGCCTACCCGGGGCTCGTCCCGGAAGCCGGCGTCGAAGCCAGCGGCAGGCAATGCCGCGGCGTCGGCCGGCGGGCAGCGGCCTGCGGCTCCGGCCCGGCAGCCGCGCGCGGCGTGGCTGGTCAAGGCCAAGGTTCTGCTGGACCGGGCGGACGGGGCGGACCGCGAGCCGTCCGGCTTCAGCTATTACCTGATCCTGGGATCGGCGCTGGCGCTGACGGCGATCGGCCTGCTCATGGTGCTCTCGTCCTCGGCCGTCGAATCCATCGCCGAGGGCGCCTCTCCCTTCGATCTGTTCATGAAGCAGGGTCTGTTCGCCGCGGGCGGCATCATCCTGATGCTGGTGCTCTCCCGGCTCAGCGTCCCGACGTACAAGAAGCTCGGCTGGCCCGCGCTGGGGCTTTCGCTCGCGCTGCTGGTGCTGGTGTTCACGCCGCTCGGCGTCAACGTCAACGGCAACCGGAACTGGATCCAGCTGGCGCCGGGCATTACCGCCCAGCCATCCGAGGCGGCCAAACTGGCCCTCGGCCTCTGGATCGCGTGCGTCCTCGTCCGCAAGGGCCCGCTGCTGCACGAGTGGAAGCACCTGGTGGTGCCCGTGCTGCCGGTGGGCGGACTGGTGGTGCTGCTGGTCCTTGCCGGGAACGACCTCGGCACCGCCATGATCATCATGCTCATCGTCGCCGGCGCCCTGTTCTTCGGCGGAGCCCGGATGAAGCTGTTCGCCGTCGCCGGCGCCACCGCCGTGGCCGGCGTGCTGCTGCTGGCCATCACCAGCCCCAACCGTGTGGCCCGGATTACCATGTGGCTGGACCAGAGCTGCGAGGACACCACCGGGCTGAACATGCAGTCCTGCAACGGCCTGTTCGCCCTGGCGTCCGGCGGCTGGTGGGGCGTGGGCCTCGGCCAGAGCCGGCAGAAGTACAGCTGGATTCCCGAGGCGCACAACGACTACATCTTCGCCATCATCGGCGAGGAGCTGGGACTGCTCGGCACGCTGGTGGTGGTCGCGCTCTTCGGCATTCTCGCCGTCGCGATTGTCCGCACGGTGATGCGCCGCGAGGATCCGTTCGTGCGGATCTTCGGCGGGTCCATCATGGTGTGGATCATCGGGCAGGCCTTCGTCAACATGGGGGTGGTCACGGGGCTGCTGCCGGTCATCGGCGTGCCGCTGCCGTTCATCTCCTACGGCGGCTCGGCTTTGACCATCACGCTGGCCGCGGTGGGGGTACTGTTGTCCTTTGCACGGCCGGACGCCAAACGGGCCGCGAAGGCAAAAAAGGTTCAGCGGGCCTGAACCCCTGTGGCCGCACCGCAAGATTTTGTCCCGAAACAGAAGGTACCCAAGCACCAAGATGAACTCCCCGAACCTTTCCGTGGTTCTCGCCGGCGGCGGTACAGCCGGGCATATCAGCCCCCTGCTCGCTATCGCCCGGGCCATCCGGACCGATGACCCCGATGCGAGAGTGCTGGCGGTCGGCACCGCGGCCGGCATGGAAACCCGCCTCGTCCCCGCGGCAGGTTTCGAGCTGGCGACCATTGAACGCGTCCCGCTGCCGCGGCGTCCCTCGCTGGATCTGCTGAAGCTTCCGTTCAAGTTCGCCGCGGCCGTCCGTCAGGCCCGCGGAATCATCGATCAGGCCGGTGCGGACGTCGTGGTCGGTGTCGGCGGCTACGTCAGCACACCCATCTACATCGCCGCGCGCCGGGCGAAGGTGCCGGTGGTGATCCACGAGGCGAATGCGCGTCCGGGGCTGGCCAACCGCGTGGGCGCCCGGCTGACCCGGCATGTCGCGGTGGCGTTCCAGAGCACCCGGCTGTCTCACGCCGCCTGGGTGGGCATGCCCATGCGCACGGAGATCTCCTCGTTGGACCGGGCCGCCCGGCGGCCGGCGGCGCGCCAACGCCTGGGACTGGCGGCGGACAAGCCCACCCTGATCGTCACCGGGGGCTCCTCCGGGGCCGCCAGCATCAACCGCACGATCGGCGGGGCGCTCCAGGCGCTGGCGGACGCCGGGATCCAGACCCTGCACATCACGGGGCGGGGCAAGCAGCAGCTGGACGCGGCGGGGGCTCCCCTGAGCGCACCCGGCTACCGGCAGGTCGAGTATGTCGACGGCATGGAAGACGTCTACGCCGCGGCGGACCTGCTCCTGGCCCGGGCCGGTGCCGCTACTGTCTGCGAAGTGGCCGCTGTCGGACTGCCCGCAGTCCTCGTTCCGCTGCCGCACGGCAACGGCGAGCAGGCCCTCAACGCGGCGGATCTGGTTGGGGCCGGCGGCGCCGTCCTCGTCCGGGACCAGGACTTCACCGCGGAATGGGTCGAGGCCAATGTGCCGGCCCTGCTCAAGGACCCCGCCAGGCTGGAGGCCATGGCGGCGGCCGGACGCGGCCTGGGCATCAGGGACGCGGACCAGCGGATGGCAAAGATGGTCTTCGAGGCCGCAGGGGAGGGGAACCGATGAAAGCCGCAGACTTCCACACCACCACGAGGCTGGCCTTCGCAGACCTGGGCCGGGTCCATTTCATCGGCATCGGCGGCGCCGGCATGTCCGCCATCGCCCGGATCCTGCTGGCCCGCGGCGTAGCCGTCTCCGGTTCGGACAGCAAGGACTCGCGCACGCTCCGGCAACTGCAGGATCTCGGCGCTACGGTCCACCTTGGCCATGACGCGGGGAACGTCGCCGGCGCGGACACCGTGGTGGTCTCCACGGCCATCCGGCCGGACAACCCCGAGCTCCAGGCCGCCGTCGCGGGTGGGTTGAACATCATCCACCGCTCCGTCGCGCTGGCGTCCTCCATGGGATCGCAGGAACTGATCGCCGTCGCCGGAACGCACGGCAAGACAACGACGACGGCGATGGTCACCGTGATGCTGCAAAGCGCCGGGCGCGAGCCGTCCTTTGCCATCGGCGGCGACGTTGCCGCGCTGGGCGTCAACGCCGCCCACGGCAGCGGCGGCATCTTCGTGGCCGAAGCGGACGAGTCGGACGGCTCCTTCCTGAACTACCTGCCGAAGACCATCATCGTGACGAACGTGGAAGCAGATCATCTCGACCACTACGGCTCGGCCGAATCCGTCTACGCCTCGTTCGACAGCTTCGCCGCGCTCCTGCCGCGGGATGGAGTGCTGATCGTCTGTCTTGATGATCCCGGGGCCCGCGCCTTGGCCGAGCGCTTCCGGGCCCGCGGCACGGGCCAGCGGATCGTCGGCTACGGCTACGCCGAGGACGCGGACGTGCGCATTCGGGACAGCCGCTTCGATGCTGCCTCGAGCACGAGCACCCTCGATTTCCGCGGCGGTACCCAGGAGCTGAGGCTGCAGGTTCCGGGCGAGCACAACATCCGCAATGCCGTTGCCGCCTTCGCCGCCGGACTGGGCGTCGGGCTGGAACCCGCGGCGGCCGCGGCTGGGCTGGCCGGCTTTACCGGGGCGGCCCGCAGGTTCGAGGCGCGCGGAGAAGCCGGCGGCGTCCGGGTCTTCGACGACTACGCCCACCACCCCACCGAGGTCGAGGCGGCGCTTCAGGCGGCCCGCCGGGTGGCCCAGGGCCACCAGGTCCATGTGCTGTTCCAGCCCCACCTGTTCTCCCGGACCCGCGAGTTCGCCGCTGACTTCGCCAGGGCGCTGTCGCTTGCGGACAGCGTGGCCGTGCTGGACATCTACCCGGCCCGCGAGGACCCCATCCCCGGCGTCACCAGCGAGCTGATCACCGATCGGCTGGACACGTCGGGCGGCTACGAGCCGGATCCGGCCCACGCCGTGCTGGCCGTGGCCGGGCGCGCGCAGCCCGGCGACATCGTGATGACCATCGGGGCGGGGGACGTCACCCAATACGGCCCGCGGCTTGTGGAGGACCTGGCCCACCGGACAGTGGACGGCCGCCACTGATGGCCGTCCGGAAGCCGCGTAAGCCCGCTACTCCTAAGGGTGCTCCGGGTTCCGCCGGCGCGGCGCCGCGGTCGGCCCGGCCGGCTCCGGGTGCCGGCAGCCAGCGGTCCGACGAGCCCGGGAAGGGCACCAGCGACGGGCGCCGGATTCCGGAACCCGGGAAGCGGTCCTCCGGCCCGAGCGGGCCCGGGCAGGCGCCCTCCGGGGCGGAGCCCGGCAACGTCCGGGTCAACTCGGGCAAAGTTACGGCCATGGGCATCAAGGGCAGCACGGCGACGAGCGCCACAAAGGCGCTGCCCGAGCCTCCTCCAGACAGCCGCGGGAAGACCGGCGGCGGGTGGCGCGCCCTCGTTCGGGGGAAGGCGGTTCGGCAACCGGAGAAGGATGCCGGCGGAGGCAGCGGCGGCTCCGGAAGACCGGCAGCCGATGACGGTCCCGAGCCCGCGCGCACCCGACCGCCCGCCAAGGCCACCAGGCAGCGCAAGGCCGTGACGCCGTCGTCCGTTGACGACGCAGCACGGACGGTCGTCGCGTTCCCCGAGTCTCCTAAGCGCAGACTGCGCCGACGGCTCCTCATCGGCGGCGCTACCGCGGCGGCCCTCTTTGCCGTGCTGCTCGCCGTGCTGGTCTTTTCGCCGGTGCTGGCGGTCCAGAAGGTGAGCGTCAGCGGGACGGACCTGACACCCACGGCACAGGTCGCGGCCGCCCTCGAGCCGCTGAAGGGCAAGCCGCTGCCACAGGTCAACGACAAGGAGGTCAAGGCCCTGCTGACCGGTTTTCCCGCCGTGGACGATGTCGCCGTCGAGGCGAAGCCGCCGTCGGAACTCGGTGTCAAGGTGATCGAGCACCCGCCGGTAGCGCTGCTGGAGACCGGCAAGAAGTTTGCCCTGATCAACGCAGACGGCAAGCGGCTGGCGACGGTGGGGAAGCGGTCGGATGCCGAACTGCCGCTGATTGACGACAGCACAGCGGCCGACGACCGGGAGATCTTCCGGACATTGACGACGGTCCTGGGTGCCCTGCCGCAGGATGTGCTGGCGGAGTTGGAACACGCCTCCGCCAAAACCGTGGATTCCGTCCAGCTGCAGCTGACCAACGGCAAGAAGGTCATCTGGGGCAACGCGGACCAGCTGGACTTGAAGGCGAAGGTCTTCGAAGTGCTGCTGAAGGCGGAGGAGCCGGAGGGCGGCATTACGGTGTACGACGTCTCGACACCCACCCGGCCGGTCACGAGATGAGCAATAGAAACGGAGTTGGACGACACGCGGAGGCCGGTCATTGCATGAGGGCAGTGATGCCAATAGCGTCTCGGAATAGAAGTAGCTTGACATAACTCTAACCCTCAACCTGAGAGTTAACGTTATGTCCAGGTGAACCGATGGGCTGGCGGCTCGATCCGGCCTGGAGGACAAGACCAGAGCAGAGATTCGAACAAGGGACACAGGACGTGGCAGCACCGCAAAATTACTTGGCCGTCATCAAGGTCGTCGGCATCGGCGGCGGTGGCGTGAACGCCGTCAACCGGATGATCGAGGTGGGACTCCGCGGAGTCGAGTTCATCGCGATCAATACAGATGCTCAGGCCCTGCTCATGAGCGACGCCGACGTCAAGCTCGACGTCGGCCGTGAACTTACCCGCGGCCTCGGCGCGGGGGCGGATCCGGAGGTTGGCCGCAAGGCAGCCGAGGACCACGCCGAAGAGATCGAGGAAGTGCTGCGCGGCGCGGATATGGTGTTCGTGACCGCCGGCGAGGGCGGCGGCACGGGCACCGGCGGGGCTCCGGTCGTGGCCCGCATTGCCCGTTCGCTCGGCGCGCTGACCATCGGCGTGGTCACCCGGCCGTTCACCTTCGAGGGGCGCCGCCGGTCCAACCAGGCCGAAAGCGGCATCGAGACCCTGCGGGACGAAGTCGATACGCTGATCGTCATCCCGAACGACCGGCTGCTCTCCATCAGCGACCGCAATGTCTCGATGCTGGACGCCTTCCGCTCGGCGGACCAGGTCCTGCTCTCCGGTGTCCAGGGCATCACCGACTTGATCACCACGCCCGGCCTGATCAACCTCGACTTTGCCGACGTCAAGTCCGTCATGCAGGGCGCAGGCTCGGCGCTGATGGGGATCGGCTCGGCGCGCGGGGAGGACCGCGCGGTCAAGGCGGCGGAGCTGGCCATTGCCTCGCCGCTGCTCGAGGCCTCCATCGACGGCGCGCACGGCGTGCTGCTGTCGATCCAGGGCGGCTCGGATCTCGGCCTGTTCGAGATCAACGAAGCGGCCCGCCTGGTCCAGGAGGTTGCGCACCCGGAGGCGAACATCATCTTCGGTGCCGTGATCGACGACGCGCTCGGAGACGAAGCGCGCGTGACCGTCATCGCCGCCGGCTTCGACCAGGTGGACGTCACCTCCGCGGCCCAGCCCGCCCACAAGCCGGCTGCCGCTGCCCCTGCTGCGCCCTCCGTGCCCCCGTCGCAGCCCGCTGCTCAGCCGGTCGAAGCGCAGGCCGCGTCCAGCGCGGCCAGGTCGTGGGGCCACGGCGGCTCGCGTGGCTCCGACCT
>Ga0307416_100001084_pt1 | contig 14536 bp, 10 predicted proteins | sample DK1Cmetagenome_2_FD_203821 | JGI IMG/M metagenome (GOLD analysis project Ga0307416, IMG submission 203821) | Maize rhizosphere microbial communities from greenhouse at UC Davis, California, United States - DK15-C-3 | ecosystem: Host-associated > Plants > Roots > Rhizosphere > Soil | place...
ATGATCCGAATAACGACGGGAGCGGCAAATCAAACAAACCAAACGTGCTTGCGGAATTTTCAGACGTTCCCTATGACGCAGGAATTGTGGGAGCAGCCCGCGGCCAGGATATCAACTCCGCCAACGCGCAGTTTTTCATCACCCTCAAGCGCGTGCCCGGATTTGACAAGAATTACACTATATTTGGTAAGGTAGTTGACGGCATGAATAATGTGAGGACGATCTCGGCCGTTACGCCCAAGACTGGTCCATCGCGTGAGATGCCGGTTGAGCCTATACGGATCAAAAGTGTAACGATCAAGCCCCGATGACCCTCGAGGTCATCCCACGCTCGCGTAGCTCAGTGGATAGAGCGCTTCCCTCCGGAGGAAGAAGTCGCAGGTTCGACTCCTGCCGCGAGTACCAATTAAAAAAGGCCCCCTTCGTGGGAGGCCTTTTTTGTTATTGCTTGCCCGGCCGGTCGCCGCTTGTCGGCGTACGTACCTTTAGCATCGGGTCCCCGATCAGTGCCCATGACAACCTGACGTCGGTCCCGCCCTGCAAAACGCTCTTGGAATCGTTTACCAGGTCCCCAAGTCTCGGTATCTGTCCCTGCCCGATCTTCAGGAAGAACCGCGTCGCCATTATCTCCTGAACGTCGGGTGTCGTTTCACCGGTTGACGCCCAAGCCGCAACCGCGCCGCCGTTCGTGGCCTCGACCAGGTTCTCCGCCAGGCTACGATTCGTGGCATGGAGGAAAAAACCGTTGAGGCATGTCAGCATTGTGAATATCGACTGGTTGTTAGCATTCGTCAGCAGCGGCACCTGGTTGTTCGAAAAGAAGGTCGTTGTAGCCCAGGTTCCGGTGGAGCCGTGGCCGGTGTAGTTGACCAGATACTTCCCGGCGTTGATGGAGTTGATAAGCACAGTCTGCGGGGTATCCGGCGGCGGCGGCGTGTCGCTGCGGCCAACCATGGTCGACGTAATTCCTCCAGGCAATTGGTTGCGAAGCCGGACGCTGATCTGTTCGAAATCGTAGTTGTTCCCCGCGTCGAATTGGTCGAAGGCAAACAAAACACCGCGGCTTTCTGGGGTCGGAGCCTGCTGTTCGAAGGTCGTGACCTTCGCCAGTGCGTTCGTCACCGTTTGGCCGTTACGGGCCGCGATACGGCCCACCGCCATTTCCGCAAGACCATCTCCATTGAAATCGGCAAGCCATTCGTCACTGCCGGTTTCGGTGAACACGGTGTTAACGATATGGGTGGGGACGAGGTTGTTGAATCCTGCGCCGGTGTAGTTTCGCGGGTCGAACGACGCGTCTCCCAGAATGAGCACGTATCCGGGGGCGGTCTGCCAGTTCGTCTTCGCATATTGCAGAAAGGCTCGGATGGCGAACGAATTAGTGTCACCGTAATTGAACTCGTCGTATATTTCCGACACCTCGACCGTCTTGACCACGATTCCCTGGCCGCGGCGGTAATTGGCCCAATTCTCAGCCTCCGCCATCCAGTTCTTATGTGAAATGATGATCAGGTTCGCGGCCTGGCTTGGGGATTTCAGGACAGTCGGATCATTCGGAGTTATCGATGCAGCGAAAAGATGACTCGACTCGGTCATCGCGTACATCGAACGCCCGCGGTCGGCGGGCAGCCGAACGCTGTAGGTCGCTCCGTCCGGAACTACGTTCAGATTCGTCCAAAGAACAGGCGCGGCCTCATTCGTCACGTCGAACACCCTAATATTCGGTGAGGTAAATCCTTCAAGCCGGGAAAGCCGGAAATTGGACGTATAAAACCTGACCTTATCCTGAGCCGCGAGAAACTTCCGAGCGTATCCGACAGTTAGGGAATCGAACAAGCTAAGATCGGACGCAACCCCTATCGCCTTGAATGTCAGCGTATTCGTACCCTCTCGCAGGAACGACGTCGGTACCGTGTACTGCTTTGAGAACGGGCTGCGCGAGTTCCCGGTCGCGTCTGCAAGCGCCTCGCCGTTCAGCGTGACCTGAACGATATGCTGATCGAATGAATAGCCCTGGAACTTAATTTCGAGCGATGCCTGAAGTGCATTAAAGTCGACGCCGGTCAGCGTGAAATTGTAGCTGGTGGGTGTCGCCGCCGTGTTGACGATCGACCCCCAAAAATTTTCGAGCTCGCCGTTGAGCACCTGGCTCAAATAATTCACCCTTTGTTTTTGCGTGAAGACCTGATTATAACTCGGCGACGTAACCGAGCCGGCCACTGGCCTTGCGACCTTTGTCGCGATCCTTTTTCCGGCCTGAGGGCCTGAAACCAGGTAATAAACCCCGGTATCGGATTCCGAAGTGTCAATGCCTTTGCCCCAAAAATCGAAATAATCGGCATTCGGGCCCATCAGAATCGCCAGCTGAACGCCTTCACGATACAGCTGCCAAAGATTCGGGTCACCGTTGACGTTGAATCCGGCAGCCTGGAGTTCGGCCTTTGTAACGCGATAAAATCCGGTACCGCGAACGCCGATCCTAACGCCCGGCTGCGAAACCACCCAGGCGTGCGTCGCGTCATCTGCCACAGGCCTGTTCGCGTAGACTTCACTCGCGAGGACTTTCGGGAACTGCAAGCGTTCCGCGGTCAGATTCCCATTTTGCCGTTTAGCTTTGGCCTGCCGGCTGAGGTCCGCGGACGAGGCCGTTGTCACCTCGGACAGATCGGTCACGGGCTGCACCGCAACGTTGGCGGACATGCCCGACTTACCGTCGAGTGTAAGATTCTGAACGTAATAGACCGACCCGGGCGTGCCGTTCGTATCGTAGAACGAATATGCTTCCCCGGGGACCGGCTTGGCGCCGAACATCGCGGCCGAGCCCAAGATCATCGATTCGGACGCTAATTGGGTGCCTTCGCCGTCAAGCCTGTAAACGCTGAATCCGGCATTATTTGTCTCCACCGCCATCTGCCATTCAACGAGCACGCCGTTCCCGTCGGAATACGCCCTGACAGAAGCGAAGCGGTTGCCCTGCTCGTTCGATTTGGTCCTTCCGACCTTTGCATCGCGTGTAAGGCTCTGGGCAAAAACGGGAGAGGCGGCCGAGCACACGAAGGCTGACACAAGGCAAAGCGAGATTATGCGTTCCATTTAGTAATACTCCTGAGTGAGAGAAGAGGCTGTTCTTGCAGCCAGTTAATTAAATCTACTATGTTTTCGGCCCGATTCCAATGTTTTTTTGCTCCGATGAGCTCGATTATCCCGCGAGATGGGGCGGACTGAACTATAAAGCTATGCCCCGGCACTCTGGGCCGAGAGCAACTGTCTAAGCACATACGGCAGAATTCCGCCGCCTTTGTAATATTCGACCTCGATCGGGGTGTCGATCCTCAGGATCAAGGTCAATTCTTCCGTTTGGCCGTCCGCACGGATAATGCGGAGTAAAACTTCCTGCATAGGCCGGACATCTGAACCCTCAAGTCCGATCAGGTCAAACGTTTCCGAGCCGTCCAGCCGGAGCGTCGTCGACGATTGGCCTTCTTTGAACTGAAGCGGCAAAACGCCCATCCCGACCAGATTCGAGCGGTGGATCCGCTCGAATGACTGGGCGATTACAGCTTTCACACCCATCAGCCGCGTCCCCTTGGCGGCCCAGTCTCTTGAGCTACCGGTGCCGTACTCCTGACCGGCGAAAATGACGAGCGGTGTACCCGTCTCATTGTATTTCATCGCCGCGTCGTAGATCGACATCTCCTCGCCATCCGGGAAGAACTTCGTGACCCCGCCTTCCACGGGCGAGACGAGCAGGTTCTTGATTCGCACATTCGCAAATGTTCCCCGCAGCATGACCCGGTCGTTTCCGCGGCGCGAACCGTAAGAATTAAAATCTTGGGGCTCCACGCCCAGCTCCTGCAAGTATAGGCCCGCGGGCGAGTTTGCTTTGATCGCCCCCGCCGGCGAAATATGGTCCGTCGTGACTGAATCGCCGAAGATCGCGAGCGCCCTTGCACCAGTAAAGTCGGAAAAACGTCCGGTTTCCATCGAGAAGCCTTCAAAATACGGGGGCTCCTGGATATAAGTCGACGAGGTGTCCCATTCGTATACCTGGCCTGTGCTCGACTCGATGTTGTTCCAGAGCGGGTTCTGTTCGGCGAACTCGCTATAGAGCCGTTTGTAAGTTTCCGGGTCGAATGCCTGTTGAAGGTGCTCCCCCACTTCATCGAGCGACGCCCACAGGTCCCGCAAAAAGACATCGTTGCCGTCCTTGTCCTGCCCGATCGGCTCAAGGTAAACGTCCTTCAGGACCGTACCGGCAAGGGCGTAAGCTACCACGAGCGGCGGCGACATAAGGAAATTGGCCTTTATATTCTGGTGCACCCGCGCTTCGAAATTCCGGTTTCCGGAAAGCACAGAAGCAGCGATAAGGTCGTTCTCGACAACGCCTTCTTCGATTCCCGGGTCAAGCGGGCCGGAATTGCCGATGCAGGTGGTGCAACCGTACCCGACAAGGTTGAACCCGATTTCATCCAGATATCTCTGCAGCCCGGTCTTCTCGAGGTACTCGGTGACGACCCGCGAGCCCGGAGCCAGCGACGTTTTCACGTAGGACGGCACCTTCATCCCGCGTTCGACAGCCTTTTTCGCAACGATGCCGGCAGCGATCATCACCGCCGGATTGGACGTGTTGGTACACGACGTGATCGCGGCGATCAGAACGTCCCCGTGTCCGATCACTGCGGTCTGTTGGGGCGACTCTTCCGCGTCCATCTCGACCCGGTCCGGCGTGGGACGGTTGTTCATCATCTCCACTTCGGTCGTGACGTTCGTGTTCTTCGTGCTGACCTGGTCGCTAAGGACGGGCAGCGGCACAGAAATGGAATTCTGCATGCCGCCGCCGGCGATCACTTTGGAGTTTTGTGCACCCATGGTCACCATGAACCGGTTATCCAGCAGCTCCCTCTCCTTACCATACCCGCCGTCGGAAATGGCCTGCGTGAACAACTCCCTGAACCGGTCGTCCAGGTTGGAAAGCTCGATGCGGTCCTGAGGTCGCTTGGGTCCCGAAGCGGACGGCGTGATCGTCGTCAGGTCGAGATTGTGAACGTTTGTATAGTCGATATCGCCTTCCGCCGGGATGCCGAACATCCCCTGTGCCGTGTAGTAGTTCCTGATCGTTTCGATCTGCTCATCGGTGCGGCCGGTTGCCCGGAAGTAGTCCAGCGTCTTTTCGTCCGTCGGGAAAAAGCCCATCGTCGCCCCGTATTCCGGTGCCATATTTGCGATGGTCGCCCGGTCGGTTGCGGTCAACGCCGCCGTGCCTTCGCCGAAAAATTCTACGAACTTACCCACGACGTTCGCCTTGCGCAGCATTTCCGTAATTCTAAGGACGAGGTCCGTAGCGGTCGACCCTTGCGGCAGCTCACCAGTCAGGTTGACGCCTATAACGTCCGGGGTCAGGAAATAGACAGGCTGGCCCAGCATTCCTGCTTCCGCTTCGATACCGCCCACGCCCCAGCCGACGATTCCGACGCCGTTGATCATGGTTGTGTGGGAATCGGTGCCGACCAGCGAATCAGGAAAATACACGCCACTGCGCTCAAAAACTCCCTTAGCAAGATATTCGAGGTTGACCTGGTGAACAATTCCTATTCCGGGCGGGACGACGCTGAACCCGCTGAACGCCTGCGTGCCCCATTTCAGGAAACGGTAACGCTGCTCGTTGCGCTTGAACTCCATCTCGGTGTTTCGCTGATATGCCGCTTCGCTGCCGGCAAAATCGACCTGGACCGAGTGATCGATGACAAGATCGACCGGCACAAGCGGCTCGATGACCGAGACGTCCTTTCCCATGCGAAGCACGGCCGACCGCATCGCCGCCAGGTCTACCAAAAGCGGAACCCCGGTGAAGTCCTGCAGGACAACCCTGGCCACGACGAAGGGGATCTCTTCGGTCCGTTCCGCCTGTGCCTGCCATCCGGCCAAGGCGCGGACGCTGGATTCACTTATCTTTTTGCCGCCGTCGAAATTCCTGAGTACGGATTCAAGCACGATCCGGATGGAGACGGGCAGCCGCGAAATATTCGCGATCCCTTCGTTTTCCAATTGAGGAAGCGAATAGAAATAGCCTTCTTTTCCGGAACCGGTCGAAAACTGCTGGCGGGAATTGAATAGATTATGGGTCATAACTTTAGGATATCGATCCGGTCGTCGCGGCGTCGGTGGGCCGCTCAACTACCGAATGAAATGGCTATTTTAACACATTAGGCAGGTGGGCTCTACACGTAACTTGGGGCGGGAGTAGTGATTTGCGGGCGGTTTCAGAGTCTCGGGCCGCGGCCGTTTCGTCCGGTCCGGAGATCGCTGATCCAATTCAGCCAACGGTACCGCAGGGCCCGCGGAGCGATAAACTCCGTAATACCCAGCGTGTCGTGCTCACGGTCGCCGATGCCGCTCATCGACATGGTGCTTAGAAACCGCAGGTGGTAAAAGCTTGAGTCGATCACTTTCAGCGGCCGGGTTTCCACACGGATTCCGTCGCCGGCAAGCATGGTCAACCGCGTGGGATAGCGGATGCCATACCGATCACGTATGTGCTGCTGCTCGTCCCACACCACCTGCCGCCGCTGAAGTTCACCTTCCCGGACCAGTATCAACTGGCTCACGGGCTCGGCTTCGCCATCCTCATGGTAGCGGCAGAAGACCATCGTCGAATCGGTAAAGTGCGCCCGGCCCCAATGCCATTGCCGAACCGTTTTAGCGAGCCATCGGTTATCGAGATTGTGGTCGTGATACCCGGTCCCTCGAAACGTCCTGGAGTCAACAACGCGCCCTCGGGCGTTTTCGACCACTATTTTCCCGCTCACGTCGGAACGCGGTGCCACCATGTTCCAGCAGTGTGCCGATTCGTCGTAACAAAACGGGGCATTGCCGAAATCCGATTCGATCGAAAGCCACTCAAGCTCGGCCCGCAGGGTACGGTTTCGCGACAGGGGCAGGTTCACGTTAACGATGTAACCTGAGCCGTACGGTGCCGAATCGAAGTGAAATCCGCTACCCGCGATCTGGCATTCAGGGGAATTTTCATTCGCTGCAAAATCTTTCGCACAGAACTCGCTTTCGGCCCGGTAGATCTGTTTGTTATCGGCAAAATAAGTGAAGGAAACCGCAGGAAAGCGCTCGCCAGTTTCCTTGGCTCTCTGTGGGTCGCGGTTATAGCGAGGCGAATAAATGAAATTGTCGAGAAACACGATCACAATGGCTTCACGGTGATCGTCCGACAGCGCGTCGAAGTACCACCATTCATACGCCTTAGGATCCTTTTGCGGATGCCAGGTATCCGCAGCGATGCTGGATGAAAAAGCAAACCTGTCAGTGGAAGCGCTTGTGGATGCCAAATCGGTCCCTCCTGCTGCCTCAGTTCTTTACGACTTTCGATAGAGAATCGCAAAAACAAAAAAATATGGCAAACTTTGGCTTTCCGATTGAATCACTTGATACTGAAAACTCTTCCCTTTTTATACTGTTTAACAGGTGAACTAATGAACAAGAGAGTTTCCGTCGCGTTGCTGATCGCCCTGCTTTGCTCCGTCCTTTTCGCAACTGCCTGCCCGGAGCGTACGTCAATCGCCGATATTAACTCGAACCCATCCCGGTATAATGACAAAGAGGTTGCCGTGGCCGGAACCGTTCGTGACAGCTACGGCGTGTCGATCCCGGGCACCGATATTCGCGGGGGCGCGTACAAGATCGATGACGGCACCGGCTCTTTTTGGGTCATCAGCCGCGAGACGGTCCCGACAAAAGGCGCGAAGATCGGCGTCAAAGGGCGCATAGCGAGCGCGGTGAACTGGAACGGTCGAAATTACGGCCTCGGGATGTACGAAACAGACCGTCGGGTGGTGAAACGCTAGTCTCAGGACCATGCCAACACAGTGACAGGGCACGGCAGCGCGGCTATAATGCCGCATCTGCCCATGTCGTCACTGCGTGCATTTCTCAACGGTCAGTTCGAGGCCCTGCATCTCCGCAGCCTGAAATTCCTCGAACGTCTGCCGGAAGATAAGATATTCTGGAAGCCACTGGCTGAAGGCTTTGAAAAGTATTCGGCAGGTGAACTCCTAATACGGTCGGCAGCTGCTGTGGAGCAAACTTTCGGGGGTATAACACGGCGGCTGTGGGATGATCCTTTCGAGTGGACGCTTCCTGAGGAACTGAGCGGCCGCGACGCGATCCGCGATTATCTCGGAGAGGTCCGTAAAGCGCGCGTTGACGGCTTTGCGTTCTTCCGCGATGACACAGAGCTTTTCCGGCTGATACCCGCACCGGAAGAGCTTACGCCTATCATCGAAATACTGCTAAGCACCATCGACCGGGCGGCGCATTTTGAGGGCCAGGCACAGGGCACCGCACAACAAATCCTGCCGATTCGGCCCGATTTCCGCTAATGGAGTTCGTTGCATTGCGAACTTTTTCGTGCAAGAATTCGTTTGTTACGAAAGTCCCGGAACGTCGGAGTCCAACGAATGCATTGTCCCCGCTGCGGCCAACAGCAAGTATCAAGTGAGACCAAGTTCTGTTCGAGGTGCGGCTTTCAGCTTGCCATCGTCTCTGAACTGATTCTCCACGGGGGCACGCTGCCCCAATTGGCTGAACTGCACAAGAAAAGAACCTTCTTCAACAAAAAGAACGGCGTCGTTTTCAGCGCGATCTGGTTCATCTTTTTCACAATGTTCATGACCTCGGTTTGGGGGATTCTCGGCGCGGACGAACTAGCGGGACTCAGTGCGGTGATCGGCTTCTTTGGCTCGCTTTGCATTCTGATCTTCTCACTGGCAGCACTGCCGTCTTCAAAAGGAATAGGTAACCTGCCGACTCATGAGTTACCCGTTCCGCAAGCGGCACCTCTTTACACCGGCCAACCTCAGGGAGCGCTTCCGCCGCAGCAGCAACAGCCCGCAACCGCTTATACGGCGCCTGCCGGTTCCTGGCGGGCACCCAATACCGGAGATCTGGTAGAACGCGGCAGCATTGTAGAGGGTACAACCAAGCTTTTGAAAAAGGACGAATAGACCAGGCCGCGATCATATGCACTGCCCAAAATGCGGACAACAACAGATATCCGAGGAGACCCGCTACTGTTCACGTTGCGGGCTTTTGCTTACCGGTATTTCCGTTGTGGTAGCGAACAACGGTGAACTGCCGGCCTCGTCCGCCGCATCAGGCAAGAAGGACTCGCCCCGGAAGAGAGGCGTAAAACAGGGCGCGTTCATATTTTTACTCTCGTTTCTGGTCGTTCCCCTGCTTGCTCTTTTTCATTTGCTGACCGGCACTGAACCGTTCCTTGCGGTTGGGGCGATGATACTGTTCGCCGGGGGAGCTATTCTGCGTGTCGCTTGGGCGCTTTTGTTCGAGTCGGGCGAATCGCTTCCGGCCGACGCGGCGGGATGGCAGCAGGTTAATATTGGAGGAAGCGGCCCAGCCCAGGCACTTCCGGCTTCCGAATCGATACCGGCTTCTGTCTATACTGCACCAGGCGCCGGCGCATGGCGGGACACCAAGGAACTTTCGACTCCGGGCAGCGTGACCGACAGTACGACCAAGCTTCTCTCAAAGGAAGAAGACGCTCAGTAACCGATCGCTTCGCCGTCGCTTCGCGAATCTATCGCACCCAATTTTACTCCATTCGCATCGATCATAATTCCCGTCGCCGAGGCAATGTTGCCCGGGCGGTCCACAAATTTATGCCCGTATGAGCTGAGAATATTCATCGTGTCGACGGACAGCCCGTATCGCTCGTACATCAACTCGTCCGGCAGCCACTGGTGATGGACCCGCGGAGCGTCGATCGCCTGCTGGATGTTCATATCAAAGTCGATAACGTTGATGATCGTCTGCATCACGGCGGATATGATCCGCGGGCCGCCTCGCGCACCGACCGCGAACCACGGCGTGCCGTCCTTTCTCAAAACTATCGTCGGCGTCATGGACGACAGCGGCCTTTTGCCTCCCTCGACCTTGTTCCTTTCGCCCTGCACCAGCCCGAAAAGGTTAGGGCGGCCCGGGCGGGCGGCGAAATCGTCCATTTCATCATTCAAAAGCACGCCGGTACCTTTGGCGGTGACGCGCGATCCGTAGAGGTCGTTGATCGTATAAGTATTGGAAACCACGGTCCCCATCCTGTCTACGACAGTGTAATGCGTCGTTTCCATTCCCTCGGTGCCGGCGACGACGCCAGGCCGAAGCTCGGCGCTCGGCGTGGCTTTTTTCGGATCGATCCTGGAGATGCGCTGCTTCGCATAAGACTTTTGTATCAGGGCACGTACCGGCACTTCCGCAAAGTCCGGATCGGCCATATACTCCGCACGATCCGCGAACGCGCGCCGCGAAGCTTCCGTGTAAAGGTGAAGCGCGGCCGCAGAGTTGTGACCGAGCGCTTTTAAGTCGCGGCCCTCGAGCATGTTTAGGACTTGCAGCATGACTATCCCACCGGAACTTGGCGGCGGCATCGCAATTATGCCGTACCCGCGATAGGACCCCTGCAGGGGCTCACGCTCTTTTGCTACATAATTCTTCAGGTCAGCGAGCGTGATCAGCCCGTTATTCGCCTTCATGTCAGCTGCTATCAGCTGTGCGGTTCGGCCAGTGTAAAATTCGGATGCCCCTGATCGCTGAATTCGGCCCAGCGTCGCGCCCAGCTCAGGCTGCCGAAATAGGTCGCCTTCAGTGAAATACTTGCCGTTATTCAGAAAGATCCGATTGCTGTCAGGATATTTGGCGAGGTGTTCCTTATACGAAACGAGAAGCTCCGCCAGACGGTGAGTAAGCACATAGCCGTTTGCCGCCAAGCGCCGGGCCGGCTCTACAAGCTCGCTCCACGTGATCTTCCCGGAGCCGTATTTCCTGAAGGCCAGGTCGAAGCCCGCCAGGGTTCCAGGCACGCCGGATGCACGGTAACCGATCGTCGATCCGCCCTCGCCGCGTATCAGGTTTCCCTGTTTGTCCACGTAAATATCCCGGTGGGCGGCTGCCGGGGCCATTTCCCGGTAGTCGATCGTGGTCGATTTGCCGTCACGGCGGCGAATGAGCATAAATCCGCCACCGCCAATATTGCCCGCCTCGGGATAAACAACTGCCAGTGCCAGACCAACCGCTATCGCCGCGTCCACTGCATTCCCGCCTTTTTTCAGAACGTCCACGCCGATCTGCGACGCCAGCGGGTGCTGCGACGCGATCATTGCGTTTCTGCCGCGAACGGGGTCGATAGCGGCGCCGTCGACCGGAAGATGCAGAAATACGATCGACGCGATCAACAAAAGGACCTGAAATCGCCTTGTTCGATAGGTCATAATGCTCGAACTTTACCAGATATTTCGCGATTTCGGAAAATGCCACGGCGGTCAAATAATTGCTCGTCGTCCAACTTCCAAATTCCTTGCAAAAAGGCTATATTCAGGGTCTTACAGGCTCTAAGTGTGTTTTAAGGGCCTTTTTCCAGATGACAGACGGCGACAGTAGAAGCAATGTTTTTGGCACGCCTTTCACCAACTCGGCTGGTGCGGGACACGCGCAGAGTTTATGCGCAGGCGGGCCGCCGTCTATCTGAATACCGCTTACTCACCTATCTCGCCATCCTCGGGCCGGGCCTGATCGCGGCTAACGCCGGCAACGACGCAAGCGGAATTGCGACCTATTCCAGCACCGGTGCAGCATTCGGATACACACTTTTATGGGTTTTCATTCCCATGACGATAAGCCTGATCGTCGTGCAGGAGATGTGCGTACGGATGGGGGTAGTGACCGGGCAGGGGCTGGCGGACCTTATTCGGGAGCAGTTCGGGGTGCGCTGGACCGCCTTCATCATGCTGGCCCTTCTGATCGCGAACACCGGGGTCATCATCTCCGAATTCGTCGGTATTGCCCAAGCATCGGAGCTCCTGGGGGTGCCCCGGTACATTTCGCTGCCGATCACAGCGGGGGTCGTGTGGTGGCTTGTGGTGAAAGGCTCACAGAAAAGGGTCGAGCGGGTATTCCTGGCGATGTCGCTGGTTTTTTTCACTTATGTGCTTTCGGCGTTCCTGGCCGGGCCCGATTGGTCGGCGGTCGGTGACGGGCTCGTCGAGCCGACATTTTCGATCGACACCATATATTTGTTCACCGTGATGGCCCTGATCGGGACCACGATCACTCCTTTCATGCAGGTGTACGTGCAATCGTCCGTGGCGGAAAAAGGGATGGACGAAGATGATCTGCGCCTGGCGAGAGCCGATGTAATCGTCGGGACCGTCTTCGCATGCGGCATTGCGGCTTTCATCATGATCTCCACGGCGGCAACACTTCATCAGCGGGGTATTTTTGAAGTAGATTCAGCGGCGACCGCGGCGCAATCGCTCGCCCCGATCGTCGGCGAGTACGCAAAATACCTTTTTGCTGTCGGCCTTTTCGGTGCCGCCATGCTGGCGATGGGCGTGCTTCCTCTTTCGACCGCCTATTCGATAAGCGAGGCCCTCGGCTTCGAGAAAGGCCTGTCCCGCTCCTTCCGCGAAGCCCCGATCTTTTTGGGCGTTTTCACGGGGCTGATCCTCGTCGGCTGCCTGGTAGCTCTCATCCCAGGGATCCCGCAAATAAAGCTCCTTCTGTTTACACAATGCGTGAATGGCGTACTGCTGCCGATAATTCTCGCTGCCGTCGTCAAGCTTTCGAATAACCCTGAGATCATGGGGGGGCATAGAAACTCACTTTTTTACAACATCGCAGCCTGGGCGATAACGGGTACGGTCTCGGTTCTATCGGTGTTGTTGATTGGCAAAACCATTGTTGATATGTTTTAGCGATATATACGTATGCCGTCACCGGAACTGCAGAAGCGTTCGATCTACTTCGTCATCTTTGCGGGGAGCATAGTTCTTATCCTCCTGCTGCTCCCGTTCATCGAGAACGGCATAAAGGGGTACGGGCTCGCGCAGTTTGGCTTGGGACTTACACCCGACGGAAACGTGGTTTCGACTGACGAGTCGACGCCGAGTATGGTCACGACGACGCTGGTCGAGCTCGGGCTGACACTGTTCAGCATCGCGAAGATCATTTTGTGGATGGCGCTGGTCATCGCGACAGTGCGTTTCGTCGCCTTCCTGGTCTTCAAGACAGCGCTCCGTGGTTCCGGACAGGCGGAGATTGCCACCCTTTTGCGCACCGTAATATCGGTGATCGTTTATATTGTCGCGTTCTTCATTATCTTCCAAAGTCAGTTCCCGACGGTCCAGCTTGCGCCGCTGTTCACGGGATCGACCATCATCGGCATCGTAGTTGGTCTTGCCCTGCAGGATACGCTTGGCAATTTGTTCGCGGGGATAGCGCTGCAGGCCGATCAGCCTTTCCAGGTGGGCGACGTGGTCCAGCTCGCCAGCGGCAGCACCGGCGTCATCGAAGGCGTGTCATGGCGCGGCGTAAGGATCCGCACGTTTCAAAACAAACTTCTGGTAATGAGCAACGCCGTTCTGGGAAAGGAATCCATCGAGGTAGCGCCGAAGGATAATCTAAACGCTCGCATTGTCTTCTTCAATACGCTATATACCAACTCTCCCGCCAAGACGATACAGGTCGTCCGGGAGGCGGTAAGGCACGTCGAGAATGTATCGGCGAAGATTCGGCCCGTCGTGAGAATTCGCGATCTGGCCCCGGATGGCCTCGATTGGGAAGTGAAGTACTGGGCCGAGGACTACACCCGATTCAACGAAACGGACGCATTGATCCGCCAACGGATCTGGTACCTGTTCAACCGGGAGAAGATCGACTTCGCATACCCGACGCGGACGGTCGTCATACAGAACGCTCCTGAAGCTCCGACAGTTGATGAATATCTCGATATCACATCCGAACGTTTGAGCCGCATCCAGATCTTTGCTCCGCTGTCAGAGGAAGAATTGGCGCGGTTGGCAAGGGCGTCGAAGACCCGGGTATTCGCGCCGGGCGAGTCGATCGTGCGGCGGGGGCAGGAAGGGAATTCCATGTTTGTAATTACGCGCGGGACGGTCGAGGTGCAGATCGCGGACGGCGAAGAAATCAGGACGATAAACACACTGAAGGAAAACGATTACTTTGGTGAAATGAGTTTGCTGACTGGCGAGCCGAGGACCGCTACCGTCACGGCGGCCGAGGAAACCGAGGTGCTGCAGATCAGCAAGTCCGCGTTGAAACCGATCTTTGAGACAAATCCCGACTTGGTGAAAGCAGTCTGCGAGATGATCGAGGAACGCAAAGCCCTACTCAATGCTCGCGTCGAAGACGAACCGGAAAACGTTTCACGTCAAAGCGGCGGCGTTCTCAGATCGATTCGCAAATTTTTCGGAATGGGACAGTGACGGCATCACTGAACGTTCTTGTCGTAGATATCGTGAAGTACTTCAGTGATCGGCTTCCGGTCCGAGAAAGGATCTTTCTTTTCCGCCTTCTGCGGCTCGGAGCGAACACGCGCTTCCTTCGACGGCATCCGTCCGCTTTCGCCGGAAGCTCCGTTCTCGGTGCGATTGACGAAAGGGCGCGCGTCCGACAGCGAATTATCCATGGCCACCATTAGCGGGGTCGCATCATTTGACTT
>Ga0307416_100001085_pt1 | contig 14532 bp, 16 predicted proteins | sample DK1Cmetagenome_2_FD_203821 | JGI IMG/M metagenome (GOLD analysis project Ga0307416, IMG submission 203821) | Maize rhizosphere microbial communities from greenhouse at UC Davis, California, United States - DK15-C-3 | ecosystem: Host-associated > Plants > Roots > Rhizosphere > Soil | place...
CTCCATGTAAAGCCCGAGAATGCCGGCCATCAGCAGCATGTAGGCGATGTTCGGATCAGCAATGGCGTTGACGATTCTTTGTTTGAGACTCATCTCGTGCCGGACGACGTTAACCCCTTTGACGGAGAGCGTCGTCATGCGACCATCCAGGTCCACTTTACGACCGTCGGCTTGCCTCAATAAATCGTCGATATCTTTGGCAATGATGTCGATGACCTTCTTTTTGAGCGCATCGGTCTCGGTGATCGAAACGCTTCGGCGCACCGCCTCAATGGCCCACTCGGTATTGCGGCCGCGTTTTTGCGCGATGGTCTCACTAAAAGAAGCGGTGAAGTTTTCGATTTTTTCACCCATGACTCCTTTTACTTCCTGTCCACCGCCGGCGACCGGGTGAGCCGCGCCGATATTGGTGGCCGGGGCCATCGATGCGATATGCGCGGCCATGGTGATAAAAACCCCGGCCGATCCCGCGCCCGCGCCGCTGGGCGATACATAGACCATTATCGGAATCTTTGCGCTGAGCATCTCCTTGACGATTGTCCGGGTGGAGCTCAAGAGTCCGCCGGGAGTGTCGAGCTGAATAACCAGCGCTCGGGCCTCGCTGGATCTGGCCCGATTGATGCTCTCGCGAATAAAATCGTCCACTGCCGGATTGATCGAACCATCGATAACGATCAAATCAACGTGCGGCGCTGACGAGCCGTTTGGCTGCGCTAGCACAGACCACCCGAATGCCATGAGGGACACAAAGAAAAAGAGCCTAAGCGTTTTCACTTTGCATCTCTACAATCACTTTTTTTATGTCTTCCCAGACTAATTTCTTGTCCGCCGGATTGCGTAACAGGTAGGCAGGATGAAAAGTTGGCATCAACTTGATGCCCATATACGTGTGCCAATTGCCGCGTAGCCGGGTAATGGGAACTTTGCTCTGCAGTAAAGTTTGTACGGCAAATTTCCCCAGGGCGACAATAATCTTGGGGCGTATGAATTCAATTTGCTTCTTTAGAAAAGGCTCGCAAGTAGCAACTTCGTCCGGTTCCGGATTGCGATTCTGTGGCGGGCGGCACTTGACGACATTGGCGATATAAACGTCTTCTCGCGCCAGGCCCATGCCTTTGGTGATGATGTCAGTCAGCAGCTGCCCGGCGCGCCCGACGAAAGGTTCGCCCTTGAGATCTTCGTCCGCTCCTGGTCCCTCCCCGACAAACATCAGTTTGGCATTTGGATTACCAACGCCAAAAACCACGTGCGTTCGGCCTAGATGCAATTTACAGCGGCGACACTCACCGATTTCGCCGCGAAGCTCTTCAAGACTGGTCACGTTCTCCTTACGGGGCTGGCCCGACAGCCGTTGCGGCACATTATCCAGCGACTTTTTGGTGTCAATTGCCACCGGCGTCATCGTGCCAAGTTCAGGTCGCGCCACGAACCGAACACCCCAGCGTTGTTGCCTTTGCAAATGCCGGCGCAACGAATTTACCAAGATTGCGAGTTGGTCGCCGTCACCCGCAACCATAGCCAATTGCATCCTTCACGCGAAGATCTTAGCACCGAAGACTTGCAGCTATCAATGACAGAGTCGCAGCGCTACGAGCGAATAGGCGCTGATTAGATCGGCTGATGATCACGCATACTAAAAATGGCGGTCGTTATGCCTTAGGGTGAGAAAATGATCAAGAACCTGGTCTGCCAATTCATCCTTACTCATCAGTGGCAGCACGCGGGTTGCGCCGCGACAATCAAAAATGGTTGCGATGTTGGTATCGCCGTCAAAACCGCTGCCCTCCTTGGTCACGTCATTCGCAACGATCATATCGAGGTTTTTTTCGCGCAGCTTTTTCTCGGCGTTACTATCCAGATCGCGGGTTTCGGCGGCAAAGCCGATTAAGAGCTTACCGTCTTTGCGTTGCCCGAGCTCTTTAAGAATGTCCGGGTTCGGCTCCAGCCGTAGATCGAACGGCCCGGTCCCCCGCTTTATTTTGTCGGATGAAAATTCAGCCGGATGGAAATCCGCTACCGCGGCGGCCATAATTACGGCAGTACATGCGGCGTATACGTCGAGTATCGCCTGGCGCATTTCAGCGGCTGTGTTAACTGCCTTCAGCTTGACACCGGGAGGCGCCGTGAGCCCTGTCGGGCCACTGACTAGCACGACGTCCGCCCCTCGTCGCGCTGCCGCTCGGGCTAGCGCGTAGCCCATTTTACCTGATGATCGATTGGAGATGTAACGAACCGGATCTAAGGGTTCGCGGCTGGGACCGGCGGTAACGACCAGCTTTTCACCCGCCAAGTCTTTTTTTTTAAGCATCCGCCCGATCTCTTCGAGAATCACGTTGGGATCCGGCAACCGTCCCTTACCTTCATACCCGCAAGCAAGATAGCCTTCGCCCGGCTCGAGGATTTCATAACCGACCCGGCGTAACTTACGGAGGTTTTCTTGCAGGATCGGGTTCTCGTACATGTGAATGTTCATGGCCGGCGCAATCAGCACCGGCGCCTGAGTTGCCATGAGCACGGTGGTTAATAGATCGTCAGCGATCCCGGCGGCGATTTTACCGATCATGTTGGCCGTGGCCGGCGCAACAACGAAGATGTCGGCTGAGTCGGCAAAATTGATGTGGCCGATTTCTGATTCTTGGGTCAGATTGAACGTATCCGTAGCAACCGGCCGGGCAGATAGCGTCTGGAAGGTGAGCGGCGCTACGAACTGTATGGCGCCCTGCGTCATGATCACTTGTACGGCGTACTGTTCTTTTACCAACAAGCGGACTAACTCCACGGCCTTGTAGCATGCGATCCCGCCGCTGACACCGAGAAGCACGTTAGTTATCTTTCCGTTCGTCACGAGCTGAAAGTATAAAAACAATCAGAGCCTTGCAACTCAAATCAGCGTCAGCCGTATACCCCCCGGAACTAAATTTGTGACGATTACAGCGAACGGCGATTGGTTGTTCCCCCATGTGCGGCGAAGGCGTTTTGAACGTCCACAAAGGATTCAAAATCTCAACAAAATCCCCAAAGCATTGGGCTGGCTTCGGGTGGTTTAAGTGGCATGATTTTAGCGTGAATGGCAGACTTACCAGTGAATTATAAACGAATGCTTGACCAAAATATCGACATCATGTAAGTGACAATAATGCTAAAGGAGCGGTGGATGAAGCAATACAGCGGGGCGTTGAAGATACGAGCTAGTAGCGCCCTATGGTTCATGGTTGGGGCATTATTTTATCTTGGCGCGGGTTCTAGCTATGCTCTGAGCCAGGAAGATTCTATCACCTTTCCCGCTGGCAACGAGCCAAGCACGCTTGCTGCTGCTTCATCGGCACTTACCGAACAGCCTCAGGATAGACAAATCGCTCTAGCCAGCGCTTTGGCTGAAACAGCGGAAGCTGATGAAGCTTTTGACTCGGATCCTTTAGAAGCTTTTAACGAAAAAATGTTCTGGTTCAATCGGGAAGTGCTTGACCGATTTTTGCTGAAGCCGGCCGCGACCGCCTGGGATTTTGTGATACCCGATCCTGTACAACGGGGAATTTACAACATTTTCGACAACCTGGCAGTTGTGCGGCGCGTCGTGAACAATACCCTGCAATGGAAGCTCACCGGCGCGGCTACGGAGCTGGCGCGCTTCACCATCAACAGCACGGTAGGCTTGGTCGGGTTCTTCGATGTCGCCCGGGATCAACTCGGAATCCAGCAGAGAGACGAGGATACCGGCCAGACATTTGGTGTGTGGGGAATCGGGCCGGGTCCTTACCTGGTCCTGCCCTTTCTGCCGCCACTCACGATTCGTGACGGTATCGGTTATGCCTTCGATACGGCTATGACTCCGTACATCTACTTTATCCCGTGGTATGCCAATGCCGGCATGACCGCCACAAGCACGGTCAATGAGAGATCACTAAATCTCGAAACATTCGAACGCGTTGCCGAATCCACGATTGATCTATATGGAGCTGTGCGTAACGCATATCTACAAAGACGGGCGGCGGCAATTCGGCAGTAGTGCTGAGGCGGAGGGGATGAAGTTGTCAGGCTCTCCGCCACGTTTTCTCGCCTCTTGAGAGCTTTTGAGCAACAGCATCTTTCCAACTTGATTACGCTACTCGGCCTCTCCACCATTGCTATTCTGCCGTGTATGAGAACTGCTCGCCTATTGACAACGGCATGGTGGTTGTTTAAAAAAATAATCCCGCCTCAGTATTGAGAACTTCAGAGGAGAGAGTCGCGAACATGCCCAGGACTAAAAAGAAAACCGCGGCACGGCAAGGAAAAGACCGAGCTCATGAGTACATTGATGATGGTACTCATGATGAGATCGATGACGAGGATCTACCTAGCGACGAGGCTGGACGACGCAAAATAAAAAGAAACTATGAAGAACTGCTCGGGATTCGGATAGAAAAGCTCAAGGGCCGGGTTCTCAACCGAGAAAAGATCAACAAAAGTATCGACGGGCTTTACTTCATCTGCTTTGATTGTAAAAAAATCTGTCATAACTTAGACGAGGGTTGGGTCGAAGAACCAACCACCCAGCACAACTTCTGCTCTGCCTGCGCCAAGATCAAAGGGATTCGCAGCACCGCGGCCTAGCCAACTATTTCTATCCGCTTAAGAAAGCTACTAAGCTCAGTCGGAAGCGGCGATTCCACGACCATCGGTTGATCGTTCGCTGGATGAGCAAAGTCCAAACGAGAGGCATGTAAAAAGTGCCGCTCAAGAATGGTGCGATAGTTTTTCGAACCATAGAGCGAATCCCCGACTATGGCATGACCAATCGCGGCGAGATGGACGCGAATTTGATGCGTAACGCCGGTCTTCATTGAAATTTCGAGAAGGCTCATTTCATCAGAGCTGGCGAGCTTTCGAAAACAGGTTAGCGCATGCCAGCTTCTTGGCCGCAGCCGATCAGATGCGAACTCGTTAACCACCTGCATGCGGCTGTTGTCGCTCGGCTCATGAGCAATGGCCAAGCTGATGGATCCCGAAGAAGCGGCCGCACCCCATACCAATGCGATGTATTTTTTGGTGACTCGGCGGCGCCGAAACTGCTCCCGCAGGTGGTTAAAAGCCGGCTGATTTTTTGCCACCATCACTAAGCCTGAAGTTTCCGTGTCCAATCGGTTCAGTAAACCGGGCTCCCAGCGACTCCTGCCGACGGAAAATAGCTCAGGCCACCGGGCAAGGATAAAATTGGCCAGGGTGTCGACGTCGCGCGCTGAGAATCCATGAGTTGGAATGCCAGCGGGCTTATCGAGTAAAATTATTTCAGCATCTTCGTACGCAATCTTGACACCTCCGATTTCGATTCGGACCGGCGAGTCAAGGAGCCAATGCTGCGCCCCCTGAAAGATCACGCGATCCCCTTGTTTTAATCGTTGCCCCTTGGTCGCGAGCCGACCGTTTACCACAAAAGCGTTCTCCTCGATGGCTTTAGCCGATTGGCGACGAGAGAGGTGCGGCAGTCGGCGGCGCACAAACGTTTCCATCCGCCCTCCCTCATCGAGGGCGCTGATTTCCCAGGTGAGATTCCGGGTCGATCCTTGAACCGCCACTTCACCTACCGTAGTATGGTGCCGCACTTTCATGAATAACATTCTAGCATGAGGCAAAAACTTTACAGTGTCATCATAGCCGGCGGCAGGGGAACACGCTTCTGGCCACTCAGCCGTTCACGCAAGCCAAAGCAGCTGCTTAAGCTCTTCGGACCGAAGACGCTTCTCGACGAAACCGCAGATCGAGTACTTTCCCTCGCTGGCAGCGATCAAACGCTGATCGTTACAGTAGCCGAACAGTTGAACGCGGTGCGCAAGGCATTACGCGGGTTGCCGAGAAAGAACGTCCTCGCCGAACCTGAGGGAAAGAACACGGCACCCTGCATCGGGTTGGCCGCATTGGAAGTGATCGCCAGAGACTCTGATGCGGTGATGATTGTTTTACCTGCAGATCACTGGGTAACGGACGTGCCGGCTTTCCGCCGCACGCTGAAGACTGCCGCTGAACTCGCGGCCCGGCACGATCATCTGGTCACCATCGGTATCCGACCGGCCTACCCGGAAACCGGCTATGGATACATTGTCAAAGGCAAGCCACTGGCCGGTGATGGAATCTGGGGCGCTTACCAAGTAAAGAGGTTCAAAGAAAAGCCCGACGCGAAAATCGCGCGGCAACTACTTCGTCAAGGTTCTCTATGGAACGCCGGCATCTTCGCCTGGAAAGCATCTACACTGCTGACGCTAATCGAGCGGTACCAGCCACAGATTCACAACTCCTTAACAAATATCGCCAAGGCTGCCGCCGGCAAACCGTTGGCAAGCGCGGCCCCAAAGCTCGGTTCTGTGATCGCCCGCGAATATAAGAAAATGCCGAGCATTTCCATCGATCACGCAATACTTGAGCAGGCGGCGTCGGAAGGCAGAGTTTTGACGGTGCCCGGCGATTTTGGATGGAGCGATGTCGGTAGTTGGGCGGCCGTGCATCAGATGTCGGCGCGCGACGCCAACGGCAATGCTGCTAATGGAAACTGGCTCGGGCTTGACGCCAAGAATTGCCTGATTCACGCCCCCGATCGTTTGGTCGTTGTATTAGGCATGCGAGATGCAATCATCGTCGATACACCGGACGCGTTACTGGTCGGAGATCTCAAGCGCTCACAAGAGGTGCGCGAGTTAGTCGATGAACTAAAGAAAAGAGGCTACGCCTCTTATACGGTCGACTCATCCAGATCAGGCCGCTGATTGTAATCGCGTGAATATCAATTATCCCAAGGGTCCATTGCGCGAAGGCGAACCCGTCGTTTTGCTCGACCGCAAAGACCGAGAGTATCTCGCTCGCCTTGACCCAGACCGGCCGCTGGCCATCCGGGGCGGAAAAGTTTGCGTTCAAGAACTAATCGGCCGCGACGAAGGTTGCACGGTCCGTTCTTCTGTCAACGAACCCTTCCTGGTTTTTCGCCCGAGTCTGCCCCAGTTGATTCCCAATTTGCCGCGCAATGCGCAGGTGATTTATCCGAAGGATCTGGGGCCGATTCTCATTTGGGCCGACCTTTTCCCGGGAGCACGGGTGGTTGAAGCCGGCGTCGGCGCTGGCGCTCTCAGCATGACCTTGCTGCGCGCCATCGGCAGCTCGGGTCAACTCATTACTTATGAAATCCGTGAAGATTTTGCCGAGATGGCGCGAAAGACCGTCAGCAAATACTTTGGCCCGACTCCGAATTGGATATTAAAGGTAGGCGACATTGAGAGCGAACTAGAGGAAACCGATGTTGATCGCGTTGTTCTGGATTTACCGGAACCCTGGAAAGTGATCGAGCGCGCTTGGAAGGCCCTCAAACCCGGTGGCATCTTGCTTAGCTATCTACCCACGGTAATCCAGGTAAAGAATTTGGTCGATGGCCTACGTGTCGACAAACGCTTTGCCTGTATCGAAACGATGGAGACAATGATGCGGTTTTGGCACATAAAAGGCCTGAGCGTCCGGCCGCAACACCGCATGATCGCCCACACGGGTTTTTTGACTGCCGCGCGCCGCTTAGCAAATGGTGAAAGAGACATTCCCCGAGCTCCCTAACCGCCTCGGGGAATGTTCATCAGGGTCCTGTTATGACTAAGGTCTTGACCAAAGCTGGATGTAGTTCATTTCAGGGTCATAGAAATAGATCGCTTTCCCGGTAGGACGCACGACCGGTTGGTCGATGAGCACTTTTACCCCCGCCTTTTTCAGCTCATCAGCCGCCTTATCGAAATCATCCGAGCTGACTTCCAGCGCAATATGCGATGTCCCCTCGTCGAAATCACCGCGTTCGATGGGCTTTGGGCGCTGAAACAGAACTAAACACATGCCATCTTCCATGAACAGCCGGGAAATCTCCGGAAACATTCCATAAACGTCTTTGTAAGGACCGCCACTTTCTGTGTCAAAGCCAACTTTAGTGCACTTCATTCCCAGCACATCCGTGTAGAACTTGGTCGCTCGCTCCAGATCGTTGCAGGGCAAGCCAATATGGTAGATCTGCTTTATTTTCATGCGTCACCTCCTTGTCTTCATCCTGTCTATACTGCACCGCGCGAGAATTTTCCAATAGCATCAGCAACCTCCTTGACAGACCATCATTGGCAAGTCTAAGAATGCCGACAGAAAATCGCGGACCAGCGACTAACTGGACATCGAAAGCATAGAAATCTATAGATGAGTCACAGGTGATGGTCCGGAGAACTATCGCCATTTAAGTTACTACATTTGCGACACGTAAGCTTTTCTATGGCATCTTTCATTAGAGCTCAGAACGTCTCTCTCGTCTTCAAAGCCAAGGATCGAGAGCCGGTTACCGCGCTAACTAACTTCAGCCTCGACATTGCCAAAGGCGAGTTTGTCAGTATTGTTGGGCCATCGGGTTGTGGAAAAAGTACTTTCCTCAATATCGTCTTGGGTCTAATTGAACCAGCCACCGGCGTAATTGAGTTGAACGGCACGCGCATTAGCGGTCCGGGCCAGGAGCGCGCGATGGTATTTCAAGAGTTCGGGCTGCTACCTTGGCGAAGCGTCACCGCCAACGTAGAACTCGGACTTGAGTTGAAGGGTATTCCATCTGCGAAAAGAGCAGCAAGGGCAACAGAACTCATCAATTTGGTCGGATTGAAGGGCTTTGAAAATCATTACCCGCATGAGCTTTCCGGTGGTATGAAACAACGCGTCGGCCTTGCTCGCGCGCTGGCAACCGAGCCGGAAGTACTGCTTATGGATGAGCCCTTTGCCGCGCTCGATGCGCAGACGCGCGACTTGATGCAAACGGAATTACTGCAGATCTGGGAACGCTCTAAAAAAACCGTGCTCTTCGTCACCCACAGCATCGAAGAGGCTGCTTATCTTTCAGACCGAGTCATCGTTATGACGGCGAGACCGGGCCGAACCAAAGACCTCATTCGGATCGATTTGCCGCGCCCGAGAGATTATGAAATGCGGCTTACGCCCAAATTCAATGAGATCAAGCTTCGCATCTGGGAGGTCTTGAGAGAAGAGCTGACCTCTCGAGGTTAAAAATGGCTGCACAAGCTTTTTTTACCGAAAACCGACGGCTCTGGTTGGGACTCTGCTCCATTTTGTTCTTGGTCGTGTCCTGGGAATTTGTTCTGACCTATATCTTCCCGGTAGATCCATTCTTCTTTACCAAACCTTCACTGATTGGCGCAGCGTTGAAAGAGCAAGTCCAAGGCGGCAAATTGTGGCACGACCTCGCGGTAAGCAGCCAGGCTTTCCTGTGGGGCTTCACGTTCGCCGTGATCGTCGGCATTCCTGTTGGCCTCGTGATGGGGTGGCGAAAACGAGTGGAGTACTCACTCGATCCGTTCCTGACCGCACTTTACGCGAGCCCGCTGGTTGCCCTAGCGCCCTTGTTCATTATCGTTTTCGGCGTTGGCGTGCTCGGTAAGGCAGCGCTGGTTTTCTTGCTTGCGATTTTTCCGTTCATCTTCAACACATTTGCCGGAGTCAAGTCGACCGACGCGCTGCTAATCAATGTCATTCGATCGTTCGGCGGCACTGAGAAGGATCTCTACTTGAAAGTCATTTTGCCGAGCACGATGCCTTACATCATCGCCGGCGCGCGCATTGCAATTGGCCGAGGGTTGGTCGGAATCATTGTCGGTGAATTCTATGCCGCTTCCGAGGGAATCGGTTTCGCCATTTCCCAAGCCGGCGATACCTACCGTCTGCCGGACATGTTCGTCGGCATCATCATTCTGTCCCTGATTGCGATCATTCTGACCGAGCTGATGCGCCGCCTCGAGCTCACGCTTGCGCCGTGGCGCGCAACCCAAGAGGTACGCTGAATGAAAGCTAAAAGGATCTTTGCAGAGCACGAATCTCTGATATTCGGAACCGGTTTTATCGTGTTATTACTTGTTCTTTGGGAGAGCATTCCGCTCTGGTACACCCTGCCGAGAGGGATGGCGCTCTTCTTCACCACGCCGTCACGAATCACGGCGGCCTTTTACCAATTACTTCTCGATGGCACCATTGAAAAACACTTTTACGTCAGCGCAGTTGCCTTCCTCGCAGGACTAGGTTTATCCATCATCGTTGGATTGCCGCTAGGGCTCCTCATGGGCAGGTCAGCGACTCTCGAGCAGTTGTTGGATCCGTATGTGACCGCAGCCAATGCCACCCCGCGGATCGTTTTCTTGCCATTACTGATTCTCTGGTTCGGCATTGGCATTTGGTCGAAGATCTTGATTGTTTTTGCCGGCGCAGTGTTCCCATTGCTCATCAACACCTATGTCGGCGTCAAGAACGTCAACCGAGTTCTGGTCAATGTCGTGCGATCGTTTGGCGCTAATGAATGGCAGGTGATGAAAATCGTGGTGCTGCCCAATTCGGTTCCTTACATCATCGCCGGACTGAGGTTGGCCATAGGTAGAGCGATTCTCGGAGTGGTTGTTGGCGAATTTTTTGGCTCCAGCCATGGCTTGGGTTACATGATCGCGTCCGCCGCGACCAACTACAAAATCGATGTTGTCTTTGTCGGCGTTGCCATCTTCATGGCGATGTCGGTATCTTTAACCTTGGCTATCAAACAGCTGGAATCCCGATTGGCCGTGTGGCGCCCGGAAGCGGCAAAGAGCTTCTAGAGCTAGCTCACAGATTTGTGCTTCGAAAGAGATCACTTTCCTCCCGGTCGTCCCATCTCCTTTAGGGCTTCATTGACGATGCTACGATCAACGAATTGGTTCAGATCCGGCAGCGGCTTTCCCTGTGGCCAGCCGAGTTCGGGAGTGGTCCGGGATTCAAAAAGATCCTGAATTAAATTGGGCGGCATCTCGGGGCTGTACTTGTCATAGACCTGAGTGTAGATGCTCTCGACCACTTTGGCATCCTTGATCTCGAAATATTTCTCAATCACCTCCATCGTCCCTTTCTTATTGGTCCTGATGTAATCCTCGGCTTTGATAATACCTCGGGTGAAGCGCTTGACGACGTCTCGCTTTTCTTTGATGACGTCTCGATGGGTAAGGAATGTCCCTCCCAAACGCGGGATATAGTCGCCGGTTCGCATAAGAATCTTCATGCCCTCTTTCTCCGCACGCGCCGCGTGAGGAAATGACAGCACACCGCCCTGAATTGAGCCCTGAATTAGTGCCGCAATGCGGTCGGGTTCTCCCGTAAAGCTGATCACTCGATAATCTTTCCCAGGCTGCATTTTGAAGTGTTTTCCGAGCGTGATCACAATTTCGCTGTAATCAGCGGAGCCGGGGCGACCCAGGCCCAGGGTTTTGCCGCGCAGATCCTCAACCCGCTTGATCTCCGGCGTCGTCGTCAATGTCCACTGCGAAATTAGAGATTGCCCGACAAAAAAAACCAGTGGCGCGCCTTTGAGCATCGCTTCCGAACCGCCGCCGGGAATCGGCGTGAACTCGATCTCTTTAGCGATGGTCGCTCTGACCAGCACCCCCGCAGTCGCAGCGATAAAACTCGCATCCAAGCCCTCAGCCTTAAAAAGGCCCTTATCAATGCCAACGTAGGATGGAATGTGAAACCCACTTCCACCGACGGTCCTGCCGATTTTGACAGATTGCGCAGATGCGTGGGTCGCGATCATCAGTGTCAGGAATGCAACTGCGATGATCTCGCCGACGATCCACTGAGTCGAGCTTTTCATGAACATCTCCTCCCCGTAACCAAGTAACCACGAGCGAGCCTAGCATAATCCTAGCGCTGGCCGATACGCAAGACGGTTTACTGTTTGACAGCCCTCCTCCTCCAACTTAAGTTAGGCCAAGCAGTAGGAGGCAACAATGAATATTCTCATCACCGGCGCAGGACTCATCGGCGCCCATGCGGCGCGCCATGCCGTCGATGCCGGCAATAAGGTTGTTCTGTATGATTTGTCGCCGAATCGGAACTACATTCACGAGATCGTCGGCAACGATCGGGTTGAGGTGGTCGCTGCCGATATCCGGGATCTACCGGCGCTGCTCAGCGCGCTAGAACGATTTGCAGTGGACACGCTGGTTCACACAGCCGGCCTGATCGGCTCGCGTGTTCAGGAGAATTCTTATACCGGCGCCACCAATAATATTCTCGGCACCATCAATGTCTTGGAAGCAGCTCGGCTGCGACAACTCCGCCGGGTGGTCTACATAAGCACCTTTGGCGTTTATGATCGTTCGAAAATCGATGACACTGTCGTTCGGGAGAGCCATCCCATCGGCGGCCATAATCTCTATGCGACAACGAAAGTCTGCTCCGAGCACCTGGTTCATGCCTATGCGGCCCTGTATAGGCTTGACACAGCAATCCTTCGGCCAGGCGGCGTTTTCGGTCGAGGTTTTTACGTCGGCGGTTCCACTGTCGGCAAAATCATGCGTGATCTTGCGCTCAACATCATCAAGGGCGATCCTATTGTCCTCGACGCCAATACCTATGGACTCAACGAGTATACCTACGGCAAAGATGTCGGTTTGGCGGTTTTCCTCGCCTGCCAGAACGACAATCTGAAGCAGCGAATCTACAACGCCGGCACCGGCGTAGTGACGGGACCGGAAGAGCTCGCCCAAGTGGTAAGAGATTTATCTCCTAACATCAAAGTCACTGTTTCGGGGGTTGTTAAAGCGGATAGGAACAAAGCGATTCCGCTCGATCTTACCACTTCCAAGACAGAGCTCGGCTATGCGCCACGGTTTCCTCTGAAGGAAGCGTTGCGAGACTATATGGATGAGTTATGGAGGGGCGGTTCGCGCGGATGATCAGCTGCTGATCATCCGTTAGTTCTTTAGGCGAAACCGGAGCATGTAATACAAAGCCGAAAACCCATCTTTCCAGGTAATCTTTTTGCCCTCTTGGTAGGTCCGACCATGATACGAGATCGGCACTTCGTAGAAGCGGTAACCCTTCTTGGCTAGTTTCAGGGTGACTTCGGGTTCGAAGCCGAAGCGCTTGGATTCCAATTTGATGCTTTTTAAGATTTCGGCCCGAAACATCTTGTAACCCACTTCCATATCCGAAAGGTTCAAGTTGGTCAGCATGTTCGAGATCAGTGTGAGCATCCGATTGCCCAGCGAGTGCCAGAAGAACAAGACGCGGTGCGCGCCGCCTCCAGCGAATCGCGTTCCATAAACCACGTCGGCAAGACCTCGCTCGATGGGTTCCAACAGCGCCGGATAATCGTGTGGGTCATACTCGAGATCGGCGTCCTGAATGATGATGACGTCGCCACGGGCGTGATCCAGGGCGACTTTAATCGCCGCGCCTTTTCCCTGATTATTTGACTGCAAAAAGATTCTAATCTCGTTCAGCGGGTCCGGCGCTCGCTCACTCTCTTTCTGCAGTTGCATCAAAATTTCCCGGCTTCGATCTTTCGAGCCATCATCGACCAGAATAATTTCTTTGGGTAATTCGATACAACGTACCCTGCGGACGACCTCCTCCAGGGTGCGCTCTTCGTTATAAACCGGGATTAGAACTGACAGCTTCACTGCTCGAATTCACGTTTTTTAAGCTCCCGGATATACGCGGAGAGCTTGGGGTCGGCATTGACGGCTTCGTTGAGTTTTGCTTGGAAATCGGCGGCGGCTCGTTCCAGGGGGCTCATATCGAGACGAATGCCGAGCCACTGGGTAAGACGCAGCAATAGCGCCAATGTACCTCGTGGATTGGGCGACACCGAAAGATAGTGGGGCAACGCAGCCCAGAGACTTAAACCGGGTATCGCAGCCTTACGGCATACTTCGTTTAAGACCCCAATAATGCCTGTGGGTCCTTGATAGCGTGACGGCACCAAGTCGAGTTGTTCCATCAGCTTCGGATCGGTCGAGAAGCCGGAAAGCGGCACCGGACGCGTGTATAGAACCTCATCGAGATACGCACCCAAGGTGACCAGCATGCCAACTTGACATTCGCGGATGAAGCGCAGCATCGTGTCCGTGAATGCTCGCCATCTTAACTGCGGCTCTACGCCAACCCCAAACACGAAATCCGCCTGGGCGCCAATGCCCTCGCCGTAAAAGAAATCGTATGAGGGCCAGTGAATTTCACGTTCCTTGTTATCGTTCAAGCGAACCATGGGCCGCTGCACCGAGAAGTCATAAAACTCTTCCGGATCGATGCTGGCGAATCTTTTGGCTAGGAGTTGATCGCACATATATCGAGAGGCCGTTGTCGCCGCCGAGCCAGCGTCACTCCAACCGGCAAAAGATAAAATGAGAATGGGATTTTTTAGATTGGGACGACTCTCAAAGTTGAGAAGTTCGATAACCATAACCGATCATAGCACAGTGGGGCTATTTTATACAAAATTGTTATAGGGCGTGGGCAAATGCCGCAAGGTCTGAGCGCTTTTGAACTCGATGATCACACAGCGAATGGGCGCCTTCTACCTCAACTCTGGGAACCTAATCCGTTGTTGACCATCACAGTGATGTAAAGAAGCCCGGGAACCTGTCCAATGCTCTACATCCTAAATGCGTCGACACTGGAACGCGAGCGTCAAAAGCTGATATCATCGTTTTATAACGATGGAGAGCAAAGCTGCCTTGATCA
>Ga0307416_100001086_pt1 | contig 14527 bp, 10 predicted proteins | sample DK1Cmetagenome_2_FD_203821 | JGI IMG/M metagenome (GOLD analysis project Ga0307416, IMG submission 203821) | Maize rhizosphere microbial communities from greenhouse at UC Davis, California, United States - DK15-C-3 | ecosystem: Host-associated > Plants > Roots > Rhizosphere > Soil | place...
ACGTTGCATTTGGGGACTACGCCGGTATGGTGAATGTCATGATCCTGTTGCTGCTGTTACTGATTGTGCATTCCATCGCCCAATATGCGCACACATATGTTTCGGGATGGTTGGGCCAGCAGGTGATCCGCGACATCCGGACCAGGCTGTATGAGCACATCGTAAATCTGCGACTGAAATTCTTTGACAAAACACCTATCGGGCGACTGGTGACGCGTACGATCTCTGACGTGGAAACCCTCGCGGATGTTTTCAGTGAAGGGCTCGCCGCAATGGCGGGGGATCTGCTACAGATATTATTTATCCTGGGTTTCATGTTCTATCAGGACTGGCGACTTGCGCTCCTGAGTCTATCGACGATACCGCTGTTGCTGATCAGCACATATGTTTTCAAAGAAAAGATCAAAGTCACATTTAACGACGTGCGGAACGCTGTTGCAAACCTTAACACGTTCGTTCAGGAACATCTAACAGGGATGAACATTGTTCAGATCTTCGGAAGCGAGAAGATTGAGTTCCAGAAGTTCAAGAGCATAAACGAGGAGCACAGGCACGCCAACCTTCGGTCTGTACTCTATTACTCCGTGTATTTCCCGGTCGCGGAAATCATTGCGGCTGCGGGGATTGGCCTACTGGTTTGGTACGGCGCGAAAGGAGTTATGCAGTTTGAGCAGACCGGGATTACCATTGGAAAGCTAATCGCTTTCATTATGTACATCCAGATGTTTTTCAGACCGATCCGGATGATTGCAGACCGCTTCAACACGTTGCAGATGGGTATTGTTAGCACATCACGCATCATGAACCTGCTCGACAACCAGGAACACGTTCAGCAGACAGGGAACAACAAGGCGGAACATTTAAAGGGAGCCATTCAATTCGATCATGTCTGGTTCGCGTACAATGACGAACAATTCGTACTAAAAAATATCAACCTGAACATTCGTGAAGGGGAAACCATCGCGTTTGTTGGCGCGACCGGTGCAGGAAAGTCTTCCATCATCAACTTATTGAACCGCTTCTACGAGATCAATCAGGGCACCATCAAGATTGACGGCGTCGACATTCGGGAATATGATCTGGGCTCCTTACGTAAAAACATTGGTGTCGTGCTTCAGGATGTTTTTCTTTTCAGCGACACCATTTACAATAACATCACACTTGGTAATCCTGATGTAACGGAGGAGATGGTGTGGCATGCGGCGGACCTTGTCGGCGCGCGCAGATTTATTGAGAGGCTCCCCGGCAGGCTATCCTACAACGTTATGGAGCGAGGCGCTACGTTGTCTGTCGGGCAACGCCAGCTCATATCTTTTATCCGGGCGATGGTTTACAATCCGAAGATTCTGATACTGGACGAAGCTACTTCGTCGGTAGATTCCGAAACCGAAGAGATGATTCAGCAGGCGATCGACAAGATGATGCGCGGACGGACGTCTGTTGTGATTGCGCACAGGCTGTCGACCATTCAGAAGGCTGACAAGATCATCGTGATGGATCACGGTGAGATCAAGGAGGTTGGCCGTCATGAAGAACTGCTTTCGAGCGATGGGTTTTATGCGCATTTGCATAAGATGCAGTATAAGGAGTTTGTGGGATAGCGAACGAAACGCAAACCTTCGAAAATATTTTCGCCGACTACCTTGTAATGGATGTTAGGTTTGCATTGGTCGTGGGTGTGTTCACGTCATGCTGATAAACTTCGTTTGGAGCTGGGTTGACGGTTCATCTCATGGATCACCTCACCCTAAATCCCTCTCCTGAAGGAGAGGGACTTTCCTCCATCCCAGTCGGGATGGTGGCTTCGTTCATAGGTAGGAGTAAACTGAGCGAGAGGCATAACTAGCTTATCGCACCGCCCACTCAGAAGCTTTACGCTACATTTCCGGACATTTTGTGGCGACAGTCCCAGAACAACATCTGCAGTTCACGGACGAAGCACTGGTAGGCACTTTTAGAATCCAACTCTGTCACTTTACTCCAACAGAAGCTCCGAAGCCACCATCGCTCGTGCGTCGGTTCACCTCACCCTAAATCCTGGAGGCTACTCTATGCGCACATCTCTCACTATTTGAAAACGCCTGTCCTGAGCGCGGGAAGGTATGCGTGTGGAAAGGGCGAAGGATCCCGAGGAACGCGAGCGCTGACTCGATCGAAAGCATGCCCCCGGCACTTCCAGAATCCAACTCTGTCCGTTTACTCCAACTGAAGCTCCGAAACCACCATCGCTTCAGCGATGGAATAAAGTCCCTCTCCTTCAGGAGAGGGATTTAGGGTGAGGTGATCGTAGCGATGCGCTATCCACGTGCCTTGAAGCTAAGGTTAGTGCACTGCGCGTTCGAGGCAAATGGCAAATCGCCAAACCCCACTACCCCTCCGCTGCCCGTTCCTCGAGCTGTCCCTGCTTCTCAAAGAGGTCGCGATACATCCCGTCCTTTTCAATGAGTGATTCATGCGTACCAACCTCCACGATCTTTCCGTCGGAAAGGACAATGATCTTGTTGGCGAGCTTCGCGGAGGAAACACGGTGCGAGATGATGATGGTGGTTCTGCCCTTCATGATCCGCTTGAGGCTGTTTAGAATATTGTTCTCGGTTTTTGTATCCACGGATGAAAGGGCGTCATCCAGCATGAGTATTTTTGGCTCCCGCACAACCGCACGTGCGATGGATACCCTTTGTTTCTGACCCCCGGAAAGCGTGATACCGCGCTCACCGATGCGTGTTTCAAACCCGAGCGGGAAAGCACGGATGTTCTCGTAGACGTCAGCGTCCTTCGCGGCCTGAATAATCTTCGCTTCGTCAGGGTTTGGTAGTCCGAAACCAATGTTATTATAGATGGTGTCGCTGAACAGGAACACATCCTGCGGTACGTAGCCGATCTGGCTCCGCAGGCAGTTGATGTTGTATTGTGTGATCGGAATGTCGTCTATGAGGATCTCTCCTTCGCGGACATCATAGAGACGGGACACCAGATTGGAAATCGTACTTTTACCCGAGCCGGTAGTGCCGATGATCGCCAGTGATTCGCCGGGGTTCACAAGGAATGAAACATCCCGCAGCGCCTTGATGCCGGTATCCGGATAGATGAAGGAAACATTTCGGAACTCTATCTTTCCTTCGATCTCCTTCACGATATCTTTCTCAGATACGATGTTCGATGATGTCCGCAAAAATTCGTTGATCCGTTTCTGCGAGGCCTCAGCCCGTTGTACCAGACTGCTAGTCCAGCCCAATGATGTAACTGGCCAGGTCAGGAGGTTAACGTAGATAATAAATTCCGCCACGTTACCCAAGGTCAGAGTGCCGTTGATAACAAGTGTGCTTCCGGCGTAAACTGTAAGTATCGTGCTGAGTCCTACAAGGCCCATTATAAGAGGAAAGAACAGGGACTGAACTACGGTGAGCTTCATCGACTGCTTCTTATACCCCTCGCTTTCAGCTGCGAATTTTGCGATGGACTCGTGCTCCCGGTTGAATGATTTCAGCACACGGATACCACTGAATGCTTCCTGGACGAAAGTGGACAGCCTCGACTGGCTTTGCTGAATCTCTTCGGATCGTTTTTCAATCGTGTTGTTCACGAGAAAGATACTGAGTGAAAGCAGCGGAAGAGGGCTGAGCGCATACCAGGTAAGCGTTGGACTGATATCAAACATGAAAGGTATCAGCATGAGAAACAGCGTTATCAGAGTTAACCCATACATGATGGCCGGGCCAAGGTACATGCGAACCCTGCTCACATCCTCTGATATACGGTTCATGAGGTCGCCCGTGTTATTCCGCCGGTAGAAACTCAGGGGCAGTGTCTGATAATGCTCAAAGATCTCATTTTTCAAATCATACTCGATATGACGCGACATGACGATCAGCGTCTGTCGGACAAAGTAGAGGAACACACCCCGGAGGAGGGCCATCAGGAGGATCAGCCCTGCGTAGATGAGAATGCCAAATGCAAAGACCTGGAAGAAATTGTCCTGCAGATCAAGATTGCCGAACGCGCCATAGACCTGAATGTTATCGACGATGAGATCTATCGAGTGGCGTACCAACGGCCCGGGCAGGATCTGAAACGCGTTGGAGACGATGACAAACAGAGTTCCGAAAACCAGATGCCACTTATATTTTAAAAGGTACTTATTTAGATATCTGAGTTCTTTCATTTTGGTCAGTTCGATCCCCAACAGGCGCTTTCCACAGTCTGCAAATCAAGCTATAAAAAATGGTATAAGCAGTGGCAGTTTGTATAAAATTTGGGCATTGTAAATGAAAACGAAATATCCTCTTAAAAGTTTATGCAAACGTTTGAAAGGCGTACTTTTGGCGTATATTTTTTATCCCAAGGTTCGGTAAACGCAAGCTCCCGACGCATTACAACTCCCAAAAATTACTGTTATGAATGTTAAAACATCAGAGACCCTTGAGCATCAGGGATTATTTGGAACACTATCCACCAGCGGCCATGAACAGGTGATATTCTGCCATGATAAGTCAACCGGTTTAAAGGCCATCATAGCCATTCACAGCACTGTTTTAGGTCCGGCACTCGGCGGTACGAGAATGTGGGATTATGTGTCCGAGCAAGAAGCTCTCACGGATGTGTTGCGGTTGTCACGCGGCATGACCTTCAAGGCCTCCATCAGCGGACTTAATCTTGGGGGAGGAAAGGCGGTAATTATCGGCGATGCAAAAACGATCAAGAACGAGGCACTCTTACGGCGCTTTGGAAAATTCGTGAACAGTCTGCAGGGCAAGTATATTACTGCCGAAGATGTAAACATGAAGACTTCTGACATGGAATACATCCGCATGGAGACACCACATGTTACCGGCCTCCCCGAGTCAATGGGAGGCGGAGGTGACCCTTCTCCGGTAACCGCCTACGGTGTCTATATGGGCATGAAGGCCACCGCAAAAAAGGTTTTCGGTGACGATAGCCTGCAAGGGAAACGCGTCGCTGTGCAGGGTGTAGGACAAGTCGGGATGCACCTGGTCGAACATCTTGCAAAGGAAGGTGCTCAGCTGTTTATTACCGACCTCAATCGCGAGAGGGTAAAGCGCCTGGCGCAGCAGTTCCGCGCCACCGGCGTTGCGGAAGACGAGATATACGATGTCGACTGCGACATATTCGCGCCCTGCGCCCTCGGCGCCACTGTGAATGACGATACAATTGGCAGACTGCGTTGCAGCATCATCGCCGGTGCGGCTAACAATCAGCTCAAGGATGAAATGCGTCATGGCTACATGTTATTGGACAGAAGCATCACTTACGCTCCTGATTTCCTCATCAACGCAGGCGGATTAATGAATGTGTACCATGAATATCTTGGCCACTACAATCGCCAGCGTGTAATGGAACAAGCTGAGAAGATATACGATACCTGTCTCAGCATCCTTAAGTATGCGGAAGCTGCGAAGATCTCGAGCCAGGAGGCCGCTATTACGCTAGCGGAGAAGCGCATTTCTGAGATCGGTCTCATCAGGATGATGCGGTAACCTGAAAACTGCGGGAAATGCCATAAAAACAGGTGTTTCTTCATCTCAAAATATTCTATACATCCTGTTAGTGAAATACCTGGCAGGATGTTTATTTTGTGTCCGCTTATAAGCCCTTTAACGTTCTTTACATGCTGAATAGAAGAAGCCTCCGGATTAAAGTAATGCAAAGCCTCTTTGCGTTACAGCAATGCAAGGATGCCACTTACGAGTTATGCCTCGAAAAAATAAGTGATGCTTTTGCCCCCGACCTCAATTCAATGGAGGTGCAGGACAAAGCCCTGCTTCAACAGCAAAAGAGAGAAAGCCATAAACTTTTTGAAAAAGCATTTGCCGCCGATCAGTCCAAGGTAGAGCACGACAACGACCGTATCGTCAAGGCTGTACAAAATGCATTGAAGTTCTACAAAGAGCAGATCAAGACAGACACGGATTTTTTTCGCAAGAATCTTATCCTGGAAGTCGAAAAGATCTACGACCACTACATCGCTACTCTAAGTCTCGTCACTGCTTTCGCGAACCTGGCAGAAGCCGACAAAAAAGTCAGCCATAAGAATTTTGTGAATAATGCCTGGATAAAAGCTCTGAAAAACAGCGAGGCCTTGAAGAAGGATGCGTTGCGCCTGGGTCGTCATTGGCAGAACAACGCAGAGGATGTACGCCACTGGTTTCGCGATGTAGTTCGTCAGGACAATGAGTATCTCAATTATCTTGACCGCAAGAGCCCCTCACTCGATGACCAGAAAAAATTTGTCAATCACCTCTTCAAAAAAGTTATTCTCGGAAAAACCGTGATCAACGATTTTTACGAAGAAGAAGTACTGCGTTGGGCGGAAGATAAGGACATCGTGAAGGCGCTCGTAGAGAAGACTGTAAAGTCATACGAGCCTGACAGTCAGAAGGAGATCGGACTTCATACGCTGTCACTGAATTGGGATGACGATAAGAATTTTATCGAGACGCTCTATCAGATGTCTACAAGTTTGAAGCCTCACCATCGCGAGTTAATCTCTAACAATACGCGCAACTGGGAAGTGGAAAGGTTGCCATTGACCGACCGGATTATCCTTGAGATGGCAATTGCGGAGTTGCTGAGCTTTCCCAATATTCCTGTGAAGGTAACCATCAATGAATATATAGAACTGGCGAAAACTTACAGCACGCCAAAAAGTCGCAATTTCATCAACGGTATCCTGGATGTGATCGCAAAAGAACTTGTTGAGTCTGGCGAAATAAAAAAGAGCGGCAGAGGTTTGATTGATAATAAATAGCGCTTTAGCCGTATATTTGTTAAAATATGTTAAAAGTTTGAATTTAAGTTTCATCGATAATAATTTTGAAGGCGTATGAGCAAAAAGGGAGGTAACACGCTGCTGGCATTTTTGGTAGGAGCAGCCACCGGAGCAATACTTGGAATCTTATACGCGCCGGACAAGGGGTCAAACACCCGCGAAAAGTTATCATATCAACTGGATAAGTATCGTGTTATACTCCAGGACGTCATCAATGATTTTGTATCGGGCAGGGAAACGCCGTTGACGTCAGAAGCAAAATCCCAGGGCCAAAAGGTGGTTGACGAGGCTAAGACAAAGGCTGAGAAACTTTTGGAAGATGTGGATGAACTTTTAATGCAGATACGTGGTAAAAAGAATTAAATAAAAGAGAATTAATATGAGAATTATGTGGATAAAGGTTTTGATGGTTTTCGCCTTGGCAGCTGTCTTCACTTCCTGTAAGGACCGGGACGCTGAAAAGAAAATTGCGGAGCTTGAAAGCAGGCTGGCAGATCTGGAAGGAAAAAAGACGGTTGGACCTTCGGTTACACCCACACCGGCAACACAACCAGTTTCAGAAGAAAAGCCGGCAGGACCTCTTCCAAAATTAGAGTTTAAAACGGTTGATCATGATTTTGGTACCATTACTGAAGGAGACGTAGTGGAATATACCTATAGTTTCAAAAATACCGGGGATGCGCCGCTCATAATCCAGGGTGCGCAGGGCTCGTGCGGCTGTACTGCATCGGACTGGACAAAAACTCCTGTCCCGGTCGGCGGCACTGGTTACGTAAAAGCTAAATTCGACAGCAACGGCAAACCTAATATTCAGAACAAAACGGTTACAGTTACCGCGAACACTTATCCCAAGCAGACTGTATTGCGTTTCAAGGCGATGGTGACGCCGAAGGCAAACACGGCCCCTTCACAGGGCCCAGTGCGGAAATAAGAAAAGTTGATCAACTCAAAAGACCCGGGCCTTCGGACCCGGGTTTTTTTTTGTATCACACTGGCAGCACCGATATAAACACAATCCGATTATGAGTTGTTTGAAGGCAGGCCGGAGGTCGTAACCGATTGTATATCCTCTGCATCACATTACGGTAAATGGGTGGTTGATAATCGTTTAAATACTTTAACTTTGTCAGCTAATTAAAAAACCAATATGTTAACTATTCTCTTACAAGCCACACCCAGCGGTGGCGGGCAATATTTCCAACTCGTTTTCTTCGGTGCGATTATTCTGGTATTTTATTTTTTTATGATCAGACCTCAGCAAAAGAAGGCAAAGGACCAGAAGAAATTCATCGACGAGATCAAAAAAGGAGATTACGTGGTGACCATCGGCGGCGCGCATGGATACGTCAGTGAACTTGAAGGCGACACTTTTATACTCGAAGTAGAAAAAGGTGGCCGTATCCGCTTCAACAAGACTGCAATCTCCCTCGATGCCACGCGCATAGCGAACAAGAAATAGGAACAAGTCTATCATAGGGGGAATTGTTTTTTTGAAGGGTCAAAATGGGGGTGCTGAACACCATATTCAATATTCTGAGATTTAACAGACGGAACTGGAAAGCCGTGATGCTGTGTATCTTTACAGCTACGGTTTTCTGGTTCTTCAACGCCCTTAACAAGACATACACGACGAACATTAATTTTCCCCTCGCGTTCGACTATGATGAAGCCAATTTCATCCCGGTGGACGGATTGCCTAAGAGCGTAAGGCTCAACGTAACGGGAAACGGCTGGGAGCTTTTCAAGAGAAGCACAGGTGTTAAGACAAATCCGCTGCAAATTCCACTTGACAGACCGGGTGAAGTTAAAAAGATTGTTGGCAGCGGTCTGAAATTTTCGTTTACAAACCAACTCAACGGACTCGAGATAAACCATGTACTCAGCGATACGTTCTATCTCGACCTCGAGCCCAAGATTGGCAGATGGGTGAAACTCGGACTTGACTCTATAAAATACAACATCAAAGCCGGATATAACCTTACGAGCGAGGTGGCCATCATGCCTGATTCGACCTATGTTGAAGGACCCCAGCGGATTGTTGAAAAGATCAAGGAGCCGGTCATGCTGAGTATTCCGGAACGCAATATCGATGAGCACTATGTTCAAAACATTGCTATCGAACTGCCTTTTGAAGAGCATATAATCTCGCTGAAACCGCCCTCGGTTTCAGTCATGTTCAACGTCGAGGAAATGATACGAGTACAGGACTCCATCCGACTCGAAATTGAAAACATTCCGCCTACCGTCTCGGAGGTCATGAATTCACGGAAGCTACCGGTGATCCTTTCCATTCCTGAGAGCTTCATGGAAAATCTCCGCATGGATTCCGTGAGAGCCGTGCTCGATCTGAAAGACTTCACAGGAGGTACAGCAAAAATTCTCCCCTATGTCGATGGTCTCCCGCCATACAGCGATGTGATCAAGATCGACTCTGTCATCGTAAGGTTATAATCCTGTGAAAACACCCCTTCAAGTTGGGATTACTGGCGGTATTGGCTCCGGCAAATCCCTGATATGCAGGATCTTTCGTATGCTTGCTATTTCCGTCTATGATGCTGATAGCCATGCGAAAGCATTAATGACCACCGATCAAATACTCGTGTCTCAAATCAAAAAAGAATTCGGTGATTTGTCCTATCATAGGGATGGAGTCCTCAACAGAGAGTGGCTTGCATCTCATGTTTTTTCAGACGCAGATAAACTCCAGAGACTGAATAGTCTGGTTCATCCGAGGGTGGCTGTTGATTATGCGAAGTGGCTTGACGGTCATCGACAGGAACCTTACGTGCTAAAAGAAGCGGCGTTGTTGTTTGAATCAGGATCTAATCAATCTCTCGACAAAATCATCGTTGTATCGGCGCCTGAAAAGTTAAGAAGGGACCGTGTCTTGAAGCGCGATCCGCACCGGACTGTCGAACAGTTTAAAGAGATCGTCGAAAAGCAGTTGCCCGAAGAGGAAAAGATGAAACGCGCTGACTACATTATCGTGAATGACGATACAAAACTTGTCATTCCGCAGGTGTTGTCATTACATGAAGAGTTCATAAATACTGATCCATTGGCGAAGTAACAGCAACCGATGCAATCCTGAATTTGATATTTAAAGAGACTATGCAATTAAGATTTTTTATCCACCTTTTTGTTTGTTCGTCGATAGGCCTTCTTTTTTCCTGTGAAGACAAGAAACAAGGCCCGGTTCCGGCTGGGAGACGGCCGCAACCCACTTTAGCGGTGGATGCATTTGTTGTTGAACGAAGCTCCGTTAGTGAAAACGTAGAAGTTCCCGGGACGCTGTTTCCCTTTGAGGAAACTCATATCCGCGCTGAGACTGGCGGCCGCATCGTGCAGCTGAACATCAGGGAAGGATCGACCGTTGAGAAGGGTACACTTTTGGTCAAGATATTCGACAGAGACCTTCAGGCGCAGTTGCAAAAGCTGCAGGTACAATTACAGATCAACGAAAAAACAGAAGAGAGAAATCGGGAGCTTTTAAAGATCAACGCGATCAGCCAGCAGGATTACGATCTGAGCACGCTTAATGTAGAGAACCTTCGGGCCGATATTGAAGCAGTGAGAATAGCAATATCAAAGACCGAGATCAGGGCGCCCTACAGAGGGAGGCTCGGATTGCGGAACGTCAGCTTAGGGTCGTACATATCACCCACTGATATTGTAGCTACAATTCGCCAGGTTGATAGGTTGAAGCTTGAGTTTTCAATTCCGGAGAAATACGCTACAGAAATTACCAAAGGGTATGTGGTGAAGTTCAGGGTTGACGGGGGCGATCAGGAGCATAAGGCAGTAGTGATGGCAACTGAAAATAGTGTCGATCAGAATACACGAACACTGAAAGTGAGGAGTATCGTAAATGAGATCCATCCTGAACTGGTGCCGGGGATTTTTGCAAAAGTCAATCTGCAACTTGGCAGGGATACAAATGCGTTGAAGGTGCCATCGCAGGCGATTATTCCGAATGTGAGGAATAAACAAGTGATTGTTCTGCGGAAGGATAGCGTGCAATTTGTTATCGTGGAGACCGGCATCCGTGATTCGGCATTTGTTCAGATCCTGGATGGCCTTCAGCCTGGAGATACGGTTATCACCACCGGTTTGATGGCGATCCGACCCAATTCGAGAGTGAAGATCGCGAAGATGGTTTCTCTGTAGTAGTAGCAGTTTGATTTTTCTAATGACAAGATTATGAACATCTCCGAATTGAGTTTAAGACGGCCGGTGCTGGCATTCGTTATGAATATCGTGCTGGTACTTTTTGGCATCATAGGATACAACTTTTTGGGCGTCCGCGACTACCCCGTCATCGATCCGCCCAATGTCAGCGTGCGCACATCTTATGCGGGTGCCAATGCCGACATCATTGAATCGCAAATAACCGAACCGTTAGAGAAGGTGATCAACGGGATTGCGGGTATAAAGAACATCACATCCAGTTCAAGTGTAGGCTCAAGTAATATCAATGTGGAGTTTGAACTCGGCGTTGACCTCGAAGCTGCGGCAAATGACGTACGCGATAAGGTTTCTCAGGCGCAACGTTCGCTGCCTCAGGATCTGACCAGTCCTCCGGTCGTTTCGAAATCCGACGGTTTTGGGGAATCCATTCTTGGTGTCACCGTTCAAAGCAGCACGAGAAATCCTTTGCAGCTAACCGAGTTCGTTAACAACACGCTGGTGGAGCGTCTTCAAACGATTCAGGGTGTTAGTAGCATTCAGGTTTGGGGTGAACGCAAATATGCGATGCGTATCTGGCTTGATCCAGCAAAATTAAGCGCATATGGTCTTACACCACTCGACGTTCAGAATGCGCTTAACAAAGAGAATGTGGAGCTTCCTTCAGGAAAAATTTCCGGCAATACCACGGAGCTCACTGTTAGAACATTTGGAAGACTATATGAAGAGGAGGATTTTGAAAACGTCATTATCAAGTCAGGATTTCAGGGTGACATCCGGCTAAAGGATGTTGGTCAGGCGATACTCGGACCTGAGAATGAGGAGACGGTCATGCGTGAAAGCGGTGTTACGATGGTGGGAATGGGCGTGGTTCCCTTGCCTGGTTCAAACTACGTTGAAATATCGAATGAATTTCACAAGCGGATGGGGCAGATCAAGAAGGATGTCCCGGAAGACATTAAGGTAGATGTTTCGTTCGATCAGACTGTGTTCATCAAGCGTTCGATTACGGAAGTGGGCGAGACTTTGATCATTTCCTTTCTGCTCGTCGTGTTGATCATTTACCTGTTCTTCCGGGACTTTCTCATTGCTATCCGGCCGCTTATTGACATTCCTGTATCATTGATCGCGACCTTCTTCATCATGTATTTGCTGGGATTTTCAATCAACGTGTTGACGATGCTCGGGGTCGTGCTTGCGACTGGTCTGGTCGTGGATGACGGAATTGTCGTAACAGAAAATATTTACAAAAAGCTCGAAGGCGGTATGAACAAGTATCGCGCTGCGCTGGAAGGATCGAGAGAGATATTCTTTGCGGTCATTTCAACTTCCATCACGCTGGCGATTGTATTTCTTCCGATCCTTTTTCTGGAAGGTTTCGTAGGAAAATTATTCAAGGAATTCGGTATCGTCGTAGCCGGGGCCGTCTTGATATCTTGCTTTGTATCACTTACGCTGACTCCTGTACTGAGTGTAAAGCTGACGCGCTCAAATCACAAGCATTCTCGTTTTTATAATTTCACTGAGCCGTTCTACCGCGGAATGGAAAACGGTTACCGGAGATGGTTGTCCTCCTTTATGAGAATGAGATGGGTATCGCTCATCATTGTGGCAGCATGTCTTCTGTCTATTTACCTTATTGGGTCAACCATACAATCCGAACTGGCGCCGATGGAAGACCGAAGTCAGTTCCGCCTGCAGATGACGGCAGCGGAAGGAATGTCGTACGAATACATGGATGAGTACGTACAGGATGTCACACAGTTTATTATGGACTCCGTTCCGGAGGCGAACAATATCATGTCATTCACCGCGCCAGGATTTTCCGGTGGTGGCTCTTCGAATAATGGATTCATCCGTGTAAGACTGGTTGACCCCGACGAGCGTACGCGTTCGCAGCAGGAGATCGTAGATGTTGTCAGCAGGAATATGAGCAGGTTTCCGCAAGGCCGTGCCTTTCCTATGCAGGAGCAGACCATATCTGTAAGCAGGAGGAGCGGCCAGCCAGTTCAATTCGTTATCCAGAACAATGACTTCGAAAAGCTGAAAACCGCGATCCCTGAGTTCCTGGAGGCTGCTAACAATCATCCAGCGCTGCAGTCACCCGATGTGGATATGAAATTCAACAAGCCGGAGCTTAAGGTCGAGATCAACCGACTGAAGGCAGCACAGCTCGGTGTCAGTGTCCAGAGCATAGCCCAAACGTTGCAGGTGGCTTACAGTAACCTTAGATTTGGATACTTTACGAAGGATGGAAAGCAATATCAGGTGATGGGTCAGGTCACAAAAATCAACCGCGATGATCCGGATGATCTCAAGAACCTCTTTGTGCGATCAAACTCCGGGCAGTTGATTTCCCTTGACAATCTTGTAACAACCTACGAATCAACAACGCCGCCATCATTGTATCACTTCAACCGCTATAAGTCTGCTTCATTCTCGTCAGGGCTCGCTCCTGGTAAAACGATTGGCGATGGCGTGAAGGCGATGCAAGAGATTGCCGACACGGTACTTGACGACAGTTTTACGACTTCGCTCGCCGGTGTGTCGAGGGATTACCAGGAGAGTTCAAGTAATACCACGTTCGCCTTCGTATTGGCAATTGTCCTCATCTATCTTGTGTTAGCGGCGCAATTCGAAAGCTTTGTGGATCCTCTTACAATCCTGTTCACTGTTCCATTGGCAATCAGCGGTGCGTTCATTTCACTTTACATCTTTGGCCAAACGCTTAACATATTTTCTCAGATCGGAATGATCATGCTGATCGGTCTGGTGACGAAGAACGGCATTCTCATCGTTGAGTTCGCGAATCAAAAGAGGGAAGAAGGGATGTCAAAGCTTGATGCGGTGCTTGAAGCTTCACGACTGCGTTTGCGTCCCATTCTCATGACAAGTCTTGCTATGGCGTTGGGTTCACTTCCCCTTGCACTGTCTTTGGGCGATGCGGCGACAAGCCGTCAACCCCTGGGCATTGTGATAGTTGGCGGTGTTTTGTTTTCGCTTGTGCTCACCTTGTTCGTCATCCCAGCTATGTATACTTATCTGTCGAGAAAAAGGAAACATGTTCAGTTTGAAGAGGGAGTCAGAACCTCAGAACCTCAAAAGCAATTGGTGTATGAGGCGTAAAATTCTTGCCATCGGTTTTCTGGTTCTATCAGCATGTCATTTTTCTTCCGCCCAGGAACAGATCACGCTTGAACAGGTAATCGCTCTGGCATTGGAGAAGAATTATGATGTGCAGGTGATGCAAAAGCTTTCTGAGTCCGCCGAAACCGATAAGAAACTGGCGTGGGGAGCTTTTCTCCCGCAGATCAATGCTACAGGCTCGCGTGCGTGGAATGACAATTACCAGAAGCTAAGAGTCCGTTCGAGGGAAACAAATGACATTATTGCTCAGGAAGGCGATGTGGCCTCGAACAACATCAATGCATCCGCGCAGTTAGTATGGACACTGTTTGACGGAGCCCGGATGTTTGCTAGGCGCGAACGTCTGGCGGTGTTTGCTGAACAAAGCCAGCTGGCAGTGAAGGAGCAAATGGTAAACACCATTGCAGA
>Ga0307416_100001087_pt1 | contig 14526 bp, 14 predicted proteins | sample DK1Cmetagenome_2_FD_203821 | JGI IMG/M metagenome (GOLD analysis project Ga0307416, IMG submission 203821) | Maize rhizosphere microbial communities from greenhouse at UC Davis, California, United States - DK15-C-3 | ecosystem: Host-associated > Plants > Roots > Rhizosphere > Soil | place...
CACGTCGAGTGTCGGCGGCGCCTTCTCCAGGGTGTCCTGCAGCGCGTCCGGGTCGCGCCCGAAGGCGGCGAACGTGTCGGCCATGTTCGCGAACAGCTCGGCCTGCACCTCCGCGACCGGCGCGAGCTGGCCCGACGTCTTGCTGATCTCGCGGATGAAGCGGCCGAGGCCCGTCGACGGCTCGGAGAGCGTGCGCATCACCGGCGTCAGGTGGATGAACAGCGGCCGGAACTCCGCGATCGCGGCGTTGATCGACGGCCCGCGACCGGCGAGGGCGTCGCCGAACCCGCTCGTCACCGCCTGCGCGTTGTCGCGCGTCGCGGCGTCGAACATGCTCAGCACCTCGTCGTACTCGATCGGCGGCCGGTCGCCGGGATCGAGCTCGACCGTCCCGCCCGGCGGGATCTTCGTGGGCGCCGACCCGGGCGTCAGCTCGACGTACTTCAGCCCGAGCACCGACCGCGGCCGCACCACGAACCGGGTGTCGGACGGCAGCGGCTCGACGGCCTTGTCGAGCCGCAGGTGGACGACCGCGATCCCGGTCGGCCGCCCGCCGACCCCCTTCGTGCGCGGCTCGATGCGGTCGACCGTGCCGACGCGGAAGCCGCCCACGCGGACCTCGTTGCCGACCACCAGGTTCGCGCCGCTCGGCAGCTCGGCGTTGACGTCGTAGGTCGGCACGAACGGCAGGCCCGCGTTCGCGTTGTAGGCCAGGAAGACGGCCACCAGCGTGATGAGCACGGTGATCGCCCCGATCAGCAGCGGGCTGGCCATGATCGAGCTGGTGGGGCGGCGGGTCATGGGCCGAGCAGGAAGTCGAGGAGGTCGTTCGTCACGTCCGGCGCGGGTGGGACGCCAGGGGGTCCGGCCGGCGCGGGCGCGGCCGGGGTGCCGCCGCCGGACAGCGCGTCGAGCACCTGCTGCACGGGGGCCGGTAAGTCAGGCGCTCGCCCGCCGCTGCCGGGCCGGCCGTCCGAGCCGCCGCCCTGGCGCCCACCGCGACCGCGCCGCGACCGGTGCGAGCGCCGAGCCCGCCGCTCGGCACGCTCGCCGCCGCTGCCCGCCGGTGGCTGGAAGCGCCCCTCGAAGCGGTCGGGGATCCCGTTGTTGTCGCGGTCGGTCGGGTCGGTGAAGCGCCCGCCGCCCTTCAGCTTCTGCAGCCCGGGCTGGTACGGCCCGGTGTAGGACGCGCACTTCTTCTGGAGCTCCGGCTCGGGGTCGGTCGAGTACGCCGCGCACGGGCTGTCGAAGCCGATCGTGCGCAGGATGTGGCTGATCTCGTCGAAGCCGTTGACGGCGAGCGCCTGCCAGTAGATGTAGTTGAAGATCGACTCGAACCCGGTGAACCCCTTGCCGCGCGCGCCTGCGGTCTTGTCGGGCGCCGGCGGCGCGGTCTCGGCCGCGCGCGGGTCCGGGGTGACGAAGCGCTCGCGATCGTCGAGCGTCTCCAGGAACTGGCGCAGCGACTTGCCGAGCCCCGGCGCGTCGTCGGCCGCGCGCCTGAGGCTGGCGATCTCCTCGCGGCTCTCGCGGAGCGCGCCCGTGCCGGCGACCGACATGCGGCCCAGCGAGCGGAGCGGGGACCGGGCCGTCTTGGCGAACGGCCCGAGCTCGTCGAACAGCGCGGTCGTGTCCGGCGCGGCGGCCCGCAGGTCGTGCAGCAGCGGCGTCTGCTCGTCGGTCAGCTCCTCGAGCCGCGCCATCGTGGGCTGCAGCTCGTCGAGGAACGTCGGCAGCCGGCGCAGCTGCGCGGCCAGCGCGTCGCGGCGCTCGGCGGTCAGCTCGCCGGTCCTGCCGGTCTCGACGACCCAGCGGGCGACGTCGCGCTTGCGCCGCGCGAGCGCTGCCACCACCACGTCGGAGTCGCGCAGGAACGACTCGAGCTCGCGGTTCTCGTCCCCGATGACGCGCAGCGTGCGGCTCGTCTCGCGCAGACCGGGATGCGCGCGCTTCAGGACCTCCTGGATGTCCTGCGGCCGCCCGGCCAGCCCGGCGCCGAGCTCCGACAGGATCAGGCGGAAGCGCTCGCGGTAGGGCAGGCGCAGGATGTTGTTGACCGTGTCGAGCGGGATCGTCGAGGTGGTCTGGCGCACCGGCAGCGTGCCGCCGTCGCCGAGCTCCCGGGCCGACGAGCCCTGCTGGCAGTCCACGAAGTACTCGCCGATCATCGACTGCTGGCGCACCGCGCAGGACGCGTCGGTGCGGAACGAGCCGAAGCCGGGCTCGGTGACCTCGAGCTCGACCCGGGCGACGGGCCGGTCGCCCCTGAACGTGACCTCGACCTTCCGCGTCTGCCCGGCGCGGACGCCGCCCACGCGCAGGTCGCCGCCCTCGACCAGGCCGAAGGCGTTGTCGAACTCGGCGTAGTAGCGCGTGCCGGAAGCCTCGCTCGAGCCGGAGACGAGCACCGCCGCGGCGGCCGCGGCGAGCAGCCCGAGGGCGGCCAGGACGCGGGCGATCACGGATCCACCGCCCGGTCCGCGTCGCGGCAGCCCAGCTCCTTCTGCAGGTCCGCGCTCGGCACGTTCGAGCCGTCGGGCGCGGGCGCCTCACCCCCGCCCGGACAGCGCTTGACCTCGCCCAGGTCCATGAGCTGCTTGAAGTTCTCCGCGCGGCTCGGCAGCGGCACCGGCAGCACCCGGCCGGGCTCGGCCTGCACGCTGAACGCGTTGACGACGACCTGGAAGCGCAGGAGCCCGCCGAGCGCGTCGTAGGTCCCCGGCGTCGAGAAGTCGTCGAACCAGCCGAACAGCTCGGGCGTGTAGGGACGGCCGAACGCGATGATCGGCTTGGCGTCGCGGCTCGCCGTGGCGATCTCCTCGAACGCGCCCGGGCGGCGCTTGCCGTTGCGCTCGCCGCCGTCGACGGCCACGCGCGCGAGCGGGTCGAGCGTGCCCGTCAGGTCGATCAGGTCGTTGCCGGCGCCCTCCCGGCGGAGGATCGCGCTCAGGTCCGCCACCGCGGGACGGGCATCGCGCGCGAACGGCCGCAGCTCGGCCAGGAACGGCTGCAGCTTGCGCGCCACCGGCTTGCTCTCCTCGACCAGCGGGTCGACGTCGTCGAGCGCGCTGCGCAGGTCGACGAACGTCGTGTTCGCGTTGCGCATGAAGTCCGGCAGCCGCGCGATCGAGTCCGCGAGCGCCTGCTTCTCGGCGCCCAGGGCGCGGGTCGTCGTGCGCAGGTTCCCGATCAGCGACGACAGGTCGCGCCGCCGGTCGGCGAGCGCGGTGACGAACACCGACGAGTCGACCAGGAAGCGCTCGAGGACGCGCGTGTCGTGGGTGAGCTCGCCGAACAGGCGCTGTGTCGACGACAGCGCCGGGCTGATGTACGGGTAGCCGCGGTTGGCCTGCTCGGCCCGGCCGGCGTACTGGCGCTCCGAGCCCTTGAAGAGGTTCTGCAGGCCCCGCCGGGTGGGCTTGTCGAGCGTGTTGAGCAGCTGGTCGAGGTCGACCGCGGTCTCGGTCTCGTCCACCGACAGCCGCCCGCCGTCGGCGATCTCCGGGCCGCTGCCGCTCGCCGGGATCGCCAGGTCCACGTAGCGGTTGGCGACACCCGACTGCGACGCCTGCTTGATCGTCGCGCGCGTGCCGCGGCGCAGCGGCGCGTAGGGCTCGTCGACCGTCAGCTCGACGACCGCCTGGCCGGAGGGCGTGATGTCGATGTCGGTCACCGATCCCGCGGCGACTCCGCCGACGATCACCTGGTTGCCCTGCACCAGCTGGCCGGCATTCGCGAACGTCGCGGTGACGCGGTAGTCGGCGGTGCCGCCCCAGGGCCCGAACAAGAGCAGCAGGACGAGCACGACCGCAGCGGCGATTGCCGCCAAGGCTGCGCCGCGCGCGACGTTCGCACGCTGAAGCGCGGGGCGCACGCGCCCCCGTGTTTCCCCTACCTGCAACTTCCTCCCTGCTGCGTGATTCCCGCGCGAATCAGGCCGTCAGGCCGGCCAGCCGCTCACGCTCCGCGCTCTTCCCGTCGAGCGCGGCGAGGCACAATACCTAGTGCGAGCGTGCCAGGCGCCGCTGCCTGGTCAGGCGTCGGCTACGGCGGCGTCGGCCCGGAGCTTCTCGAGGCCCAGCCGCATCCGCGAGCGCGCCGTCCCGAACGGCACGCGCGCCGCCGCGGCCACCTCGCGGGCGGACAGCCCGCCCCAGTAGGCCATCACGAGCGCCTCGCGCTGCTCCACGGGCAGCTTGCGCAGCGCCTCGCGCAGCACGCTGCGCTGCTCGCGGCGCTCGGCCACCGACGACGGTGACTCGTGAACGGGCACCTCGTCGCGCGGCGACACGGCGCGGAGCCGGTCCCGCGCGCGGCCGTCGGCCTGCTCGTGCCGGAGCAGGTCGAGCGAGCGCGAGCGGGCCATCAGCCGCAGGTACGAGCCGATCTCACCGCGAGTCGGATCGAACCGCTCGGGCGAGCGCCAGAACCGCACGAACACCTCCTGCGTCACGTCCTCGGCCTCGGCCGGGCGGCCCAGCACGCGCAGCGCGGTGTGGTACACACCGGGCCGGTGGAGGGCGTAGACGGACGCGAAAGTCGGCGTCCCCTGGTCCTGGGCAGGGAGTTCCATAACGCCCATAGCACGGTAGGTGGAAAGTACGGATCCGAGTAGGGGTTAAATACGCCCCACGGTCCTAACCGGTGGTTTTGACCAGGTGGTCGATCAGAGCGCGCGCCGCCGGCCGCAGCGTCTCGTGCGCGCCCATGAGGAGCACGAACCGGCGGGCGAAGTCGATGCCCTCCACCGGCCGCTCCACGAGCCGCTCGCCGTTGCCGCGCACGGCCAGCCGCGACAGCAGCACCGGAGCGCCCTCGGAGATCGCGGTGGCCTTGGCCGCGCTGGTCGACCCCACCTCGGCCAGCGGCGGCGCCAGCGCCAGGCCGCGGGCCTCGAGAGCGGCCTCGATCGTGCGCCGCGTGTTGGCGCTCGGGTCGCGCATGACCATCGGCGTGCGGACCAGCTCGTCGACCGGCACGGCGTCGAGCCGCTCCCACGGGTGACCGGATGGCACCGCCACCACGACGGCGTCGTCGCAGAACGGCAGCTCGCGCAGCACGCCGTCAGGCGCGGCGCCGCTGTCCACCGCGGCGATGCCGAACTCGGCGCGCCCCTCGCGCACCAGCTCGCGCACGACCAGCGAGTTCGCGATCACGAGCTCGACCGACAGGTGCCGCTCGCGCTTCTGCTCGAACTCGACGAGCGGGCCCGGCAGCACGTACTCGGCAATCGTGTGCGACGTGGCCAGCCGCACCGGCTGCTCCTCGCCGCGCAGCCCGGCCATCAGCGCCTCGACCTCCTCGGCCTGCGCGAGCAGCTTGCGAGCCTCGACGTAGAGCCGCGTGCCGGCCGGCGTCAGCGTCACCCCGCGGGGCGAACGCTCGAGCAGCCGCGCCCCCGCGACGGCCTCCAGCGTGCGCAGCCGCTTGGACAGCGCGGGCTGCGACACGCCCATCAGCCGGGCCGCCCGTCCGAGCGACCCGAGGTCCGCCGCAGCGCAGAACGCGCGCAGCTCGGCGATGTCGGCCAGGCGGACGGGCCCGCTCATAACCCAAGGATAGGAGAGGTCGGCTCGCCGCTCGCGGCGCGCAGGGGGCCCCTGCTCAGTCTGAAGGGATGTCCCGCGCGACCTCGCGCAGGAACACGTCGACCAGCCACGGCTCGAACGCGGAGCCGCTCATCCGGGCGATCTCGGCCAGGGCTTCGGACACCGGCCATGCCTTCTTGTACGGCCGCTCGGACACGAGTGCGTCAAACACGTCGGTGATCGTGCAGATGCGCGACTCGAGCGGGATGTCCTCGCCGGACAGTCCGTCGGGGTAGCCCTTGCCGTCCCAGCGCTCGTGGTGGGTGAGCGCGATCCGCTCGGCCATCTGGACGACGGGTGAGGACGAGCCGGCCAGGACCTGCGCGCCGATCGTGGTGTGGGTCTTCATCAGCTCCCACTCGTCGGCGTCGAGCTTGCCCGGCTTCAGCAGCACCCGGTCGGGGATCCCGATCTTGCCGATGTCGTGGAGCGCGGAGGCCTGCAGCAGCATCTCGGCCTGCTCGCGGTCCATGCCGGCGGCCAGCGCCAGCTTGTAGGCCAGCTTGCTCATCCGCGAGATGTGGCGGCCGGTCGTGTCGTCGTGCCACTCGGCGGCCTGGGCGAGCCGGTGGACGACCTCCAGATGGGTGCGGCGCAGCTCGTCGGTGCGCTCGCGCACCGTGTCCTCGAGGGCGCGGTTGTGGCGGGCCAGCTCCTCCTTGGCGAAGGTCAGCGAGCGGGCGACGGTGCCGAGCATCTCGCGCACCGCGGCCGGGTGGCGATCGAGCACGTGGTCGAAGCCGACCTTGTCGACGACGACGGTGATGGAGTCGGCCAGCGCGACGAGCTTCGCCGTGCGGGGCGACGAGTTGAGGACGGCGAGCTCGCCGAACACCTTGCCCGGGCCGAGGACGTCGAGCACGATGTCGTCCTCGTCGTGGCTCGGCCGGACGACCTTGACCGCGCCGGAGCGCAGCACGTGCATGCAGTCGCCGTGGTCGCCCTCCTCGAAGATCGTCGAGCCGGCCGCGTACCGGCACAGGCGGGCCTGGCGCGCCAGGTCGGCCAGCGCGGCCTGGGGCAGGCTGGCGAACAGCTCCACGGCGGCCAGCTCAGGCGGGTCCACCCGGCGCTCCTCCGGGTCAGGGGCGATCGCTCCGCGCAGGACGGATTCCCGCTCGTCAAGCGGTGTCCGGCGGGTGGTCATCGTCTACTCGGCCCTCTCCCGAGGGGCAGCCCACGCGCGCGCAGGCGCGGGCGAAAACATGCGCATGCTCCGGTTATCGGCCGCCCAGGCCTGCCCATTAGCGCGCAGATGCGCCCGTACTGGCCTTTTCGCCGCCCCCGTGCCGCCGCTTCTAAAGCGTGCCGGGCCGCTGCCGATACGGCCTTTGACCGGGTCCCGCGCCGAGGTGCGCGGGCGGACGTTCCGAAAGCGAGGACCGGAGTTGGTCACCTACGCCGTGGTTGACGCCCAGACGGGCTCCATGATCTCCAGCCATGGATCGTTCGACGCTGCGCGGGCCGAGCGGGCGAAGACCGCCAGCGACCACCCGGAGCAGGTCTCGATCTACGTGTTCGACGACACGGGCCACGTAGCCGGCCAATGCGCCGAATCGCAGGACTGACCGCCGGCCTGGCCGCACTTCTCATCGCCGCGCCGAGCGCCGGCGCCGCCGTTCCCTACACCGACCTGGGCGACGCCGCCGGGCCGCTGACCCGTGTCGCGGTCGGCGCCGACCTGAGCTGCCAGGCGATGCACCACGGCGACCCCGGCGGCGAGTTCGCCCCCACGGGCGCGCCCAACGGCGACTGCGGCACGCTCGTCGCGGTCGCCGGCCAGCTCTACGGGCCGCACTTCGCCGCCCACGACGGGACCGGCACCGGGGCGCTCGGATCGTTCACCGCCTACGAGCTCCGCGGCCAGTCCCCCGACGGCGCCGACGCGGTCGCCACGGCCGTCGACCTGCCCTCCACCGGTGTGCAGGTCGCCCAGCGCGACTCGTACCTGCCCGGCCAGGACGCCTGGCGCACCGACGTGACGCTCACCAACACCAGCGGCGCGCCGAAGTCGGTCGTCCTCTACCGCGCGGGCGACTGCTTCCTGGGCGCCGGGGCGGGCACGGGGTACGGCTTTGCCGGTTCGCCGGACGGCTCGGTGGGCTGCTCGGCCCAGCCGAACAACGCCCCGCTCGACCGCGTGCAGCAGTGGGTGCCGATCACCCCCGGCGCCACGTGGCTGCAGGCCAGCGCACCCGGGGTCTGGGCGGCGATCGCCGCCCACACGCCGTTCGCGGGCGAGTGCCGCGAGTGCATGAACGAGACCGATGCCGGCGCCGGCCTGAGCTGGGCCTTCACCCTCGCGCCAGGCGCCGCCGAGACCCGCTCGCACTGGACCGTCCTCTCCCCCACCGGGCGCACCGGGCCGCCACTGCCGGTCGACCCGCCGCCGGTCGCCCCCGCAGCGACCACGGTCCAGGGCACGACGATCAAGTTCACGGGCCCGGCCGGCTGCGTCACGGCGCCGGCCCGCTACAAGCTGCGCGTCACCTCGGTGCGCAAGAAGCGGATCTCGCGCGACCGCTTCGGCTACGTGCGCCGCGTGCGGATCCTCAAGGTCGAGTTCCTGGTCGACGCCAAGCGCCGGGCGACCGACAAGCGCGCGGCGTTCAAGGCGCTCCTGCCCAGCACCGGCGCGGCGCCCGGCGCCCACGCGCTGACCGCGAAGGTCACGCTCCAGCCGCTGCGCGAGCGCGGCCGCCAGCGCCTGGTGGGCAAGCCGTTCCGGCGGACGCTGAACAGCACCGTCAACGTCTGCGGCTAGCACGACACGCCAGCCTTCTGGACCCGCCCGCGCGCTGGTGAGAGGGTCGGCTCTCTCCCCAATCAAGGAGGCCGCAATGGCACACGCCCAGGGCGCAGCCACCGTCGAGGCCAAGAGCTTCGACACGCCGGACGAGACACGTGAGTTCGAGGGGAAGGGGCACGTCGACGTCGTCATGCTCGCCGGCCACCCGGTCGGGCGCGGGGTGTTCGAGCCGGGCTGGAAGTGGTCGGTGAACCTCAAGCCGATCGCCGGCACCGAGTCGTGCGAGGTGTCGCACCTCGGCTACTGCATGTCGGGCCGGATGAAGATCCACATGGACGGCGGGGGCGAGTTCGACGTCGGCCCCGGTGAGGCCGTGGCGATCCCGCCCGGCCACGACGCCGAGGTGATCGGCGACGAGGCCTGCGTCATGATCGACTTCGGCGAGATCAGCGAGTACGCGAAGCGGTAGCCGCCGGCGCGATCTCGAGCTCCTCGACCAGCACGAAGAACGCCTTCGCGTAGGGCGACCCCTCGGTGCGCTCGCGCACGGCCTGCCAGTCGATCTGCTCGCGCAGCGCGCGGGCGATGCGGAGCAGGCTCGAGTAGTCCAGCTCGTGCTCGGTCAGCGCCTCGAGCTTCGTGGTCAGCACGTCCTCGAGCGACATCACCCGCAGCTCCATCGACAGGACGTTCAACACGTCGCCCCGCTCGATCACCTCGTCGGTCATCTCGATCCCCGAAGGTCCGTAGATCAGGTCGATCAGGACGTCGCCGTCCCAGACCTTGTAGAGCCACTCCTCGGGCGGCCGCTCGGCCTTCATGCCGGTCGCGCACAGCACCTCCAGCGCGCGCTCGGCGTCCTCCGGCTTGAGCATGAAGTCCAGGTCGTGAGTGGTCTCGGGGCCGCCGCGGGCCCACGAGGCCAGGCTGCCGCCGAGCAGGAACGGGATGCCGGCCTCGCGCAGCGCGGCTGCAGCCTTCTTGAGGGAAGCCTCCATCTGGCTGAACGGCTGGTCTTGAGAGGTCACGCCGCAGATTGATACCCCGGCGCTCGTGGGTAATGAACTCGTTGTGCCGCTAAAGCCCCCCGGCGCCCCGGAGCCGAGCCCGGACGGCAGGACCGTCCGCATCGCGGCTGCAGGGGACATCCACATCACCGAGGCCAACTGCAAAGCCGTGGCGCACGCGTTCGCGGAGATCGACGAGGCGGCCGACCTGATCCTCCTCGCGGGCGACCTGACGACCCACGGCCAGCCCGAGCAGGGCGAGCTCATGGCCGACGCGGTGAAGGGCGTCGAGACCCCGGTCATCGCGGTGCTCGGCAACCACGACTGGCACGTCAACCGCGTGCCCGAGCTGACCGCGATCCTGCAGGACGCCGGCATCAAGGTGCTCGACCGCGTGTGGACGATCGAGCGCATCGGCGACTGCGAGGTGGGGATCGTCGGGGCCAAGGGCCACGTCGGCGGGTTCCCCGGATCGCACCTGCCCGACTTCGGCGAGCCGTCGCTGCGCGCCGTCTATGCCGAGGCCACCGAGGAGGTCGAGGCCGTCGACGACGGGCTACGCGCCATCGCCGCCTGCCCGTTCCGGATCGTCCTGCTGCACTACGCGCCGACCACGGACACGCTGATGGGCGAGCCCGAGCCGATTTGGGCCTTCCTCGGCACCGACCGCCTGGCCCCGCCGATCGTGGAGCACGCGCCCGACCTCGTGCTCCACGGCCACGCGCACGCGGGCACGTTCGCGGGCCACGTCGGCGAGGTCCCCGTCTTCAACGTCTCCGTCCCGGTCATGGGGCGGGACTTCTGGGTATTCGAACTGAGTACAGCCGACAAGTTGTCGTCGTCGATTCACTGACCAAGGGGGCCAGCGAGGATGGGCATTCTGGACAAGATCACCGGCCGCGCGAAGCAGGCAGCCGGTGACATCACGGGCGACGAGCGCCTGCGCGAGCAGGGCCTGGCCGAGGAGCGCAAGGGCGACGCCAAGGAAGAGGCCGCGAAGGCCGACCTGCGCGCCGAGAAGGAGCGCGAGCGGGCCGATCAGCTGCGGCGCGAGGCCGCGAATCTCGAGACCGGCGGCCGGTCCGAGGGGACCGGCACCGACACGGACCGCGTCTAGGGCCGGCTAGCGCCCGAGCACGCGCTTGGCGCGCGTCGAGAGCGAGGGCTTGCCCGGGCTCAGGTCGCGCTGCTCGACCATCGGCACCTGGGCCCAGGCGAGCCGCAGCTCCTCCTCGGCCTTGCGCACGCGCTCGTGCTCCTGGGCGATGAGCGCCGCCATCTGGCCGGTGGTCGCCTCGGCCTCCTCGCGGGCCTGCCTCTCCTCGGCCAGCTGGGTGCGCACCCGCGCGACCAGGACGGCCATCTCGTTGGCCGCGGCCTCGGCCTTCTTGCGGCCGGCGCGCTCCTCGGTGAGCTGCGACTCGAGCTCTGCGATCCGGATGGCGTCGGGCGTCTCCGCGACCTCGACGGCGCGCAGGTGCGGCGACCCGAGGCGCTCCTGGGTCACGCGCTCGACGACGTCGCGCCCGGCCGGCGCGCGCAGCGAATCCATCGCCGCCTGCTGATCGATGTGATCGCTCATGAGGTCTGGGCTCTCCCGAGGCTCAGGGGTAAGTGGGCGCGACCGACTCCCGCGACCGGCCGCGCAGGTTCTCACCTTTACCCGCCGGGCGCGTCAAAGCCACCGCTGTTGGACGCATGTTCGGCCTTTTCCGGCCGTTCCTTAGCGTTAGCGGACGCGATTGGACGGGTAACCGCGCTACGCCTGAGAGATATGTTGCATCCTCACCCGAGCTAGGAGCATTCCCGCGATGCCGTCAACCGTCTCCGCCCCGGAAGCCACGTCGGCAGCGCCTGACCCCGCTGCGCTGTGCCGGTTCCTGGACGGCGAGCACCACGACATCAAGGAGGAAGTCCGCCAGCGGCTGGCCGACTTCGGCGTCTCGCCTCCCGGTGAGCAGCTGCCGCGAGACGAGTACCGCGCCCAGGTCACCGAGTGGATGGTCAAGCTGGCCGAGACCGGGCAGCCGGCCATGCTGTTCCCCGAGTCGGCCGGCGGGCAGGGCGACCCCGGCGCCGCGATCGCGGCCTTCGAGATGCTCGGCCACGGCGACCTGTCGCTGCTCGTCAAGTGCGGCGTGCAGTTCGGCCTGTTCGGGGGCGCGGTGCACCACCTGGGTAACGAGGAGCACCACCGCAGGTACCTGGGCAAGGTCGCGACCGCCGAGCTGTTCGGCTGCTTCGCGATGACCGAGTCGGGCCACGGCTCGAACGTCCAGGCCGTCGAGACCACGGCCTCCTACGACGGCGACGCCGGCGAGTGGGTCGTCCACACCCCCACCGAGTCCGCGCGCAAGGACTACATCGGCAACGCCGCCCGCGACGGGCGCATGGCCGCCGTGTTCGCGCAGCTCGAGGTCGGCGGCGAGGAGCACGGCGTGCACGCGCTGCTCGTGCCGATCCGCGACGACGACGGCAACGTGCTCGACGGCGTCACCATCGAGGACGACGGCGACAAGCTCGGCCTGCAGGGGGTCGACAACGGGCGCATCTGGTTCGACCACGTGCGAGTGCCGCGCGAGAACCTGCTCGACCGCTACGCCAAGGTCGGCGAGGACGGCCTCTACGACTCGCCGATCGAGAACAAGGACCGCCGCTTCTTCACGACAATCGGCACGCTGATCCAGGGCCGCGTGAGCGTGAGCGGCGCGGCGCTGTCGGCCACCAAGTCGTCGCTGGCCATCGCCGTCCGTTACGCCAACCGGCGCCGCCAGTTCGGGCCGCCCGACTCGGGCGACGAGGCGCTGCTGCTCGACTACCGCGCCCACCAGCGCCGGCTGCTTCCGCGCCTGGCCACGACCTACGCGATCCACTTCGCCCAGCGCGAGCTGGTGGCCGGGCTGCACGAGGCGCTCACCACCGACGACCACGACGACCACGCACAGCGCCAGCTCGAGGCGCGCGCGGCCGGGATCAAGGCCGCGTCGACCTGGCACGCGACCGACACGATCCAGGCCTGCCGCGAGGCGTGCGGCGGGGCCGGCTACCTGATGGTCAACCGGTTCGCGGCGATGAAGGCCGACACCGACGTCTTCACGACGTTCGAGGGCGACAACACGATCCTCCTCCAGCTGGTGGCCAAGGGCCTCCTCACGGACTTCAAGCAGCGCGTCGGCGACCTGAACGCGCTGGAGATGGTCCGCTTCTACGGCGAGCAGGTGATGGACCAGGTGGTCGAGCGCTCGCTGGCCCGCCAGGTGATCGGCGCGTTCCGCGACATCGTCCCCAGCGGCGACGACGAGTCCTACGACGACGAGCGGATCGAGGACCGCGACTGGCAGCTCGACCTGTTCCGCTGGCGCGAGGAGCACGTGCTCGGCGGAGTCGCCCGGCGGCTGCGGGCCGGGCTCGACGACGACGCCGACACGTTCGAGGTCTTCAATGAGTGCCAGGACCACGTGCTGGCCGCCGCCCGGGCGCACGTCGACCGGCTGATCCTGGAGGCGTTCGCCCGTGGGCTCGAGGCCTGCGACGACGACTCGCTGAAGCCGGTCCTCGACCGCCTGTTCGACCTGCACGCGCTGTCGACCGTGGAGCGCGAGCGCGGCTGGTTCTTCGAGCACGGCCGCATGACCGCGCCCCGCTCGAAGGCGATCACCAAGGCGGTGAACCGGCTGTGCGCCGAGCTCCGTAACGACGCCGAGGCCCTGACCGACGCGTTTGCGATCCCCGACAAGGTGCTGGCCGCGCCGATCGCGATCGGGGAGGACAAGGCCTCAGCGACCGGATAACAGGCTACGTGTGACGAGTCGCACTGCCGATAACCCCGTATAGGCAGACGGTCAGCCTTACCGAAAGTAAGCTTGGTGGTCCGATGAACTCAGAACGCTCACAGGCCTACGGCCGCGTAATGAAGACCCTGACCGACCTGGGGCCGGCCAAGCTCCACGACGACGAGCAGGAGCTGATCCGCGACGCCGCGGACGAACTGCTCTTCACCGAGGACGCGGGCGCCGCGAAGGTGCTCGACCGCGTCGACGAGCTTGCCACCCGCCTGGTCGACTCCGGCCGGCTGCTCGAGGAGACCGCTGACAAGCTTCTCAGCGACCTCGAGGACTGCGGTCCCACGCCCGCCGTCGCGCCGTAAAGCGCTGCAAAGCGCCATAAAGCCCGGGTCGCACGGCTGAACCCGGCGTCGGTGGGCATCCTCTTGCCCCGATGACGCCGATCGAGGTAGCCGAGACCATCGTCGTGCTGCTGGCCGTCGCCGTCGCGCTGGCCTGGCTGGCCCGGCGGGTGAACGTGCCGGACCCGGTCGTTCTGGTCGCCGGCGGCGCCGTGGTGGCCTTCCTGCCGCTGGGCATCGACATCGAGCTCGACCCCGATCTGGTCCTGCTGCTGTTCGTCGCCCCGCTGCTGTACGCCGACGGCTACTACGCGCCGACCGGCGAGCTACGCGACAACGCGGTGTCGATCGCGCTGCTGGCCTCGGTCCTGGTCGTCGTGACGGCGGTCGTGGTCGCGGTCGTCGCCCACGTTGCGCTCGGAATCTCCTGGGAGGTCGCGTTCGTGCTGGGCGCGGCGCTCGGTGCCACCGACGCGCTGGCCCCCGTGCAGGTCATGGGCGGCGCGGGGGCCGATCCGCGCCTGGTGGCCGTGGTCCAGGGCGAGAGCCTGTTCAACGACGGCGTCGCCTTCGCTCTTGTGGGCACGGCCAGCGCGGCGGCGGTCAGCGGGTCGTTCCAGGCGGGCAGCGCCGCGGGATCGCTGGCGCTGTCGGTGGGCGGCGGCGTCGCGGTGGGCATCGGCGTGGCCTGGGTCGTGGGCTGGGCGCGGCGGAAGACCGAGCACGTGCTGGTCGAGGCCGGCCTGTCGCTGCTCACGCCGTTCGCCGCCTACGTCGCGGCCGAGGCCGTCCACGGCTCCGGCATCCTCGCCGCGGTCGCCGCAGGCATCTGGCTGGGCACCCGCCAGCACGACTGGGTCGAGCCGCTGACCCGGGTCGAGCTGCAGGCGACGTGGGAGATCATCGCGTTCGTCCTGAACTCGCTGCTGTTCCTGCTCGTCGGCCTGGCCGCGGGCGACATCATCGGCGAGGTCGACCAGTCGGCCGGGGACGTCATCGTCGCGGGCCTGCTCATCACCGCCGCGGTCGTGGGCATCCGCATCGTGTGGGCGATGA
>Ga0307416_100001089_pt1 | contig 14517 bp, 12 predicted proteins | sample DK1Cmetagenome_2_FD_203821 | JGI IMG/M metagenome (GOLD analysis project Ga0307416, IMG submission 203821) | Maize rhizosphere microbial communities from greenhouse at UC Davis, California, United States - DK15-C-3 | ecosystem: Host-associated > Plants > Roots > Rhizosphere > Soil | place...
GGTTTTAAAGTTGATGCTTTATATAAATCTGTTATTACGGCAGGGACTCATTTAGCTCCAACAATAAAAGTTGCAGAAGCGGCAAAAGTTATAGAAAACTCACAACGTGATATTAATATTGCCTTTGTAAATGAATTGGCTAAGATTTTCAATTTAATGAATATTGATACCCAAGAAGTTTTAACAGCAGCAGCAACAAAATGGAATTTTTTGCCATTTAAACCAGGTCTTGTTGGCGGACATTGTATAGGGGTTGATCCATATTATTTAGCGCAAAGAGCCCAAGAGTTCGGTTATCATCCTGAAATAATTTTGGCAGGGAGACGTCTAAATGATAGCATGGGAGAATACGTAGCTTCACAAATAGTGAAATTAATGATCAAAAAAGGTATTTCTGTTAATGGAGCAGAATTGCTAATGCTAGGGATTACTTTTAAAGAGAATTGTCCAGATGTTCGAAACACTAAAATAGTCGATGTTGTTAAAGCATTAAAAGATTATGGAATTGTTGTGACGATATTTGATCCACTAGCAGATGTGCATGATGTAAAAAAAGAATATAATTTAGTAACATTGGATTCTGTTCCTGATAATAAATTTGACGCTATTGTTCTAGGAGTTTCGCATGCGGAGTTTTTAGAATTAGATTTTTCAAATTTGCAGAAAGAAAAAAGTTTAATTTATGACGTAAAAGGAGTTTTAGGATCTTTAGCTGATAATAGGCTGTAGATTTTAGCTTCTTTTTTATTTATAATAATATGAATTCAGATAAAACTATTACACATGTTATCCTTACTGGAGGAGTTGGAAGTCGCTTGTGGCCACTGTCTCGTAAAAGTAGACCAAAACAATATCTTGAAATATTTGAAGGGAAATCTTTATTTGAGATGACTGTTGAACGAAATAGCCACTTAGCAAATAAGGTAATGGTTGTAGGTAATGTTGATAATCATCAATTAAGCGGGAAAGTAATGGAAAAAACGAGTACTTCTTATATAAATATTATTGAGGCAACACCCCGAAATACTGCTGCTGCAATTGCTTTCGCCGCATTTGCATCTGAACCTGATGACATTTTAATAATTACTCCTTCAGATCATATTATAGATCAGATGGAGAATTATAATCAAGCTATAAGCGAGGCAGTAAAAAAAGCTAATGATGGATTTATTGTAACTTTCGGTGTAATACCAACTAAACCAGAAACAGGTTATGGTTATATTGAAGCAGAGGGTGATAATGTCATTTCTTTCCGTGAAAAACCAAATGAAACTACAGCAAAAGAATTTATAGCAAAAGGCAATTTCTTATGGAATAGTGGAATGTTTTGCTTTAAAGCAAGTGTTCTTTTAGAAGAGTTGAAGAAATTTCAACCTGATGTTTTTGAAAAATCTAAAACTGTATGGGAAGCAAGTAAAGAAGGGTTTTTAGATTTAGCTTTGTCTATGGAAATCCCTTCTATTAGTATTGATTATGCGGTAATGGAACGTAGCAAAAAAATTAAAGTTGTTCCTGCTTCTTTTTCATGGTCAGATTTAGGTTCGTTTGAATCGGTTTATGACTATTTAACCACTAAAGGACATCCTATTGACGCAAATGGTAATATGGTGATTGGTTGCGATAAACATACCACTTTCCTTGGTTTGAAAAATACTATTTTTGTTTATACGGACTCAGCAAATTTAATTTTACAAAAAGAAAATTCACAGGATGTCAAAGATATTTATGGCGAATTAGAAAAGATAAATTCAGAATTATTAAATTAAGTAAAAGTAAAGTGAAAAAAATACTTATAACTGGAGGCGCGGGCTTTATAGGTTCCCATGTAGTTAGACGTTTTGTTACTAAATATCCTGAATATCAAATTTTCAATTTAGATGCATTAACCTATGCAGGTAATCTAGAAAATATTAAAGATATTGAAAATAAATCAAATTATACTTTCGTAAAAGGAGATATTGTTGATGAAAGTTTTATTAATGAACTTTTTGCTCTTCATAAATTTGCTGGAGTTTTACATTTAGCGGCAGAATCACATGTTGATCGTTCTATTGAAGATCCACTCGCATTTGTTAAAACCAATGTTATTGGAACAATGAATTTGTTAAATGCAGCAAAGAATCAATGGAAAGATAATTTTGACGGAAAGAGATTTTACCATATTAGTACTGATGAAGTTTATGGCTCCTTAGGGGCTACGGGACTGTTTACAGAAGACACACCATATGATCCGAATTCTCCCTATTCAGCTTCAAAAGCCAGTTCAGATCATTTTGTTAGAGCTTGTGGAGAAACTTATGGCCTTCCATATGTTTTAACGAATTGTTCAAATAATTATGGACCATATCACTTTCCTGAAAAACTTATTCCTCTTTTTATTAATAATATTATAAACAATAAGTCATTACCTGTTTACGGAGATGGAAATTATACACGTGATTGGCTTTTTGTAGAAGATCATGCAATTGCAATAGATTTGGTTTTTCATGAAGGTAAAAATCACGAAACTTATAATATTGGTGGATTTAATGAATGGAAAAATATAGACTTGGTTAAGTTGCTATGTAAAATAATGGATGGGAAATTAGGGCGAGTAGAAGGTACTTCTGAAGAATTAATTACCTACATTAAAGATAGACCAGGCCATGATTTGCGTTATGCCATAGATGCTTCAAAAATTAATAAAGAGCTAGGCTGGAAGCCTTCAGTTACTTTTGAAGAAGGATTAGAAAAAACTATCAATTGGTATTTAAATAATCAAGAGTGGCTTCAAAATGTTACTTCAGGAGCTTACAAAGATTATTATCAAAAACAATACTCATAATATTTATAAAAATATCTTTAAAATAATTTTTCCTTTAACATGAAAAAAATATTATACGTTCTTACTTTATTTTTTGCATTGATTACTTTTAATGTAACTGCACAGGATATAATGAAATCTAAGGATTTAAGTACGGTAAAAGTAGATTATTTATCTGATGATGATTTAGCAAAAATTAGTGCTCAGTTGAAAAGCAATAATGCAACTATTGATCAAGTTGAATCGATGGCAATTTCAAAAGGTATGAGTCAAACAGAATTTAATAAACTTAAAGTCAAACTTAATGAATATGAAAAGAAGAATGGTAAAGATGACGCCAAAGATAAAAACAAGGATAGTAAATCAAAAACAGGAGAGAAAACTTCAGAGTTTGGAAGGAAACAAGGTGAAATAAAAAATGAGAAAGTAAAAGATTCTTTAAATGCATTAATTTTTGGATCGGAGTTATTTGATAATCCTACTTTAAATTTTGAGCCAGATTTGAATTTGGCTACTCCTATGAATTATATTCTTGGTCCTGGAGATGAATTACAAGTAAGCGTTTATGGGGTTCAAGAATATAATGCTAATATACCTGTTAATGTGGAAGGAAAGATAAGTATAGACTATGTAGGACAAATCTCTGTTTCTGGAATGTCTATTGAGGCCGCAACACAAAAAATAAAAGCGGCAATTGCTAGAGTTTACAGTACAGTTCGTTCTGGCCAGTCTCAAGTTAGCATTAGTTTAGGAAAAATACGTACTATAAAAGTAACAATAGTTGGGGGTAAACAACCAGGTAACTATTCAATCTCTTCGTTAGCCACTGTTTATAATGCTTTGCATTTAGCAGGTGGGCCTGGAAAAAATGGGAGCTACAGAAACATTGAATTGATAAGAAACAATAAAGTTTACAAGAATATCGATATTTATAGATTTTTAGTTAAAGGAGATCAATCTGATAATGTTGCCTTAAAAGAAAATGATGTAATTAGAATTCCTGCCTATAGTCAAAGAGTTACTGTAGAAGGGGAAGTTAAGCGTCCAGGTATTTTTGAAATGAAGAAAGGAGAAACTTTTTCTGATCTTTTAAATTTTGCTTCAGGTTTTAATGAATTTGCTTATACAGCTTCAGTAAATGTATTACAAAAAACAGAAAAGGAATTTAAAGTTCATGATATAAATGAAAGTGAATACAATTCATACCTTCCTCAATCAGGAGATGTTTTTAGAATTACAAAAATCTTAAATCGTTTTGAAAATAGAATTAAAATAGAAGGGGCCGTTTTTAGACCTGATTATTACTCATTTACTGAAGGTATGCGTGTATCTGATCTTATCACTAGAGCTGAAGGGCTAAAAGAAGATGCATATAGTAAAAGAGCACGAATAATTCGTCTAAAAACTGATTTAACAACCGAGATTGTCAATGTAGATTTGGAATCTGCATTATCAGGTGATTTAAATTCGGATATTGAATTAAAAAGAGAAGATATAGTTACTGTTTATTCTATTCTAGATTTTAGAGAGGAATATAAAGTTACTATAGATGGAGAAGTAAAACATCCAGGTGTATATGATTATTTAGAAAACCTAACTTTAAATGATTTAATTGTACAAGTAGGAGGGCTAACGGGTTCCGCATCAAAAAGGGTTGAGGTTGCTAGAATGATAAAATCTGATATTATAGATGATTCAGATCCAAAACGTATTGAATTAGTTCAATTTGAAATTACCGCGGATAATAATGAACAAGCCAAGAATTTTATTTTAAAACCTTTTGATATAGTTAATATTCGAAGAATAGCAGTTTATGAAAAGCCACAGATGGTAACTATAAAAGGTGCTGTTGTATATCCAGGTAAATATGTTCTCGCAAACAAAAAAGAAACGGTTTATAATGTAATTATGAGAGCTGGCGGATTAACTACTGTAGCTAATTTAGAGGGAATGAAAATTCTTAGACCAATTAAAGAAGAGCAAATCGAAAAAATAAAAAGCGTAGATTTGAATTTATCAAAAAACGATACTTTAAAGGAAAAACTTACTAAAAAATTAGAAGAAGATGTAAAATTTTCAACCATACCGATTAATTGGGAAAAAATAGTAAAAGATAAAAATCACTACTCAAATGTTACATTATTTCCTGGGGACGAAATAAAGGTCTCTGTTTATAATGAAAGTGTAAAAGTTACAGGGAATGTACTGTTGACATCTGAAATTCCATATAGATCAGGAAAAGGATTTAAATATTATATTAATTCTGTTGGGGGAGTTGATAGTAAAGGTTGGAAGAAAAAAGCATATATAATTTATCCTAACGGAAAAGCCGATGTAACTAAATCATTCTTGTTTTTTAGATTTTATCCAAACGTAGAACCGGATTCGCAAATTGTTGTTCCTGAAAAACCAGAAACGAAAAAAATGAGTACAGGTGAATGGGTCAGCATAGGAAGCGTACTAACTAGTTTAGCATTGTTAATCGTAACGGCATTTAAATAGATTTCTTAATGGATAATAAAATTATAAATAACAATGAATCTTCATTAAAAGAATTAATTGAAAACCTTAAAGAATGGTTTAATTACTTCTTGTTTCATTGGAAAGTTATTACAATTGTTGGTATAGTTGGAAGTTGTATAGGGCTAACTTATTCATTATTAAAAAAACCAATTTATACTGCTACATTATCATTTGCTGTAGAAGATGAAAGAAGTGGAGGTGGTTTAGGTAGCGCCTTAGGTCTAGCTAGTTCTTTGGGATTAGATCTTGGAGGTGGCGGTGGAAGTATTTTTGAAGGATCGAATTTGACTGAATTGTTTAAATCTAGGGCAATGGTTGAAAAAACTTTATTGTCCCCTGTAGTAATAAATAATAGGACTATTTCTTTGGCAGAAATGTATATCCAAATTAATGGATGGCGAGAAAATTGGAGCAATAATAAAAAATTAAAAAACATTCAATTCTTATCCAATAATGTCCGTACTGAATTTACTAGAGAAAAAGATAGTATCTTAGGGAGTATATATTTAAATTTATCAAAACAAGGATTAAATGTTGCACAAAAAGACAAGAAAATAGCTATTGTTACTATGGAAGTATCTTCAACTAATGAATTGTTTGCTAAATATTTTTGTGAATCTTTGGCAAATGAAGTTGGTAAATTCTATGTAGAGACTAAAAGTAAGAAAGCAAGACTAAACATGAATATTTTAGAGCGTCAAACTGATTCTATTCGTGGAGAACTTAATGGAGCAATAACGGGTGTGGCCATTGCAAATGATAATACTTTTAATTTAAATCCAGCTTTAAATGTAAAAAGAACGCCTTCAGCTCGTAGACAAGTTGATGTACAGGCTAATACAGCTATTTTAACTGAACTCGTAAAACAAACAGAACTTGCAAAAGTGACTTTAAGAAGAGAAACGCCACTTATTCAGATAATTGATAAACCAATTTTGCCTTTATTTAAAGAACGTTTTGGAAAAGCTAAAGGAATTGTTTTAGGCGGTTTTTTTGGAGCTTTTATTGCTGTGTTTGGTTTAATAATTAATAAAATACTAAAATCTTTGGTATAATATTTAATACTTATTATAAATAATGAATATTCTTAAGTTAATAGGCAGAGAAGAAGAAATATTTCAAAAGGATATATCAACACACGAAAATAATTTGTCTGAGATTGTTAAAAACTCTTCTTTTCTTGTAATAGGTGGAGCTGGTTCAATAGGACAAGCGGTTACAAAAGAAATTTTTAAAAGAAATCCGTTAAAATTACATGTTGTTGATATTAGTGAAAATAATATGGTTGAACTTGTTAGAGATTTAAGAAGTTCATTTGGTTACATAGATGGGGATTTTCAGACTTTTGCTTTAGATATAGGATCAATAGAATATGATGCTTTTATTAAATCTGACGGTAAATACGATTATGTATTAAATTTATCTGCTCTTAAACACGTACGAAGTGAAAAAGACCCTTTTACATTAATGAGAATGATTGATGTAAACGTTTTTAATACCGAAAAAACATTAGAACAATCTATTGGAAATGCTACTAAAAAATATTTCTGCGTTTCAACAGACAAAGCCGCGAATCCAGTAAATATGATGGGAGCATCTAAAAGGATTATGGAAATGTTTTTAATGCGTAAAAGTAAGCAGATTACAATCTCTACGGCTCGTTTTGCAAATGTTGCTTTTTCAGATGGTTCTTTATTACATGGTTTTAATCAGCGTATTATAAAAAAGCAACCAATTGTCGCTCCTAATGATATCAAACGCTATTTTGTTACTCCAAAAGAATCAGGTGAATTATGTCTGATGTCTTGTATTTTTGGAGAAAATAGAGATGTGTTTTTTCCAAAGTTGAATGAAAATTTACATTTAATTTCTTTTGCAGAAATAGCAGTTAAATATCTTGCAGAAATTGGATATGAACCTTATTTATGTCAATCTGAAGATGAAGCAAGAAGTAAAGTTGATAGTTTAATTTTGCAAAAAAAATGGCCATGTTTATTTTCAACAAGCGATACTACGGGAGAAAAAGATTTTGAGGAATTTTTTACAAAAGACGAAATTTTGGATATGGAAAGATTTCAAAACTTGGGTGTTATAAAAAATGAGGCAGATTTTGATGATGAAAAGCTTAAAGAATTTACTCTTAAGATTAAACAAATGAAAGCTAATGGGAGTTGGGATAAAGAAGGAATTGTTAGCTTGTTTCACAAAATGATACCGAATTTCGGGCATAAGGAAACAGGTAAATACTTAGATGCTAAAATGTAATTATGACTGCTATACATTCTGTAATATCATTTATAAAAGAACAATATAAAACAGAAAGTTTTATACCACTTCATGTACCTCATTTTGGAGGAAATGAAAAAGAATATTTAATAGAAACGATAGATTCTACTTTTGTTTCTTCTGTTGGTGCTTACGTTGATAAGTTTGAATCAATGATGAAAACAATTACACAAACAGAAAAAGCAGTAGCGGTTGTAAATGGTACGGCAGGAATTCAGGTTGCATTACGTTTAGCAGGTGTTAAGCAAGGAGATGAAGTGTTAACACAGGCTTTGACTTTTGTGGCTACGGCAAATTCTATAGCATACCTGAATGCAACTCCGGTTTTTTTAGATGTTGATTTAGATACTATGGGATTATCACCGAAAGCCGTGTCATTATTTTTAGAAGAATATGGAGATTTGAGGGAAGATGGTTGTTACAATAAAAATACAGGAAAAAAAATAAGTGCGTGTTTACCTATGCATACTTTTGGATTTCCGGTTCATTTAGATGAATTAATTGAAGTTTGTAATTATTGGAAAATTCCAATTGTAGAAGATGCTGCTGAATCATTAGGTAGTGAATACAAAGGAAAACCAACAGGGAGTTTTGGAAAATTAGGTGCCTTCTCCTTTAATGGAAATAAAATTGTCACTTGTGGAGGTGGTGGGGCAATTGTAACCAACGATCTTGAACTAGGCGATAAAGGTAAATACTTGACAACTACAGCAAAAATCCCTCATGCTTACGAATATGTTCATGATGAAATGGGATATAATTTCAGGATGCCGAATTTAAATGCAGCCTTGGCTTGTGCTCAATTAGAACAATTGGACAATTTTCTCGACAATAAAAGAAATTTAGCTCTTGAATATAAATCTTTCTTTTCAAACAATGGAATTAATTTTAGAACTGAAACAATCAATACTAAAGCAAATTACTGGCTTATGTGTGTTGAGTTACAAAATAAAACCGAAAGAGATTTATTTTTAAAAGAAACAAATTCTAACGACGTAATGACTAGACCGATCTGGCAGCTAATGTACCGCTTGCCAATGTATGCAAATTGTCAAAGAGATCAGCAAATTAATGCTGAATTTTTAGAAGAGAGAATAGTTAATATTCCAAGTAGTGTTAGATAAAAAAGTAGTTCTTGTCGGCTATTCAGGACATGGTTATGTTGTTTTGGAAACCGTTTTAGAAAATAACTATAAAGTTATTGGCTATTCAGACAGAAAAGAGGGAGATAATAATCCTTTTGGATTATCTTATCTTGGATTTGAAAAAGATCCTGACTTTTTTATTGCTAACAAAGATGTCTCTTTTGTTTTAGGAATTGGGGACAATATTCTAAGGCAGAATATTGCAAATTTTATAAAAGCAAACAGTAAAGAGATAGAAACTATTATTCATAAAACAGCCAATATATCTAAAAATGTTATTATTGGATCAGGCACCTTCATTAATAAAAGTGTAAATGTGAATTCTTTAGCTGTGATAGGTGAAAATGTGATCTTAAATACAGGATGTATTATCGAACATGAATGTATTTTAGAAGATGCTGTACACATAGGCCCAGGAGCTGTTTTGGCTGGAAATGTAACAATTGGTAAAAAAACATTTATAGGAGCGAATTCGGTAGTAAAACAAGGTGTAAAAATAGGTAGTAATGTAGTTGTTGGAGCTGGGTCGGTAATCATTAAAGATATACTCGATGGGCAAATGGTTGTTGGAAATCCGGGAAGAATTATTTAAGCAATGGAAAAAGTAGTAATAATAGCTGAGGCGGGAGTAAATCATAATGGTGATATTGGTACAGCAAAAAAATTGATAGACGCGGCCGTTGATGCAGGGGTGGATTATGTGAAATTTCAAACTTTTAAAGCAGATAATCTGGTAAGTAAAGCTGCAAAAAAGGCGGAATACCAATCTTTGAATATCAATGATGGTAATGACTCACAATATACGATGTTGAAAAATCTTGAATTAAGTCATGAAGATCATTTGGAATTAATAGCTTATTGTGCTAAAAAAAATATTAAGTTTTTTTCTACTGCATTTGATGTTGAAGGAGTTAACTATTTAAATGATTTAGGACTGTCTTTCTTTAAAATACCTAGTGGGGAAATCACAAATTTCCCTTACCTAAGAGCCATAGCTTTATGTGGAAAACCAGTAATTATGTCAACTGGTATGTGTTCTGAAGCAGAAATAAAACAAGCATTACACGTTTTGCTAAAATTTGGATTAAAAAAAGAATCAATATCAATTTTACATTGTAACACAGAATATCCAACACCAATGAAGGATGTTAATCTAAAAGCAATGCTGGCTATAAAAGATACTTTTGATGTGACAGTTGGTTACTCAGATCATACACTAGGAATTGAAGTGCCTATAGCTGCGGTTGCTTTAGGAGCTAAAATAATTGAAAAACATTTTACTTTAGATAGAACTTTGCCAGGACCAGACCATTTAGCTTCATTAGAGCCAAATGAATTAAAAGATATGGTCAAAGCAATTCGTAACATTGAATTGGCAATTAGTGGAGATGGTGTAAAGCAGGCTAGTGAAAGCGAATTCAAAAACATTGCAATAGCAAGAAAGAGCATTCATTTGAATAAAAATCTATCTGCAGGACATATTATTACAGAGAATGATATTATTTCATTAAGACCTGGTGATGGTATTTCTTCAATAGAATGGGAAAATGTATTAGGGAAAAAATTGAATAGTAATAAAAAGGAGTTTGATAAGCTTTTATACTCTGATATTACATGAGAGTGGCTGTTTTAACTAGCTCCAGAGCTGATTACGGAATATATCGTCCATTACTTCAAGAAATAAAAACCGATTCTTTTTTTGAACTTGAGATAATTTCATTTGGAACACACTTGTCTAAAAATCATGGTTTCACAGTAAATGATATCATAAAGGATGATTATTCTTGTATTCACAGAATTTCTTCCATGATTTCAAATGATGATGAAGAAGCAATTGTGACATCTTACGGATTAACTATTTTGAAATTTGCAGATTTTTGGAAAAATCAAAAATACGATTTAGTTTTTTGCTTAGGAGATCGATTCGAAATGAGTGCAGCCGTTCAAGCTGGAGTCCCGTTTGGAATTAAATTTGCTCATTTCCATGGAGGTGAAACTACACTTGGAGCGATTGATAATGTATATAGACATCAAATTACATTGGCTTCGTCATTACATTTTACTGCAACAGATATTTTTAAAGAAAAAGTAGCCGATATAATTGGTACTTCAGACAATGTTTTCTCAATAGGTTCTTTGAGTTTAAATAACATCAAAGATTTTGTTCCAATAGAGAGAAAAGCCTTTTATGAAAAATTTTCAATACCGGAACAAGAATTCATATTAGTTACTTTTCATCCAGAAACGATGTCATTGAAAGATAATGCTCATTATGCTAATGAGATGAAAAAAGCATTGTTGAAAATTTCTGCAAACTTTTTTGTAATTATTACAATGCCTAATGCAGATACACAGGGATCAATTTATAGAGAAGGAATTGAAAAATTAAAAGAAATTTCTCCAGAACGATTTTTGTTAATAGAAAATTTTGGAAAATTAAATTATTTCTCAGCAATGTATTATTCGAAACTATTATTAGGGAATACTTCAAGCGGAATTTTGGAGGCAGCATCATTTAATAAATATGTTGTAAATGTTGGTGATAGACAAAAAGGAAGGTTACAAAGTGAAAATATTTTCAATTCCGATTTTGAAGAAAATGCAATACTATCTGCTGTTGATAAGGCCGCAAAAAGTGGCAAGTTTGAAGGAGAGAATGTATATTATAAAAATAAAGTAGTCAAAAATACAATTAAAATAGTAAAAGAATTTTATGAGAATATATAAAGACCACTTAATTCTTTCAGGAACTAAAGTTAAAGAGGCATTACTTAGATTTAATGATTTATCACCAGACGCCATTTTATTTGTCGTTGATAAAGAAGATAAATTAATTGGAGCGCTTACAGATGGTGATGTTAGACGTGGACTCTTGAAAGGATTTACTATTGATAGCTTCGTTGACGAAATTATTCAGGATAATCCAAGATTCATAATCAAAGGAGAAAACAATCTTGAAAAAATCATTGCATATCGGGAAGGTGATTTTAGAGTTGTTCCAGTAGTAGATGAAAATCATAAAGTTGTCAATGTTATTAACTTCCGAATAATCAGATCTTATCTACCGATAGATGCTGTAATTATGGCAGGAGGACGCGGACAACGTTTGCAACCACTAACTGATTCTACCCCAAAGCCACTTTTAAAAGTTGGTGATAAGCCAATCATGGAACATAATTTAGATCGCTTAGCTCTATTTGGAATAGATGATTTTTGGGTCTCTGTTAAATATTTAGGAGAACAAATTGAGAGATATTTTGAAAGAGGAGAAAATAAAAATATAAAAATAGAGTATGTTTGGGAAAATGAGCCTTTAGGAACGATTGGTGGAGTTTCTCAAATAGAAAACTTTGAACATGATTATATTCTTGTCACGAATTCTGATTTATTGACAAATATTGACTATGAACAATTTTTTCTTGAATTTATTAAACAAAATGCAGATTTAGCGGTGTTAACTATACCTTACCAAGTTAATGTGCCATACGCGGTTTTAGAAACAAATAATGGTGAAGTAAAAAGTTTTAAAGAAAAACCAACTTATACCTATTATTCAAATGGAGGGATTTATCTGATTAAAAAAGAAATGTTGAATTATATTCCAAAAAATAAATTTTTTAATGCTACGGACTTAATGGAAGAATTGATTAAAAATAATTTAAAGGTAATTTCATTTCCATTTTCAGGGTATTGGCTTGATGTTGGCAAACATGAAGATTTTGAGAAAGCACATATCGATATTAAAAATATAAAATTTTAAATAATGAAACCATTAGTCATAATACCAGCCAGAGGGGGGAGTAAGGGGATTCATAAAAAAAATATTAAACTTTTAAATAATAAACCTTTAATAAACTATACAATTGAGGCAGCAAGAGAAATCTTCAATGATGAAGTAATTTGTATTACTACAGATAGTGAAGAAATTAAAAACGTAGTAGAAAGTACAACAAACTTAAAAGTTCCATTTCTTCGTCCCAACGAATTAGCTACTGATAATGCTGGAACATACGAAGTGTTATTACATGCTATTAAATTTTATGAAGCAAAAGGATACAGAGCAGATACTATTGTGTTGCTTCAACCTACTTCTCCATTAAGAGCTGGTAATCACATTAGGGAAGCTTTACAATTATATTCAAATGATATTGATATGGTTGCTTCGGTAAAAGAGACTAAATCTAATCCATATTATGTGCTTTTTGAAGAAAATAATGACGGATTTTTATTAAAATCAAAAGAAGCGAATTTTATAAGAAGACAAGATTGTCCTGAAGTTTGGGAGTTAAATGGGGCAATTTATATCATAAATGTTAAGTCTTTAAAGAAAAGTCCAATGATAGAATTCACAAAGATTCGTAAATATGTGATGAAAGAAATTGATAGTGTTGATATTGATACAATATTTGACTGGAAACTTGTAGAATTTTATTTTGATACTTTAAGTCTACCTCAACAAGAAAGGTCTAATACATTGTCTAATTCATAATAAAGGATTTTATGTGAATAAAGAAGATTGTAAAATTAGCTTAATAATAAAGAGAATAAGAAAATAATAAATTTAGTATAAGAATGAAATCTATAGCAGTTATAGGTGCTGGTCAATTAGGAAGTAGACATCTTCAAGGTATAATAAAATATTTAGAGAAATTAAAAATAATAGTTTTAGATCCATCTTTAGATTCATTACAGATTGCTAAAGAAAGAGCATTAGAAATCGATCACAATCATGAAATAATTTATACGCAATCTTGGAATGAATTACCTGAAGTTATTGATTTAGTGATAATTGCGACTAATTCAAATATAAGAGAATCGGTAATAAACCAATTAATACCAAAATACCATGTTAAATTTCTAATTTTAGAAAAAGTTCTTTTTCAAGATTTAGAAGCATATGAAAGGGTACACAATTTGTTGAAAGATCATGCTATTACTACGTATGTGAATCATTCAAGAAGAATGTCTAATTCATATAAACAACTAAAAACTATTTTAAGGATAGAAAAACAAAATATGTATAATGTTGTAGGTGGCGATTGGGGACTTGGGTGTAATGCTTTACATTTCCTTGATCTCTTTGTTTATTTATCTGGAAAAAAACTCTCTGATTTAAATGTAGATTGTATAAATAATGAGTTGCTTGATAGTAAACGACAAGGCTTTGTCGAATTTACAGGAACAATAACAGGAAGAATGTCAGATGGGTCTTTATTTTCAATTAGTTCTTTAAAAGGGCAACCCAGTGCAATAACAACGACCATATTCAATGAAGATGATAGATTTATTATTCAAGAGGTTGGAACACCTAAAATCTATGAATTGTCATCAACAAACTCTTTTAAATTAATAAGTTATGATTTTATTAATGAATATCAAAGTGGTTTAACTTATAAATTACTTAATGAGTTATTTAATGATGGACTTTGTTCTCTACCAACTTACGATGAAGCAAGACATACTCATGAACTTTTTATAAAAGCAATGTTAAAAAAATACAATCAAATTACTGGTTTTAAGGAGGTAATTTTACCAATTACATAAAATGAAAAAAAAAATAGTTATTGTAGGAAGTGGTCCTATGGCAGTTGATTATGCAAAGGTCATGATTTCACAACAAATAAAATTTGATGTAATTGGCAGAGGCGAAGAATCTGCTTTAAAATTTGAAAGTCAAACAGGAGTAAAACCATTTGTAGGAGGACTGAAAAAATATTTAGATGTAAAATCATTACCAAGTAACACATATGGTGTAATAGC
>Ga0307416_100001090_pt1 | contig 14515 bp, 16 predicted proteins | sample DK1Cmetagenome_2_FD_203821 | JGI IMG/M metagenome (GOLD analysis project Ga0307416, IMG submission 203821) | Maize rhizosphere microbial communities from greenhouse at UC Davis, California, United States - DK15-C-3 | ecosystem: Host-associated > Plants > Roots > Rhizosphere > Soil | place...
ATTCGGGCTAAGGAACGTGGCGCCGCGTAGACACAGGTGCCAACCATTTCGCGCAGCAGGCGCGCAGCAACTCTGCTCTACGAAGCCATGCGAACCACCACACGTCAGCCCTCCTGCGCTGATGCAATGCCCTGCTACGCGAGGGTTCGTGGTGGGCGCTGTGGTGGGGATCCCTCGATGGCATGCAAGGGGTCAGGGGTTCAAATCCCCTCAGCTCCACCAGGCACAACGCATCTTCTCCCTCCGCTCTGAGCGCCGTCTGCAGAGGGTTGCCAGAACGCTGACCGTAGTCGTAGGACACGGTGCGTGATGCGAGGGTAGGTCACGGCCTTGGTCCGGTGGGTGCTCAGTCGGTCGGTGGGATGAGGCTACGATGGCAGCGGCAAGCCCAGCGGTAGCTCGCTGGCCAACTCCCCAAGCGGGCGTTCCGCCCTGACCCTCCTGAGTATCAGGCGGATGGCGATCCCAGGGTGGCGCCGAAGTGCGCTCATGGTTACGAGACAGCTGCCGTGGTATATGTCGCGTCACGAGAATTTCGGTGAGGATGCCGTAACGGGACGCAGAGCCGTGCGCCATGGCCACGATAACGGACAGGAGGTGGCCGTCCTGACCTCCCGGGAGGTCGTCCACCGCCAGGCAGGCGGGACGCTCCGATGAGCCAGCAGACCCGTCCCCCCGGCACCGAGGCCAGAACCCACACAACGAGCTGGCAGAGGTGCGCTGGGCGACCGGGAGGGTCGCGATGGCGCCGGATTAGGAGGCGCGCAGGCCGGAAGAGTCTGGGGATGGGTGAGCGCTCCTCCGCATCACGGCCGACGAGCTCGCTGCGTTGGGCTGTCCTGGTGGTTGGTGGTGGTCTTGCCATCCAGCTGGCCGGCTGCGGACGGACCAGCCCTTCCGCCCTCGACCCGCATGGCCCCGGCGCCGACCGGGTCGCCAGACTGTGGTGGCTGCTGTTCTGGATCTCGGCCGTGGTCTTCGCCGTGGTCACCGTGCTCGTGCTGGTCGCGCTGCTGCGTCGGCGAGGGGACCGCGACATGCTGGTGCGGCGCGGTGGGGGCGAGGCACTGATCGTGGTCGGCGGGGTGATCGTGCCGGCGATCGTCCTGACCGCCGTCTACGTGGTCGGGCTGCGCGATCTGCGCGCGCTCACCGTGCCCGAAGGCACCGACCTGACCGTGGAGGTGACCGGCCACGACTGGTGGTGGGAGGTGCGCTACCCCGACCAGGGGATCATCAGCGCCAACGAGATCCACGTCCCGGTCGGCCGGCCGGTCAAGCTGATCCTCACCTCCCAGGACGTCATCCACAGCTTCTGGGTGCCGCAGCTGACGGTGAAGACCGACCTGATTCCCGGGCACACCAACACCACCTGGATCCAGGCGTCCAGCCCGGGCACCTACCGGGGCCAGTGCGCCGAGTACTGCGGGCTCCAGCATGCCAAGATGGCAATCCTAGTCGTCGCCGAGCCGGCCGATGCCTACGCCAGCTGGCTGGCGGCCGAGCGCCGGCCGGCGGTGGCCGTCGGCGACCCGATGGCGGCCCGCGGCCGCCTCGCCCTGGAGCGCAACTCCTGCGCCGCCTGCCACACGGTCAGCGGCACGGCGGCCACCGGCACCATCGGCCCCGACCTCACCCACTTCGGCGGCCGCCGCACCATCGGCGCCGGCGCGCTTGCCAACACCCGCGGGAACCTCGGCGGCTGGATCGTCAACTCCCAGACGGTCAAGCCGGGCAACAAGATGCCGCCTCAGCCGCTGACCCCCGAGGAGCTGCAGGCCCTCCTCGCCTACCTCGAGAGCCTCAAGTAGTCGCCAAAGGAGCCACGTGACCACGGTCGCCGAGCGCACCCGACGCCTGGACGAGTCCTGGGGGGAGGTCCCGGGCCTCGCCTCCTGGTTCAAGACCGTCGACCACAAGCAGATCGGTCGCCGCTACATCTGGACGGCGGCGGTGTTCTTCACCGCCGCCGGGCTCGAGGCCTTGGCCCTGCGCACCCAACTCGCCCGGCCGGACCAGACCCTGATCGGCCCCGGGGCCTACAACCAGCTGTTCACCATGCACGGCACGACCATGATCTTCCTGTTCGCCACCCCGATGCTGTTCGGGTTCGGCAACTACTTCGTGCCGCTCATGCTGGGCGCCCGCGACATGGCCTTCCCGCGGCTGAACGCCTTCGGCTACTGGGTGTTCCTGTTCGCCGGGTTGCTGATGAACGCCAGCTTTCTGTTCGGGCAGGCCCCCAACGGCGGCTGGTTCAACTATGTGCCGCTGACCGGCCCCCAGTACACCCCCCAGGTCAACATCGGCTTCTACACCGTCGGCCTGTTGTTCCTCGGCATCTCGACCACCGCCGGGGCGATCAACTTCATCGTCACCACCTTCAAGCTGCGCGCCCCCGGGATGTCGCTCAACCGCATCCCGCTGTTCGTCTGGGCGATCCTGGCCACCGCCTTCGCGGTCGTGTTCGCCCTGCCGGCGCTGAACGCCGACAACGCCATGCTGCTGCTGGACCGCAAGTTCGGCTTCCACTTCTTCGACCCGGCCAGAGGCGGCGATCCGGTGCTCTGGCAGCACCTGTTCTGGCTGTTCGGCCATCCCGACGTCTACATCATCGTGCTGCCGGCCCTGGGGATCGTGTCGGCGATCGTGCCGGTGTTCAGCCGCCGGCCCATGGTCGGCTACTTCTGGCTGGTGCTGGCGAACGTGGCCACCGCGGTGATCAGCTTCGGCGTGTGGGTCCACCACATGTTCGCCGTCGGCCTGCCCCAGCTGTCGATGAGCTTCTTTAGTGCGGCCAGCCTGGTCATCACCATCCCCGGCGGCATCCAGATCTTCGCCTGGGTGGCCACCATGCTGCGGGGACGGCTGGTGCTGGCCACGCCGATGCTGTTCGTGCTCGGGTTCGTGATCTCGTTCGTGGCCGGCGGGCTCACGGGAGTGATGTTCGCCGTGGTCCCCTTCGACCAGCAGGTCACCGACTCCTACTTCGTGGTCGCCCACTTCCACTACGTGCTGTTCGGCGGCGCGGTGTTCCCGATCCTGGCCGCCGTCTACTACTGGATGCCCAAGATCACCGGGCGGCTGCTCGACGAGCGGCTGGGCAAGCTGAGCTTCTGGCTCATCTTCGGCGGCTTCAACCTGCTGTTCTTCCCCATGCACGTCTCGGGGCTGCTGGGCATGCCCCGGCGGGTCTACACCTACCTGCCCGGCCTGGGCTGGGACGGCTGGAACCTGGCCTCCAGCCTCGGCGCCTATGTGGTCGCCTTCGGGTTCCTGGCCACCTTCGTCAACTTCCTGTGGAGCCTGCGCCGAGGGAGGCCGGCCGGCGACGACCCCTGGGGCGGGGACTCGCTGGAGTGGGCCACCAGCTCGCCTCCGCCGCCCTACAACTTCGCCGCGATCCCGGTGGTGCACAGCGCCTATCCGCTGTGGGAGGACCGCTTCCGCGAGCGCCTGGACGCGGCCCGGAGCAGCCCGGAGCGCCAGCTCGCCGGCGACCACGAGGTGCTGCGCACCAGCGAGCTGGACGCCGAGCCGGAGCGGGCCATTGAGATGCCCGACGAGACCGCGGTGCCCCTGGTGGTGGCGGTGGGCTTCCTGGTCGCGTTCGGCGGCCTGTTGGCCGGCTGGTACCTGGTGGCCGCCCTGGGGGTCCCGGTGGTCCTGGCCGGGCTGGGCGCCTGGGCCTGGCCTCGCCGGCAGGAGCTGGCCCGGTGACCGCCGACGCCCGGGCCGTCACCGCCCCGACCGCCGAGGAGGTCGCAGCCGAGGTCCCGGCCGGCCGCCCGACCGGCTGGTGGGGCATGGTCATGTTCATCACCACTGAGGCGACCCTGTTCGCCGCCCTGGTGGCCAGCTACTTCTACGTGCGCTTCCAGTCGACCCCGGACTGGCCGCTCGGCGGCATCAAGACGCCGGAGCTGTCCCTGCCGCTGATCATGAGCGCCATCCTGCTGTCCAGCAGCGTGCCCATGGTGGTCGCCGACCGGGGCATCCGGGCCGGGCATGTCGGCCGGCTGCGCTTGGGCCTGGCCGCCACCTTTGTGCTCGGGGCGACCTTCCTCGGCCTGCAGGGCTACGAGTACATGACCAAGCTCGAGGAGTTCACCCCGAGAACCAACGCCTACGGGTCGCTGTTCTTCGCCATCACCGGCTTCCACGGCATGCACGTGGCGGTCGGGCTGCTGCTGATCCTGTTCGTGATGGTGCGGGCCTGGCTCGGCCACTTCGACCGGGGACGCCACCTGCATGTGCAGACCACGGCCATGTACTGGCACTTCGTCGACGCGGTGTGGGTGGTCATCATGTTGTCGCTGTACATCGGGCCGCATCTGTAGGGAGGGAGGCGGCGTGACGGTCAGGGTGGAGCTGCGGCGCCGGGCGGCGCCCCTGCTGCTGTGGTTCGCGGTGCTCGGCGGGGCGGTCGCCTGGAGCGCCCACCTGCTGGCCGGCTGGGGACTGGAGGAGATCGGCTGCTCGCCGGTGTCGTCCGGCCCGGAGGTGCTGGGGGTGTCCCTGACTGTCTGGATCGGCGCGCTCACCGTCGCCCTCGGGGCGGTCACCGTGGCCGCCGGCCTGCTCGCCTGGAGGTTCTGGCGCAAGGAGGGGGCCGCCGCCCCCAACATCCGCATCGAGCCGGGGGGCGGCGACCCCGAGCCCGAGGAGCTCGTCCGCAGCGGCCGGGCCGGCTTCATGGCCCTGTTCGGCCTGGCCGCCAACGCGTTATTCCTGCTCATGATCGTCTACGGCGGCCTGTCGCTGCTGCTGCTACGCCCATGCACCCGGACCTGAACATCCTGGCTGGCCTGATCGCCGCCGCGGTCGCCTACGCGGCCGGCCTGCGGCGGCTGTGGCGGGCCGGGCCGGGCGCGCCGTCGGCCGGGCAGGCGGCCTGCTTCGCCGCCGGGCTGGCCACGGTCGTCCTGGCCCTGCTCTCGCCCCTCGACACCCTCGCCCACGGCCTGTTCGTGGCCCACATGGCCCAGCACATGCTGCTGGTCATGGTGGCGGCCCCGCTGCTGGTGCTGGGCGCCCCCGGGTTGCCGCTGGCTGTCTCCCTGGCCCCGGACTGGCGCCGCCGGCTCGGCCGGCTCCGCCACCGGCCGGCCGTCCACGGCGCCCGGGACCTGCTCACCCGCCCGCTGGTCGCCTGGGCCGTGCACGTGGGCACCCTCTGGGCCTGGCATATGCCCGGCCCCTACCAGGCCGCCCTGGGCAACGACCTCGTCCACGCCGTCGAGCACGCCAGCTTCCTCGCCACCGCCGTGCTGTTCTGGTGGGTGGTGCTGTCGCGTCAGGGCCGCCGCCGCCTCGCCCCCGGCTTCGCCGTCCTGTACCTGTTTGCGGCCGCCCTCCAGGGCAGCGCCCTGGGGGCCCTGCTCACCCTGGCCCCGGCGCCGCTGTACCCGCTGCAGGCGGCCAGCGCGCCCGCATGGGGGCCGGCCCCGCTGGCCGATCAGCAGCTCGCCGGGCTGGTCATGTGGGTCCCGGCCGACCTGGTCTACCTGGGTGCCGCCGGGGCGCTGTTCATGGGCTGGCTGCTGTCGCTGGAGCGGACCAGCCCGCGCCAGGAGCTGCCCGACCGCCGCCCGGTGCCGGTGGCGCCGGCCGGCGGGCAGAAGGGAGGACGATGATGGCGGCACGCCGGACCGGGTCGGGGCTGCGGCTGGCCGGGCTGCTGGCCGTCCTGACCGGGGTGGTGTGGCTGACCGGCTGCGCCGGCGGGGGCCGTACCCCACCGGCCGAGGTGCCCGACGGCAACCCAGCCATGGGCCGCCTGGCCATTGAGCGCTTCGGCTGCGGCACCTGCCACGCCATCCCCGGGGTGCGCGGCGCCGACGGCACCGTCGGCCCGCCCCTTGACCACATGGGCCGCCGCGGGTACGTGGCCGGGCACCTGCCCAACAACGGCCCCAACCTGATCCGCTGGATCCAGGATCCGCAGGAGATCGATCCGGGCAACGCCATGCCCGACCTGGGGGTGGGCGATGTCGACGCCCGCGACATGGCCGCCTACCTGTTCACCCTCGACTAGGAGCCCAGCCGCCGATGCCCAAGGCCCCGACCCACCACCACCGCCCGGCCGCCCGAGCGCGCCGGACAGGGCCGCTTTGGTTGGTGGCCGCTCTCCTCGCCGCCGGTGCCCTGGTCCAGCTGGGAGTGGCCGGACACGCGGCCACCGCCCAGCCGGCCCAGGCCGGCGGGCGCGGCCAGGCGCTGTACCAGCAGAGCTGCTCCAGCTGCCACGGCCAGCAGGGCCAGGGGACCCAGCGGGGGCCGAGCCTTGCCGGGGTGGGGGCGGCCTCGGCCGACTTCTACCTGTCGACCGGGCGCATGCCCATCACCGACGAGCAGCGCAACCCTGGCCGCGGCCGGCCGGCCTTCGGCCGGGCCGACATCGACGCCCTGGTCGCCTACGTGGCCTCCCTCGGCCTCGGCCCGGCCGTGCCAGCCGTCGCCCCGGCGGCCGGCCGCCTGGCCGAGGGGGAGCGGCTCTACCAGGAGAACTGCGCCGCCTGCCACTCGGCCACCGGCACCGGCGGGGCGCTCACCTCCGGGCAGGTGGCCCCGTCGTTGGCCAAGGCCACCCCGGTCCAGGTGGCCGAGGCCGTCCGGGTCGGCCCGGGGGCGATGCCCAGGTTCTCTTCCCAGGCCATGAACGACCCGCAGGTCGACTCGGTCGCCGCCTACGTCGGCCGCCTCCAGGAGGGCGGCAACCGCGGCGGCTGGGACCTGGGCCGGATCGGCCCGGTCACCGAGGGCCTGGTCGCCTGGGTGGTCGGCCTGGGGCTGGTGCTGTGGGTGGTGCGGCGGCTGGGCAAGGAGGTGCCATGACAGAAGGTGGGCAGGGCCCTGAGGCCGGCGTCCCGGCCGGTCCCCGGGCCGGCGCGCCCGAGGGCGAGGCCGGCCGCCCGGTGCCGCTCCGGCCGCCCCGGCCCGAGCGCCGCATCGCGGCCGCCTTCGGCCTGACCGCGGCCGCCGCCGTCGGCTTCGCCGGCGTCTACTGGACCGGTGGCCAGACCCAGCTCGAGGGGGTGCTGCTGGCGGTGGCCTTCGCCGGGCTGGCCTACGGGCTGGGCGCCTGGTCGGCGCGGCTCATGCCCCAGGGCCCCTTTGTCGAGGAGCACGAGCCGTTCGGCTCTTCCCGCCGCCAGCGGGCTGCCTTCGCGGCCGAGTTCGAGGAGGACCTCGAGGCCATCAGCCGCCGCCGCTTCCTCGGCCGGGCCCTGGTCCTGGCCGTTGGCGCCCTGGGGACGGCCCTGCTGTTCCCGCTGCGCTCCCTGGGCCCGCGTCCCGGCCAGTCCCTGTACCAGACCCCCTGGCAGGGCGGCGCGCCGGCGGTCACCGCCGACGGCCGGCCGGTGCGGGCCGCCGACCTGGCCGTAGGCAGCGTCCTGACCGTCTTCCCCCGCGGCCACGTGGAGGCCGGCGACGCCGCCGCCCTGCTGGTCCGGGTGGACCCGGGGGCGCTGCGGCCCCCGCCGGAGCGGGCCGGCTGGTCGCCAGGCGACCTGGTCGCCCACTCCAAGCTCTGCACCCATGCCGGCTGTCCGGTGGGCCTGTACGAGCAGGGCTCCAACCTGCTCTTCTGTCCCTGCCACCAGTCGGTGTTCGACCTGCTGGAGGGAGCCCGGCCGGTCTCCGGGCCGGCCGCCCGGCCGCTGCCCCAGCTCCCGCTCGAGATCACCCCCGAGGGATACGTGGAGGCCAGCGGCGACTTCGAGGGCCCGGTCGGCCCTGGCTTCTGGAGCCGGCCATCATGATTCTGCGCCGCGGCGCCCGCTGGCTGGACGACCGGCTCGGCGCCGCCTCGGTCGCCCGCACGTCACTGACCAAGGTGTTTCCCGACCACTGGTCGTTCATGCTGGGCGAAATCGCCCTCTACTGCTTCGTTACTCTGGTGCTGACCGGGGTATTTCTCACCTTCTTCTTCGAGCCGGGCACCAACCAGGTCGTCTACCACGGCGCCTACGCCCCCTTGGACGGGGCTCGAGTGTCGGCCGCCTACGCCTCCTCGGTGCGGCTTAGCTTCGACATCCGCACCGGACTGCTGATGCGCCAGGTCCACCACTGGGCGGCCCTGCTGATGCTGGCGTCCATCGTGGTCCACGTCTGCCGGATCTTCTTCACCGGCGCCTTCCGCCGCCCCCGCGAGCTCAACTGGCTGATCGGGGTGACCCTGCTCGCCCTGTCGCTGTTCAACGGGTTCAGCGGCTACTCGCTCCCCGACGACCTACTGTCCGGGGTCGGGCTGCGGATCGCCTACTCCATCGCCCTGTCGGTCCCCGTGGCCGGCAGCTGGGCGGCCTTCCTGGTGTTCGGGGGCGAGTTCCCGGCCGACCAGATCATCCACCGGCTGTTCGTGGTCCATATCCTGCTCGTCCCCGGGCTGCTGGTTGGCCTGCTGGCCGCCCACATCGGCATCCTGGTCCGCCAGAAGCACAGCCAGTTCCCCGGCCCCGGCCGCACCGAGCACAACGTGGTCGGCTCCAAGTTCTGGCCGACCTACGCCACCCGGTCGACCGCGCTGTTCTGCGCCATCCTGGCCGTGCTCCTCGCCTTGGGCGGGCTGGTCCAGATCAACCCGATCTGGCTATACGGCCCCTTTGACCCCGCCCAGGTCAGCTCCCCGGCCCAGCCCGACTGGTACATCGGCTGGGTCGAGGGCGCCCTGCGCATGTACCCGCCCTGGGAGTTCCGCCTGTTCGGGTACTTGGTCCCCAACCCGTTCGTCCCGGCCGTGCTGGTGCCGGCGGCCACCTTCCTACTGCTCTATCTGTGGCCGTTCCTGGAGCAGCGGCTGGCCGGCGACCCGGACGCCCACCAGCTCCTGGACCGGCCCCGCGACCACCCGGTGCGCTGCGCGGCCGGGGCCGGCACCCTCGCCTTCTACGGGCTGCTGCTGGCCACGGCCAGCAACGACGTGATCGCCCGGCTGACCCGGGTGCCGGTGGCCGCGCTCACCTGGGCCGGCCGGGCGGTCCTGCTGGCCGGGCCGCCGGTGGCCGCCGTCGCCATCTACGTGGTCGTCCGGGCGTTGCGCGACAGCGGCGCCGAAGGCGTGCTCCAGGTGTCGTTCGGGCAGCTGGCGGCGGCGGCGCGGGCGACCCTGCGCCGCCGTCCGCCGCCGCGGGACACTCGTGGCGGCCGGCGGGCGGCGACCACCATCGCCGGCGGGTCGGAGGACCCATGAGCGACCATGGCCCGAGGGCGGAGCCGGCACTGCCGGTCATTGAGTTGTGGCAGGAGCCAGACCGGCGGTGGCGCTGGCGGTACCTGGAGCCGTCACAGGACGGCCAGCCACTCTCCTTCCGGAGCAACAAGGAGTACGACAGCCGCGAGGCCGCCCTGCGCAGCGCCACCATCGCCTACCCCGACGTGGCCGTGCTCCAGTCCCCGGCGGCCGGCACCGCCCGCGGCCGCCGTGGCCGTCGGCGCCGCCGTCTGCTCCTGCTCGCCGTGCTGGTCCTGGTGATACTGGTGCTGCGGCCAAGACGGCAGCGGCCGGAACTACGTCGAACATCCATCGACCACTGAATCGGAGGTACCCAAAGCGATGCCTGCCAACGACATGGGCCCGCCGATCGACCCGGACACCCAGACGGCTTCGCCACAACAGCTCCAGGCGGCCCGCGCCCAAGGTGACACCTTCGGGCGCGCCGTCGAGCTGATGATCGATTCCGCCACCCTGGGCGGGGGCGAGCAGCAGGCAGGTGACTACCTGGTCGCCGTTGCGGTCGAGCTGGCCGAGGGGATGTACGAGCTGGACCGTGGCGCCCTGGTGTGGCGGCAACCCGGCGATGCCAACGCCCATCTTGAGATCATCGTGCGAGACCGTGGAGACGGACGCTTCGTGCCGGGACTCTCTGTGTGGGTCGCTGTCATCGACGATGACGGCCACGAGGTGGGCGACCGCGTCCATCCCATGGTCTGGCATCCGCTGGCCTACCACTACGGGCGCAACTGGCGCATACCCAGGGACGGCCACTACCGGCTGCGGGTGCGCATCGACCCGGCCGAGTTCCCACGACATGACCAGGTGAACGGCCGGCGGTTCGTCGCCCCGATCGAGGTGGAGTTCCACGACGTCCTCATCGTCACCGGCCAACGCTGAGCCAGAAGGACACCGCGGTCACTGGAGGCAGGCACATGGGAATCCGTGAGCGGCTGGGATCCTGGCCGTTGCTGCGGCAGTTTCGCCTTCATCGAGCAGTCCGCGCCGGTGGAGGTGCCCGACCTGCCGTTGCAAGGCCCGGAGATGCCGCCGGCGCGCGACGGCATGCGCTGGCTGATGAGCTCGGATGTGTGCAAGCACTGCACTTCGGCGGCCTGCCTCGACGTCTGCCCGACCGGGGCGCTGGTCCGCACCGAGTTCGGCACGGTGGTGGTCCAGGAGGACATCTGCAACGGCTGCGGCTACTGCGTGCCTGCCTGCCCGTTCGGGGTGATCGACCAGCGCAAGGGCGACGGGCGGGTCTGGAAGTGCACGCTCTGCTACGACCGGCTCAGAGACGGCATGGAGCCGGCCTGCGCCCACGCCTGCCCGACCGAGTCGATCCAGTTCGGGCCGCTGGAAGAGCTGCGCGAGCGGGCCGCCGACCGGGTCCAGGAGCTGCACGACCATGGCGTTGAGGCAGCTCGGCTGTACGGCCACGACCAAGACGACGGCGTGGGCGGGTTCGGCGCCTTCTTCCTGCTCCTCGACGAACCCGAGGTGTACGGGCTGCCGCCCGACCCGGCGACCACCACCCGCGACCTCGGCGAGATGTGGGCCGCGGCCGCCAAGGCCGAGCTCGCCCTGGCAGCCGTGGCCGTGGCCTGCTTCCTGGGCGGTCGGCGATGAGTCGGCCGACGGCCGATCGGCCGGACCGGGCGGCCGATGCCCATGGCGTGGACTTCGGGGCCGGGCGGGTCAGCACCGGAGGCGGGCGGCGCAGTGAGCCCAGACTGGTCCCCGACGCCGACGTGCGAACCTACTACGACCGGCCGGTGCTCAAGGCGCCGGTCTGGAAGGCCCGGTACATCCCGACCTACTTCTTCGCCGGCGGCCTAGCGGCCGGCTCGTCAATGCTGGCCCTTGGCGCCGAACTGACCGGCCGCCGCCGCCTGGCCCGGCGGTCGCGACTGGCGGCGGCGGCCGCGGCCGCGGCGAGCGGTGGACTGCTGGTCGCCGACCTGGGCCGGCCCGAGCGCTTCCACCACATGCTGCGGGTGGCGAAACCAACCTCGCCGATGAGCGTCGGATCATGGCTGCTGGTCGGTTACGGCCCAGCTGCCAGCGTCGCGGCAGCGACGGACCTGCTCGGGGTATTCCCCCGGCTAGGCCGCTCCGCTGGCTTGGCGGCGGCTGCCCTGGGGCCGGCCCTTGCCAGCTACACCGGGGTCCTGGTCGCGGACACGGCGGTGCCGGCCTGGCACAACGCGCGCCGGGAGCTGCCGTTCCTGTTCGCGGCCGGGGCGGCCGCCTCGGCCGGCGGGCTAGGCATGCTGCTTGCTCCCGTTGCTGAGGCCGGTCCGGCCCGGCGCATGGCCCTGGCTGGAGCCGTCGGCGAGGTCGCGGCCGCCCGGGTCATGGAGGGCCGCCTGGGTGAGCTGGCCGAGCCCTACCGCTCCGGACCGGCGGCCCGGCTGGCCAAGACGGCGCAGGCGCTCACCCTGACCGGGGCCGCCGCCCTCACGGTCGCCCGCCGGCACCAGCGACTCGGGCGAGTCGGGGCCGCCTTGGTCGTGGCCGGAGCCGCCGTCGAGGGCATCGCCGTCTTCCGGGCGGGAATGGAGTCGGCCCGCGACCCCACGTTTCACCGTCGCGCCACAGCGGCGCCGACTGGAGGAGAAGTCCGGACCAGGTGGCGTCGGTGGCCCCGCCACCAGCGCCCCACCGGTCACCCCGGCAGGGCGAGCCTAAGCAGCCAGCGCCACCCGCGGGTCGCTCACCGCATGGCGCACCCGGGGCGCCCGACCGCATGCTCGCTCGGCTGGACGACTGGCAACGTGCGCCTGCCCCTCCTGTCATCGCCCAGGTAGGCGACGCCACCGGCCCAGCCATCGCCGGAGGCTACCGTGGAGGCCCCCACTGATCAGTCGCATTCCGGGGATCTTCGTTCACGTGCCCACGGCGACATCCTCTTACAGGCTGCGCCGATAGGTGGGTCAGAGGCGGTGGTGAGGGTCGGGCTGGTGCGCTGTGGCCGGGGCGGGCGGCGCCTGCGGCTGAAGCCTGCCCGCCCCGGTCGATGTCACGGCCCAGCCATGCCCGGCGGGTGGTGATGGTCGCCGACCAACCGCTGGATCCGGTGGGCGAGGGTGGTGTCGTTACTGATGAACCGATCGGCGCTGTGGGTGGTGAGCGTAAGGGTCACCTTGTTCCAGCGGATGTCGATGTCAGGATGGTGGCTTGCGGTCTCGGCGGCGTCGGCCACTCGGTTGACGAACCGGGTCGCCGCCGGAAGTCGTCGTAGACGAAGTCTTGGCGATGACGTGTCGCCGGTGCGCTGCCAGGCCGCAGCTCCTGCAGGTTCTGGGTGAGGCGGCATTGTCGAAGATGCTGCCGCTCAGGTGGTCTCTGTCTCCTCCTTGACGGTGCGGCCCTCGGCCTCGACCCCGGCAGCCTCCGGCTCGCCGCGGTCGCGGAGCACGTCACGGATGAAGATGTCGTAGACGATCGCGCCCAGCACGCCGCCGACGAACGGCCCCACGATCGGCACCCAGAAATAGTTGTGGATGCCCGGTATGGCCACCTGGCCCCAGCCCGTGAACCACGCCAGCATGCGCGGGCCGAAGTCGCGGGCCGGGTTGATCGCGTAGCCGGCGTTGGCGCCGAAGGACATGCCGATGGCGGCCACGGCCAGGCCGACCAGCAGCGGAGCCAGGTTCGCGCGCGGGGGCTGGTTGCGCTCGTCGGTCAGTGCCAGGACGAACATCAGCAGGAACGCCGTGCCCACGATCTGGTCGATGAACGGCCAGATCATGTTCGAGTGGAAGTATGGTGCCGGGAAGGTGGCGAAGATGCTGAAGGTGGCGGTCGAGTCGGCGGAGCCGCCAAGGGCCCCCCGGGTGATGTTGTGGGCCGCCTCGTAGCTGGAGATGGCATTGTGGTAGACCAGGTAGACCAGGGCTGCCCCGACGAACGCGCCGACCAGTTGCGCGAGGATGTAGGGCACGACCTTTGCCCACGGGAAGTTGCGGCGTACCGCGAGCGACAAGGTCACGGCCGGGTTGATGTGGGCGCCGCTGATCCCGCCAGCCACGTAGACCCCGAAGGTGACGGCCATCGCCCACCCCCAGGTGATCAGCAGCCAGTCGCCGCTGGCGGCGAAGATTGCGGTGCCGCGGCCTGACTGGTTCAGCGCGGCGACCGCCATCGCGACCACGCCGTCGCCGAAGCAGATGAGCACGAAGGTGCCCAGGAACTCGGCCGACAGCTCACCCCAGATGGTCTGCCGCCAGCGAGGGCGAGCGCGGGCGGCTCCGGCTGTTCGTGTGGTGGCTGACATCTCACCACCCCTTTTCGTCTCTGGGACTGTGGGACTTTGGGATGCCTGCTCGGGCATGCGCGGGGTGGCCCGCGAATGCGGGTGAGGGCGAGTGGACAATGGCGGCATCGCCAAGTCTCGTCGCACGATAGAGTTGGGTGGTGACGCTGGAGCAACGACACTATGAGCGGCTGCTCGACTTCCGCACCGGGCTGCGCCGGTTCCTGCGCTGGAGCGCCGACCAGGCCGCCATGGCGGCCGTGACTCCAACCCAGCACCAGCTGCTGCTTGCGATCCGCGGGCATCCAGACCCAGCTGGCCCGACCATCCGGGAGATGGCGGGCTACCTGCTGGTGCGCCATCACAGCGCGGTCGAGTTGGTCGACCAGGCGGTGGCTGCCGGGCTGGTGGAGCGGCGCCAGGACGGCGACGATTTGCGGGCGGTGCGGCTTTGCCTCACCGCGGATGGGGCCGACCGTCTTGCCCGGCTGTCCGCTCTGCACCTGGAGGAGCTCAGGCGATTCGCGCCGCAACTCGAAGCGCTGTGGGACGGACTGGACATGTCCCTGTAGGTCGCGTCGGGTCGGGTGACCTACGACCCGGAACTGGGTTGCTTGGGTTGGTCAAGTTCGGCCAGTGTCCGCCGTACCTGGGCAGCGATGCGCTGGAGGTGGGGCAATGCGGCCATGCCAGCGACCGCCCCGAACACGAACCAGAACAAGAAGATGGCTTGCATCTCCTCTTCCTCCCCGACCACTCAATGGGTCGTATCGGGCCACGATGTTTGATCGTAGCACGGCAGCGGGATAGGGCTCGATGACGGCGACCCGGCGCCCGGCCAACACAAACGAAGGCACCCGTCGGGTCAGGGGCGGAGCCCGATTGTACCAACCACCGGTAGCCACCCGGTGCATCAGGCATGCGCAACCATCCAGCAGAGGTGCACCATGCCGGCCATTCCGCCATTCATCCGCGAGCCGCTCTGGGATCAGTTCGCCGCGCTCTTGCCCCAACCGCAAGCTACCCACCCACTCGGCTGT
>Ga0307416_100001091_pt1 | contig 14512 bp, 11 predicted proteins | sample DK1Cmetagenome_2_FD_203821 | JGI IMG/M metagenome (GOLD analysis project Ga0307416, IMG submission 203821) | Maize rhizosphere microbial communities from greenhouse at UC Davis, California, United States - DK15-C-3 | ecosystem: Host-associated > Plants > Roots > Rhizosphere > Soil | place...
GCACTCAGCGACAGTATGAGATCCTCGAGCGCGCCGCTACTGCAGCGCCCGTCGCCGGCGACCGGGAACGCTTATCCGATGTAGGCGCCACGATGATCGATGCTTCCCTGTGCGGCCTCGGTCAAACGGCGCCGACGGCGGTCTTGAGCGCGATCAAATTATGGCCGGAGATGTTTGAGAGACAAAAATGAAACCGGAAAGGATGAAAGCGGAAACAGTCCCTATTTCAGCTTTCAGATTTCCGCTTTCCAAGGTTTAACATTATGGCTGATCAGACACTAACGATTGACGGCGAGCCCGTTACAGTTCCTGATGGCACGACGATCCTCAAGGCGGCGGAAAAAACTGGGCGGCAGATTCCGACGATCTGCTATCACGATCATTGCACCGCCAATGGGCTCTGCCGGATCTGCGTGGTCGAAGTCGAGGGCGTAAGGCCGCTTGTGCCGGCGTGTCTGAGCCGGGTGAGCGACGATATGAAAGTCACCACCTCCAGCACGCGCGCCGAGCGCAGCCGCCGGACAATACTGGAGATGCTCGCCTCGGCCGTGGATCTCTCTGAGGCGCCGGAGATTCAAAAGTTTATCGACGCTTATGGCGCCGACACAGCGCGCTTTCCGGGTGCCGAGCGCCGCGAGTATCCGGTGCTTGACGACAACCCGATGTATCTCCGCGATTATTCCAAATGCATTTTGTGCTGGCGCTGCGTTCAGGTGTGCGCCGATGATGCGCAGTATACCTATGCGCTCAACTTCAAAGGGCGCGGCTTCGACACCGGTATCGCCACCTTCTTTGACAAGCCGATGCCTGAAACGACTTGCGTGTTTTGCGGCCAATGCGTCGGCGTCTGCCCCACCGGCGCGCTCAAGCCCAAGCGCGAGTCGCTGCTCGAGCAGGGCCTTTCCCTCGAGGAAATCATGCAGGCGACAAGGGGCGGAAAGAAACGCCGGAGGAAATCACCATGATTGCACCGGATCGCATCGTCCCGACCACCTGCCCCTACTGCGGCGTGGGATGCAATCTGGAGCTGCACATCAAGGACGATTTCGTTTACAAAGTAACCTCGCCGTTCAAAGCAGTGGTGAACCACGGCAACCTGTGTGTCAAAGGACGTTTCGGCTACGACTTCATTTACAACAAGGACCGGATAACCACGCCGCTCATTCGCAAGACTGCGCAGGAGCCCGGCAGGCGCACTCAGGCCTTCGACCGTGATCAGTGGCACGAGGTGTCCTGGGATGAGGCGCTTGATTATGCCGCGGGCCGGCTGGTGGAGATTTACCGGCGCGACGGCGCGGATGCGATGGCGGTCTACTGCTGCGCCAAGGCAACCAACGAGGACAACTATCTCCTGCAAAAACTGTTTCGCGCTCTGTTCCGCAGCAATAATGTCGATCACTGCACACGCTTGTGCCATGCGGGCTCGGTAGTGGCGCTGCAAATGGCGCTTGGCTCCTCGGCGATGAGCAACACCGCAGCGGAAGTCATTCACAGCGATGTTTTTCTCGTCACCGGTTCCAACACCGCAGAGACTCACCCCATTATTGCGCTGCAAATGAAAGCGGCGGTGGCCGCTCATGGTGCCAAGCTCATCGTCGTCGACCCGCGGCGGGTGGAGATGGTCAATTGGGCAACGCTTTGGCTGCCCGAGAAGCCCGGCACCGACGTGCCGCTCTTTTCCGCGATGGCGCATGTCATCATCAAGGAAGAACTTTATAACCGCGATTTCATTGACCGGCGCACCGAAGGTTTCGACGAGTTCGTCAGGTCGATGGAAAAATTCACCCCGGAGTACGCCGAATCGATTTCCGGTGTGGACCGCAATCTCATCGTCGAAGCCGCCCGGATGTATGCGACGGCAAAGAACGCCGCGATCTATTGGGCGCTGGGCATCCCCGAGCATTCACACGGAACCGACAATGCGATGTCGCTAATTCATCTCGCGCTGCTCACCGGCCACATCGGCCGCCAAGGCACCGGCCTTAATCCCTTGAGGGGCCAGAACAACGTCCAGGGTGCGTCGGATTCCGGCGCCATGCCATGGCATTATCCCGGGTATCAACGAGTGGACGATGAGATGGCGGCGAGTAAATTCGAGAAGATTTGGAACAGTGAGCCCGGCAGCCTGAACCGCAAGCTCGGGCTGACTACCACAGAAATCATGAGCGAGGTGGGACCGGGCGGTGTGCGGGCACTTCACATCATGGGCGAGAATCCGATGATGTCCGAGCCCAACCTGAATCACACGCGCCATAAGATGGAACAGTTGGAGTTCCTGGTCGCACAAGATTTGTTCATCAATGAGTCCGGCGCCTATGGCGATGTTTTTTTGCCGGCAGCTTCATGGGCGGAGAAGGAAGGGACGTATACCAACACCGACCGGCGCGTTCAGCGCGTGCGCAAGGCGCTGGACCCGCGCGGCCAATCCCGACCGGATTGGCAGATCATCTGTGATCTTGCAGAGCGCATCGAGAAAAAGCTGGGCCGCGCGCAGACCGCCTGTTGGTCCTACCAGAGTCCCGCCGAAGTGCTCGAAGAAATGGGCCGTGTGGTCGCTGAATACGCCGGCGTGAAATATTGGCGCATCGAAAATCAGGGGTTACAGACACCGGTCTGGGATGACAATCATCCCGGCACTCCCTATTTGTTCGCCGAGACTTTCCCCAGCGGCAAAGGTAAGTTTCACCCGCTCGAGTACGTGCCGTCCGTGGAAATGCCGGATGACGAATACCCCTTCATCCTCACCACCGGGCGCCTGCTCGAGCACTGGCACGGTGGCACGCTGACACGCCATTCGAAGCTCGACGAGCTGTATCCGGAAGCGCGCATTGAGATCAATCCCGCGGATGCCGCTCGCCTCAAGATCGAAGATGGACAGACGGTGCGGGTCTCGTCCCGGCGCGGTTCCATCGTTCTGCGCGCCTGGGTGACACAGCGGGCGACGGTGGGCGTGGTATTCATCCCCATGCATTTCGCCGAGGCTGCCGCCAATCTGCTCACCATCGACACTTTGGATCCCTTGGCCAAGATTCCCGAGTACAAAGCTTGCGCGGTGCGGGTCGTGCCGGCTACAGATGACCAACTAGTCAGGCCGGAGGGGAAAGTGCAAAGGGGTAGATATTGATCGGCCGAATTAACCAGCCGACTCGATGATCAGCGTAAGTTATCACGGACAGCTCTAATGCGCCGATCTGTACGATGGACAAGAATCTTCATAGTAGAGGCGCGAAGAGGGAGTTTGAAATAAAATCTCCGCGTACTCTGTGCCTCCGCCGTGAAATCGTTTACGGCGTGCCCTAGAGACCTATGACCGAAGCTCTGCAGTCTTATCATCAGGCGCGGATCTTACGCCACCACGGTGTCAACAACGGCAAAACGAAAAAGAAAATGGCGACGGCCGTGATCACGCCCGATATCGGCCGATTCAAAAAAATCATCAACGAGCCTTGCGACATAATCAGACTCTGCCGCAACGCGTTTTCCGCCATATCGCCGAGAACCAGCGCCAGTACCAGCGGCGCCAGCGGATAGTCGAGTTTCTTGAAAACATAGCCGATCACGCCGAAGATCAGCATGTACCAGATGTCGATCATGCTGTTGTGCACGGCGTAAGAGCCCACCGCACAGATAACAACAATGAGCGGCGTGAGAATCGCAAACGGGATGCGCAGGATGGCCGCGAAGAACGGCACGAACGCCAGCACGATCAGGACGCCGATTACATTTCCCGTGTACATGCTGGCAATCAGGCCCCAAACAAAGTCAGGGTTATCGACGAAAAGCATCGGCCCAGGCTGGAGGCCCCAAATGATCAATCCCCCGAGCATGACCGCTGCGGTTGGCGAACCCGGGATGCCAAGAGTGATCATCGGCAGCATCGCCGCAACGCCGGCAGCATGGGCGGCGGTTTCAGGGGCGACAATGCCTTCGAGTTCACCCTTGCCGAAGCGCTCTGGATGCTTTGAGAAGCGCTTGGCAAAGGCATAGCTCATGAACGACGCCGGGGTGGCGCCACCCGGCTTAAAACCCATCCAGAACCCGATGATGGAACTGCGTACAAATGTGCGGTAAAAGCGCGGCAACACCTTCCAGGTGTCGAGCACGACGCGCATATTCATATCGGTCTTGGCGCCTTGAAAGCGCAGCCCCTCTTCGACGCTGAGCAAAATCTCGCCGATGCCGAATAGACCGATGACGGCAATGATGAAGTCAAACCCCTTCATTAAATCGGTGAAACCGAAGGTAAGCCTGAGCTGGCCGGTCACGATATCGAGCCCGACCGTGGAAAGTATGAAGCCGATGAGAATCGTCGCTAAGGACTTGAGCGGATTACCCCCGCCGAGGCCGACGAAACTCGAAAATGTCAGAAGCTGGATGGCGAAAAACTCGGGCGGCCCGAACTTCAGCGCAACCTCGGCGAGAAGCGGCGCAAAAAACGTGATCAGCACGATCGAAAAGAAGGCACCGACAAACGATGAAGTGAATGCGGCTGTAAGCGCCTCGCCGCTCTTGCCGTCCTTAGCCAACGGATAGCCGTCGAACGTCGTTGCCACCGACCACGGCTCGCCCGGAATATTGAAAAGCACCGACGTGATCGCGCCGCCGAACAAAGCCCCCCAGTAAATACAGGTGAGCAGGATGATCGCGGACGTTGGAGGCATCGTGAAAGTCAGCGGCAGCAGAATCGCCACACCGTTGGCGCCTCCGAGGCCGGGCAGTACGCCAATGATGGTGCCGAGCAAGATGCCCACCACCGCCATAAAAAGATTAAAAGGCGTTATCGCAACCTGGAAGCCAAGGAAAAGATTCTCGAGTCCCACAAATCAGTACCCGAACCAACTCTCGACCGGTCCTTTGGGCATAGGCACCAGAAACCAGGTCTCGAAAATCAGGAATGTGATGACGGGTATTGATGTGGCGAGCGCAATGACGGTTCGCCAATCGTGACCACCGACCCAGCGCATGTAAAACCCGAGATAAAGACCCGCCGCGACATACAGCCCGAGCCCGGACCATGGGCCCGGCGGATCGGTTATGAGAACGAATCCGGCCAGAGGTCCGAGAACTTTGAGAACCGGAATCAACCGCTCCCGGTTAACGAAAGGTTCTTGCGATCGCCTGCGCAGGGCCTGCACGAACAAAACGATGCTGACGATCGCCAGCAGGATCGCCAACCAAAACGGGAAAAAACCGCTTTCAGGGCCTTCACTGCCCCAACCGGCGCCCAGCCGCAGGGCTTCGTAAATCACTGCTGCGCTCAAAAGCATCAGCAGCGCGGCAGTCATGCTATCAACAGCGCGCATTCTACTTCTTGACCAAACCGCCTTTCGTCATCAATTCCTTGTGGAGTTTGTCATTCTCTTCCACCCATTTGACATATTCGCTGCCGGTGGCAAAGGCCGGTTTAAGAGCCCCCTTCTGTAAATAATCCTGAAAGTCTTTGGTCTCGAAGATTTTCTTCAGAAGGCCGATGTGCCATTCAAGCGCTTCCTTGGGCATATCGGGAGGGCCGAAGATACCCCGGAGCATGTTGTACGAGATATTGGCGCCGAGCGCCTCTTTGATTGTCGGGACTTCGCTCCATTCTTTATCAGGGATACGCTCCGGATCGAACACCGCGAGCGGCCGGACACGTTTTGCCTTCCAGTTGCTTACGCATTCGGCCGGGTTATTGACGGTTGAGTCGATATGATTGCCGACCAGATTGGTGCAAACCTCACCGCCCCCTTTAAAGGGCACATAAGTGAACTTCACCCCCTGGCTTTGCTCCAGCAGGACCGTGATGATCTGATCTTCCTGTTTGGATCCGGTGCCGCCCATCTTCATGCCCGGTTTCTGCTTCACAGCGCCTATGTAGTCTTTGGCGCTCTTGTAGGGTGTTTCGGCGTTCACCCAAAGGATGAAACGGTCAAGCGCCATGCGGGCAACCGGCGTAAAATCGCGCCAGCTAAATGGCGTCCCGGTGGCCAGCGGCGTGGTGAAAAGGTTTGACAAGGTAATGATAATCGTGTGCGCGTCGCCTTTCTTTTCCTTCACGTGCAAAAAACCTTCGGCGCCGGCACCGCCGGATTTATTGACCACGATGAAAGGTCGTGGCGAGAGTTTGTGTTTATCGCCGATGCCGGCCATCAAACGCGCCATTTGATCGGCGCCGCCACCGGTGCCGGCCGGTATCACAAATTCAATTGGCTTGGTGGGCTCCCAAGCGATGGCTATGGATTGTCCAAGAAGAAGCTGAATGACGAAAGCCGTGGAGATCACAGTACCCAAGCCACTGGAAAGCTTCATATAACCCCCTTTTTCTGGTTCAGCGCAGCATTCGTTTACGCCTCCGGTTGTGCTTTTACAAGCTGTCACATTTCGCTGGCTTTGACGAGTAGGGCTAAATCAAAATTCCAGGTGTCAGTCAAGCCATCGACCATGAGAAATGCTGACAAAAAGGATCACACAAACCATCAGGTTCTGACGAAAACACCTCTGCCGTCTTGATCAGCGCCGTTCCGATTCTGCTCCCTATTTCGAGATCTTTAGGCTGAAACGAGATTCCCGGTCGATGCCGCTCGCCAATCAACACGCGCGCAGACTCCAGCGCAATGTAAGCGAATTTCAGCGATGAAGCGGTTTCACGATTGTCTTTTCTGTTTCGATCCAATAACGTCCTGTTACCCGCGGCGGCAAAAAGCGAGCTATGGTATCTCATGAAGCGCTTTTGTGAACAGAGAATTTCACGCATTATTTTTGCTGCGGCAGTTCTCATCAGCACCCTCTTAGGTCTTACCCGTTCGGCTGAATCTTCTTGTCGCGATCCGGAAGTTGCGGGCGGGTTCGGATCCTTCGCTTATGCGGCCAATGTTGACGCTACGATTCAGTACTTCGGCCATAATTTCTTTCTCATCACCACGAGCAAGGGAACGCGCATTGTCACCGACCCTCTGGGACCCGGCTGGTATCCCAACCCGAACGTTGTCGCAGACGTTGTCACCGTCGGTAAAGAGCAGTTTAATCACAATGCGGTTCAGATCGTTCTAGGCAATCCGGTGATTTTGCGCGGGCTCAAAAACTATGGGGCGGGCTGGAATACCATCAGCACGAGCATTAAGGACGCTTTCATTTACAACGTGCCGATTCATCAGAACGCTGAATTTATCCAGGGCATTCATGGCTCGGCCTTCGTTTTTGATTTGGGAGCTTTGTGTATCGCGCACCTCGGTGACTTGAGCCAGACGCTAAACGATCAGCAGATTAAAGCGTTCGGCAAAGTGGATGTGGCGCTCACACCCATAGGCGGCCGGCGAACGATGGATCCGCAACTCGCTCGCGAAGTCCTGGCTCAGCTCAAACCAAAGATCGCTATTCCGATGCATCATCGCGACAATCCGTCTCTCGTACAACAGTTTAGCGCGGGCATGAGAATGCAGGTATTGCCGGGCGACACGCTGACCTTGAGCAAAAGCTCGCTACCGCAGGCGACTGAAATCAAAGTGCTGCAACCGCGCGGCGCCATGAGTTATCAGTAACTCTCGTGTAAGAACGTGGTCGGTTCGTGAGCATGACGGTCCGATGGGGCGAAGATCACACCCGAGGTCTCATCGTTACACTTCAGGCAATGCTCCGATCTTTCGCTTGGCTGATTTTCCTACGGCAACCAAAAACATCACGCTCTTTCCGGCGGCATCGGGCGAGAAAAATTCGCTCACATCGTCGTCGAAGAACGTCAGCCCGGAGGCGCCGAGGCGTTGCGCATAAGCGCCAAGATAGACTTTTCCGCCCATGGTAGCCGCCTCGAGCTGCGCGGCGCGATAGCCGCGATTGCCGTAACGCTCGAGGATGCGATGCAAATCAGCCAGAAAGTAAATATTTACGCTACAATCGGCCGGGATCTCCTGACCGAGGCCGAGGTAGCCGGCGTCGCGGCGAAAATCACCCGGCTTCAATAGCTCGAGTGTGCGTTCCTGGCGACCAAAGACATAGGCGCCGGGGGGCAGACCTTCCACCGCATTAACAATCAGGTAAAGATCATTAAGCGTTTCTTCCGCATCGAGCAAATCGGTCGATACGCCGCGCGTCGCGCGATCGAGCATGCTCGAAAGTTGAGCAAACGTAATCGGATCGCGCGAAAATTCGCGCGTCGAGCCGCGCCGGGTTATCACCTCTTCAATGGAGTCTTTGGGTAGTCCCTGATCACCGAGTAACTGGAGCGGGAAAAGCCGATCTTTGCTCTTGCCTTGATCCTTTGTAGTTTCATTATCCCAATCTTGACGCCTACGCCAGGTTGCAACCTCCGCGCCGCTTTGTAGCGAGGATGCCTCGTGCATCCGCCTCATCGCGGGATAATCGATTTCTAAGTTGGACAGAGGAGTAGTTTCAAATACTACCGGCTCGACCCGTAACGAGAGTGTTGTCTTTTTCTCTGCCGAACGGCCCAGCGCCACCAAAGAAAGGGGCGCCTCCCGCTGTGGGTCCAAGGCCAAAAGCTGGTTCACTGTAGCATCGACGAACCCCAGGACCACCTTTGCCGGAAGATTGCGGGCCGCCGCGGCGGCAAGCAGATTGGCCAGTATGGTTCCATTGTCCCAATAACAGTGTCGATACGCCCGGGCCTGATATTTCCAGGCGTTGCGCCAGAAGGTCGAGGCGTTAACTATGACGCAGGAGGCTTGTGAAATCGCCGGTTCCTCGCCGCTGGCATTCACCAGGACGGATTGATAATCACCCTGGCGCAATCGCCGCAGTGAAAAATCTTGCGGGCTGAAGTGGTAAACTCCCGCATCCAGCCCGTCGAGATCACCGCAGACAACATACAAATCGATGTGATAAAGCGCGCCGGTGCACGCCGCGGCGCGAAACAACATCTCTCCTCCGGCATACTTTCTCCGTCTGGTGATACCGGCGGAGAAATAAAGGATTTCCGCCAGCGTTTGCAGACTGATCCGGACTTCGCTGGTCGCTACGTCTGCAATGGTTGAAATCGCCGTAAGCGCAGGCACTCCCGAAGATGATAAGTTTTGCGGTAGAGGAATAGCCGGCAGATTTGAATAGATCTTAAAAGCCAGGGGCTGGTTGTCCCAATCCAAGTAATGCGGCTTGGCCCGGATACTGTGGTACGAGTGTTTGGTCGCGTCATGATACGCCCATGCGGCTTCAGTCTGAAAATTTTGCATCGAAACTCCTTCAGCGGTTAGTTCATCAGCGGATATCCGGTCCACTTCCCCGAGTAGCTCGATCTGTTTACTCGTAACAAGTGCATCGATGCGGCGCTAGCGATCAGAGTTCGATTGGCGCAATGATTTACTCACAGCAGGGCTCTGGTGTAAATCCTCCGGCGAAGCTAGATGATCGATTCTTGCGTGTAACTCGTGCCGCCGTCGGTTACCGTCGGCGGGCGAAAACGAGCACGGCATTATGGATTGGTGTGTGGATCGTGCTTGGGCTAGTGCTGCTTTATGGAGACAGCCATGGTGGAATCGTAGTCGTTGTCTCTTCGCCGTGATGCCTCGATTATTGCTGGCAAGAGGGACAATAAAACGCGCTGCGATTACCGATTGCAACCCGCTTGATAATACATTTGCAGGCTCTGCATTTTTCCCCTTCCCGGTCGTAAACGCGAAGGTAAGTTTGAAACTCGCCGCGCTGGTCGTCGGCAGTGCGATAATCTGAGAACGATGTGCCGCACCAGCGAATCGCTTGTTGCAGCAAATCGGGAACCGCCTGCGCCATTGCGTATACCTGTTTCCGTGTCAGGCGAGATGCCCGGGTAGTGGGCTTGACGCCGACACTGGCCAAGATCTCGTTGGCATAGATATTCCCGAGCCCGCCGATGATTCGTTGGTCGAGCAATAAGTCCCGAATGCGCCGGTCAGAAGAGCGCGTGTGGCGAAAAAGATATTCGCCGGTCAAATCTGGATCGAAGGGATCGATACCGAGCAGACTCAACTGCGGCAGCTCGTGCAGAACTTGTTTGCGTGTTACCAGGGCAAGGCCGAAACGACGCGGATCATGATAACGCAGCTGGCCACCGCCAGCCAGATGCACGATGATGTGATCGTGTTTCCGACGGGGCGCATCGGCTCCGACACAGATAAGCTTGCCGGACATACCGAGATGAAACACCCAAACTAATCCGTCCGACAACGAAATCAGAATGTATTTAGCGGCGCGACGAATCTCGTGTATCTTCTTCCCGGCAAGTCCTGCCAGAGCGACCTCATTGACGCGCACGCGCAAGCGCGACTCCAGTATCTCAACTCGCTCGATGGTCCGTTGGAGCAGATGAGGCCGCAGACTCCGGCATACAGTTTCGACTTCGGGCAGTTCAGGCATACACTTCAGCAATCAATCTGAGGCTTATTATAATCCGCCGGTTGGCCGCTCAGCAGATGGCTCGCCGCCAAAGCGTGCGTCAGATTTATGAAGTTGTCGATGCTTAGCGTTTCACCGCGGCGCTGCGGATCAATATTTTGCGAGCGCAGAAACTCCTCGACTTCGTCTCTGCCCGACTTTAACCACTTGCCCATGACATTGCCGAGAGTCTTGCGCCGTTGGCCAAACGCCGCGCGCAGCAACCCGCGCAGGACGGTCATCTCCTCCGGAGGGATGCGGGCTCGCGGGTAAAGTTCCATTTCAAGCACAGTGGACCGCACCTTCGGCTGGGGAAAAAACGCTTCCGGCGATACCTGCAACTTTTTCGTCACCCGCCCGTGAATCTGGCACCACACAGATAATGTTCCGTAGGTTTTTGCCCCGGGCGCGCTGGCGATTCGATCAGCGACTTCTTTCTGCACCATCAAGACAATCGAAGAAAAGTAAGCCCGCAATTCAAGCACCCTGAAAAGCACCGGCGTGGAAATACTGTACGGCAGATTGCCGATCAGCTTGATTTTATCCTTGGGCAGTATTTCTGCCAGCGGCACTTTGAGGATGTCCCCGGAGATCAGGTGAAATTTTGGATGGGCAATTAGATCGCTTTCTTGCAATCGCCCGATCAGAAAAGGATCCACCTCGACTGCCCACACTCCTGCCGCTCGGTCAACCAAGCGACGGGTGAGGGCTCCCAACCCTGGCCCGATCTCCAGCACTAAATCATCCGTTTTAAGCGCGAGAAGATCAACAATGGCTTCGAGCACATGCTCATGGACCAAAAAGTTTTGGCCCAGCCGTTTTCTCGGTCTGAACTCGGATTCACGCAACGCCGCGCGCACTTCCTGGTACAGGGTCGCCATGATCTTATCAACCCGTCGCCGTTCGAGCCTGGAAAGTCCCGAACTACAAGGTTAGATCGGCATCGGCGTTAAGAGCGAAGTCGTCCCGGCGGCCTCGATTAATCCAGTGATGTCCGGTGAGGGCTATCATCGCCGCATTGTCGGTGCAAAATTTCGCAGAAGGAAAGTAAACTTGCAAATTCTTGGTGGTCGCGCTCTCGTTGATCTTTTCGCGTAACCGGCTATTCGCCGCCACCCCCCCCGCTAGCACGATGCGGTTGACCTTGTGGGCAATGGCCGCGTTAACCGTCGGATTGATCAACATATCGACCACTGCTTCCTGGAAGCTCGCCGCGATGTCCGGCACGTGTGCCTTCCAAGATTGCTGATCTTGCGCTTTGAGATACTGCAAGACCGAGGTTTTGATACCGCTAAAGCTGAAGTCATAAGGGCTCGTTTTCAACCGCGCGCGTGGAAATCTGATTGCGTTTCTGTCACCGTTTTTGGCCAGACTATCGATTACCCGCCCGCCCGGATAGCCCAGCCCCATCATTTTTGCCACCTTGTCGTAAGCCTCGCCGGCAGCGTCATCACGGGTACTGCCTAAGTAGAGATAATCGCCGAGATTCTGTACACAGTAAAGAAGGGTGTGTCCCCCTGAAGCAAGCAGAGCAATATATGGAAACGGCACTTCATGCTCGAGGTGAATCGCTAGCAGGTGTGCTTCAAGGTGATTCACTCCGACGTAAGGCAAGCCCCAGCGAAACGCCATGCCTTTGGCAACCGCCAAACCGACTAGGAGCGAGCCGACCAGTCCGGGGCCGCGAGTCACCGCAATGCCGCTCAGATCTTTGAGGTTCGCACCGGCTTTTCCTAGGGCGGCATCGATGATCGGCAGGATATTCCTTATGTGCTGGCGCGAGGCAAGCTCCGGCACGACGCCGCCATAAGCACCGTGGATTTGGTCCTGTGACGATACCACATTTGCCAAAATCGTCCGGCCATCGAGCAGAACCGCGGCAGCGGTGTCATCACAGGAAGTCTCAATGCCAAGAACTAACATGGAATATTCATCAGCGTGGGGCCGGCTCGGTTCCGTATTGCTTGTGGGATAGGGCTTCGGCCGCGGTGCGATTGTCGGGATTGATTGCCAGAGCCTTAGCATAACTTTCTTCAGCGCGTTCAGTCATGCCAAGGGCACGAAAGTTTTCGCCTTTAAGAGCGTAGACTTCCGACAACCAAAACGGCTCCGCGCCCAGACGAGATTCCGCAACGTCAAGAAAGTTAAGCGAGTCTTGGTAGTGCTTGAGACCGAACTGAGTTTTGGCCAACAAAAAATGACCATAGGCGTTGGTGGAATCAATCGCGATGGCGCGCTCCAGGCGGCTCAGTGCCTTACCGTACTCGCCGCTGTCCAATAGCTTTCGTGCTTCTTCGGACAAGCGCAGAGATGCGGCTCGTTGCGGCGGTGTTCCAGGAATGATCTTGGCTAACAGTGAGCTGTCGTCGACCAACGGCGGTTTGGCCGGCGTAAGAGGTTCAGAGGGCCCGATCGGTGGCGGCGCCTCCTTCGAATTCGTTATAGATGGCTGCACTTTCTCGTTTGTCTTAAGATCCTGCTCGCGAATTTTCGGGTCGGGGGGGATCGACCTGCTACTGAGCTCCGAGCCTGGCGCAGAAGTCGGCGGACTGGGGATTGGCGCTGGCTCGGGCTGAGGTTTAGCCGCCGCACTCGGAACAGGGCGACGATAAGGCCGCTGCGGCGCACAGCTCTGGACAGCCAAGATGCACAAACCAAGGACAATCGCGATTGCCGATTGTGGTCGCCGCTTTTCTGGCTGATACGATCTATTTGAGCCGAGCATCATTCTAAACGAGGAACTTGCATCTGCTCTCCCGGATGCAAAGCGCATGTGACCGACGGTTCTTCGCCCTCGATAAAAGCTTCACGGATTACGGAGGTACAGCTTGGCGTAGCAAGCTGGCCGCTGATCGGATCGACGTCGACAAACTTGATCCCTGGAGGCGCTACAAAATCCGTCACAGGAGTTCCGGCGGTGGCGCGGATCATGAAATCGGTCCAGATGGGCAGCGCAGCCTGAGAACCGGAGAGACCGAGTTTACTTTGGTTATCGAATCCCACCCATACCACCGTTAATAGATCGGGAGTGTAGCCGACGAACCAGGCATCCTTATAGTCATTGGTCGTTCCGGTCTTGCCGGCGGCCGGCCGCATAAATCCAGCGCGCCGCGCGCTGTCCGCCGTACCTCGATCGAGCACGCCTTTGAGTAGATGATTGATTAAAAACGCCATTTGGGCCGAGACGATTTTTTCAACCCGGACATCGCGTTTCTCCAGCACCCGCGCGTCAGGGGCCAGAACCTGTTTGACAGTTAATGGCCTGGTGCGGACGCCGTTGTTGGCTAAGGTGGAGAAAGCCACCGCTACTTCAAGCGGGGTCACTTCCGCCGCACCCAATGCTAATGACGGCACGGCGGGTAACGAGCTCTGAATGCCGAGACGCTGCGCCAAGTCACGGACGCGCCGGATACCCACCTCGCGGGCGATCCGAGCGGTTGCCGAGTTGAGCGATTTTTCCAGCGCCCGCCGAACCGTCACAGTACCGAAAAACTCGTCGTTGTAATTACCAGGCTTCCATTCCTGCCGATCGTATTCCCAGGTAAACGGAGAGTCATCTACCTTGGTCATCGCGGTAAACTTCCGACCGTTCTCCGCTCCATACATGAGCGCTGCCAGATAGACGAATGGCTTGAAGATCGAGCCCGGTTGGCGCTTGGCTTGGAAGACGCGATTGAACTGAGACTTCTGGTAATTGCGACCACCGGCCATTGCTTTGATCTCCCCGGTTTGCGGGCGGATCACGACGACCGCTCCTTCAAGGCTGTCCTCTTGACCTCGGCGGCGCAAGGCCGGATATTTTGCTTCCAACCGTTTCAGTCCCTCCGACAGCGATCGTTCGGCGAGCCTTTGCAGATGCAGATCCAGGCTGGTAAAGATCCGCAGTCCTTCGGTGGTCAGCACATCATTAGAATAGTTTTCTGCTAGCTCGCGCCGGAGGAAATCGACGTAATACGGGGCATCATTAGTGACTTTGACCAGCTCCCGGTGCGGCAATGTTTCACGGAGCGAGGCCTCGTACTGCCGCCGTGTGATGATTTTGTCGTCAAGCAACTTAGCCAGAACTACATTTCGGCGCCTGGTCGCCGCTTCCACGTTGCGATAGGGAGAGTAATTATTCGGCCCGCGGATGAGTCCCGCCAGCAGCGCCATTTCACCGGCGCTCAATTCGGTC
>Ga0307416_100001092_pt1 | contig 14502 bp, 14 predicted proteins | sample DK1Cmetagenome_2_FD_203821 | JGI IMG/M metagenome (GOLD analysis project Ga0307416, IMG submission 203821) | Maize rhizosphere microbial communities from greenhouse at UC Davis, California, United States - DK15-C-3 | ecosystem: Host-associated > Plants > Roots > Rhizosphere > Soil | place...
ATCCTATGGCGCCTGTCACGGCCCGGAGGCGCCAACAACTTTGCGATAAGACGCTTGGGCCGCGTTCCGCATTGTCGAACGGCAGGCAGGCGCCTCCGGAAGGGCAAGGGACGTTCGGTCGTCGTCAGAAGGCCGGGCTGACGCGCGTTCGACATGATCGCAATCGGGCGGCGGGTCTGAGACACCCGTTTCGGGGCCGCCCGCACGACCGGCCCTGAACGGACCCTGTGCTACACTCCGCGCCGGTCCGGAGCCCAGTTCCGAGCCGTCAGTCACGCGAACGCCCGTCGGCCGGGGCCGAACGGAGCACACACGCGGACCGTTCCCACCGGGCGGTGCCGGCCAAGGACAGAGGCCGGTCCCCGGGGATCAGCGAGGGTCCGCGGAGGAACCAACCGACAGGAGGTCGCCCATCATGCCGTCCGTCTCCATGCGGCAACTGCTCGAGGCCGGGGTCCACTTCGGCCATCAGACCCGCCGCTGGAACCCCAAGATGCGCCCGTACATCTTCGCGGAGCGCAACGGGATCCACATCATCGACCTGGCCCAGACGGTCCAGCGCCTTGACGTCGCTCTCGAGGCGGTCCGCGAGACCGTCGCGCGCGGCGAGCAGGTGCTGTTCGTCGGCACCAAGAAGCAGGCCCAGGAGCCGATCCTGGCCGAGGCGACTCGCGCCAATCAGCCGTTCGTCAACCGCCGTTGGCTGGGCGGCATGCTCACCAACTTCACGACCATCAAGAAGCGCATCGGCCTGCTCGAGCAGCTCGAGGCGCGCCAGGGGGCCGGCGACTTCGAGCGCATGACCAAGAAGGAAGCGGCCAAGCTGACCGAGGAGATGATCAAGCTCCAGGCGACGGTCGGCGGGATGCGCAAGATGAAGCGCCTGCCCGGCGCCATCTTCGTCATCGACCCGCATCGCGAGCGTATCGCCGTCACCGAGGCGAACAAGCTCGAGATCCCGGTCGTGGGCACGGGCGACACGAACGTCGACCCCGACGAGCTCGACTTCATCATCCCCGCCAACGACGACGCCATCCGGTCGATCCGACTGCTGTGCACGCTGGTCGCCGAGGCGGCCATCGAGGGCGCCCAGGAGCGGGCCAACCGTGCCGCCAGCGAGCCCGAGGTGTTCGAACCCGCCCCCACCGAGGAGGGCGAGGAGGATGCCGCCGGCGCCAGCGACGAGCTCGTCGCCGCTCTGGCCGGTGGGGCCGCCCTGACGTTCGAGCCTGATGCCGACGACGACGATCTGCTGCCGGGCGACCGCGTGGCGCGAGCCGAGGCCGCCGTCGCCGAGGCCGCCGAGGCCGAGGCGACCCCAGAGGAGATCGCGGCGGAACTGGCGCGCGAGGCCGCCGAGAAGGCCGAGGCCGACACCCCCGCATGAGCGACCGGCGGTCGCCGCGACCGCCGACCATCACCACGGACCACCAGCACACCCCGCGAGCGCCGGACGCGCCCGCTCAGCGAAAACGAACAGGAGCACACCCACCCATGGCGGATATCTCGGCCGAGCTGGTCAAGGAACTGCGCGACCGCACCGGTGCCGGGTTCATGGACTGCAAGAAGGCCCTGACCGAGGCCGACGGCGATCTCGACAAGGCGGTCGCCATCCTGCGCGAGCGCGGGCTGGCGGCGGCTGCGAAGAAGTCGGGCCGCGAGGCACGCGAAGGCCTCGTCTCGAGTTACATCCACACCGGCGGGCGGGTCGGCGTCCTGATCGAGGTCAACTGTGAGACCGACTTCGTGGCTCGTACGGATGAATTCCAGAAGCTCGTGAAGGATCTCGCCGTTCAGGTCGCCGGACTCGCCCCGCTGTACGTCGACCAGGCATCGATCCCGCCGGATGAGCTCCAGGCCAGGAAGGCCGAGCTGCGCGCGGACGAGTCGGTGCAGAAGAAGCCCGAGAGCATCCGCGACCAGATCGTCGAGGGCCAGTTGAAGAAATGGTTCGCCCAGGTCTGTCTGGTCGACCAGCCCTTCCGTGACGAGGAGCGGACCGTCGGTGAGCTGATCACCGAGAAGGTCGCCACGATCGGCGAGAACATCGTCGTGCGCCGGTTCACCCGCTACGCGCTCGGGGAGGAGCTGTGAGCGAGTCGGCGCCCGCCGCGGTGGTCGAGGATCGGGGCGTCAAGTACGGCCGGATCCTGCTCAAGCTGTCCGGCGAGGCGCTGCTGGGCGACCGTCCGTACGGCGTCGACCCCGCGTTCTGCGCGTTCATCGCCGACCAGGTCAAACGTGTCCACGACCGGGGCGTCCAGGTCGGCATCGTCGTGGGTGGCGGCAACATCTTCCGCGGCATGGCGGCGGCGGCGCGCGGGATGGACCGCGCGACCGGCGACTACATCGGCATGCTCGCCACGGTCATGAACGGCCTCGCGCTGCAGGACGCGCTCGAGACCGTCGGCGTCGCCACCAGGGTCATGACGGCCATCGCGATGAACGAGGTGGCCGAGCCGTACATCCGCCGTCGGGCCATCCGCCACCTGGAGAAGGGCCGGGTCGCGATCTTCGTCGCCGGCACCGGCAACCCGTATTTCACGACGGACACCGCCGCGGCCCTCCGCGCCGTCGAGATCAACGCCGAGGTGCTTCTCAAGGCAACCAAGGTCGACGGCGTCTACGACAAGGACCCGATGACGAATGACGGGGCCCGCAGGTACGCTCACCTCGATTACGCCGACCTCCTCCGAGATCAGCTCAAGGTCATGGACGCGGCCGCGGTCAGCCTGTGCATGGAGAACGACCTCCCCATCATCGTGTTCGACCTGAACCAGCCCGACAACGTCACGAAGGTCGCGACCGGCGAGCCGGTCGGGACGCTCATCTCGAGCGGAGGACCATCCGCATGAGCACCGAAACCATCACCGACGCCGATCAGAAGATGGCCCGCGCCGTCGACGCGATGGAGCGCGATTTCGGGGCCGTCCGGACCGGCCGCGCCTCGACCGCGCTCGTGGAGCGGATCCTGGTCGACTACTACGGGACGCAGACGCCGCTCAACCAGCTCGCCGGGATCAGCGTGCCGGAGCCGCATCAGATCGTCATCCAGCCGTGGGACCGGAGCGTCCTCGGCGCGATCGAGAAGGCGATCACGAAGAGCGACATCGGCCTCGTCCCCAATGTCGACGGCACCGTCGTGCGCCTCAACATCCCGCCGCTGACCGAGGAACGTCGCAAGGACCTCGTGCGGGTCGTCCACAAGCGCATGGAGGAGGCGCGCGTGGAGATCCGCAACATCCGACGGGACGCCAACGACCAGCTCAAGCGCGAGGAGCGCGACGGCACGGTCGGGACGGACGAGTCGCATCGCCAGTCCGACACGCTCCAGAAGACGACCGACCGACACATCGCCGAGGTCGACCGCCGGGGTGCGGCCAAGGAGCAGGAGGTCCTCGAGGTCTAAGTGGCCCGCGCACCGCTGGCCCGACCCACCGACGCCCCGCCGATCGCGCACGAGCAGGTCGAGGACGATCAGGCGTTCCTGCCCGCCGAGGACCTGCCGCGGCACGTCGCGATCATCATGGACGGCAATCGGCGCTGGGCCCGCCAACACGACAAGCCCGAGATCGAGGGCCACGCCGCCGGGGTCGAGGCCATCCGCGAGCTGCTCAAGCACGCCGTCCGGCGCGGGGTCCCGGTGATGACGCTGTACGCGTTCAGCCGCGAGAACTGGGCGCGCTCCGACGACGAGGTCATCGGGCTGTTCGGTCTGCTCGAGGCCGCGATCCGCAGCGAGACCAACGAGCTCCGCCGTGAAGGCGTCCGCATCCGCCTGCTCGGACGGCTCGACGAGCTGCCCGACGACACCCGCCGCTCGATCGGCGAGGCACTCGACGCGACCGCCGGCGGCGAGCGGCTCATCCTCAACGTCGCGTTCAACTACGCCGGGCGGACCGAGCTGGTCGATGCGGTGCGGCGGCTCGTGGCGGCCGGCACGCCGCCCGAGTCGATCGACGAGGCGACGGTCGGCGCCGCGCTCTATACCGCCGGCCTGCCGGATCCCGATCTCGTCATCCGGACCGGCGGCGAGCAGCGGCTCTCGAACTTCCTCATCTGGCAATCGGCCTACGCGGAGTTCTACTTCTGCGACGCCCTGTGGCCCGACTTCGGCCCCGCGGCGTTCGACCAGGCGCTGATCGAGTTCGCCCGTCGGCATCGACGCTACGGGCGGTAGGCCGGGGTGCGCCAGCGCGCGACCAGCGCCGCCGTCCTGGTCCCGCTGCTCCTCGTCGTCATCGCGCTCGGCGGCTTCGCCGTGTCGATCGCGATCGCGCTCATCACCCTGCTCGCTGCGCGGGAAGCCTTTGCGCTCCTGCGAGTCGCTGGCCATCCCGCCCTTCCGGCCCTCGGCGCCGTGTTGGCCCTCACCGTCATCCTCGACGCGACGTTCCCGGGCGTCCTCGAGGGCAGCGGATTGCTCCTCATCGCGGTCGGCGTGGTGCTGAGCGCCGTCGCGGCGTTCACACGGCAGGACCCGCGCGACGGCATCGCCACGTGGATGGCCACCGTCTTCGGCGCCGTCTACGTCAGCCTGCTGGCGTTCGTCGTGCGGCTCGGCCACGCCGGACCGCCGATCCCGTCGGGCGCACCGCTCGAGGTGCTCGGCGCGGAGCGCGGTTGGATCGTGCTGTTGATCCTCGCGGTGTGGTCGTACGACACGGGCGCGTACCTGGTCGGCCGACGGTTCGGCCGTGAGCGGTTCCTGACCCACATCTCGCCGTCGAAGACGTACGCCGGGCTCGTCGGTGGCGTCCTGGCGACGACGGTGGTCGTCGGACTGCTGCTCGCCGGCCTCGGCCAGACGCCCATCCACGCGGTGCTGCTCGGACCGCTGGCCGCCCTCGCCGCCCAGGCCGGCGACCTTGCCGAATCGATGCTCAAGCGCGCGGCCGGCGCCAAGGATTCGGGGACATTGATCCCCGGTCATGGCGGCATGCTCGACCGCGTGGACTCGTTCCTGTTCGCCGCCCCGATCGTGACCCTGTATGTCGTCGCCCTCATCGCCTGAGCCGCGCGGCGTCGCGCTCCTCGGATCGACCGGCTCCATCGGGAGCCAGGCGGTCGAGGTCCTCGCCGCGCACCCGGAGCTGTTCCGCGTCGTCGCGCTGGCCACGGGCTCGAATGCAGATGCCCTCCAGGAGCAGGCCGCACGGCTGCGGCCGGCCGTCGCGGCCCTCGGCCCCTCTGATGCCGCGCTGATCGAGCTGGCCACGCGGGACGATGTCGACCTCGTCGTCGTCGGGACCGGCGGGATCGTCAGCCTGCGGCCGGTCATCGCGGCCCTGGAGGCGGGCAAGGTCGTGGCCACCGCCAACAAGGAGACGCTGGTGGCGGGCGGCCACCTGGTCATGCCCGAGGCCCGCCGGATGGCGGCGGCCGTGGCCGAGGAACGGCCGGCAGACCCGTTCGCCAGCCCGCTTGCATGGCTCCGGCCGATCGACTCCGAGCATTCGGCGCTGTGGCAATGCCTCGTCGGTGAATCGATGGCGGCGGTCGAGGCGCTCATCCTGACCGCCTCGGGCGGGCCGTTCCTCGACGTCGCGGCGGACCAGCTCGCGCTCGTGACGGCCGACGAGGCCCTCCAGCATCCGACCTGGTCGATGGGTTCGAAGATCACGATCGACTCGGCGACGCTCGCCAACAAGGGTCTGGAGGTCATCGAGGCCCACTGGCTGTACGATGTCGAGTACGACGCCATCGAGGTCGTCATCCACCCGCAGAGCGTCGTCCACTCCGCCGTCCGCTTCATCGACGGCTCCCTCAAGGCCCAGCTGGGCACGCCCGATATGCGACTCCCCATCCAGTACGCCATGACCTACCCCGACCGCCGGCCCTCACCGGCCACGCCGCCCGACCTGCTCGCGACCGCGCGGCTCGACTTCCGAGCGCCCGATCTCGATCGCTTCCCGGCGTTGCGCATCGCCCGCGAGGCGGGACTGGCCGGTCCCTGGGCCTCGGCGGCATTGATCGCCGCCGACGACGTGGCGGTCGAACGCTTCCTCGGCGGATCGCTCGATTTCCTTGGGATCCCGCGCGTGCTCGAAGCCGCCGTCGAACGCTTCGGCGCGGGACCCGGCGAGCCCGATATCGAGGCGCTCATCGCGCTCGACGCGGACGTCCGCGCGACCTACGGCACGGCCCAGCCAGGGTCGGCCGGCTGATGGGCGTCCTCCAGGCGATCGTCACGACCGTCCTGTTCTTCGCGATCCTCGGCACGCTCGTCGTGATCCACGAGCTCGGTCACTTCGTGGCCGCACGGCTGGCCGGCGTCCGCGTGCTCGAGTTCGGCATCGGCTTCCCGCCACGGGCCAAGGTGCTGCGCTCCAAGGGCGAGACCCTGTACACGCTCAACTGGTTGCCCATCGGCGGCTTCGTCAAGCTCGAGGGCGAGGACGGCGACCACGCCGGCGACCCGCGCGCCTTCTCGTCGAAGAGCCTGCCCGTCCGGTTGCTCATCCTCGTCTCGGGCGTCGTGATGAACGTCGTGCTGGCATTCGTGATCTTCGCCGGCATCGTGTGGCTGGCGTCGCCGCAGGTCAGTTACAAGGTGGGCGAGGTCCAGGCGGACTCACCTGCCGCCGCCGCGGGTCTGCAGCCTGGCGAGACCATCGTCGCGGTCAACGACCAGCGGTCCCAGGTGTTCGTCGGTCCGGACGCCATCGATGTCCTGCGCGAGAACGCCGGCAAGGCCGTCGAGCTGACGATCCTGGAGCCGGCGGGCGGCAGTCGTGAGGTGACGGCGACCTTGCGCGACGCCTCCCAGATCGACAAGGATCACGGCGCGCTCGGGATCGGCGAGATCGAGTACGTCTACGACGGCTCGACGACGACCAATGACCTCGGCACCGCCCTCAGGATCGGCGGCGAGCAGACGCTGCGCTGGATGGGGCTGATCATCGGCGGTCTCGGATCGCTGGTGAACGCCATCGTCACGGATCCGACCGCGCCGCCGCCAGTGGCGGGGCCGATCGGCATCGCCACCCAGATCGGCGACGTGTTCTTCACGGCCGGCCCGATCTTCACGCTGTTCGTGGCTGGCATCCTGTCGGCGAACCTGGCGGTCGTGAACATCCTGCCGTTCCCGCCGCTCGACGGTGGCCGCATGCTGATGATCACGCTCAAACGGGTGTTCGGCCGGCGGATCAGCGTCCGCGCGGAGCAGCTGACCTACCTGGTCGGGTTCGTGTTCCTCTTCGCATTCATCATCTGGGTGTCCGGCTTCGACCTCGTCCGGACGCTGGGCGGAGGCGCCCCACCGGCGCCATGACCGTCGCGCCCCCCGGCGCCGGCCGGCGACAGTCGGTCTCCGTCGACATCGACGGCGTCACCGTCGGTGGTGCACACCCGGTCGTCGTCCAGTCGATGACCAACACCGACACGGCCGATCCTGACGCGACCGCGATCCAAGTCGCGCGCCTTGCGCACGCCGGGTCGGAGCTGGTCCGGGTCACCGTGAACACCGAGGAAGCCGCCTCTGCCGTCCCGGCGATGGTGCGCAAGGTGCGCGGTCTCGGGGTCGACGTCCCGATCATCGGCGACTTCCACTACAACGGGCACAAGCTGCTGGTCGAGCATCCCGAGATGGCCGCCGCTCTGGCCAAGTACCGCATCAACCCGGGCAACGTCGGCGCGAAGCGCCATGACGAGCACTTTGCGACGATCGTCAGGGTCGCCATCGACAACGGCAAGCCGGTCCGCATCGGCGTCAACTGGGGCTCGCTCGACCAGGCGATCCTCACCGAGCTGATGGACGCCAACGCCGCGTCCCCAGAGCCGCGCGACTCGCGGAACGTGATGATCGACGCGATGCTCGAGTCGGCCCTGCGCTCGGCAGAGCTGGCCGAGGAGACGGGCCTCGGGCACGACCGGATCATCATCAGCGCGAAGGTGAGCGGGGTCCGCGACCTCGTGGACGTGTATCGGCTGCTCGCCGCCCGCTGCGACTACCCGCTCCACCTCGGCCTGACCGAGGCCGGCATGGGCGACAAGGGCATCGTGGCCTCCACGGCTGGGCTCGCCATCCTGCTCAACGAGGGGATCGGCGACACGATCCGCGTCTCGCTCACGCCCGAGCCCGGCGCTCCCCGAGAGCGCGAGGTCGAGGTCGCCCAGCAGGTCCTGCAGTCGATGGGGCTGCGCTCGTTCCTGCCGCAGGTGTCGGCCTGCCCGGGCTGCGGGCGGACCACGTCGACCTTCTTCCAGGAGATGGCCCAGCAGATCCAGGGCTACCTCAAGGAGCGGATGCCGGAATGGAAGACGAGCCATCCCGGCGCCGAGGACCTGCGCGTCGCGGTGATGGGCTGCGTCGTCAACGGGCCGGGTGAGTCGAAGCACGCCGACATCGGGATCAGCCTGCCAGGCACGTTCGAGGAGCCGGTCGCACCCGTGTTCATCGACGGACGCCTCGATCGTACGCTCCGCGGCGAGGGGCTCGTGCAGGAGTTCATCGACATCCTCGAGGACTACGTCGCCCAGCGGTTCCCGACCCCCGTTTGAGCCGTCCACGCATCCGGGTATATACTCCCGGTTAACTGAACGGCCGCTCCGTGACGTGGGTGACCCCCACGTTTTTTTTCGGACCGGTCGTTGCTTGGGATGTGCGTGAGAAGGAGGCGATGGTGAGTCGAGACTTCGTTGGCGCCCTCCTTCAACTGAACGCCGAAAAGCAGGTCTCGCGCGAGCAGCTCATCGGGGCGGTCGAGGATGGCATCCAGTCGGCCTACCGGCGCGTCGCGGGCGACGAGGATATCCACGTCCAGATCGACGCCGAGTCGGGCCGCATCCGCGTGTTCCGCGCACGCCTCGTCGTGGAGGAGATCGAGGACGAGCTGACCCAGATCACGGTCGACGACGCGCGCCGGTTCGACGGGAACGCCAAGCCCGGCGACACCGTCGAGACCGAGCAGCTCGACGGCGACGTCTTCGGTCGGATCGGCGCGCAGACCGCCAAGCAGATCGTCCTGCAGCGCATCCGCGAGGTCGAGCGCGACCAGGTCTTCGACCAGTTCGCGAGCCGCGAGGGCGAGCTCATCACCGGGACCGTCAACCGGGTCGAGCCGAGGGCCATCATCCTCGACGTCGGCAAGAACACCGAGGCGATCCTCGCGACAACGGAGCAGAGCGCCCTCGAGCACTACCGCATCGGGCAGAACGTGAAGGCGTTCGTGCTCGAGGTGCGGCGGTCCGTTCGCGGCCCGCAGATCTTCGTGAGCCGGACGCATAAGGGCTTCCTGCGCCGACTGTTCGAGCTCGAGGTGCCGGAGATCCACAACGGCACGGTCGAGATCAAGGCGATCGCGCGCGAGGCCGGCAGCCGCTCGAAGGTGGCCGTCTCGTCGCGCCAGGACGGCCTCGATCCCGTCGGGGCGACGGTCGGCCAGCGTGGAGCGCGGGTCCAGGCCGTCGTGGCCGAACTCGCCGGCGAGAAGATCGACGTGATCCCGTGGAACGACGACGCGGGCGTGTTCGTGGCCAATGCCTTGAGCCCGGCGCAGGTCCTGTCGGTCGACATCGACGAGGAGAAGCGGATCGCATCGGTCACGGTGCCGGAGCGGATGCTGTCGCTGGCCATCGGCCGCGAGGGGCAGAACGCCCGACTGGCTGCTCGCCTGACGGGCTGGCGGATCGACATCCGCAGCGACGTGTCGGTGGCCGAGGCGAAGGCTGCCGCCGAGAGCGACGCCGAGGCTGCACGAGCCGAGTCCAACGCGGCTTCAGCGGTCGAAGAGCCGGCGACCGAGGCGCCAGCCGCAGAGGCACCCGCTGAGGCCGAGCCCGCACCGGTCGCCAAGCCCAAGCGCACGACGAAGAAGGCTGCTGCCGCCGCGGCGGCGGCGTCGGACGGGACCGAGGCGCCAGCTGAGGAGCCTCCGCCCGAGGAGGCTTCGGCAAAGAAGGCAGCGGCCGCCAAGCCCAAGCGGACCACGAAGAAGGCTGCCGCTGCTGCGGCGGCATCGGACGGGACCGACGAGAGCACCGAGGCGCCGGCACCACTGGCCACCGAGGAGGTGGCGACGTAGCCGGGGCAGGTCGGACGCCCAAGCCCGCCGCGCCACGGCGCGTCCCGACGCGGACGTGTGTGGCGTGCCGGACAGCCCGCGCCAAGCGCGATCTCCGACGCATCGTTCGGACCCCCATGGGTGATGTCGTGTTCGACCCGACAGGCCGCCTCGCAGGACGAGGCGCCTACGTGTGTCAGGACACGGATTGCCTGTCCATCGCGATCGATAAGGGCGCCCTGACAAGGGCGCTCGACACCCCGCTCCCAGCGGCGTTCCTCGCGGACGCGGCGTCGGGAGCCATCCCCACGCTGACCACCGAAGGAGGAGCCCGTGGCAAGGAGTAGGAGCGGTACCCGCGGGCGACGCGGGCCCCGCAAGCCACCGCGTCGAGACAACGCATTCGCATCGCAGGTGCAGGTCGTCGATCCCCGCGAACGCGGGGCGATCGAGCTGCCCGGCACCATCACCGTCAAGGAGCTGGCCGACCTGCTGTCGGTCAACGTCGCCGACGTCATCCGTGAGCTGATCAAGAGCGGGATCTTCGCGACGATCAACCAGCTCATCGACCGCGACACCGCGTCGCTGGTCGCGTCGGAGCTCGGCTACGAGGTCGCCGAGCCGGTCGCCGCGTCGACCAACGGCACGGGTCCGGAAACAGAGACCGACGGAGCGGCCCCGGAGGCCGCGAAGGAGGTCCTCTTCGAGGAGGACGATCCGGAGACGCTCCAGCCACGGGCGCCGATCGTGACCGTCATGGGTCACGTCGACCACGGCAAGACCAGCCTGCTCGACGCCTTACGGTCGACCGAGGTCGCCGCCGGTGAGCGCGGCGGCATCACCCAGCACATCGGCGCGTCCGAGATCGTCCACGACGGCAAGCGCGTCGTCTTCCTCGACACACCCGGCCACGAAGCCTTCACCGCCATGCGTGCCCGCGGTGCGCGCGTCACCGACATCGCGATCATCGTGGTCGCCGCCGATGACGGCGTGATGCCCCAGACCCTGGAGGCGATCAGCCACGCCAAGGCCGCCAAGGTGCCGATCATCATCGCGCTCAACAAGATCGACAAGCCCGACGCCGACCCCACGCGGGTCAAGACCGAGCTGACCGAGGCCGGCATCGTCATCGAGGAGTACGGCGGCGAGGTGCCGCTCGTCCCGGTGTCGGCGAAGAGCGGCGAGGGTCTCACCGAGCTCATCGAGATGGTGCTGCTCGTCAGCGATCTCCAGGAGCTCACGGCCAACCCGGCTCGCCCGGCGATCGGCACGATCGTCGAGGCCGAGCTCGACAAGAACCGTGGTGCGGTCGCCACCGCGCTCGTGCAGACCGGCACGCTCAAGGTCGGCGACATCATCGTCGTCGGCGAGACGTTCGGTCGCGTCCGCGCGCTCGAGAACGACCGCGGCAAGCGGGTCAAGCAGGCTGGCCCGGCCAGCGCCGTCGTCGTGCTTGGTCTGTCAGAGGTGCCGCAGGCAGGCGACACCCTGCGGGTCGTGACCGGTGACAAGGCCGCCCGCGCCGCCGTCGAGCAGCGTCGGACCGAAGTCGCCGCCAAGGGTGGCGATGGCAGCGGTCGGGCGACGCTCGAGGACCTGTACCGCCAGATCCAGGCGGGTCAGGCGAAGGAGCTGCGGATCATCCTCAAGGCCGACGTGTCCGGGTCGCTGGGTGCCATCACCCACGCCCTGGAGCAGCTCGACCAGGACGAGGTCCGCATCAACGTCCTGCATGAGGCCGCCGGCGACATCACCGACAACGACATCATGCTGGCGACCGCGTCGAACGCGATCGTCGTCGGTTTCAGCACCTCGATCACCGAGACGGCACGCCGCGCCGCCGAGGCCGAGGGGGTCGATGTCCGGCTCTACGACATCATCTACAAGCTGACCGACGACATCGATGCGGCCCTGAAGGGCCTGCTCGAGCCGGAGGAAGTGGAGGTCGTCGAGGGCCGGGCCGAGGTGCGCCAGGTGATCCGTGTCGGCAAGAACACGGTCATCGCCGGGTCGTACGTCACAGACGGCCGGATCGTCCGCGCCAACGCGCGGATCTGGCGCGGTGGCAAAGTCATCGCGACGGACCGGATCGAGTCGCTGCGGCGCTTCCGGGACGACGTCCGCGAGGTCCAGACCAACTACGAGTGTGGCATCGGCCTCGCGTCGTTCCACGACATCGAGGAAGGCGACATCATCGAATGCTTCTCGACCCAGACGGTGAGCCGCGCCGTTGCCACCGCGTGATGTCGGGTGACGCAACGGACTGACCGGATCGACGAGCTGCTCCGGCAGGAGATCGGCTCGATCGTGACTCGTGAGGTGGCGGATCCGCGTATCGGGTTCGCCACGATCACGAAGGTCGAGACGACGCCCGACCTGCGCCACGCCAAGGTGTGGGTGAGCGTCATCGGCCAGCCCCAGGAGCGGACGGCGACGATCGCCGCGCTGGGCCGGGCGATGCCATTCGTCCGCCACGAGCTCGGCAGGACGCTCCGGCTCAAGCGCATCCCCGACCTGCATGTCGAGCTCGACGACACCGCCGAGCGGGGGACGCGCGTGCTCCAGCTCCTTGCTGAGCTCGAGTCGGGGCGCGCCGACGCCGACGCAGAGCCTCCGACCGGCGAGTCTCTACCGACCCCGGTCGCCCGAGTCCGCCACGAGGAGGACGCGGCGGACGAGCCGCCGTCCGCGGTGATCCCGCCGAAACCCCGTCGCCGGCGCGTCAAGCACCCGAACCCGGCTCGATCCCCTCGACAGCGTCGATGACCGTCGACCTCTCGCCGTATCTGAGCGCTGTCCCGGAGGCCGTCGTCGAGCGCATCCGCGGCGCCAGGCGCGTCCTGGCGGTGAGCCACGAGAACCCAGACGCCGATACCGTCGGCGCGACGCTTGGCGTCGTGCGCATGGTCGAGCGGCTGGGCGGCCGGGTCGACCCGGTCTGCACGGATCCCGTCCCGCCGCTGTATGACTTCATCGAGGGCGTCGACCGGTTCCGGACCGACCCGGACCCCGCGGAAGACTACGACCTGCTCGTCCTCTCCGACTGCGCGACCCCCGAGCGGGTCGGGGCGGTCGGCGAGCGCCATCGCGAGCTGTTCGAGCGGCTTCCGCGGGTCGTCATCGACCACCATGCGTCGAACGCCGCCCTCGCCGAGGGCGACTGGATCGACCCCGACGCCGCGGCGACGTGCGAGATGGTCGCCCTGCTCGTCACGTGCCTCGGCATGCCGCTGGGGTCCGACCGTGCGCTGGCGACGGCGCTGATGGCGGGCATCGTGATGGATACCGCCACGTTCGCCCACCCGAACGCGACGCCCCGGACGCTGGCCGTGTCTGCCGCGCTCGTGGAGGCCGGTGCGCCCCTGTCGGACATCTCGCGGCGGCTGTACCGCTCCAAGCCGGAGAACCAGCTTCGACTCTTCGGGCGCGTACTGGACCGGCTGACCTCGTTCGACGAGGGGCGGGTCGTGGCATCCACCCTGCTCGACGCCGACCTCGCCGCGACCGGCACGCAGCCGCCCCACTCGGAGGGGATCATCGACCTGCTCGCGCAGGCGGAGCATGCCGAGGTGGCGATCCTCTTCAAGGAGGCGGGTGAGACGACGCGGATCAGCGTCCGGACGAAGCCAGGCGGCGTCGATGCGACCGTCCTGACCGGGCTGTTCGGCGGGGGAGGGCATGCTCGGGCAGCCGGAGCGACGGTGTCGCTCCCCGTCGACCAGGCACGCGACGCGGTGCTCGCGGAGGCCCGCAAGGCGGCCGCCGCCGTCGCTCGCTGAGGTGGCGCGCTCGTCCCTCGGACCCGGCCTCGACGGCATCCTCGTCATCGACAAACCGATCGGCCCGACCTCGCACGACGTCGTGGGGCTCATCCGCCGGCTGGCCGCGACGAAACGCGTCGGGCACGGCGGCACCCTGGACCCGTTCGCGTCCGGCGTCCTGCCCGTCTTCCTGGGTCGGGCGACGCGTGTCGTCGAATTCCACCTCGCCGACCGGAAGGGCTACCGGGCGACGGTCTGCTTCGGGGCGTCGTCGACGACCGACGACCTCGAGGGCGAGCTGACGCCGGCCGACGGCCCCGCGCCCAGCCGGGAGGCGGTCGAGGAGGCCCTGAGCGGGTTCCTCGGCACGATCTCGCAGCGCCCGCCGGCCTACTCGGCGATCAAGGTCGGCGGTCGACGAGCGTACGCCTTGGCCCGCGCCGGCGAGGCGGTCGAGCTCAAGGCGCGCGAGGTCACGATCGACGCGTTCGACCTCGTGTCCTGGGACGACAGCGACCCCGACCGGCCGATCGCGATCGTCGACGTGACCTGTTCCGCGGGCACCTACGTGCGAGCCCTGGCGCGCGACCTGGGTGCGGCTGTCAGGAATGCCGCCTACCTCGGCGCCCTCCGGCGGACGGCCGCTGGCCGGTTCACGGACGCCGACGCGCTGTCCCTGGACACCGTGCGTGAGGCGGTGGCCGACGGGCCGACGGGGCTTCTGCCCCTGCTTCGGC
>Ga0307416_100001095_pt1 | contig 14492 bp, 13 predicted proteins | sample DK1Cmetagenome_2_FD_203821 | JGI IMG/M metagenome (GOLD analysis project Ga0307416, IMG submission 203821) | Maize rhizosphere microbial communities from greenhouse at UC Davis, California, United States - DK15-C-3 | ecosystem: Host-associated > Plants > Roots > Rhizosphere > Soil | place...
GCAAGGAGCAGTCGATGACGATCACCGGCGGCTCGGCCCTGCCCAAGGACGACATCGAGCGGATGATGAAGGACGCCGAGGCTCACGCCGACGAGGACAAGAAGCGCCGCGAGGAGGCCGAGACCCGCAACCTGGCCGAGTCGCTGCAGTACCAGACCGAGAAGTTCCTCGCGGAGAACGGCGACAAGATCCCCGCGGAGAAGAAGGAGGAGCTCGGCGAGGCGCTGACCGACCTGCGCTCCGCCCTCGGCGGCTCGGACATCGACGCGATCAAGTCCGCGCAGGAGAAGGTCGCGCGGGTCTCGCAGGAGATCGGCGGGGCGATGTACGCCCAGCACGAGGGAGCCGACGCCGGCACCGGTGGCAACCCCGGTGACGCCGGTACGCCGGGCGCTTCCGGCGCCTCGACGGACGACGACGTCGTCGACGCCGAGATCGTCGACGAGGGCGACGACAAGCGGTCATGAGTGAGCCGCAGGAGCCGCCCGTCGTCATCACCGACAAGCGGCGCATCGACCCGGTCACGGGCGCGGTGCGGGTGCCGGCCGGCGAGCAGCCGGCCGGCACCCCCGGCCCGACATCCGACGGCCCGGCCAACGCAGCCGCAGGGGAGCAGATGAGCGAGCACGAGACACCGGTCGCCGAGCAGCCGACGGCGGCCCCGTCGACCGGGGGCAACGGCGACCTGGCGAGCCAGCTGGCCGAGCGCACCGACGACCTCCAGCGGGTCAGCGCGGAGTACGCCAACTACCGGCGGCGCGTCGACCGCGACCGGTCGCTGGTCGTCGACCAGGCGGCCGAGAGGTTCGCGCTGCAGCTGTTCCCGATCGTCGACGACATCGAGCGGGCACGCGACCACGACGAGCTGAAGGGCGGCTTCAAGCTGGTCGCCGACCGCATCCTCGGGCTGCTCGACGGCCTGGGCGTGGAGGCGTTCGGCAAGGCGGGCGACCCGTTCGACCCGTCGCTGCACGAGGCCGTCATGCACGACATGTCGTCGGAGGTGGACGTCCCGACGGCCACCACCGTCCTGCGGCAGGGTTTCCGTCGAGGTGACCGGGTGCTGCGGACGGCGATGGTCGCGGTGACCGATCCGGAGTCACCGCCACCGGCGGTAGCAGTGGAGCAGACGAACGGGGACACGCCGGAGCAGGTGACCGGCGACGCGCCGGAGCGGCCGGCGAACGACCCGGCCGCCGGCTGACCGGCGCCCGACCGAGACGGAGAGGGGGCGCCCGATGAGCACCCGGGACTTCATCGAGAAGGACTACTACGCCGCGCTGGGCGTCCCACGCGACGCCGACGCGGCAGCGATCAAGAAGGCCTACCGGCAGCTGGCGCGTGACCTCCACCCGGACAAGAACCCGGGGAACGACGCGGCCGAGAGCCGCTTCAAGGAGGTCTCGGAGGCCTACGACGTGCTCTCCGACCCGAAGCGGCGCGGGGAGTACGACGAGGCCCGCCGTCTCTTCGGTGCCGGCAGCCGACCCGGCGGCTTCCCCGGCGCCGGCGGGCAGCCCTTCGACCTCGGCGACCTGTTCGGCGCGGCCGGAGGCGCCGGCGCGGGCGGCGGCCGAGGTGGCCTGGGCGATCTGTTCGGCGGTCTCTTCGGGGGTGCCGGTCAGCCGACGGCCCGCGGCCGCAGCCAGGCGGCCTCCGGACCCGCGCGGGGTCAGGACGTCGAGACGGAGGCCACGCTCTCCTTCGACGAGGCGGTGCTCGGGGTGACCGTGCCGCTGCGGATGCAGAGCCCGGGCACCTGCCCGACCTGCTCCGGCAGCGGGGCGAAGCCGGGTACCTCGCCGCACATCTGCACGGTGTGCCAGGGCGCCGGCGTCACCAGCCGGAGCCAGGGTGCGTTCGCCTTCTCCGAGCCGTGCCGCGCCTGTCGCGGCACCGGTCAGGTCATCGATGACCCCTGCCCGACCTGCGCGGGCAGCGGCATCACGTCGCAGACCCGCACCATCACCGTCCGCATCCCGGCCGGTGTCAAGGACGGCCAGCGCATCCGGCTGGCCGGCAAGGGCGCCCCGGGACGGCGCGGCGGACCGGCCGGCGACCTCTTCGTCGTCGTCCACGTCGCCGAGCACACCCTGCTGGGCCGCAAGGGCGACGACCTCACGCTGACCGTGCCGATCACCTTCGCCGAGGCGTCGCTGGGGACGACGCTCACGGTGCCCACGCTGGACGGCAACGTCTCGCTCAAGGTCCCGCCGGGGACGTCGAGCGGCCGGACGCTGCGGGTCCGCGGGCACGGGGTGCCGGGCAAGGGCCGGCGGGGCGACCTGCTGGTCACCCTGGAGGTGGCGGTGCCGGTCAACCTCACGACGGCGCAGCGCAAGGTGATCGAGAGCCTGGCCGAGGAGATGGACGAGGACCCGCGTCCGCACATCACAGCGGCGATCCGGGAGGGGGCGCAGGGATGACCAGCCCGACCGGTGGGGCGGCCCCGCAGAACCTCGGCCGAGGGCCGGCCGCGCAGGACTTCGTCGGCTCGATGGCCGACGACGCGCCCGTCTTCGTCATCTCCGTGGCCGCCGAACTCGCCGGTATGCACGCCCAGACGCTGCGTCAGTACGACCGCCTCGGCCTGGTCAGCCCCGGCCGCACCCAGGGCGGGGGACGTCGGTACAGCCCCCGTGACGTCGCCCTGCTCCGCGAGGTGCAGCGGCTGTCGCAGGAGGACGGCGTCAACCTTGCCGGGATCAAGCGGATCATCGACCTCGAGTCACGGGTCGAGGCGCTGAAGGCGCGGGTGCACGAGCTGCTCGACGACCTCGAGCTCTCGGAGCGACGGCGGATGGCGGCGGAGGCCGCCGTGCCCGCCGGCTACCGCCGCGACCTGGTCCCGCTGCATGCGCCCGGCTCCGCGCTGGTGGTCTGGCGGCCCCGGACCGACCGGTGACGGGGGCCGACCGGCCGAGCGACCGGCCCGCCGACCCGCAGGAGGCCTTCGGCCGGCTGGAGCGTGAGATCGCGCTGCTGCTGCGAAGGGCCCGGGTGATCTCCCAGCGCCTGTCGGGGGAGCTGCATCCCGACCTCGACGGGTCCGCGTACGGTCTGCTGGCCCTGCTGCAGGACCTCGGCCCGCTGCGCGCCGGTGACCTGGTCACCCTCCTCGGTCAGGACAAGAGCACCGTGAGCCGGCAGGTCGCGAAACTGGACGAACTGGGCCTGGTCGACCGCATGGCCGACCCGGTCGACGGCCGCGCCCAGGTGCTCACGCCCTCACCGGAGGGCTCGGCTCGCCTGGCCCGGATCCGCGAGTCGCGCCGCGCACGGTGGGCGGCGGACCTGTCCGACTGGCCGACCGAGGACGTCGCCACGCTCGCGGGACTGCTCGCGCGGATCAACACCATCGGCGAGGCGCGGGAAGCCGACGAGCGGCAGGGCCGCGGCAACTGAGCGCCGGGTCCCCGCCGCTCCAGCGTCACCCGCCCCGTCAGGGCACCATCCAGCCGAGCACCGGCGTGGCCTGCAGGACGACGATGATGCACATGAACAGCAGGAGCAGCATGCTCCAGCCGAACACCTTGCGGAACAGCTCCCCTTCCTTGCCGGCCATCCCGACAGCGGCCGCCGCGATCGCCAGGTTCTGCGGGCTGACCATCTTGCCCATGACGCCACCGGAGGAGTTGGCCGCCGCGAGGAGCACGGCGTCCAGTCCCGCCGAGGCCGCCGTCTGCACCTGCAGGGCGCCGAAGAGGGCGTTGGCCGAGGTGTCGGATCCGGTCACGGCCACCCCGATCCACCCGAGGATGGGGGAGAGGAAGACGAAGAAGCTGCCCGTCTGGGCCAGGAACGCGCCCAGGGTCGCCGTCTGACCCGACAGGTTCATGACGTAGGCCAGGGCGAGCACGGCCATGACCGTGACGATGGCCCACTTGAGTTCCTTGTACGTGTCCACGTAGGCCTTGAAGGCCCGCCCCGGCGACACCTTCAGGACGATCGCGGTGAGGATGCCCGCGAGGATCATCAGTGTCCCGGCGGCGGGCAGCCAGTTCAGGGTGAACGTGGTGGACGCGAGGGGCTCGTCCGCACCGGGACCGAACACGTGCAGCCCCGGCCAGGCGAACTTGATCGTCCACGGCGCCTCGGCGAGGAAGGCCTTCACCGGGCCGAGGTTGGCCAGCGAGAAGATCACGATGATGATCAGGTACGGGGCGTAGGCCTTGACGACGTCCCCACCGTGGTCGGACAGGTGCCCGTCGGAGGCCGCCCCCCCACCGGTACGCGGCGCGTGTCGGTCGCGCGCCCGCTGGTCTCCCGGCTCGTCGCCCAGGGTCTCCCCAGCGGTGGCCCCGCCGCTGCCCATCGCGGCCGTCGCGTGCGCCGGCTCGGCGAGGTCCGGGGACTCCGAGGGCTGCCACACGCGCAGCAGGCCGACCACGGCCGCCGCCGACACGAGCGCGGCGATGATGTCGGTCAGCGGCACCGAGATGTAGTTGGCGGCGACGAACTGCGCGAGGCCGAAGGAGAGCCCCGCGACGATCGCCGGCAGCCAGGTCTGGCGGACGCCGCGCATGCCGTCGACGACGAAGACGAGCACCAGCGGGACGAAGACGGCGAGGATCGGCGTCTGCCGCCCGACCATCGCGCCGAGGGTGTCCACGGTCAGGCCCGGGTCGTCGTTCACGCCCGAGGTCACCGTGGCCAGGGTGATGACGGGGGTGGCGAGCGCACCGAAGGCCACCGGCGCCGTGTTGGCGATCAGCGCGACCGCAGCGGCCTTGATCGGCTGGAAGCCCATCGCCATGAGCATCACGACCGTGATGGCCACCGGGGTGCCGAACCCGGCGAGTGCCTCCAGCAGGGCCCCGAAGCAGAAGGCGATGATGATCGCCTGGATCCGCTGGTCGGGGCTGACCTTCGCGAACGAGCGGCGCAGGACGTCGAAGTGCCCGCTGGCGACCGTGAGGTTGTAGACCCAGATCGCGTTGATGACGATCCAGAGGATCGGGAAGAAGCCGAACGCCGCCCCCTCGGTGGCCGACAGCAGCGTCTGGCCGACCGGCATGGAGAAGAACACGACCGCTACGACGGCGGCGACCGCCAGGGACACCAGCCCGGCGATCCAGGCCTTCACCTTCAGCACCCCCAGCAGCACGAAGAGCGTGACGAGGGGGATCGCCGCACAGAGGGCACTGAGCCCGAGGGATCCGGCTACCGGGGCGATGACCTGTTCGAACATGCGCATCTCACTTCGTCGTGAGCGGGTGGGGGACGGTGCCTACTGCGATGGGACGCCGAGGGCGGAGACCGGCAGCCCCCGGATGGAGGCGTCGAGGACCTCGATGGTGTGCGCCATGCCGACGCGGGCGCCCTGCCGGTCCAGTGACGCCGCAACCTGCATCAGGCAGCCCGGATTGGCCGTGACCAGGAGGGCGGCGCCCGTCGCGACGATGTTCTGTGCCTTGCGGTCGCCGAGCTCGCGCGCGGGCTCGGGGTTGAGGACGTTCCAGATGCCGGCCGATCCGCAGCAGATGGCGGCGTCGGCGATCTCACGGACCTCGAGGCCGGGGATCTCGCCGAGCAGCGCGCGGGGCTGGCTGCGGACGCCCTGGGCGTGCGCGAGGTGGCAGGCGTCGTGGTAGGCGACGCTGACCTCGAGCGGATGCCGCTCCGCCACCGTTCCGAGCTCGGCGAGGAACTCCGAGATGTCGCGGACCCGGGCGGAGAAACCCCGTGCCCGCTCGGCGTAGTCCGGGTCGTCGGAGAGCAGGTCGGCGTACTCCTTCATGCTCGATCCGCAGCCCGCAGCATTCACCACGACGGTGTCCACGCCCTCCTTCTCGAACACGTCGATGGTCGCGCGGGCGAAGCGCTTGGCCTCCGGCTCGCGGCCGTTGTGCACCGACAGTGCCCCGCAGCAGCCCTGGGACGGCGGCACGATGACGTCGCAGCCCTCCGCGGCCAGGACTCGGGCCGTGGCGGCGTTGACCCCGGGGAAGAACTCGCCCTGCACGCAGCCGGTGAGCAGGCCGACGACGGCGCGGCGCGCGCCCACGGCCGGCACGCGGGCCGGCACCCGTTCGCGCTTGCGCAGCGGCGGCGCCAGGCTCTCCATCGCCGCCAGCTTCGGGGCCAGCCGCTCGAGCAGCCGGCTGCGGCGGAGCAGCTGGGGCAGGCCGCTGTGCTGGTAGGCGCGCAGCGGGCCACGCAGGAGCCGCAGCCGCCGCTTGTAGGGGAACAGCGCGAAGATGGCGCCGCGCAGGGCACGGTCCCCGGGGTCCCGGTCGTGGTGCCGCTCCACCTGGGCCCGCGTCGCCTCGATGAGCTTGTCGTACTGGACGCCGGAGGGGCAGGCGGTCACGCAGGCCATGCAGCCGAGGCAGGCGTCGAAGTGCTGGACCATCGAGTCGGTCATGGGCTCACCCTCGAGCCCGGACTTCATGAGGTAGATCCGGCCGCGGGGCGAGTCCATCTCCTCGCCCCACAGGTTGTAGGTCGGGCAGGTCGGCAGGCAGAACCCGCAGTGCACGCAGTCGCCGATCAGCTCCGGCGCGGGCGGGCGGTGCTCGTCGAAGGCGCCGCGCAGGCCCGGCAGCCCGAGGGGGACGGTCCCGTCGGCGGCCGGCTGGGTCCGCTCGGTCGAGCTGGTCATCAGATCCCTCCCACGAACCGGCCGGGTGCCAGGCGGCGCTCCGGGTCGAAGCGCTCCTTGACCCGCTGCATGAGGTCGATCGCGGGGATCGGCCCCCAGGTGTCGACGGCGGCCTTGACCTCCGCCGGCCCGTCGAGGACGACGAGCGCCCCGCCGAGCTCGGTGCACACGGCGCGCAGCCGATCGACGACCGCACCGACCGCGGCCACGTCCGCGTCGGCGGCCAGCGCGCCGTAGAGGACGCCGGCACCGCCGGACCCGCGCAGGTCCAGCCGGACGCCGGCGGCGTCGGCCGTGCTGCGGGCGGCATCGAGAACCCGGGCCAGCCCGGACAGCGCGAAGGTCGCCTTGAGCGCGGTCTGTTTCCGGTCGGCGGCCCACGGGAAGGCGCCCCAGCCCGGGGGCAGCTCGGTCTGTTCGCGGGCGTCGGACCCGAGCAGGCGCAGCGTGCTGGCGGTGCGCCCCGCGACCCCCTCCTCGATGCCGTTCAGCAGGACGGCCACGCTGCCCGGCCCCTCGGCCGGCCGGTCGACCTCGATGGCGCCGGGCACCACCTGGGCGTGCACGACCTGCTGCACGAGGCGCTGCGCCTCCTCCGGCCGGTCGAAGGGAACGGTGACCACCCGGCGCGCGGCCGGCAGCGGGTGCAGCCGGAAGACCGCCTGGGTGAGGACGGCGAGGGTGCCGAAGGAGCCGATGAACAGCTTGCCGAGGTCGTAGCCCGCGACGTTCTTGACGACCCGGCCCCCGGCCTTGGCGACGACCCCGTCGCTCCGGACGACCGTGCAGCCGATGAGCAGGTCCCGTGTGGTTCCGGTGGCCACCCGGCCGGGCCCGCTGAGGTTGGTCGCGAGCGCACCCCCGACGCTGGAGTTCCCGATCGGGTCGTCGAGCGCGAACCGCTGGCCCGCGCCGGCGACGGTCTCCTGGACGGCGGCCAGGGGAGCTCCCGCCTGGGCCTCCACGATGAGGTCGCCGGCCGCGTGGTCGACGACGGCGTCCATGCGGCCGAGGTCCAGTACCAGGTCCACCCGCTCCGGCGGCCGGCCCCACGTCATCTTGGTGCCGCGGCCCCGGGGCACGACGGTGAGCCCGGTCGCGGCCGCCGCGCGCAGCACGTCGGCCACCTCGGCGGTCGACGCCGGGCGGGCCACCAGGGCCGGCGCCACGCCGTCGACGGCGTCGGCCGGTCCGGCGTCGGAGACGTCCCCGCAGGCCGATCCCAGCGCGGTGCGGGCGGCGTCGACGTCGATCGCCGGAGCGCTCATCAGAACTGCTCCGCCAGACCGGCCTCGACCAGCGGATGCGCGCCCCGGTGCCGGCCGGGGACCTCACCGCACAGGCGGGGCGTCGGGAACACCTTGCCGGGGTTGGCGATGTTGTCGGGGTCGAACGCACAGCGGACCAGCTGCATCGTGTCGAGGTCGTCGGTGGAGAACATCCGCGGCATGTAGGCCGCCTTGTCGATGCCGACCCCGTGCTCCCCGGTGATCGACCCGCCGGAGGAGATGCAGAGGTCGAGGATCGCGCCACTGACCTTCTCGGCCGCCTTTCCCGCGCCCTCGATCGCGTCGTCGAACAGCACCAGGGGATGCAGGTTGCCGTCGCCGGCGTGGAAGACGTTGGCGACCCGGACGCCCGAGGACGACGAGAGATCGGCGATCGCGCGGAGCACCTGGGGCAGCGCCGTCCGGGGGATGACGCCGTCCTGGACGATGTAGTCGGGGCTGATCCGGCCGACGGCGGCGAACGCGGACTTGCGGCCCTTCCAGATCAGAGCCCGCTCGGCCGGGTCGACCGCCACCCGCAGCTCGAAGCTGCCGTGCTCACCGCAGAGGCGCTCCACCTCGGCGAACTCGTGGTCGACCTCGGCCCGTGCCCCGTCGAGCTCGATGACCAGCACCGCGCCGGCGCCGGCCGGGTAGCCGCAGTGCGTCGCCGCCTCGGCCGCCTCGATGGCGAGCGCGTCCATCATCTCGATGGCGGCCGGCACGATCCCGGCGCCGATGATCGCCGACGTCGCGGCCCCGGCCTCGTCGGTCGAGGCGAAGCCCGCCAGCAGCGTGCGGACGTCCTCCGGCAGCCGAATGAGCTTCACGGTGACCGCCGTGGCCACGCCGAGCGTGCCCTCCGACCCGACGACGGCGCCGAGCAGGTCGTAGCCCGGCGCGTCCGGTGCCAGGCCGCCGAGCTGCGCGATCTCGCCCTGCGGCGTGACGAACTCGGCGCCGAGGACGTGGTTGGTCGTGAACCCGTACTTGAGGCAGTGCGCGCCGCCGGAGTTCTCCGCCAGGTTGCCGCCGATGGAACAGATCTGCTGGCTGCTCGGGTCGGGGGCGAAGTAGTAGCCGGCGGGGGTGGCCGCCTTCGTGATGTCGAGGTTGATGACCCCGGGCTCGACGACGGCACGCTGGTCCTCACGCCGCATCTCGCGGATCGCGCGCATCCGGGACGTCACGATCAGGACCCCGTCGGCCCGGGGGAGAGCGCCGCCCGACAGCCCGGTTCCCGACCCGCGGGCCACGAACGGGACGCCGTGCTCGGAGCATGCGCGGACGACGGCCGCCACCTGCTCGGCGGTCTCCGGAAGCACCACGAGCGACGGGATGACCTTGTAGTGGGCCAGCCCGTCGCACTCGTAGGTGCGCAGCCGGAGATGGTCGTCGATCACGCTGTCGGGCGGGAGCGCCGCGCGGACCGCACGCGTCACGGCCGCCACGGCGGCCGGATCGGCGTCGGTGCGCCCGGTCGACTCCGTCTCCTCCGGGCGCACCGGCCCGGGGACCGGCCCCGCTGACTCCGTCGTTCCGTGGGTGCCGCTCATCGTCGTGCGCCTCCCCATCGCCGTCGGATCCCGGCGTCGGTCCAGGCCGTCCGCTCGGGCTCGGGCATCGTCTCACCAGTCGGCGCCGCAGGCATCTCCTCGGTTCTGGGCCGTCTCGGTTGCCCGGATCAGCTCTCGAGGGCGGCGTCCAGCGTGATGTCCACGCCGGCGAGCGCCTTGCTGACCGGGCATCCGGCCTTGGCCTCCTGGGCGGCCTTCTCGAACTCGGCGGCATCCAGCCCCTCGACACGGCCACGGACGGTGAGCTTGATCCCGGTGATCATGAAGCCCCCGCGCTCCTTGTCCGGGCCGAAGTCGACGTCGGCGGTGACGTCGAGACTCTGCGGGGTGCCGCCGGCCTTGGCGATCCCACCGGAGAACGCCATCGCATAGCAGGACGCGTGCGCCGCGGCGATCAGTTCCTCGGGGCTGGTCGTCCCGTCGGCCGTGTCCGACGTCCGCTTCGGCCAGGAGACGTCGAACGTGCCGAGGCCGGAGCTGGCCAGTTCCGTGCGGCCGGAGCCGTCCTGCAGGGTGCCGTTCCACGCCGTGCGTGCGGTTCGAGTGGCCATGGTCGCCTCTTTCGGGTTGGGCCGTCCGTTCGTCGGACGGCGGTCAGCGACCCCGTACCCGGGAAGTCAGGCGCAGAACGCCTCGCCCTTGTTCACCCGCTCGGTGAGCAGCCGGAGTCGCTGCATGAGGTCGTCGAACTCGCCGCGGTCGAAGCCGATCGTGCCGATCATCGACTCGGAGATCGCGAACGCCCGGTCGCGCAGCGCCCGGCCCTCGTCGGTCAGCGCGATCGACACCGACCGCTCGTCCTCGACCCGCCGGTGGCGCGTGACCAGGCCCGCGGCGGTCAGCCGCTTCAGCAGCGGCGACAGGGTGCCGCTGTCGAGGGCGAGACGGGAGCCGAGCTGGCCCACGGTCTGGTGGTCGGTCTCCCACAGCAGCATCATGACGAGGTACTGCGGATAGGTCAGGCCGATCTCGTCGAGCATGGGGCGGTACCGGGCGGTGACGGCCCGCGAGGCCGCGTACAGCGCGAAGCACAGCTGGTCGTCGAGCGCCACGCTCGGCGCCGGCAGGGCGGTCATGGCAGGAGTCTAAGGCGCAGCGCGCCAGGCGCCATTCCCTCCTCGTCCAGGTGAGCTGGGAGGTGTCACCGCTGGACCCCAGAGGTTGAGCGGAACAGACTCAACTCTACGGTCGTTGGATCGGGTGGCGTCGCCGGATCTGTCGGCCGCCGCCGCACCGCACGCACAGCTCCCGTCGGAAGGACGAACGCCAGCTCATGGAGAGCAAGCTGACCACCCGCTCGCAGGAAGCCATCACCGCAGCTCAGCGGCTTGCGGTCAGTCGCGGTCAGGCGGCGTTGGAGCCGCTGCACCTGCTCGCCGCGCTGCTCGAGCAGTCCGACGGGATCGCCGGCCCCCTGCTGAAGGCCGTGGGCGCCGATCCGGTGGACGTCCGCGCCAAGACCGATGCCGCCTTGCGACGGCTGCCGAGCGTCAGCGGTGCCACCGTGCCCGCACCCGCGCCGTCCCGCGAGCTGCTCCGCGTGCTCAACGCCGCGGGGGAGCAGTCCAGTGCCCTGGGCGACGAGTACGTCTCCACCGAGCACCTGCTGGTCGGCCTGGCTGACGTGGGTGGCGAGGCCGGCTCCGCCCTGACCAGCGCCGGTGCCACCAGGGACGCGCTCCTGGCTGCCTTCCGGACCGTGCGCGGCACGAAGAAGGTCACCACCGCCGACCCGGAGGCGACCTACCAGGCGCTGGAGAAGTACGCCGTCGACCTCACCGAGCGGGCACGGGACGGGAAGATCGACCCGGTCATCGGCCGGGACACCGAGATCCGCCGCGTCGTCCAGGTGCTGTCCCGGCGGACCAAGAACAACCCCGTCCTGATCGGGGAGCCCGGCGTCGGCAAGACGGCGATCGTCGAGGGCCTCGCACAGCGGATGGTGGCCGGCGACGTGCCCGAGAGCCTCAAGGGCAAGCGCCTCATGGCGCTCGACCTCGCCTCGATGGTCGCCGGGGCCAAGTACCGCGGTGAGTTCGAGGAGCGGCTCAAGGCCGTCCTGCAGGAGATCTCCGACTCCGAGGGACAGATCGTCACCTTCATCGACGAGCTGCACACCATCGTCGGCGCCGGGGCGAGCGGTGACTCCGCGATGGACGCCGGCAACATGATCAAGCCCATGCTCGCCCGCGGCGAGCTGCGGATGGTCGGCGCCACCACCCTCGACGAGTTCCGCGAGCACATCGAGAAGGACCCGGCGCTGGAGCGCCGCTTCCAGCAGGTCTTCGTCGGGGAGCCGAGCGTCGAGGACACGATCGGCATCCTGCGCGGGCTCAAGGAGCGCTACGAGGTGCACCACGGCGTCCGGATCACCGACGGGGCGATCGTCGCCGCCGCGACGCTGTCGGACCGGTACGTCACGGCCCGCTTCCTCCCGGACAAGGCGATCGACCTCGTCGACGAGGCGGCCAGCCGGCTGCGCATGGAGATCGACAGCCGTCCGGTGGAGGTCGACGAGGTCGAGCGCGCCGTCCGCCGGATGGAGATCGAGGAGATGGCCCTGGCCAAGGAGGACGACGAGTCGTCGCTCCAGCGGCTGGCCACGCTCCGCGAGGAGCTCGCCAACCGCCGCCAGGAGCTCGCCGAGCTGACCTTCCGCTGGCAGCAGGACAAGACCGCCATCGAGCGCATCCAGCGGATCAAGGAGGAGCTCGAGCACGTCCGGCTCGACGCCGAGCGGGCCGAGCGGGACGGCGACCTCGCCCGCGCCGCCGAGCTGCGCTACGGCCGGCTGCCCGAGCTGGAGAAGGCGCTGACGTCGGCCGAGGAGTCGGTGCAGTCCGGGGAGTCGATGCTCAAGGAGGAGGTCGGCCCCGACGACATCGCCGAGGTCGTCCAGGCCTGGACCGGCATCCCCGCCGGTCGGCTGCTCGAGGGCGAGACCCAGAAGCTGCTGCGGATGGAGGAGGGCCTCGGCAAGCGGGTCGTCGGCCAGCCGGACGCCGTCCGCGCCGTGTCCGATGCGGTACGGCGGGCGCGCTCCGGCGTCAGCGACCCCGACCGGCCCACCGGCTCGTTCCTCTTCCTCGGCCCGACCGGCGTCGGCAAGACCGAGCTGGCCAAGGCGCTGGCGGAGTTCCTCTTCGACGACGAGCGGGCCATGGTCCGCGTCGACATGAGCGAGTACTCGGAGAAGCACTCGGTGGCCCGCCTGGTCGGGGCCCCGCCCGGATACGTCGGCTACGAGGCCGGCGGTCAGCTGACCGAGGCGGTGCGGCGGCGCCCGTACACCGTGGTGCTGCTCGACGAGGTGGAGAAGGCGCATCCCGACGTCTTCGACGTCCTGCTGCAGGTGCTGGACGACGGCCGGCTGACCGACGGGCAGGGTCGCACCGTCGACTTCCGCAACACGATCCTGGTCCTGACGTCGAACCTGGGCTCGCAGCTCATCGCCGACCAGTCGGTGCCCGAGGAACGGCGTCGCGACGCGGTGATGGAGGTCGTGCGCACGCACTTCAAGCCCGAGTTCCTCAACCGGCTCGACGACGTCGTGGTGTTCCGCGCGCTGGGCACCGAAGAGCTCACCGGGATCGTCGACATCCAGGTCGCGGTGCTGGCCCGGCGTCTGGCCGCGCGCCGGCTCACCCTCCAGGTCACCGACGCGGCGCGCGAGTGGCTGGCGCTCAACGGGTTCGACCCCGTGTACGGCGCACGTCCGCTGCGCCGGCTGGTGCAGTCGGCCATCGGCGATCAGCTGGCGCGGGCGCTGCTGGGCGGCGACATCCGGGACGGCGACGACGTCGTCGTGGACTGGCCGGACGGCGACACCGGACTGACCGTCACCCGCGGCTGACCGTGTCGGCGCCCCCGTCCTGGGCCGGAGGTGCCTGTCGGACGGGGCGCGACACGGATGGGTGGGGGTGCTGGGCGTCGTGCCCGCTGTCCACCATGATCGCGGATACGGAACGAGAAGGAGTCGCGTGATGACGGCAGGACCGGGCCCCGGCCCGTACGGAGACCCCGCAGGGCAGGGTGGCGCGCCCGAGCAGTCGCAGCCGCAGAGCTGGGACGCCCCGCAGGGCCAGCCCGCGCAGGGCCAGTCGCCGTACGGCCAGCCCCAGTACGGTCAGCCGCAGTACGGCCAGCCCACGCAGGGCCAACCTCTGTACGGCCAGCCCACCCAGGGTCAGTCGCCGTACGGGCAGCCGCAGTACGGGCAGCCGCAGTACGGGCAGCAGCCCTTCCCGGGGTACGGCGCGGCGCCCGCGGCGCCGACCGGCTACGGCGCGCCCACGCCGGTGGAGCGTCCCGTCACGGTGCGCGCCGGCATCGGGGCGTTCGTCGGCTCGATCGTGCTCAGCCTCGTGGCCCAGGTGATCACCCTGCTCAACCTGGACACGCTGACCGACCTCGCGGCCAACCAGGCCGGTGGCGACCTGTCCCGCGAGGAGGCGGAGCTGGCCGCCGCGATGGGCGACACGTTCGGAACGCTGGGGGTCGTCGTCGGGGTGGTCTTCACCGGCGTCTTCGCGCTCTTCGTCTGGTTCGCCTGGCGCGGGCACAACTGGGCGCGGATCGTGCTGTGGATCCTGGCGGGGCTGGGGATCGTCTTCGGGATCATCGGGACGGCGGTGGGCTCGTCGTTCGGGGTGGAGACCCTCCCGGTGCTCACCTTCCTGAGCTGGGTCGAGATGCTCTTCGACGCCGTCGCCATCGTGCTGCTGGCCCTCGCGCCGTCCAACGAGTGGTTCCGCTACCGCGGTTGGCTGCGCGCGACGGGGCAGCCCGGCTGACCCGTCGGGGTCAGGGCTGCGCGCCGACCCGTGCGACCCAGCCGGCGGTCGGGCGGGCGAGCAGGCTCGTGACCGCCGCGACGGCGAGCACGAGCACCAGCAGCGAGATCGGTGTGACCCCGCCGATGGACACCATGCCGAGCAGCATCAACCCGGCCAGCAGCACGGACGCCGTCAGGCCCGACCAGCGCGCCCAGGGCCGGCGCTGCGGCAGTAACCAGGCCGAGACGGCGGACACGACACCGACGAC
>Ga0307416_100001096_pt1 | contig 14491 bp, 16 predicted proteins | sample DK1Cmetagenome_2_FD_203821 | JGI IMG/M metagenome (GOLD analysis project Ga0307416, IMG submission 203821) | Maize rhizosphere microbial communities from greenhouse at UC Davis, California, United States - DK15-C-3 | ecosystem: Host-associated > Plants > Roots > Rhizosphere > Soil | place...
TCGGCCTGGTGCGCGACGAGCCGTTTCTCGGCCTCTCCGCGCCCGCCGACCCGGCGACGTACTTCCCGCACTCGCAGTTCCCGATGAACGACATGTGGGTGATCGCGCGCGGCAGCGGTGACGCGGCTGCATTCACGCGCACCTTCGGGCCGGCGTTCCGGGAGCGCGTGTGGCGCCTCGACCCCAACCTTCCGGTCGAGGAGATCACGACGATGCGTCAGCTCCTCGGCGCGTCGGTCGCCGAGCCGCGGTTCAACATGGCGCTGCTCGCCCTGTTCGCCGGCGCGGCGCTCCTGCTGGCGGCGGTCGGGATCTACGGCGTGCTGTCGTATACCGTGACGCAGCGGACGGGGGAGATCGGGGTGCGCATGGCGCTGGGCGCCGAGCGCGGCCAAGTGCTGCGGCTCGTCGTTGGGCAGGGGCTGGGCGTGGCCCTTCTGGGCGTCGCGCTCGGCACGGCCGGCGCGCTCGGGCTGGTCCGCGTGCTGACGTCGCTCTTGTATGGCGTCAGCGCCCACGACCCACTGATCTTCGGCGGCGTCGCCGCGCTGCTTACCGCCGTCGCCCTCGCCGCCGCCTACCTGCCCGCGCGCCGCGCGAGCCGGATCGAGCCGGTGGTGGCGCTGCGGTACGAGTGAGCACTGCAGGGAGTAGGGAGTAGGCCTACTCCCTACTCCCTGCTCTCTATCTCGAAGATCCGCACGACGCCTGGTGTGAGGCGGACGTCGGTGAGCGTTTGGCCGTCGAAGGCGCGGTAGGGCGCCGCGGCACCGTCGAGGGAATACTCGGTGGCCGTCGCGCCGCGCCGACCCAGCGCGATCCGGAGCGTCGGCGAGTCGCGCCTGTCCCACACGACCAGCACCTGGCGGCCGTCGGGCCGGCGGAACAGGTGGTGGTAGAGCGCTCCGGGCCGCCCGCCGGTCACGGCGACGGTGAGCTCGGCGTCGGCGACGGTGACGGTGTCCACGCCGAGGAGGCGCGTGAACAGCTTCACCGTGTGAAAGGCGAGCTTCTTGGTGCGGTCGCGCCGGGTGATGCCGAGGTGATAGTTCGGCGCGTCGCCGATCACCGGGCGGTCCTGGGGTGCGTCCCTGATCTCGTAGATGCCGATGTGCTCGACGCGGGGCGCGGCCGCGAACGTCGCGATCGCGCGCGCCCACCACTCGGCCTGCTGCTGCTCGGTCTTGCCCGGCGTGGTCGCGAAGCCCGTCTCGTTGATCCACACGGGCTTGCCGCCGCACTCGCCGTCCACCGTCGGGAGGAAGAAGCGGGCGTACGACGCGTCGAGGTAGTTCTCGACGACGACCGAGTCCGGCGTCCAGGTCTCGGGGTACGCGTGGAACGGGACGACGTCGATGAGCGGAGCGTTCGCGTGCGTCGCGCACGTCGCCTCCAGCCACTCGACGTCCGGCCAGACCATTCCGCCGAGCAGGACCGCGGCGTCGGGGTCGCCGGCGCGCACCGCCGTCGCGCCGCGCCGCAGTACGTCGTTGTACTCGGCGACGGTGCCGTCCCACCACAGCTTGACGTTTTCCTCGTTGTAGATCTCGTACGAGAGGACGTTCGGGTGTCGCCGAAGGGCGCGGGCGAGGGTGTCGACGAAGCGCGACCAGTCGTCGACGCGCGCCGGCGGGTCGTTCCAGGCGGCCGAATCGGCCTTCCGGCCCACCCCCGCCCACTCGGGCGTGTAGCCGAGGTACGGGCGCAGCGCGATCCCGTGCTGCGCGGCAAGCTCGGCGAACTGGTGGAGCCACGCGAAGTCGTACTTGCCGCGCTCGGCCTCGTAGTCGTCCCAGCCGAAGCTGCCGCGCCACACCCCGACGCCGAGCTCCTTCATCAGCTCGAAGTCACGGGCCACCTCCCGCAGGTCGTCGCCCTTATCGTAGTCCTCGAGCACGGCGAACGAGAGCCGCTTCGTGAACGGGCCGCGCGCCCCCGTTGCAGCCTCGGCGCTGGCCGGCGCGGGCGGCGGGACTGGGGCCGGCCGCGCGCAGCCGGCGGCCGCGCTGGCGACCACCGAGCTGACCACCAGAAGGAAGCGGGCACTGCGCATCACGGGGAGCTCCGGTGTGGAACGGTCGACGGTCGAGCGGGAGTGGGTACGCCCGGGGGCGGCGATGGCTGATCAGCCGCGGCGGCCCTCGTTGTTGCGGTACCAGCGGTCATCGGCGGCCGGTGAAGATCCCGGAAGCTACACGAGACGGTGGGAGGCGGGAGTCTTCCGGAACCCCGGGCCGGCAGCGCACATTCGTGACGCATGGCTGAGCCCCAGCTTCCCGAGCCACCGGCCCATCTGGCCCTCGGCGTGGACGTCGGCGGCACCAAGATCGAGGTGTCGCTCGTTGACGTGAACGGCCGCGTCGTCCGCGCGCAGCGGCAAGCTACCGACGCCGTACGGGGGCCGGCGCACGTGATCGGGGAGGTCGTCGCACTGGTGGACGAGGCGCTCCACCGCGCCGACGCCGCGGTGGACGCGGTGGGGGTTGCGGTGGCCGGCCAGGTAGACGCGCAGGGCACGGTGCGTGGCGCCCCGAACCTGGAGTGGACCGACGTTCCCCTCCGCGACGAGCTGGAGCGGCGGCTCGCGCGCCCCATCGTGGTGCTGAACGACGTGCGGGCGGCGGCGTGGGCGGAGTGGTACCACGGGGCCGGCCGCGGCATGCGCGACGTCGTGGTCCTCTTTCTCGGTACGGGAATCGGCGGCGCCGCCGTCACCGACGGCGAGATGCTCGACGGCGCCACGAACACGCACGGCGAGTTCGGCCACACGACGCTGGTCGCCGGAGGGCGACAGTGCCACTGCCGCAACCGCGGCTGCCTGGAGGCGTACTGCGCCGGTTGGTCGATCGCCGAGCGGGCGCAGGATGCGGCACGCGCGGACCCGGAAGGCGGCGCCGCCCTGGTCCGGCTGGCCGGCAGCGTCGACCAGATCACCTCCGGGACCGTGGCGGCCGCCCGGACGCTCGGCGACCGACTCGCCCTGGCACTCGTGCGCGAGACGGGCGAGCTGCTCGGCGCGGCGCTCGTGAGCGTGATCAACGCCTTGAACCCCCAGCGCATCATCCTCGGCGGGGGCGTCATGGACGGCTTTCCGGAGCTTCGCGAGCTGGCGGAGGCGGTGGCCCGTGCGCAGGCGCTCCCCGCGCCGCTCGAGGTGGTGGAGATCGTGCCGGCGGCGTTAGGCAATCACGCGCCGGCGGTCGGCGCGGCGGCCGCGGCGCGCCGGCTCCGCGCGCTGCGGCCGCCGCGGGAGCCGGTGCGGGGAACGGCCGGGCCGTGGCCCGCGCCGTGAGCGCGGGCGGCGTGCGGGCCGTGTGCTTCGACCTCGACGGCACGCTCGTCGAGACGGAGGCGCTCAAGGCACGGGCGTACGCGCTGGCGGCCGAGGAGCTGCGGCCGGGCGCCATCCGCGAGGCCGAGGTCCTCGCCGCCTACGACGACATGGTGGGGCGGCCCCGCGAGGAGGTAGTGCCGGCGCTCCTGCGGCGCTTCGGCCTGGAGCCCGCGGCGCGCGCGCGGATGGCGGAGCTCGGGGTCGAGTCGCCCGAGGCGGCGTTCGCGACGGTGCGGCTGCGCCACTACGAGGCGATGCTCGCCGACCGGGCGCTCGTCAGGCGGCAGGAGTACGGGTACGCCGTGGCCCTGCTGCGGCGCGTGCGCGGCGACGGCTTCCGCACCGGGGTCGCCACCATGTCGCACGCCGCGCAGGCGCTGGTCGTGCTCGACATCTTGGCGCTGCGCACTCTGCTCGACGAGGTGGTGACTCGCGAGGAGGTGCTGCGCCCGAAGCCGGACCCGGAGATCTACCTGCTGTTGGCGCGGCGGCTCGGCGTCCCCGCCGAGGCGTGTCTGGTGATCGAGGACTCGGTGCCCGGGGTCGGCTCCGCGCTCGCCGCGGGCATGGCGTGCGTGGCCGTGACGACCGCCATGACGCGCCGCACCGTGCACGCGGCCGGGCTGTTGCCCGCCGAGCTGGTCGTCGACGATCCCGCGCGGTTGGAGTCGGTTGTCCTCCCCTTGCTGGCCGGCCGCTCCGCGGCGCCGGCCTGACGGAGCACGCGACGCATGAAGATCGGCATGGTGGGACTCGGGCGGATGGGCGGCAACATGACCACGCGCCTGCTGCGCGGCGGGCACGCGGTGGTGGGCTTCGCGCGCCACCGGGAGGAGGTCGCGGCCGTGGTCGCGCACGGGGCGACGGGGGCGGGCTCGCTCGAGGAGCTCGTGGCGCAGCTCGAGCCGCCGCGCGCCGTCTGGATCATGGTGCCCGCCGGCGATCCGACCGAGCAGACCGTGCAGGCGCTGGCCGGTCTGCTCCAGGCCGGCGACGCGGTGATCGACGGCGGGAACAGCAACTACAAGGACACCATGCGGCGCGCGGCCGCGCTCCGCGAGCGCGGGCTCCACTTCGTGGACTCGGGCACGAGCGGCGGCGTCTGGGGGTTGGCCGAAGGGTACTCGCTCATGATCGGCGGCGACCGTGACGCGGTCGAGCGGCTTCGCCCGATCTTCGAGACGCTCGCACCGGCGAAGGACCGGGGGTGGGGGCACATGGGCCCGAGCGGCAGCGGCCACTATGTGAAGATGATCCACAACGGAATCGAGTACGGGATGATGCAGGCGTACGCGGAAGGCTTCTCGGTCCTGAAGCACAAGGCCGAGTTCGGCCTGGACCTGGCGCAGATTGCCGAGGTGTGGCGCACGGGGAGCGTGGTGCGCTCGTGGCTGCTCGACCTCACGGCGCGGGCGCTGGCCGAAAACCCCGCCATGGAGGGGATCGCACCCTACGTCTCCGACTCGGGCGAGGGGCGGTGGACGGTGGCCGAGGCGATCGACCTCGACGTGCCGGCACCGGTGATCACGCTCTCGCTCATCCAGCGGCTCCGCTCGCGCGACGCCGAGTCGTATGCCGACCGCCTGCTCGCGGCGATGCGTAACCAGTTCGGCGGGCACGCCATCAAGAAGGCGGAGGGCTAGCGATGGCGGACGGGAGTGCACCGGTCGAGCCGAGTGTCTTCGTCATCTTCGGGGCGACGGGCGACCTCGCGAAGCGGAAGATCATGCCGGCGCTGTACCAGCTCCACGCGCAAGGGCACACGCCGGCGGGCGTGATCGTGCTCGGCGTCAGCCGCGACGCGAGAATGACCGACGCCGACTTTAGGCAGATCGCCCGTGAGTCCATCGGGCCCGACGTCGCGCCTCCGCGCGACGTGGCGGCGTGGGCCGACCGGTGGCTCTACTTCCAGGCGACGGGTGCCGGCACGGAGCAGGAGTTCACGCGATTGCGCGAGCGCATCGAGGGCCTCGAGCGGGAGTTCTCCTTCCCGCAGAACCGCAGCCTGTACATGTCACTGCCGCCAGCGGCGTTCGCGACGACGGTCGCGATGCTCGGCAAGGTGGGGCTGAACCGGAGCGCGGGGTGGACGCGGCTCGTGATCGAGAAGCCGTTCGGGCACGACTTGCAGTCGGCGCGGGAGCTCAACGCGCTCATTCACCGGTGCTTCGACGAGTCACAGGTCTACCGGATCGACCACTACCTGGGGAAGGAGACGGTGCAGAACCTGCTCGTCTTCCGCTTCGCCAACGCGATGTTCGAGACGCTCTGGAACCGCGACCACGTCGAGAGCGTGATGATCACGGTGGCGGAGGAGCTCGGCGTGGAGCGGCGCGCGGCGTACTACGAGACCGCGGGCGCCCTGCGCGACATGGTACAGAGCCACCTCACGCAGCTCCTCTCGCTCGTGGCTATGGAGGTGCCGTCGGCTTTCGAGGCCGCGGCGATTCGCACCGAGAAGGTCAAGGCGCTCCGCGCCGTGGCGCCGATCGGCATGGAGCAGGTCGTGTACGGCCAATACGGGCCCGGCCGGATCGACGGGGCGGACGTGGCCGGCTACCGTGAAGAGCCCGGCGTTGCCCCGAGCTCCTGCACCGAGACCTTCGTCGCGCTCCGCCTCAGCGTCGAGAACTGGCGCTGGCAGGGCGTGCCGTTCTACCTGCGCACGGGGAAGCGGATGCTCCGCCGGCTGACGGAGATCGAGATCAAGTTCCGGCGGGCGCCGGTGTGGATGTTCCGGTCGGTGCACGCCGAGCAGCTGCACCGCAATACGCTGCTGCTCACCATCCAGCCTGACGAGGGATTCAGCCTCTACTTCGACATCAAGGCGCCGGGCGAGCCGTTCCGCATGCAGCGGCTGCCACTGCACTTCAACTACGCCGAGGCGTTCACGCACCTGCCCGAGGCCTACCAGACGCTGCTCCTCGATCTCCTGGCCGGCGACCAGACGCTGTTCGTCCACGCCGACGAGGTGGAGACGAGCTGGGCGATGTACGAGCCGCTGCTGGCGTCGCCGCAGAAGGTGTACCCCTACCCCGCCGGCACGTGGGGGCCGCTCGAGGCCGGGAAGCTCTCGTCGCGGTGACCAGCGGCGCGCCCCCCGAGCTCGTCCGCGCGCCGAGCGCGGCGGCCCTCGCCGAACTGGCCGCGGGCCGACTGGCGGACGCCGCGCGCGCCGCCGTGGCGGCGCGCGGGCGCTTCAGCCTGGCGCTCGCCGGCGGCGGGACCCCGCGCGACACCTACACGCGACTCGCGGCCTCGCGCGAGCGGGTGCCGTGGGGACACGTCGAGCTGTACTTCGGCGACGAGCGGTGCGTTCCGCCTGGGGACGACCGCAGCAACTTCCGCATGGTGGCCGGCGCGCTTCTCGACCACGTGCCGGTCGCCCCGCACCACGTGCACCGCATGCACGGCGAGCTGGCCCCCGACGAGGGCGCCGCGGCGTACGAGCGCACGCTCCGTAGCGCGTTCGGCGACGTGGCGGCGCACGCCGCCGCCGTCACCTTCGACGTCGCCCTGCAGGGCGTCGGGCCGGACGGGCACACGGCGTCGCTCTTCCCCGGCGGTGCGGCGCTCCGGGAGCGCGAGCGGTGGGTGGTCGCGGTTCCGCCGCCCACTACCGTGGAGCCCCGCGTCGGCCGGATCACTCTGACGCTGCCCGTGCTGTGCCGGGCGCGCGAGGTGTGGTTCCTCTGCACGGGCCGCGGGAAGCGGGACATCGTGGGCGCCATCCTCGCCGACGTGCCCGCGGCGCGCGAGTGGCCGGCGGCGATGGTGCGCGGGACCGAGCGCACGCTCTGGCTCGTCGACGACGACGCCGCGCCCGCCGGGGCGGCCGTAGGCGGTGCGGCCGCGGCGCCGGCCGCCTGACGGCGCCTCCCGCGCGCACCGCTCCACGGCTCGCTTCACCGCTCGACCCGCATGGCCGCCACAATCGTCGCCGAGCGGCTCACCAAGACCTACCAGGTCAAGGTGCGCGAGGCGGGCTTGCGCGGCGCCCTCGCGGCGCTCGTGCGCCCGCGCTACCGCGAGGTGCGCGCCGTGGACAACGTCACGTTCACCATCGACCGCGGCGAGATCGTCGCGTTTCTGGGGCCGAACGGCGCCGGGAAGACGACGACGCTGAAGATGCTCACCGGCCTGCTCTACCCCACCGCCGGGCGGGCCGCCGTGGCCGGCCACGAGCCGTGGACCGGCGGCGCGCCGTTCAAGCAGCGGATCGCCCTCGTGCTCGGCAACAAGCAGCAACTGCTCTGGGACCTGCCGCCCGAGGAGACCTTCCAGCTCAACCGCGCGATCTACGCGATTCCCGTCGCCGACTACCGCGACCGGCGCGACGAGCTGGTCACGCTGCTCGGCCTCGGCGACCTGCTCGACAAGCCCGTGCGGCAGCTCTCGCTCGGCGAGCGCATGAAGTGCGAGCTCGCGGCGTCGCTCCTCCACCGGCCGGAGATCCTCTTCCTCGACGAGCCCACGCTCGGCCTCGACGTCAACGCCCAGGAGGCGATCCGCGGCTTCCTGCGTGCCTATCGCGACCGCCACGATGCGACCATCCTGCTCACGTCGCACTACATGGCCGACGTGACGGCGCTCGCCTCGCGCGTACTCATCATCAACCAGGGGCGGCTGCTCTACGACGGCGCGCTCGACGCGCTCGTGGCGCGCAGCGCGCGCACCAAGCGGCTCGAGCTCGTGCTCGGAGACGGCGTCACCGAGGACGCGCTCGCCCGCTTCGGCGACGTGCGGTACTTCCGCTTCCCGAACGCGACGGTCGAAGTGCCGCGCGAGGAGGCCGCGGCGGCGAGCGCGCGCCTCCTCGCCAGCGTCCCGGTGGCCGACCTCTCCATCCAGGATCCACCGATCGAGGACGTGATCCGGCGGGCCTTCGAGGTGGACACGGCGGGGGGCGAGCCGTGAGCGGCGCGCGGCCGGCGGGCGGGTCGGCGTGGCGCGAGCGATACGCGGCGCTCATCCGCGCGGCGTGGCTGGTGGACCTGCAGTACCGGGCAGCCATCGCTATCTGGCTGCTCTGGGGCGTCATGGAGCCGCTCATCGCCCTCGGCATCTGGTGGTCGATCGCCTCGGGCGGCGACGTCGAGGGCTTCAGCCGCAGTGACTTCGCGCGGTACTTCTTCGGCGTCACCCTCGTCAACCAGCTCACGCTGGCGTGGGACGCGTACTACATCGACCGGTGGATCCGCGAGGGGGAGATGAACTACCGCCTCGCGCGCCCGATCAACCCGGTGCACGAGTCGATCGCCGACAACCTCGCCTACAAGGCGCGGTCGGCGACGCTGATCCTGGCCGTCTGGCTGGTGGCGGCAGCGGTGTGGCCCGCCGTCCGGATGCCGGTCGACCCGGGGCGGTGGGCGCTGGCCGCCCTGGCGGTGGTGCTGGCGGCGGGGATCCGCTTCCTCAACGGCTACGTCACCGGGCTGCTCGGCTTCTGGACGACGCGCGCGACGGCGCTCATGGAGCTGCAGTTCGGCCTCTCGCTCTTCCTCTCCGGGCGCATCGCCCCGCTCACGCTCCTGCCGCCGGCCGTCCAAACCGTGGCGGGCGTGCTCTGGTTCCCGTACGTGCTCGCCTTCCCCGTCGACGTGCTCACCGGGGCCGTCACGACGCCGGCGGCGTATGTGCGCGGCTTCGCGGGCCAGGTCGTGTGGCTCGTGGCATGGTGGGCGGCGTACCGGCTCGTCTGGTCGCGCGGCCTGCGGCACTACGGCGCGGTGGGTGGATGAGCGCGCCGGCAACGCCGCGTTCCGCGGCGTCACGCCCGCTCGTGCGGCGTCGCGCGGCGGCGATGCTGCGGGCGCTCTGGCAGGTCAACGTGGTGGAGGAGCTTCAGTACCGCGGGAACTTCGTGGCCAGCGTGCTCGGTACACTGTTCTGGATGGCGATGGCGCTGCTCACGGTCGCGCTCTTCTTCCGTCACACCACGCGGCTCGGCGGGTGGGACTACTGGGAGGTCGTGGTCCTCCTCGGCGTGTTCAACGCCCTCACCGGCATCATCGAGGCGGTGCTGCGGCCAGGCCTCGGGCGGCTGGCCGGCGAGGTGCGCAGCGGGGCGCTCGACCTCGTCCTCACGCGCCCGGTAGACGCACAGCTCTACATCTCGTTCCGCCGGCTCGACATCTGGCGCTTCGTGGACGTCGTGCTCGGCCTCGCGCTGGCCGGCTACGCCCTCGTGCGCCTCGACCGCCTGCCGTCGGCGTTCGACGTGGTCGCCTTCCTCGTCACGCTGGGCGCGGCGGCGCTGGTGGTCTACGCGATGTGGGTGGCGCTGATGAGCCTTGCCTTCTGGTTCGTGTCGGTGGAGAACCTCTCCGTGCTGTTCGACGCCGTGTACGAGGCGGCGCGCTACCCCGTGTCGGCCTACCCGGGCGCGCTGCGCTTCCTGTTCGTCTACCTGATCCCCGTCGCCTGGACGACGACGATTCCCGCCTCGGCGCTGACGGGGCGACTGGGGCCGGCGACGGCGGTGGGCGCGGTGGCGGTCGCCGCCGCGGCGCTGGCGGCGACACGCCTCCTCTGGCGCGCCGCGCTCAGGCAGTACACGAGCGCGGGGGGGTGAGCGAGGGTTGGGCTTCAGCGGCTCGTCAGGCGCCGGACCGCCTCCCGAGCCGCTGCAGTCGGACTCGGTCGGCGGCCTTCAGCTTCGTGAGTTCGCCGAGCGCACGGCTCGGGAAGCGGTGCGCGCCGGCGTGCAGACGGTCGATGCGCCAGCCGTATCGGGTGCGCACCACGACCACGGTATCGGTCCAATCTCGGGGCGTGGGCACCAGTCGCGGGGTGCGGCCGGCCGAATCCCACCCCAGTTCAAAAGCGCGTGTCCGCCTTACCAGCACCATCGTGGTATCAGCGCGTCGGCGCAGGTGTTCGAGGGTCACCGGTTCGACATAGAACGCGGTGATGACCTCGTAGTGGTCCGACGTGTTCCGCCCGGCGCAAGTGAGTGCATTGTCGTGCCAGGCGCGGGCGACGTCGTCCCGCTCGAGCGGACCTTCCGCGTCCCGGCGGGCGAATTCCTCGACGAGCGCAACCGGATCCGGGTGTCGGAAGACGGCGTCCGTCGGGCAGTCACTCTCGCGGGCGCTGAGCGGCATGCGCTTCGAGCCGGCCGGCGCGCGATCCTGCGGCGGCTTGCCCGAGGAGTTCTCTCCTGGCGAAGGGGTGCAGTTGGTGGCTGCGAGCCCGACGAGGAGGGTGAGGAGTATGCGAGAAGACACTTCTGCTGCCCGTAGGAGGCAATCGCGGCGCCAGACACCCGGGCTCAGGCGCGGGCGTCCGTCCCACCATGCGACAGGGCAGCGGCCTCGTCAAGAAGCCCGCGCTCGCCCGCCGGCCTCAGTGTTTAGTGAGACCGCAGGCTTTGCGCGCTCTCATCGCGCGCGACCTCCCGTGAGCGAAGAAGGTGCCGGCCGCGGCGAGGATCCTGTCGAGCTCCGCCGGGCCGCGCCGAATGCAGGGCGGCTCCCCCGGACGGGCGAACACGTACCCCGCGGCGGGGGCCTCGTCGAGCGAGAAGGAGACGTCGGCCGCGCCCGGCGAACTGATTCGCAGTCGCGGCTCGGTCACCAGCGCGAAGTCGATGCCGCGCGCCTCGAGGCTGTCGCCCAGGGTAGCCATCGCGAAGTTCCAGTCGTCCGCGAGCACTGCCAGGTCGGGGAGCGTGTCCACCGCGCCCGGTGGCACGACCAGATAGGCGATCACCGTCGGACGCGAGACGACGAGACGGGCTGTCTCGGCGATGGCGGCGGGCGGGCGCGCCGTCACCGGCCCTTGCGCCATTGCAGCAACCGGGGTGAAGGCGAGGGCTATCCACCCTAACAGGTGGAGAGCACGCCATGGTATCGGAGGGAGCATTCGATATTCGACCTCGAGCGAAGGATGGCCGTGGACGAGGACCCGAGATCACCTGCGAGATCTGACGGGACTGGCGGGGTCCTCCGTCCGGCCCACGGCGCCTAATGGCCCAACTCCACGCGGCCGGCGCCCGGACTGTTCTCGTCCAACCCGAGCGCCGCCAGGAGCCGCGCGCGCGGGACCTCCCCCGTCAGGGGGTCCTTCCGGCTCTCGGCCCACGTGAGCACCTCCTGATAGTCCCGGCGCGCGTGGGCCAAGAGGCGCTCGAGGTCCGCCAGGTCGCCGCGGCTCAGCGCGACCAGGTCGAAGCGCACGCGCGCCAACTCCCGTTCGTGGGGCTGCTCGCCGTAGCTGGCCAGGACCGCCAACGCACGCTGCTGGCGGCCCGGCGGGAAGTAGTGCTCGACCGCGCGGCGCAGCACGTCCTCGCTCATTCGGATCCTCCTACGCGCGGCCGCTCGGCCGCATCGCGTAACACGCACGTCGAGCCGCCCGCGAATCAACAGGAAGACACCTCGTCCGACTCAATGGCTTGCGCCCCCGTGACGAAAATCCGGATTCTCGCTGCGCGCCTTCAGCCCCCTCGCCTCGAAGGCGAGATATCGTGCGGTGATGTCTTTCGTCATCCGCCCGAACACGCCGCCAAAGATTCCCTGCAGCTCGAGTGTCAACGTCGCCCGGCTCCCGGCATCCGTCGGCTCGACGGAATGATGGCCGACGACGCGCAACCCCGGCGCGACGCTGACCCAGGTGAAGCTCCTACCCGGGTCGATCGCCGTGACCTTCCACAATGCCGGTGGAAACTTGGGCTGACGGATGACCGCCCGGCTTCCGACGGCGAACGGCCCGCCGCCGAGTCGCTTCACGCTGGTGACCGACGGCGTCCATTCGTGCCACCGGTCCGTGTCGCTCATTACCTGCCACACCCGGTCCGCGGGCGCCGCGATGTCGGTCGCAATGCTGAATCTTCTCATCTCGTCAAGTGGACGGATCAGCCGTCGCAAACATCGTCGCCGCGGGCGACTAGGTTAGGTTCTCCTGAATGAAGCGCGGACTCAGATGGATGTCGACTTGGACGAGGGGCGCGTCGCCGATGCAGCGGAAGCTATGGACCTCCCCGGCCTTGATGACGAGAATGTCACCGGCCCCGGCTTCGAACTCCTCGCCGTTGACGGTCCAGAGGCCGCGGCCTTCCCTCACGAACTGGACTTCGTCATACGGATGACGGTGGGGCCCGGGGCCACGCCCAGGGAGGGCGTGGAGGAGGAACGCGGACACGTTCACGTCGCCGTTGTCGGCCCCCACGAAGTGATGCGAGCTGCCCCGAAAGGGCAGGTCTTCCTGCCGGACGCGGTACATCGTGTGGCTGCTCCTGTGCGAGTGGGTTGGGGCGAAACGACGCGGGAAGCGGGAAGCAGAGCGCGGTTCACGAACGGCCCTACGAAAGGCGCGCGTCAGCGTACACCCACGCCTGCTTCCCCGAGGCAAGCACGGCGGAGACTCGTTTGTAGCCCGCCGGCTCGTACTGGTCGGCGCTCGCCAGCTCACTGTCCGAGAGTTCGAAGACCGTGCCCCTCACACGACTGTCGTCTCTCCCGTTGAACTTTACGATGGCATGATAGGCCTTGCCGCTCGTCGCGACGAACTGCGGATCCTCGACCCTCAGCAACGATTGCTCGAAGCCTACGAGCTCGTCCGGCTGGCCCTGAAGCAGCCGTCCGAACGTCGACAGCTGAACAGCCTCTTGCTGGAGGGTGCCATACGAGAAGAGCAGGGGCATGGCGAAGACACGTTGAAGTTCGAGCCGGGTTCGCGGCGGGGAACTTCTGACGAGGCTCACGAGGCTCACGAGGCTCACGAGGCTCACGAGCCCTGCTGCCAGCGAACGCTCACGCTTAGTCTCGGGCGGACAGCCCGCCAGCGCAACGATGCTGCCCGCCGGAGGCGCTGTCCAGGAGCCCAACCGACCGACTCCCGACAGCGCCGCGCCTGCAGCGCCTCGTTAGGTAGCACGCCGAGCCGCCGACGCTGGTCACCGCCCGCCCTCGCGGTATGCGACGTACCCGGCGCCGGCCCCGAGCGCCGGGCCGGCGGTCGTCGGGGTCACCGGGGCACGGTGTTGCGCAGCGAGACCAGCCATCAGTAATACTGCCTCAACTCGACGTCGACCGTCGTACTGTCGAGCACCGTCATCGTGCCGTCCGACTGCTGTTGCAGCACCCTGAGCGTGAAGGTTCCAGGGCCGGGCGCGAGGTTCGGTCCTCCAGTGATCCCGTCGCTCATCGTGCAGTCACCGCGCGGCACGACGCCGTTCGGGTCGGGACAGAATGCGAGGAAGGCACTCGCCGGCGTCGGCGGCTGGTTGTTCTGTGATTGCAGCTCGCCCTTCAGATGGATCGATTTGTAGTCCTTCTGGCTCGGGTTCGTCACCGTGACGGTGTACGGCGTGAACCCACCGCTGAGGGACACGTAGATGGAGCTGAGTTGCAGGTCCGAGATGTATGGCGCGCGCGGGCGTGGCTTCGCGGCTGCCGGGTTGAGCGCCGGGACTGCTCGAGTGGCTGCCGGTGCAGTCGGCGTCGCCTCATCACTGCAACCGGCGCCCGCCAGCGCGACGACCGCGAGCAGACAAGCCAAGTAGGTTCTACGGTTGCGCATCATCGTGCGGTCCTCGCATGCGAGTGTGATCGGGTAGGTGCTACGCCGGACGATCGGGTCCGACCTTGCAGCCGTATGTCGGCCACACCCATTTAGGCGGGATCTCGTTGGCAAAGGGGCCATCCAGCGGCCGCGATGCTTGTTGGCGCCCAAGGCCAGAGCTCAGTGCCCAAGGCCAGAGCTCAGTTCCGAGCGGGCTGCCGCGAGATCCGGCCGTAGCTCGCGCCGAGCAGGCCGCTCGTCGGCCGCGGCGCCTCGTTAGGCTGGCGCTTGCAGTGCTGTCACCAGCGTACGCAGCCACGCGTAGCGCATGGCTCGCTCGTTCGCGAGCAGTCCCGCCAGCGCGGCCCGCTGAAACGCCAGCCCCGCACGCGGGACCTGCCGCCCTCGGGCGGTGTCCAGGCGAGTCCACGGCCGTCAACGTCTCCGTCTACGGGGACGCGGCTCGTGCGGACCTCGGTGATCGGGAGGCGACGGCGTAGCCTTAGTAGCCGGCCGGGTATGGGGTATCGAGAGCATCGGGGGCGACTGGGCGCGAGACGGGCCGGCCCCACCCCCAAGCGGGCAGGTCGGCAGTGTCCCGGCCGGCATTGGCGCCACGGCAATCTCAGGAGGACGGCACGATCGACCGTG
>Ga0307416_100001097_pt1 | contig 14491 bp, 15 predicted proteins | sample DK1Cmetagenome_2_FD_203821 | JGI IMG/M metagenome (GOLD analysis project Ga0307416, IMG submission 203821) | Maize rhizosphere microbial communities from greenhouse at UC Davis, California, United States - DK15-C-3 | ecosystem: Host-associated > Plants > Roots > Rhizosphere > Soil | place...
GCGATGGGTATCTGCTGGTTGTTCATTACCCATTCGCCATCGCCGAGCACACTGTACACACCCCAGTGGATGAATAAGCCAAACCTCGCATTCTGAAACCATTCGCGGTTCTTTAGATTTTCGGCAGTTGGCTCATACTTCCACTGTGCTGAGGCGCTCGCAGAGGAAAGGAGTAACATAAGAGATAAACAACGCAGTAGGTTTATTCTTTTCATATCTCGTCGACGAATCATTTGCAAATCGCCACCCTGTCGTGGGCAACGGTAAAAATAATCTTGTTTTCTAATTAGCGCTGGCAAAAATACAAAAAAGGCAACCATGCGCATTGGAACTTCCCGGCCCCGAGCCTCCTCACATAATGGCCGGAAACCGCACGCGTTCGATTTTGTCCCCTCATATCTTGTAACTAACATTGCGTCAACCTTTTTTATACTGTGATCATGCGTTACCGGAAGATAGAACAGCAGCTATTTGTCAACAACAGAACCAACCTGAAAAAACACCTGGGCCCAAACTCGATCGTTGTAGTGAACGCTAACGATATCATGCCGACCAATGCCGACGGGACCATGCGCTTCAGGCAGAATAGCGATCTTTTTTATCTGACTGGCGTTGATCAGGAAGAAAGTATTCTTGTCTTGTGTCCGGATTTTCCGGAGGAGAAATATCGTGAGATTTTATTCCTGCGTGAAACGAATGAACAGATAGCGCTGTGGGAAGGTCATAAGCTTACAAAAGACGAGGCAAGAGATCTCACCGGTATACGGACGATCCTTTGGACCGGTGACTTCAAGAAAATATTTCACACGATGATGGTGATGGGGAATGTTGAGCATGTTTTTCTGAACACAAATGATCACTATCGCGCGGATGTTACCGTCGACTCGCGTGATCAGCGTTTTATCGAGTGGTGTCAAAAAAAATATCCACTGCACAAATATGAAAGACTGGCGCCGATCATGCACAAGCTTCGAAGCATTAAGTCGCGGGAGGAGATCGCATTGATGCAGGCCGCCTGTGATATCACAGAGAAAGCATTCCGCAGGGTTCTGGGTTTTGTGAAGCCAGGCGTCAGGGAGTTTGAAATCGAAGCTGAGTATGCGCATGAATTCCTGCGAAATGGCTCGCGCGGTTTCGCCTATGAGCCAATCATTGCTTCCGGAGCAAACTCCTGTGTTTTGCATTACATCGTCAACGATCAGGAGTGCAGGGACGGCGATATATTACTGCTGGATGTAGGTGCGGAGTATGCCAATTACAATGCTGACCTTACACGCACTATTCCCGTGAATGGACGATACACCCAGCGCCAGAAAGATGTATACAACGCTGTGCTTCGCATACATCGGGCTGCCATTGGAATGATAAGACCGGGCGTGATGTACTATGATTATCACAAGGAGATCCAGAAGCTGACCGAATCGGAACTCATCCAGCTTAAGCTTCTGGACAAGGCGGATGTTGCCAGGCAAAATCCCGAGAAACCTCTGTTCCTGAAGTACTTCGCGCACGGGACTTCACACATGCTCGGCCTTGATGTACATGATGTCGGAAACATGTATCATAAGATGGTGCCTGGAATGGTGTGGACCGTCGAACCCGGCATTTACATCCGGGAGGAAAATATCGGGGTGCGCATCGAAAACAACGTGGTGATAACAAACGACGGAGTCGTCGATCTGATGAAAAACATTCCCATAGAAGCCGCGGAGATAGAGGATCTAATGAACTCCTGATCATTGGCGGAGATCGCCGTTCACCAACCCAGCGCAGGCTGGCGATGCTATCAAAGTAAAAAGTAAATAATTAAACAATGAGCGACTCCCTGTTTTCTGATAAAGCGCAGGAGCCGGTCGGATCATATCCTCACGCCCGCAGAGTCGGTAATCTTCTGTTTTTATCCGGCGTTGGACCGCGAAAGCGCGGGTCAGCTGAGATCCCCGGCGTTACAGTTGACGGTGAAGGAAACATCACATCGTATGATATTGAAGTGCAGTGCCACAGCGTCTTCGAGAACGTAAAGCATATTCTTGAGGACGCAGGCGCGGGGTGGAACGACCTGGTGGACGTCACGGTGTTCCTTACAAACATGAAATCGGACTTCAAGACCTTCAACAGAATCTATAGTGAATACTTCAAAGAGGACCCTCCATGCAGGACAACCGTGGAGGTCAATGGGCTACCGACTCCCATCGCCATTGAATTGAAATGTATCGCTGTATTGTGTTGACGTGTTGATGTGTTGATGTGTTGATGTCCTCGCCGTTCCGGCCACCGAAGTGAAGTAACTAGATGCCGGATACGGCAGATAAAGCACGCATTCTCAGGTACGGCCCACCAGCACCTCAGCACCTCAACACATTAGACAGAGAAGCTTTCCCCGCATCCGCAAGTTCTGGACGCATTGGGATTAATGAATTGAAAGCCCTTTCCATTCAGGCCATCGGAGAAATCGAGTGTCGTGCCGAGCAGGTACAAAAGGCTTTTTTTGTCCACGAGGATCTTGACGCCTTTATCTTCGAAAACCTGATCGACGGGGTTGACATTTTCGTCAAAACCGAGATCATACATCAGTCCGGAACATCCACCGCCTTTGACAGAAACACGGATGTTGGCGTTCTCAGGCCTGCCCTCTTCCTTTCTAAGTTCGATGATTCTGTCTTTAGCTTTATCAGTTACTGTGATCATATCTCGTTTTGCTTTTTTGTATAACGCTTTTTTATGAAATAGGATTCAATACAACACTGAAAACAGTGATCGTGTTCATATCGCGTCCGTAATAAAGTTTTTGAAGTGCGTCCATGATATTACCGGCCTTGAAATAAGACGTATGCAACTCTTTCCCGCCTTTTACGACCCATTGAATAGTATAAGAATTCTCCTTCTCCTTATAGCTCTGCACATATGACAGCATTTTTTTCAGCACGTCAACCTTGTCGCTGCCCGTCTCACTGTGAAACAGGAACGCCTGATTGTGGCGTGGGTTAATGGTAATCAGGTCCAGCTTCACTTTCGAGTCCGCGTTTGTGTATTCGAAGACCAGATCTGATGACCGCAGGCCCAGGTAATCCTTGATTTCCTGCTGTATGCGGGCAGCTTCTACATGCATTTCGCTCAATGTCTCAGTCATGGCACGGAAAGTTCCTCTAAAACTTTTGAATACGCCAAAAAGTTTCGTCTTTGAATTGCAAAGTTAACCCAATTATGGAAAAGTTGGAACATATCGGCATCGCGGTCAGGAACATAGAGAAGGCGAACGAGCTCTTCGCGCGGCTCCTGGGAACTGATCACTATAAGATTGAAGAGGTGCTTTCTGAGCAGGTCCGAACGTCTTTTTTTCGCATAGGCGATGTGAAGATCGAACTTCTGGAAGCAACGAACGACAATTCTGCTATTTCCCGCTTCATCGAAAAAAGGGGAGAAGGCATCCACCATCTGGCGTTCGAAGTTTCCGACATCCACGAGAGCGTCCGGCATTACCAGAACCAGGGCTACGAGCTTATCAACACCGAGCCGAAGCCCGGAGCCGACAATAAACTGATTTGTTTTCTTCATCCAAAATCAACCGGCGGCGTTCTGATAGAGTTATGTCAGGAAAAAAATTGACAGTTTTCAATGAGCAGTAGGCAACCTATGGGGTCCGTTTTTAACAGGACATCGATCACAAATTCCCATTATTCTTGGACCACGTTCATACCGTCTGAAGAGCACTTAATTTCGCGGGGTTGGTTTATTTCTAACGTTGTGCATGAGGCATGTGATCGTCCGGTTCGAAAAGCCCGCAGAAGCATCTGGTAGGACGCGCACTGTAGTAATCAAGATTGTTTAATTGCTCATTGTTGAATTGCCGGCATGGACTTAAACGGTTAGCAAATCCTTTGAACTCGTTCACCTTTTGTCAACAGTTAACTGTAAAATCGCCAAGTTGATTAATAGCCTCTGGCCTTACGCCCCCCAAATTGAATGTCGTTATAATACTTCTGCTTCCTCTTCCCTTCAGCGGTTTTGTAGTACGGCTTGCCGCTGGCGCAGGAGCCTAAAAAAATAGCGATGATCATCAAAAATCCCAGATAGTTTTTCATCGGCACAGGTTATAATCCTTAATACTCTCGCGAGACTAAAAAGAACCGCTTTAAACGTTAATTTCGCCGTCCGGACACAAATGTGGACAAGCGGCAGTTAAAGATAGCCAGATTTACAGTATGGAACACAAAAGATTGGAAATCAGCCAATTAGGGGAATTCGGTCTAATCGAACGCATTCGCGGGAGATTTCAGCCAAATCATCCGCAAACCGTGAGGGGAATTGGGGACGATGCGGCAGTTGTAGATGCAGGTGCGGACTTCCTGCTGATGTCGTCCGATATGCTAGTCGAGGGCATTCACTTCGACCTTACATATAGCCCCATTCAGCATCTCGGATATAAAGCGGTCGCTGTGAATGTCTCGGATATCGTGGCGATGAATGGAAAAGCAACACAGATCCTCGTAAATGTTGCTTTGAGCAATCGCTTTTCCGTTGAGGCGGTCGATGCTTTATATGAAGGCATCAGAGCAGCGTGTGAAAGCTACAACGTCGATCTTATCGGCGGCGACACCACATCTTCCACATCTGGATTGATAATTTCGATCACAGCGATGGGAAGAGTTGCAAAAGAAAAGGTCGCATACAGAAGCGGTGCAAAAGAGAATGACATACTCTGCGTTACCGGAGATCTCGGCGGTGCGTTCACAGGACTTCAGGTACTCGAGCGCGAAAAACAGGTCTTCCTCTCAAATCCTGATATGCAACCGGGACTTGAGAAATATGATTACATCGTGGGACGACAGCTCAAACCGGATGCGCGTTCGGAAATAGTCTATGACCTGGAAGAGTTCGGTATCGTACCCACATCCATGATCGACATTTCCGATGGCCTTGCATCTGAACTTTTACATATCTCAAAAGAGTCCGGAGTAGGCGTGCGCATCTACGAAGAAAAAATTCCGATCGATCAGCTGGCATTCGATACCGCGATCGAATTCAATCTCGACCCTATCACCTGTGCATTGAACGGAGGAGAGGATTACGAGCTTCTCTTCACAATTGACAAATCACACCAGGAGAAAATAAAGAATCATCCCGACATCCACATGATCGGATATATTCACGCCCGCGCCGACCAAAACGTGATGGTGACTAAGTCAGGAAATATAGTCCCCTTGCGTGCACAGGGATGGGATCATTTTAGATAATGTGTTGATGTGTTGATGTGCTGATGGTGGGCCTCAACTCGAGTGCTTCTGGTTGCTCTCTGTGCTGCCTTAGCGCTTGATTTCGAAGAAAACCTTGAAGCGCAAATTAAATACAAAGAAAAGAACGTTGCCTGATAGCGGCATAATGTTCTTTTGCACGGCAGAAGAAGCCGCACATCATCAACACCAGCACCTCAGCACCTCCACACATCTAATCCTCCGGAAACGGGATAAAAACAAAATTCGTGAACTCTGTATCAACGACAAAGAGGCAACAGAACTCGTCCGGGTCTTTGAAGGCGGCCTTGAACTGATCTTCCTCTTCAATGAGATTGCGCTGAACGAACTCGTCAAGGAATGATGCGTAGTATTTCCATTCCGTCTGAGCGGACTCCGAATCGATCAGCAGTTGACCAATGGGCTGGTCGATCTTGCACACTGGAAAAATAGGATATGGTGAGAATCCTCTTTTCCGGATCTGGTAAGATGCTTCTTTCAATGTATCAGCGACCTTGACAAAATCTCTAGAGATGGTGCCAAGATATTTTCCATTTAGTTCCGGATCATTATGCATGCTAACCTCCAATAATTGCCGCTAAAATAATGTATGTGGCGGAAACCTCAGTTTGTAAAGTGAATTACCTATGTTTATAGCGCATGAAATAACATCATGCCATTAATCCGAGAATCAGGAACAGCACGTGAAACTTCGCAGGTACATCTCTACATTTTCCAAACGCTTTTGCCGGTATTTTAATCTGTCTTTCAGCATAGGACTGATAATAATTCTCTGCGCCGTTGCACTGCAGAATGCTTACGGCCAAAAGAAAAATGACGCATTCCGCCTGAACATCAAGGAAGCCTCTTCCCCAATTATTATTGACGGTATTATGGATGAGCCCGCGTGGGCTGATGCTGAAGTGGCGACGGATTTTTACATGATGTTGCCCATGGATACGAGCAAAGCGTTTGTCAGGACAGACGTCATGATGACCTACGATCAGGACAATCTTTATCTGATCGCCATCAACTACCATGCGGTTCCTGGACCGTATATGGTCGAGTCACTGCGCCGTGATTTCGCCTTCGGAAAGAACGACAACTTTTTGCTGTTCATGGATCCGTTCAACGACCTGACTAATGGTTTCTCCTTCGGTGCCAATGCCGCAGGGGCGCAGTGGGATGGCATTATGTACGAAGGGGGAAAGGTAGATCTGAGCTGGGATAACAAGTGGAGGTCGCACGTAAAAAATTATGACGACAAGTGGGTGTTCGAGATGGCAGTTCCATTCAAGACAATACGTTACAAGAAGGGCATCACGCAATGGGGCGTGAACTTCAGCAGGTTGGATCTGAAGACAACAGAAAAGTCAAGCTGGACTCCGATTCCACGGCAGTTCCCCTCCGCAGCACTAGCTTATACCGGCAATCTTCTCTGGGATAAAGCTCCACCTGCTCCGGGCCCTAACATCAGTATCATTCCCTATGCGCTTGGCGCCGTAACGCGTGACCATGAACATGGAATTGCCACAGACACACGCGGCGATATCGGGGCAGACGTAAAAGTGGCATTGACATCGTCCCTAAACCTCGATCTTACCGTAAACCCTGATTTCTCACAAGTTGAAGTAGACAGGCAGGTAACAAATCTCGACCGTTTCGAACTGTTTTTTCCGGAACGCAGACAATTCTTTCTCGAGAATGGGGACTTGTTCGCAAACTTCGGATATACGGCCAACCGTCCATTTTTTTCACGCCGTATAGGACTGGGTGTTCCGATCAAGTATGGTGCGCGGCTCAGCGGGAAGATCAATAAGGACTGGCGTGTCGGTATCATGGATATGCAAACAGACCGCGTCGATGAGGAAGGTCGTTTTCTGCCCGCGCAGAATTTTGCGGTCCTGGCGCTGCAACGCAGGGTGTTCGCGCGTTCCAATATCGGCGCCATCATGATCAACAAGGAGTCACTCGCGTATTCCTCTTCCGATTCGGCGGTAGGTATCAATCCTTACAACAGGAACGTTGGACTCGAGTATAACCTTGCGTCCGCAAATAATATCTGGACAGGGAAAGCGCTTTACCTCAAATCGTTTACCCCGGGAGTAAGTGGGCGCGACTTCACGCATGCTGCCAACCTTCAATACAATAGCCGCAAATGGATCATCGCCGGCCAGTACGAGTACATCGGAAGGAATTATAACGCGGAGGTAGGATATGTACCGCGACGCGGGTTTGTGAAGTTTAATCCGAACGCGTCGCGTCTTTTTTTTCCGAAGGGTACTTCAATCCTGAGTCATGGTCCCGGCATTATCGCGAACTACTACTTCAATGAAGATCTCTCTGCAGTTACCGATCACGAAACCGTGCTCATGTATAAATTTTCTTTCCGCACACAGGCAACTCTGATGCTGTGGACTGCGGAGAACTATGTCAAATTGTTGAGCCCCTTTGACCCCACAAACTCCGGATTGGATACGCTCGCCACGGGCACCGAACACGACTGGAAGTCCTGGGGATTTGATTACGTGTCCAAGCCACAGAGTGTTTTCACGTACATGATCTCCATGCGACAAGGTGGTTACTATCAGAATGGCAGTCGCTTGAATGTTACCGCCGACATCGGCTATCGCTTCCAACCATACGTAAGCTTTCTGATCAGCGCTGCGTACAATGACATTCATCTCCCCGATCCATGGAACAACAGGAGATTCTGGCTCATCGGGCCACGGCTCGATGTGACCATGACCAACAATCTTTACTTCACCGCTTTCGCACAATATAATGAGCAACAGAAAAATGTGAACCTCAACACAAGACTGCAGTGGCGTTACAGACCAGCGTCGGACCTCTTCATCGTTTACACCGATAATTATTTCCCGGAGACGTTCAATGTGAGAAATAGGGCGCTCGTAGTGAAGTTCACGTACTGGTGGAACTTGTAAAATGGTTGCCGGTTTCCGGGTGCCAGTCGACGGGTGCCAGTGGAGGGTGAGCGTAACATTAACGGGTGGTTAGAGGGTTAAAGTTTAAAGGTTTAAAGTTTAAAGTTTCGGTCCCCCGATTTTCAAAGGTGCACTACTCCAGCGAATGGCCAAAGGCCAGGTAACACACACAATACCCAACTGATTGTCTACTTTAAACCCGGCACCCGGAACTGTCCCCCCTCTTCCAACCAATACCCAACGCCTAATGCCCAATGCCCAATGCCTAATCCGTAATCCCTACCTCTCACGTCTCTCGCAGCCATTCTTCCGCGAAAGCCTTCAGCTGCGGGAAAAATTGTTCAAACTCCAGACGGAATGCGTCATAGTGATTGCGCAGATCGTCAGAGGCTTGCTCCATCCTTGAATTATAAGGACTGCGTTGCGCCATGCCGGACAAAGCGCGGTGCACGCCGCTGATCTCACGATAGCTGATCAACCAGTTTCCTCTGATCATGTACGGCAACATTTGTTTAAAGGTGGAAGGTAAAATACTGGAGAAGCTTTGGATGATGGAATAAGTATTGGCCGCGAATGTTTCGAGTTTCTCAGTATGAAACTGTGCCCAGTGTGTTGCAAGATAATGGTCGTAGAACATGTCTACGATCACGGCGGCGTAGTGGCGGTATTTTGGGCGAAGCCTCTTTTTGCTCTCGTCGACAACGGGATGGTTGTCCGTGAACTCATCAATTGCGCGGTGTAGCTCGACGCCCCTGATGATGCGGGGTTCAAATTGATTTAATGCCTGACGCCCTTTGATAAAATCGCCGATGAAATTTCCCACGAGGATCTTTTCATCTGCTCCGGACAAATGTGCGTGCGCCAGGAAATTCATAATACTAAAGTTATTGGTTATTTGTCATTAAGTTGTTAGGTTGGTGAGGAAACAGCCTGCCATTTATGAATGATTTGTCGCGAATGAAGCTTCTCATTAACCTTGCTAAGGCCGATGGTCTGGTGGCAGATAAGGAAAAGAATTATCTGATCAATATTGGTCGTGCGAACGGTATCTATCCGGATGAGATCTATCCGCTTTTCACACAAAATCACGAGGTACTCGTCCCAGAGAACCTGTCTGATGACCAGAAATTTGACCTCATGCTTAGTTTAATCAAGCTGATGAAGCTGGACGAACGAATGTATCGTGAAGAGATTAATTTCTGCGGTCAGGTAGCCACCAGGTTAGGCTACAACAAGCAGGTGATGTTTGAGTTGCTCGCACGGGTGCGCTCCGGCGGAATGGAAGCGACCGAGATGGACTCTCTAAAAGAAGTCATTCAAAACTTTCTAAAGAAGAAATCCTGATGCGTCGTTTCCTGGTGGTCGCCATCATGGCCCTGGTGTCGGTCTGCGCGTATTCGCAGAGAACACTGATCCATTGCGGCCGACTCCTCGATGGCAAAACGCGTGCTTTGCAATCCGAGATGACGATTGTGATCGAAGGTAAGATCATCGTAGCCATTGAAAAAGGTTTTACGATTGCCAATACCGGCGACGACCTCATTGATTTAGCGAACAAGACGGTATTGCCCGGCCTCATAGACCTCCATGTGCACATTGAGTCCGAGACCAACAAGGATCAGGCGCTGGAACGCTTTACGCTGAACGAAGCGGATATCGCTTTTCGCTCCGCACAGTATGCGCATCGCACATTGATGGCTGGATTCACGACTGTGCGTGATCTTGGAGGTACAGGCGTAAACATCGCGCTGCGCAACGCTATAAATCAGGGAATCGCAATAGGTCCCCGGATATTCACGGCAGGAAAAAGTCTGGCCAGCACCGGTGGGCATGCAGATCCCACTAATGGTTACAGAAAGGATCTGATGGGCGATCCCGGTCCAACGGAAGGTGTAATTAATTCACCCGATGATGCACGAGAAGCAGTGAGACAACGATACAAAGATGGCGCCGACCTCATCAAGATCACTGCTACAGGTGGAGTGTTGAGCATAGCGAAGGACGGCTCTGGTCCGCAGTTCAACGAAGCTGAACTCACCGCTGTGATTGAGACTGCAAGGGATTATGGAATGCAGGTAGCCGCACACGCACATGGCGCCGAGGGCATGAAGCGTGCGGTCAATGCCGGTGTTACTACTATCGAACACGGCACCAAAATGACCGAAGAGATTATGGACCTGATGAAACAAAAAGGCACCTTCTTTGTGCCGACAATCACAGCTGGAAAATTTGTGGCAGAACAGGCGAAGGTACCCGGATACTATCATCCGGCAGTTGTTCCGAAAGCACTCGAGATAGGGCCAATGATACAGCAGACGTTCCGCAAAGCGTTCAAGCGCGGTGTGAGGATTGCGTTCGGGACTGACGCCGGGGTTTTTCCGCATGGACAAAACGCCAAAGAGTTTGGCTACATGGTAGAGGCAGGGATGCCCGCCATCGACGCTATCCTATCAGCCACGACTATAAACGCCGGAATTTTGGGTATGTCTGATAAGCTCGGCACCGTGCAGCGAGGGAATTTTGCTGATATCATCGCCGTTGATGGGAACCCCCTTGAGGATATTCACGTGCTCGAACAAGTGTCTTTCGTTATGAAGGATGGAGTAGTCTACAAACAATAATTACTCAAAAAGCGGCAGTTTCGTTGCGTCGCGTCCTCGTTATAAAGGTATTTCTGGCCAGACCAGCGACGGCATGTCCTAATTGAAAATTCCGGTACATCGAGCATTTCTTGCAACATCTGGCCAATAAATTCCTACTTTTGCAGTCCACATTTGAGGAACAGAGACGGGAATGGAAAACATCCGCAATTTTTGCATTATCGCGCACATTGACCACGGGAAAAGCACGTTGGCGGACCGGCTTTTGGAGTTCACTGGCACGCTGACCTCGCGTCAGATGCAGGCCCAGGTGCTTGACAACATGGATCTTGAGCGCGAAAAGGGCATTACTATCAAGGCGCACGCCATCCAGATGAACTACAAGCTCAATGGTAAGGAGTACATCCTGAACCTCATCGACACTCCTGGCCATGTGGATTTTTCATACGAAGTCTCCCGGTCAATCGCTGCCTGTGAAGGAGCACTCTTGATCGTCGATGCCAGCCAGGGAATCGAGGCCCAGACCATCTCCAACCTTTACCTCGCGCTCGAGCATGATCTTCAGATCATTCCGGTACTCAATAAAATAGATCTTCCGCATGCAATGCCGGACGAGGTGACTGACGAGATTGTTAACCTGATCGGCTGCAAAGCAGAAGATGTCATCCGCGCCAGCGCCAAGGAAGGTATTGGCATTGAAGATATCCTCCGTGCCGTTGTGGATCGCATCAAAGCTCCGGCGGGTAATCCGAAGGCACCATTGCAAGCGATGATCTTCGATTCGGTGTTTAACTCGTTCCGTGGGATTGAAGTGTACTTCCGCGTGTTTAACGGATCGATCAGAAAAGGTGAGAAAATCCAGTTCGTGAACACGGGCCGCGAATATTTTGCAGAAGAGATCGGCGTTCTGAAACTGGAAAAGCAACCTAAGGGCGAAATCTCCGCAGGCAATGTTGGTTATCTTATCTCCGGAATAAAAATAGCACGCGAAGTTAAGGTAGGTGACACCATCACCCATCCTGAAAAACCTGGAGAGGCGATAAAGGGATTCGAGAACGTCAAGCCAATGGTCTTCGCGGGGATTTACCCCGTGGAAACATCCGAGTTCGAAGAGCTGAGAGCTTCAATGGAGAAGCTTCAGTTGAATGATGCTTCCCTTGTATGGGAGCCCGAAACATCAGCGGCTCTCGGATTCGGTTTCAGGTGTGGCTTCCTGGGGATGTTGCACATGGAGATCATCCAGGAGCGACTTGAACGGGAATTCGGAATGACGGTCATCACCACTGTGCCGTCAGTTCAATTCAAGGCTCATTTAACAAGCGGCTCTGTTGTCGACATCAACGCGCCATCTGAGATGCCGGATCCGACAAAAACCGATCACATAGAAGAACCCTATATTAAGGCGCAGATCATAAGCAAAGCCGAATTCATCGGTCCCATCATCAGCTTGTGTATGGATAAGCGCGGCATGATCAAGAACCAAACTTATCTGACGACAGACCGCATAGAACTCTCCTTCGAAATGCCTTTGGCGGAAATCGTATTCGACTTCTTTGACAAACTCAAGACTATCTCGCGAGGCTATGCTTCGCTTGATTATCATCTTATCGGATACCGCGAATCCGACATGGTGAAACTCGACGTGATGTTAAATGGTGAAAGGGTTGACGCTTTAAGCGCCATAGTTCACCGTGGCAAAGCGCATGAGTGGGGACGCAAACTGTGCGAGAAATTGAAAGAGCTCATTCCCCGCCATATGTTTGAGGTGGCCATTCAGGCAGCTATCGGCCAAAAGATCGTTGCACGGGAAACCATCAGTGCTATCAGGAAGAATGTGATCGCCAAATGTTACGGCGGAGATATTTCCCGCAAGCGCAAGCTGTTGGAGAAACAAAAGAAAGGTAAAAAGAGAATGCGTCAGATCGGCACGGTCGAGGTACCGCAGGAAGCGTTTATGGCCGTGTTAAAAATAGATTGATGATGTGACTTGTCCTGCATCGCCTATGATAAGGATCAGACTCGCAATCGCACATGAATATGACTGAAACAACAACATACACAGTGATCGATGGACGCAAGGTGTCAGCCGACATCAAAAATGAGATCGCCCATAAAGTCGCCGCGCGGAAGAAGGAAGGAAAAAAGATTCCGCACCTGGCGATCATTGTGGTGGGTGATGACGGTGCAAGTCAAACGTATGTCGATAACAAAGTCAAGGCGTGTAAGGAAGTCGGCTTCCACTACACAATGATGCGGTTTGCCGACACCATCAGCGAAGAAAAGTTGATCAGGCACATCGATCACGTAAACAACGACGATGATGTCGATGGGTTTATCGTCCAGCTTCCACTCCCTGAGAATATCTCTGTTGAAAAGATCACAGAGAAGATCCGCTCAGACAAAGATGTTGATGGGTTTACCAATCACAACTTTGGAAGCATCATCTCGAAGAACCCGCTGCTGATGCCTGCAACGCCGTTCGGAGTGATGGAGCTATTGCGTCGTTACAACATCGAAACGGAGGGCAAGCATGCTGTGGTTGTTGGCGCAAGCCGCATCGCCGGTGCCCCGCTAAGCATGATGCTCACGGAGCAGGGCCGCGCAACTGTAACGATCTGTCATAAATACACAAAGGATCTTCGGAATTTTACGCGCGCCGCTGATATACTGCTCGTGGCGGTTGGGAAACCGGGACTCATTACTGAAGACATGGTAAAAGATGGCGCCGTTGTCATCGACATTGGTACGACACGTGTCGAGGGGCCACAATATCAAAAAGGCTGGGCGATAAAAGGCGATGTGGATTTTAAGAACGTCGCGCGGAAAGCTTCATATATCACACCTGTTCCCGGAGGAGTCGGCCCAATGACCATTGCTTCGCTTTTGCTGAACACACTGCGCGCTACCGAGTCGCGCAATCCTTAACAATTTTATTCCGACAATGCTGGAAGTGTCTGCCGAGTTGGCTCATACGGTTCTTCCCCTCATGGAGGATTTTTACACCATCCAAGGGGAAGGATTTTATCAGGGGCAAGCTGCGTACTTCATCAGACTGGGCGGATGCGATGTAGGGTGCGTATGGTGCGATGTCAAGGAGTCATGGGATGCGGGGGCTCATCCAGTTGTTTCAGTGGCGGAGATCACAGCACGAGCCACTTCGAGCGGTACGCCAGTGGCGGTGATCACGGGGGGCGAGCCGCTGATGTACGACCTCACAACCCTCACCCAGGCGCTACACGCCGCCGGTATCAGAACGCACATTGAAACATCCGGTGTGTATCCGGTCACCGGGTCCTGGGATTGGATTTGTTTTTCGCCAAAGAAATTTAAAGCGCCGAATCCCGGAATCTACCGGCTCGCGAATGAACTCAAGATAATAGTATACAATCAGAGCGATTTTTCGTGGGCGGAACAATTCGCCCACGAAGTGAGCGACAACTGCGAGCTTTTTCTGCAACCCGAATGGTCTAAGGAAAAGGCCATGCTTCCGTTGATCATCGAGTATGTCAAGAAACATCCGAAGTGGAAAATATCCCTGCAGATCCATAAATACATGGACATTCCGTAACGTGACGAACGACTAACGGTTCCCGCCGGCTTTACCATACATTTACCCTCGTGTCAATAGCAGACTTTGCCGAAACAGTTAATGGCCTTGGCGCACAGGCGAAACCATTCCTCTTTTTGGTTGATTTCGAGATGAAAAGACCTATGG
>Ga0307416_100001098_pt1 | contig 14479 bp, 13 predicted proteins | sample DK1Cmetagenome_2_FD_203821 | JGI IMG/M metagenome (GOLD analysis project Ga0307416, IMG submission 203821) | Maize rhizosphere microbial communities from greenhouse at UC Davis, California, United States - DK15-C-3 | ecosystem: Host-associated > Plants > Roots > Rhizosphere > Soil | place...
ACTGTGCCGAAAGGAACAAAAGCTCCGGTGGTCACCTCATCCTTCGGATCATCAGTTAAAGGATTTAAACTTTGGTAATTGCGACCGGAGAGCACAACATCCCGGCATGGAATATCATGGAAATCTTTTTTTCGTTTGAGCCAACCAAAATCCGCATTGTCTGTTCCGACGACAGCAGAATTAGTTGCAGTACCTTGCCCAAAATAGATGTATCCGTCTTTCACAACCAGGCCGTTCGTGTGATGATCACCCTGGCTCGGAAGATTTGCTGCGATCACAGTCATTTCGCCCGACGGCGAGATTCTGAGAATTCTTCCACCTTCCAGTTCGCCACCTTCTGACACGAAAAAATTTCCATTATGGAAAGCAACACCATTCCACGGGCCGTTCTTCCCGCCTTTTGCAACAATCGTCTTGACTCCGTCCGCGATCCGGATCAACCGCGGCTCCTCCCACTTTTCTCCATAGACGTAGCCGGCCTCTACAACATATAGTGTTCCCTTGTCGTCGAATGTAAGGGCACTGGGAAACGTAAGATCAGTGGCAACCACTTCAATTTGATAACCTGGCATGAGTTGCACGTCAGAAGGAACTAGTTTACGTGCACCAACAGGTCCGATCTCCCCTCCTCCTTTTGAGGCGCGCATACGGTAACATCCCGCGAGCAGAACGAACATGACAAGGCATGTAAATGAAATTACAATGTTTCTTCGGACCTTCGACATGTGGTTAAGAGCTTTATGTTTAACATCAGTGTGTATTTGCATGGCTACCACTCAAGACCGCAACTGCCTCGCTTCTCTTTCGTGCGGACTACCTGACCGCCACACTGCCGGCCAGCCACCACCGAATCTGTGCTTGCGTTTTGGCTTAATCACTAGCAGAAAAATGATCACGATAGCCACCGCATAATCATTCATCAGCGCAGTGTCGCTGTGAAATCCTATCACTACCGGTGAAGCTAATAACCATACGGCTAGTGGCAGATTGAATAATCGGACATTTCGAGTGCACTCCGACGTCGCAATGAGTGAGCAGGTGGCGATCAGAGGACCCACTATGTGGGCATTGTCAGCCATGGTCTTGCTGTAATTAAAAACGTGTGGTGCCATGATTAACCAGACGCCCATAATTGCCATTACAATTTGCGACCACATGCTAATTTACATTTTGTACAACGTCCTTATAACCCCAGAAAGTGCGCCATAAAGATTTGCCCGAATTCCTGGCTCTTTTCATGTATTGAAGACTGGCAAGAAATTCATCCATCGAGGGACCTATCATCACCACAGAGATAAATGCAGTGACGAGGCACAAGGTGCACCACGCATCGAATAAAACTGGTTGAAACACTACAAGCATCACACTGATCAGGCCAAGCGGGCCGATGGCTATTCCAAAGAATACTACGATCCAGGGCATGGTCTTCCAACGCCGTTTTCCGCCGATGATGCCAGCTACCGCGTCTACCAGATAGCCGAAAGCACCCAGTGCTCCATCCGGGATGGGGAGCGCATGAGAGATGGGAGAGTTGAGTATTTTCTTACTACCGTTGCCAAAGAAAGGTTCCCATACGGTATCAAAAACCCTGAGCTGATAAAGCGCCAGGTAAGATGCTATCAGAAATCCAATCACGGCCAGAACAACAATGGGAATCCTTTGGCTCCACGCTGCGGGATTATAGTCCCAGCCCGGAGGTATAGCAGCGTCTCGCATCAGTTCACAGGGGATCGCAGACCAATAACATAATCCGTTAAATTCTTCCACTGATATTTCTGAAACACTGCCCATCCGCCTTCCGAAACCAGGGTGTTGATGAGTCCCTTGCCACCTGCCTCTTCTTCCTTGTTGTTGATCGCCTCGTCAATACCGATCTCCATTGCTGTGATTACCTTTCCATCTCTCTCAGTCCGGAAAATACTCCGTGCCTTACTTTGAAAAAAATGGTCTGTTGCAGTTTTGTCGTCTTTATCCGTTGGATCAGATGTGGGCTGAACAGCAAACTGAGCGCGATCCGGTTGCTCAGACACTTCGATTACTTTAACCCAGTAGAATGGCAATGGTCCAGGCAGGTCGATCTTGATAAAATCTCCATTCTGAACCTGGTTCCTTGTTAATGGTTCCCCATCGGGGCTGTATAACTCAAACCTGGCGTTCGCCACGCCTGGTATCTGACTCCAGGCATTCACGTTAAACAATCTTTCCCTGCTTCTGGAAAATTCAAAGGATGCGGAATCGTCGTCCTCAAACTGTCTTGAAGAGCTATAGACTTTGTCTTTACTTTTGTCGCCCTTCAATACTCTCCCTTCCTCTTTTATTCCCTCAATTCCTTTGGGGGCCTTGTCTTTTAGTCCCATATATTGACAAAATATATCATGAATTAGATTCAAGCGTTCGGTTCGCGAGGAAGAGTGTACCCGCCACTATCAACAACGATGCGGCTACTGCTCCTCTGTGCAGCGACGCCCATGCAACAGCGCTGAAAGGCTTCGCCTGTTTATCAAAACGTCCATGTGCGCCATGATCACCCGGAAGTGGCTCCCACAAATTATGTTTTCTGTTAGGATCTTCCGGCTCATCAGTCATCTGTCCCTCGAATCCGTTTCTCGACAACACCCAGTCAGCATACCATGGAGCTATCTTGTTCCCTACGATGGCCTTCACAGTTGGCCATCCAACGTAGAACTCACGACGTGGATGACGCGAAGCATATTCGATGACCTCAGCCGCAATTTCAGGCTGATAGATCGTGCCCATTGGACGCGGCTTCTTCGGCAGGCGTGTTTTCACAAACTTGAATTGAGTGGTATTCATTGCAGGCAACTGAACCATTGATATCTTCACGTTGCTGCCGTCATGCATCAACTCTGTTCGCAATGAATCGTAAAAGCCTTCTATAGCATGCTTCGCGGCACAGTAAGCGGACTGGAGTGGAATGCCTCTGTAAGCAAGCGCTGAGCCAACAAAAATTATCGAGCCTCGGTCGCGGACACGCATACGCCTTAACGCACTCAAGGCTCCGTACACCTGACCAAGATATGTTACATCAGTCACACGCTTATATTCTTCGGCTGTCATTTCTTTCACAGGCGAGAATACACTATTCATTGCGTTATTTACCCACACGTCAATGGGCCCAAGTCTTTGTTCCGTTTCGGCGGCGGCGTTTTCAACGGCATTGGCATCGGCTACGTCCACAGGAAAAACCAGCGCCCTTCCCCCCGCATCTTCGACTTCACGCTTTGCGGCTTCAAGTCCCTCAACTCCTCGCGCAATGAGAGCCACATCGGCACCTCGCTTCGCGAACTCGCGCACAATAGATCGGCCTAAGCCCGCTGAAGCACCTGTAACGACAACTACCCTTCTTTTACCTTTCTCAACTTCCGAATCTTTCATAGCCGCTGTTTTGCTTTTTCCACAATACACTCCAGAGCAATTTGACCTGCTTTATGAGCAGACAATTTGTGTGCCCCCAACTTTATAAATACAACGCAAGCAACAATTGGCTGCCATCCGCGCAGGGTCTCATGCATCGTTCATCTGCAGGACAGCGAAGGGAGAGAAGGCGGTCTATAAATTGCGGTAGTGTGAAACTTCCTTGGAGCACAGCGGGCACGCATGCGCTAATTCTGCAATGGTGAGAAGGGAGAGTGCCTGAACGAACACGCAGGTTGCAGTGTTTATTGATGACGCACCGTTGAGATAAAATGCAGTCTGAATCTTTTGATATTTCAGTACCTTTATAGGTGGAATTCATCGTATAGCCGGTCTTTTCCGAAAGTTTAACTACCGGTAAGCGGCCCATTGTGTAAATTGCATGCTTGTGTACTTATGAAAGGGACTTCAACACTTATTGTTCTCGCCGGATTTATGATCCTGTTCTCTTCATGCGAGGAGAAGCGGGTCGACTTTAGTGCAGAGGTAAAGCCTATCCTGAATAAGCATTGCATCAGTTGCCATGGTGGCGTAAAGCGCAACGCAGATTACAGTGTACTATTCCGCCATGAGGCACTTGACACTACAGAGTCCGGAAAGATCGGTATTGTCCCGGGCGACCCGGACCATAGCGAAATGATCCGCAGGATCACGAGTACGGATCCGGAGGTGCGCATGCCTTATAAAGAGGAACCTTTATCGCATGACGAGATAGCCATCCTGAAAAAATGGATCGAGCAGGGTGCGGAATGGGGCGATCATTGGGCATACGTTGCGCCCGGACCTGTAGTGCCACCTGGAAAAGGCGAATCGCATGCGTCTGTGTTCTCTTCCGAGAATTGGGTGAGAAATGATATAGATCGTTTCATAGTTGCCAAACTTGAAGAAGCGGGCATGGAACCTTCCGCAGAGACCGACCGGGCTACGCTCGTACGCCGCGTTTATCTGGATCTGATCGGTTTGCCCCCCACACCAGAGCAGGCTGAAAAATTTTTAAGCGATGACAGCCCGGAGGCGTATGAAAAACTCGTTGATGAGTTACTGGCATCGCCCCGTTTCGGCGAGAAGTGGGCGTCGTGGTGGCTGGATATGGCCCGATACTCCGATACAAAAGGATACGAACGCGATGCGGGTCGTACCATCTGGCGTTATCGCGACTGGGTGATCCGTGCGTTTAACCGCGACATGCCATTTGATCAGTTTTCAACCGAACAACTCGCTGGCGATCTTTTGCCCAACCCATCAGATGACCAACTCATCGCGACTGCCTTTCACCGCAACACCATGAACAACGATGAAGGCGGTACAGACGATGAAGAGTTTCGCGTGGCTGCGATAATTGACCGTGTAAACACAACCTGGGAAGTATGGCAAAGCACGACGATGGGTTGTGTCCAATGTCACACGCATCCCTATGACCCGTTCGTGCATGAAGACTATTACAAAAGCATGGCCTTCTTCAACAACACACGCGATGAAGACACACATAGCGAGCACCCCAATCTAAGGACATATAGCGAGGAAGATGAAGCAAAACTGCAGTCAATAAGAGAATGGGTGCGGGAGCACGCCGGTCCGGAAGAGGAGCTTCAGATGAACTTGTTCCTTAAAACGCTTGAGCCAAAGTATCATCCGCACGATTTCGACGAGTTTGTAAACGGTGAGCTCATTGATACAAAGTGGCTCGGCATCCGGTCCGGTGGAAGCGCCCGCCTGAAGCAGATTCCTCTGGACAACAAGCGTCATCTTTTTATTAATTACTGGACGCCGCACACTGGTGGTTCCTTCGAGATCAGGATGGACAAGATCGACGGACCGGTGTTGGCAACAGCTAAAGTTGAAAAGACGGGCGGCGCCCGTAAGACGATCTCCGTACCGCTGCGGGAAATGACAGGGAAGCACGATCTGTATTTTGTTTTTCGCAACACATCTATTGAACCCGACAAGCCCATCTGCGCAATCGACTGGTTCGCGTTCCGGGATGATTTCCCTGGAAAAGATGAGGCAGATTTTGCGCAGGTAAACAAAACTTTCGTGACGTTGCTCGATTCCAAAGTGGAAAATACACCCATTATGATCGAGAACGATCGGGAACAGCGGAGGACCACCCATGTCTTTGAGCGGGGTAACTGGCTGGCTATGGGCGATCAGGTCGAACCTGGCGTTCCGGAATCTTTGAACCCTTTGCCTGCTGGTGCGTCTGACAACCGCCTTGGTTTTGCGAGATGGCTGTTCAGTGAAGACAACCCCCTGACCGCACGCGCAGCTGTGAACCGTTTCTGGGAACAGATATTTGGCTATGGCATTGTCGAGACCATGGAAGATTTTGGAACACAGGGAGCCGCGCCGACTCATCCGGAACTGCTTGACTGGCTTGCTTTGCGCTTCATGCACGAGCATGACTGGAGCATGAAGAAGCTATTAAAAGATCTGACGATGTCAGCAACATACAGGCAGTCATCCCATATCACTGACGAACATTTGCAGAAAGATCCCGCCAACAGGTTGCTTTCACGCGGACCGCGCACGAGATTGTCTGCTGAGCAGGTCCGTGATCAGGCACTCGCCGTCAGTGGATTGTTGAGCACCAAAATGTTTGGCAAGAGCGTAATGCCCTATCAGCCCGAAGGCATCTGGCAATCTGTATACAACGGCGAGTCCTGGATTGAAAGTGAAGGCGAAGACCGCTATCGCAGATCGGTATATACCTACACGAAACGTACGAGCCCCTACCCGGCTTTCATGATGTTCGACGGCTCGAGTCGCGAGGTTTGCGTGAGCCGCCGTGTCAGGACAAATACTCCGCTTCAGGTGCTGGTAACGCTTAATGATTCTTCGCATGTAGTTGCTGCCAGGCATTTTGCAGCGAAGATGTTGAAGGAATCAAAAACCACGAGGGAGCAGATTCGTGCCGGGTATAAAATACTTCTGGTGCGTAACATGCCGGAGACAAAGGCTACTATTTTCGAGAACCTGTACAACCACGCCTTGGAGCGTTACAGCAAAGACTCAGAGGCAGCAAAACAACTGGTCGCTGGTGAGGATGCTTCGCCTGAGCTTGCAGCGATGACAGTGGTTGCGAACGCGATGATGAATCTTGATGAAGTAGTGATGAAGGAGTAGTGGAGGAGTTTGAAGTTTGAAGTTTGCAGTTTAAAGTTTGAAGTTTGGGTTAGGAAATTCGCGGAGTTGGGCAATGGAAGAATGACAAATGCCTGACGCTGATGATGGATTAAATTGGATGACGGTAATATAACAACACATCTTTCCTTCGTGCGTCGGGCGCGATAGGAAGGGGTTTTCTTCAGAGATCATGAACAACTACAACCAGAAGATCGAAGAACTTAAGCAGATTTCGCGGAGGCATTTTCTGCTTGAGAGCGCCGCCGGACTGGGCGCCGCAGCATTGGCCAGCTTTATGGGAAGCTGCGCTCCAAAGAATGCACAACCAAAAGAGCTGCTTTCGACGCTCGATCCTATGGCGCCGAGACCTCCTCATTTTCCGGGTAAAGCACGCCGGGTGATATACCTCCACATGGCAGGAGCTCCTTCGCAGCTTGAGTTGTTCGACTACAAACCCGAGTTGCAAAAACTTCATAACCAACTCTGCCCTCCCTCGCTGCTTGATGGCAAACGTTTCGCCTTCATTCGCGGTACTCCTAAAATGCTTGGACCACAAGCTGTGTTCAAGCAGCGCGGTCAGTCCGGCAACTATGTATCCGACTATCTCCCTCACTTTGCAGGCATCGCCGACGAGGTGTCTTTCCTGAAAGCGGTCCACACTGACCAGTTCAATCACGCGCCTGCACAGCTCTTCGTGCACACAGGCGGTCCCAGGCTCGGCCGGCCAAGTATGGGTTCGTGGGTAACGTATGGGCTAGGCACAGAAAATAATAACCTTCCTGGCTACGTTGTCTTGACTTCCGGAGGTAAAACACCTGATGCCGGCAAGAGTGTGTGGGGCAGCGGATTCCTTCCCTCCGTGTATCAGGGAGTGCAGTGTCGCTCTGAAGGTGATCCGGTCCTTTTCCTCAGTGATCCTGAAGGCATCGACCGCGACATGAAGCGCAAAATGATTGACGCGATCAACGAATCAAACCGTCAGCATTACGAGGCGTTCAATGATCCTGAAACTCTGACGCGCATTTCGCAGTACGAGATGGCATTCCGCATGCAGGTATCTGTGCCGGAAGTAATGAACATCAACAAAGAACCGGACTACATACATCAGCTCTACGGCACTACGCCCGGAGAAGCGTCGTTCGCAAACAACTGCCTTCTTGCACGTAAACTTGTCGAGCAGGGGGTCAGATTCGTACAACTTTTCGATTGGGGATGGGATACACATGGCACGAGCGAAGACGGTGCGATTGATATAGGACTCAAAAACAAATGTCGTGAAGTTGACAGAGCCATGACCGCACTCATACTGGACCTCAAGCAGCGCGGGCTTCTGGAGGAAACACTTGTGGTATGGGGAGGAGAGTTCGGACGGACACCGATGCAGGAGAACCGGGAAAACAAAAACAACCCGTTCCTCGGGCGCGATCACCACGTCGAGTCATTCACGCTCTGGATGGCCGGCGGTGGTATCAAGCGCGGAATGAGCTGGGGAGAGACTGATGAGATCGGATACTATCCTGTTAGTGGAAAAGTATCTGTTCACGATGTCCAGGCCACCATCCTGAACCAGCTTGGCTTCGACCACGAGAAGCTCACGTACCAGTTCCAGGGCCGGCCTTTCAGGCTTACAGACGTGTCGGGCAAAGTGATCTCCGAGATAGTGGCATAGAGAAAGGCTAAGACTGGTCGGTGAGATTGTATATCTCTTTTATGCCCTTGAGAATAGTTTCGTAGTCGATGTTCAGGTCGATGATGTTGCCCGTATGAATGTCGAAGACCCATCCGTGCACTTGCGGATAGCCTTCCGCTGCATAGCTTAATTGCAAGGCAGCCGTCTTGATGATATTGATGCATTGCTCGATCACGTTCAGCTCGACCAGGCGATCATATTTTTTCCGCTCGTCTTTAATAGCATTAAGCTCAGCTTTATGAAAGCGGTAAACATCCCGGATGCTGCGCAGCCATGGGTTTAAGATGCCCAGGTCTTTCGGCACCATCGCAGCTTTCACGCCTCCGCAATTATAGTGGCCGCATACGATAATATGTTTCACCTTGAGATGGCGGATAGCGTAGTTGATGACTGACATCACATTGAGGTCGACATTGTTAACGAGGTTCGCAACGTTGCGATGAACGAACGCTTCGCCAGGACCGAGTCCCATCATCTCCTCTGCAGTCACGCGACTATCACTGCATCCGATGTAGAGATAGTCAGGATTCTGATCGCTTGCCAGGTGGCGAAAGAAATCAGGGTTGTTGGAAGTCTGCTGGGATATCCACTTGCGGTTATTCTCGAAGATCTGTTCGTACGAAGTCATACGTGTTGCATTTGTTTGCAAGTATAAATAAATAATGCGATTGATTTTTCCAAGAGGCCGCATGATGTGCAGCCAGTGGAACAGTGAGCCGTCGCGGCCTGCGTGAGTTTGGTTTGATTAGGGGATACAGTCAGACACAGCAAAGGAACGGGTATATTTCCCTGCTTGCACAGAAGCGAGAGGCCGTACCTCTCCAGTGACTCCTGAACCCTTTGTCGATTCTTCATAAGGAAGGTTAAAGGAGAGATATTAGCCTCCTGGTTATAAAAATACTGGGTTAAATTCCAAATAGGTTTTTTGTTTTTCTGATGCGATCTTCGGATGGATAGCCACTATCAATGCCACGTTCTGCAAGTTTAGTCCAGAGGACAGTTAATAAGGAAATGCAGGTAATACGTTATACCCAAAAGTTGTGCGGCAACCTGATCAAGAAGAGATTCACAATAATAATTACGGCCATCATACTTGTCTCTTGTTTAAAGCAGAGGGATAACCGTGAACCAATTAAAACAATAAATGCAGAAAACAACGTTTCGAACTACCTTGACTGGTGCGGAGGAGCCCAATTCACCCAGATTAAGGACAATAATGCATTATCATTACAATTGATAAGACTGGACAGTATAAGATTCAAATATCGAATCGAATTGAGTCGGCAGTGGAATGGGTCAACGTTAGACACTGGAATTGTTGCTCTTGAAAGAGTAATCGGCGACAGCGCTGTCTTCCTTGGTAGTAACGGACCTGAATGCCAACTGGGAATTATGATTTTACACTGCAGTTTAAGGTTTGATGGTTACGCCGTAATCGAACGGTCCTGTAAGGATTCAACAAAGAACATTCATAAAAAGGATTTTCCGGAAATCCGATTCAAAACTCGTTTCAGATAAGGTGGTGCGCAATAACCACGATAGGCATTGCTGGGTTTAGTGTAAACAATAACTATTATCTTTCAAATCAAGATTAAGATAGACAATGGAAATGATTCAGCAGTTATACAATAAGGTATCTGATAAATACTTAGGTACCACGATAGGATGGCAATTTCTTAGCAGTAATGGTGGTGCGATATCGCTTCTCCATAGAATAGAGGATGGTCTCCGTTTTGACGAAGAGGTTTACAAAAGAAAACTCAGAGGCGACTTGACAAAGGACGATTTTGAAAGCAAGGTATGACGCACACCTCTAAAAAAACATTATACGCCAAAGCCTTCCAGCGAGCATGATCCTCAAAGATCGACACCACTAATAACATAATGTAATAACATAATGCGTACAGAGAAATAAAACAGCGAACTGAAAAGAAACATAAAATGCCTACAGAAAGAAAACACTGGCCGGCAGATTTTTTACAGCGTACCATTCGCAACCATTTCGAAAACCGATCAATTATGACAAAAACAGTAATACAATTATTAATGCTCTTTATGTGCTCGCATTTGTCAGCACAGATGGTCAACGAAACGTATCTTGAAGTAACAGGCACAAGTGAAAAAGAAATCACCCCTGACAATCTCGAGATAACAATTACCTTAAACGCAAATGAGAATGTCAGAAAAGATAACGAATTGCAAGATAAAGAAAAGCAGATAGTAAACGCTCTCAGGCAATTCAACATACCCGACAGCGCTATCCGCATAGATAAAATTGCGGGGCACAGGTATGGATACTATAAAACAAATTCCAATAAATATCAGATTTCCAAGGTGTTTAAAGTACAGCTAAACACCACTACATTTTTAGACGACTTAATAATACGGCTATTCGAAACCGGGGCCAGTAACGTTTTTATATCGAAAATGACAAGTAACTCTTTAGAAAAACTTAAGATTGCCGCCGCGAAGGAAGCTTTAGAGGTCGCAAAGGAAAGAGCAGCGGAAATGGCTAAAACAATGGGTATTGAAATTGGTGCACCAATTCAGATAAAGGAGTTACCTGCAGGAGTAATAGATTTCAGCATGTCCTATGTCGCCGACAGATATTTATATCGAGCACAGGGTTTTTCTGACTATCAGCAACCAACGACTGAGAACCTTAATGTCAGAAACATTATTTTGAGCTATACAGCGTCGGTAAGATTCGCAATAAAATGAGCGCTTTCGGCCACGACCATTCACTCAAATGAAAGTTAGACTCGTATTTGATGCTCTGACTCGATTGTTTCGTTGTCCCCGCCCTAAAACTAAGTTCAACGCGACATCAATTGATGATTTAGAACATCAAGCAATATACTTTGCATTACCCCTGGGAATGGACCTGGATCAGTACAAGGCCATGTACAACCTAAAAAACTACCTCTCCGAAATTGACAGCCGCAGATTGGAGTACATCGATTTTGCCTGTGTGGTTATCGCTTACCCCAGTTCGGAACAGATTGAGAAATTAAGCATGACCAAATTACCGGTTGATCATGAAAGCATAGAAGTCAATAGGCGGCATGCGCAAGTGCTGGCCAAGATGATTCAGTCATTTGGTCTGAGAACAGAATTCACACCAGAACAATTTATATACTTTAAGGGCGATAGAGGATCGTGGGACCTTGATGTAAGAAAAGACAAAATCCCAGATTGGAAGTTTATCTTGTTTAAAAAAGACAAAGAGCCAACTTTGTTGCCGAACGTGCTAGTGACAAGAGAAGAAGTGGAACACTATTTTGAGATTTAGAGATAATACGATCCCTTATCAGAATTACGTAAGTGGTGATGGTGAAAAATGTATAGCCTGGGCAGTAAATCGAAATAGAACGGCCCAACTATTCGCCATTTGAGGGCGGAAGAGACCAATGCGCCCGTCAGCACGATACCATCGTCATTAGCGTGCATTATTTGACAACAAATGACTATGGAAAATAGAATAATGTACTTCGAATTGACATCTGGTATGAGCACAACACCCTCCTGCTAGTATCACCATTCTTCTTTTCAAGCACTGAAAGTGATGAACAAGAAAGTAAAGAGTTAGAAAGAATGCAAAAGTATCCGCATACGTTCTATGGGCAATGCCTGCCCTGGCCTTTTTATTACTTGTACAATCACGCTACAAAGATGAATTCAGTAAATTCCTAGCTCAGTATTCACAATATTTTTCTTCTCCATGGAGGGTCGTTTAGCATTTCGTTAATGGCGCATTTATAAACCTCAGCCCAGATTCGATTTACACAAGCCCATCCAAAAGATATGAAAATAGTTACCTGGAATTGTAACGGAGGTTTCGGAAAGAAATTTAGCTTACTAAACGAATTTGACGCGGACATACTTGTAGTTCAGGAATGCGAGAACCCGCAGACGACACGCCACAAACCATACCGGGCGTGGGCAAAAAACAGTTTGTGGATTGGAGAGAATGAAAAGAAAGGGCTCGGGATCTTTGCGAAGGAGAACATATCGATAGAACAATTGGACTGGGACTGTAGCGTAACGTATGAGCCTTGTGAAACTACAACTTTGAAATACTTTATCTCGTGCACTGTCAATAATGAGTTCACTTTATTGGGTGCCTGGTGCCACAAAGCTGACGCGCGGAGATTTGCTTATATCGGACAACTTTGGCAATACTTACAGAAACATAAAACCAAATTAACAAAGACGATAATAGCAGGAGACTTGAACAGCAACGTCATCTGGGACAGGAAACGCAGGTGCTGGAATCACTCGGACGTCGTGAGAGAATTAAAGGAATTGAAGATCGCAAGTGCGTATCACCATTTCTCCGGGGACGAAGCCGGAAAAGAATCCGTACCCACATTCTTCATGCAAAGGAACCTGGAAAACAAATATCATATCGACTATATATTCGCGAGTGAAGAATATTTGAAATCACTTAAAAAAATGGAGATCGGCAGCATTGCTGATTGGATAAGGGTAAGTGACCATATGCCACTATTTTGTGAGTTTTAGCCATGAAATACGACCATTAAAAAGTTGTTATAATGAATAGCCTGACGCGCCAAATATACAGCCGCTGGCACGATTTTTTACACTCATAAAGATCACCATCTGAACGGTTACAATCCCAAAGTAACTACCATATAGTATACCGAACATCTACAACGTTACCCGACCGTTTTATAAGGGTTCACAATCCAGGTCACTGAAATTTTGAGACGTGGCTAAACCGCCGTCTCCTGGTACAAAAAACCATCTGAGTCCTTGAGTCGGTTGCGCCGTACCATTGAAAAGTCGCTGGAATCCTATGGCAAGAATACAAGTATGTTCTGTTTTCATTATTAATAAGTATCTTCAAAAATCCGTCAATATGAATCGCTATTTTTTAGTAATCATCGCTTGCGCTGCACTGTTTTTTGCGGCGTGCCAGGAAACAAAGGAGGATGCCAAAACTCCGCTAACCGAAAAAGACCTTTACAGATCAATAGGCGAAGAAATTCCGTTCGAAACCGGAATGGCATGGATAGACTTTCATAAGCAAAGAGAATCCAGCAAGGGACGACTTGATTCCCTGCCCACCTGTGAGGTTACGGCCGAAAAGGTGAAGGCGATGCTTTCATCTGTAGACAACCTGGTAGGAGTTGCATTTCATTATGGCATTGACGATTTTGGCCAATCTCATATTCTGGTGATACCTGTGAATGAATCAATGGAACTGTGGTCCCTGGTTCCAAATCGCATCATGCTAGACGCGAACACCGGACTGGAGATTAACCAGGACCTGGCCTATTCCTGGGCCGAACGTTTCAAGACTTCAAACCCTTCCGAAATATGGTACCACTTCTTTGGAAAGAAAGTGTTTGATGAGATGAGCGCCCTCCCCTATTTCGAGCGGGTGGATATTGAACGCGCCACAAATTCGGAAGAGATGTCACCAGAGCTCTTGCTTGTGATATGGAACGAAGGACAGACTTCGCTCGGCCGAACTGCGGCAGTGTATGGCACCGTCTATGATGCGTCGAACGCGTGCCCGCCCTGCGCAACGATATAAATAAATTTGAAGTTAACGATGGAGTCGGTTAAAATATCAGAGATCATTAGGGTAGCATCGAACCTGTCGGTGCTTGTTCCGTTATTGGTCTACCTTAGCCGGATAAGATATGCGTCCCGACCAATTCATATCATCGGCGCATTGGTAATTGTTTCTGGCTTGTGTGACGTCGTTGGGATGTTTCTGCTTAGCAGCAATCAGCCAACAACGGTTCTATTCAATATTTATTACGCGCTGATGTTTCTGCTCCTCACCTGGTTCTATCACGAAATTCTTTTTGTGAATAGTCGGAGGATAATGATATGGATCGGGCTTGCAGTATACGTGCAGTCGTTTGTACTCGTCACAACCTTCGTTCAGAGCTTCCTGCAATACCAGACGTTGATGTGGGTCATCACGGCCATTATCCTCATCATCTACAGCATTGCTTATTTTTTCCACTCAATTTCCACGATCACGGCATCCGGCTACTTCGGCTACAGTCTTATCTGGATCAATATCGGGATCATGATCTACTTCGGTCTCAATCTGTTCCTGTTCGTGATGGGGAACTACGTTCTCACCAGACTTGATCCGGAAACGAGTGCTATGATCTGGAGCTCGCACAACATCAACAACATCATCAAGAACATCCTGTTCGCCATCGGCATCTCCTTTTACAAGAGGAA